>Ga0070726_10001357_pt1 | contig 24972 bp, 22 predicted proteins | sample tdAd471_FD_67275 | JGI IMG/M metagenome (GOLD analysis project Ga0070726, IMG submission 67275) | Marine sediment microbial communities from the Atlantic coast under amendment with organic carbon and nitrate - tdAd47.1 | ecosystem: Environmental > Aquatic > Marine > Coastal > Sediment | place...
CGGCAATGGCAATGGCAATGGCAATGGCAATGGCAATGGCAATGGCAATGCTCAGGGTAAAGGTAAAGCCCAAGGATCTAATAGCGACACGGTAGAGAATAGCGAATCGGACAATTCCACCACTGTGCAGGTAGCTCAGCAAGAAGGTACTAATGATGGAGAAGAAGAAGGTACTACTGATGAAGAAGAAAGTCCTGATGATGATCAGGAGGAAACCAGTGATACTACTGGACCCGGAAAAGGCAAAGGCAAAGGCAATGCTCTTGTAAAGAACGGTGCAATCGGTAGCGCTTCGGATGGCGTCAAGGGACGAGTCGTAACCAACAAGGATATTGTTTATACCGGGCAGCCACTGGAGATAGGTTTACATTTCGCGCAAGGCGCACAGTTGATTCATGATGGATTAGCAGATGCCTATCTTGTCATCTTCGCACCACTTACCGACGCTCCCGATGAATCTGATCCGGATCCAGAAACCCCTCCGGAAACACCAACTGATCCACAAGCTCTAGAGAGTGATCCGGAAGAAGAAAATAATACTGAGCTATCAGATGCTATCGTAGTACCAGTAAGTGACGACGCAGGCACCGGGATAACCAAACTATTCGAAATACCGGAAGTAGATCTTGCTGGTGTCGCTGCAGGAACCTATCAGTTGGGACTTATCCTGACGATACCAGGTGGTGATCCGCTGACTATTGACGATTGGTATAACGGATTGCTCGGTCTGGTGGACATAGTTGGACTGACCATCAGTGCGGAAGCAGTTGACGGTGATGATGACGGAGACGGCATGCTGGATTGTGAGCAGGAAATAGACGGTCTGTCTTGCGTGGACCCCGACGACGGGGACGATACAAATCCAGATCCAGACAATGGCACTTGATTTCCGATCAAGCCTTTACCTTTAGTCACAAGTAAACCGCTGCAAAGTGATTGCCCGGCTTGCCATTCACGAAGCTGGGCAATCTCAGGCTTTGGATATACCATATATTTGCTCTCTACACAGGTGCTCCGCCCCTGATTCATACACTGTTTAGGGAACCTCCTATTAATCCCATGATGACCGAGACCTTTGTTGTTTACGAATATTACATCGCTGGAAATCAGGAAACATAATCAGACCGCAAAAAAGGCACAAACTCTTTTACAAAAGAAACGCCCCCGAGGGGGAGTTGCATTTTCATTTCGCACTTTAGTAAACTGCGACCCCATCAAGTTAGGACCGTTTTTCTGAATCTGAATGCAGAGTAGACCGAATTTTTTTATTGTTGGCGCACCCAAGAGTGGAACAACATCTCTCTTCCACTATCTCTCCCTACACCCAAACTTGTTTGCATCCCCAGTCAAGGAACCGTATTTTTTTTGCGACGATTTCAAAAATCTGAAGGCGGGACAAACCCTTGATGATTACCTGGCCCTTTTCGAGGGGGCAAGCGATAAACATCAGGCAATCGGAGAAGCGTCAGTTTCCTATTTATACTCGAATTCGGCAATCTCCAACATCCGTGAGTTCAATTCGGATGCGCGTATCATCGTCATGGTCAGAAATCCGTGTGAGCTGGTGTATTCCGTACACTCCCAACTCCTTTACCTGCTTGACGAACAAGAGAAGGATTTTGAAAAAGCGTGGATGTTGCAGAATGAGCGCAGTAAAGGCATCAACATACCGAAAAAAACGCGGGAACCATTCTTCCTTCAGTATCGTGAGATCGGGATGCTGGGCAAACATATCGAAAGGATTTACGACATATTCCCGCGAGATCAGATAAAGATTCTCTTCCAGAGTGATATGCAGGACGACGTCCATTCAATTTATTACGAGGTTGTACAGTTCCTTGGACTACCACCGTTCGAACCGACGGAGTTCCCGGTACTAAACAGTAACAAGGAGCATCGCAGCAGGATTCTGGCACACATAGCTGAAGCACCAAAAGGGCCGATATCGTCTTGGACCATCGATACTCTCAAGAAAGTGCTGGGTTACCAGGGCAGAGGCCTTCGCGAAAAGCTGCGCAAAGCAAATTTTAACAGGACACAACGTCCGCCTTTATCGGATGAAATGCAAGCAACTCTCAAGACTGTGTTTCGCACTGATGTTGAGAAACTGTCGGAGATAACAAATCGAGATCTAAGGCACTGGGTGAGTTAGAGATGATTAAAAAGGTAGTCAACTCCTGGCTGTTGGTTCTTAGCGGAACTTGGTTCGGTAGTTTAGATAAAGCATGACCCGGTGACAGGGAATGACATTTGTTACTAACCGGTCTTCCATGATGGTAGAGAAACTATGTATCAGTCCTTTCGTCCAGATGATAATGTGCCGAAATCCCCAACAAAGTGATTGGCGGAGTGCCGTCAAGACGATTACTGTAGGCAGCATGATTTTCTGCGAATAACTGCTGTGTAAAAAAGAGGGGGGGGTTACACTCAACTGAATATTTTTCGCCCATAATCCCATAAAGGAAATACCATCCCCTAATAACGCTTAACAACGCCACCTCTATCGATCCTGCTTATTATTTGTTACTAATCGATACAGAAAGAGCTATATGTGGGCGGATAATGGATGCCAATAAGGAGATGCAGTACATAAACTTACATTGGCTAATCCAATACTTAGCATAATATTTTCATCCACTATCACAAGAGTGAGAAACGGCGATTCTCGCGCATTTTACTTTCACTTATCCCTCGCATAATGGTAGGGTTTTGGGATCATAAAGAATTACGGCGAATTGGCTTTGTTATAGCCAGACGACCTGAAAGGACAGATTATAAAACCATGGAACCTGTCGAATTTAACTATTCCGTGATAGTTCCTTTTTATAGGGCGGAAAAATACTTTGAAGAAGCTCTAGACTCAGTACTGTCTCAAACTTGCCAACCCAATGAAGTTATTGTCGTCGTTGATGGGCGAGACGAACACACTCTTTCATTCTTGGTAAGATTCAAAGATTCAAGAATACGCATAATAGTTAGTGAAAAGAACCTGGGGCCATCCAATGCAAGAAACTTAGGCGTAAAGGCTGCAGAAACTGATTGGATTGCTTTTATCGACGCCGATGATATTTGGGATACGCACAAAATTAGTCAACAAGTGGAATACCTCAAAATACATCAAAATATAGTCGGGTGTCATACAGGGATTCGCGTTTTCTCTAAGAATAGTACAAGAAATATTTATACACAAAAACCAACTAAGTTAGATGGGAGAAGCCTGGTTTTGAGCAGTCAGATAGTACCTTCTAGCCTGGTAATCAAGCGCATTGTATTTACGGAGATCGGAGGAATGGATACCTCATTCAAATGCTGTGAGGACTATGATTTTTCTATAAGACTGATTGAAGCCGGACATGAGATTGGGTTTATTAGCGAGCCACTAACCAGATTAAGGCGAGAATTTCACGGCAACTTATCAGCGAATGGGTGGAAACTGCTTAGATACCGTCTGAAAATTCTGATAACACACAATGAATTCATCAAACAGCACGGTGGATCAAAGGCCCGCCGCTCCTATCTAACTAAAACATTTTACGAATGTGGAAATAGAGTACGCGGAGTAAATGGGTTCGCATTGAAGGCGGTTGGTAGAATTTTATCGATGTCGAAATGATAATGCACTTTTCCATTATCACAAATAATGGTAAAACGGTGTTAGAAATCTCAAACGTGGCTAGATTGAAAGATCGATTGGGCGGATTCATAACTATATTTTTCTTCTACAAATTTTCTAGCCTTTTGTTCTATTACATGTCTTGAATTGGGACAGCTTAGGTAAGAGGCACAATCGATGGCGAATTTCTCAGGTTCGTCGGCAATAACAAGCTCCTGGCTGCTTCTTATTGGAATCCCCTCACAACCAATTGTAGTGGACATAACCATCCTACCGTACGCCATGGCTTCAATTATTTTGATTCTAGTCCCGCCTCCCATTCTAATTGGAACAATTACAATATCCGATTTCTGATAATAATCGCGCAAGTTCTCGACTCGGCCAGTGACAGTTACCTCAGCTATTCTCCCCAACTGTAGAATTTCATCTGAAGGAGAACTGCCAACCAAGTAGATTTCAACGGGATTTGGTAGTTTTTCTCTCAGGATGGGGAGAACAGTACTGCAAAAGAACACGGCCCCATCAATATTCGGATAGTAGTTCATAGCACCGAGAAACATGATCCTCCGGCTTCCTTGAGATCTTGGCAATTTGTCTGGGAGATATACAGTATTAGGCAAAACTGTTATTGGAACTAATTTGCTGCCTTTCTTGGTGAGAGATATCTTATCAATCTCCGAACTAACTAATACATGATCAGCACTACGCAATATCTTGTTTTCGAGGCGCTTGGTAAAAAATATATCAACGTGGTTTGAATAGTATTTTTGACGACCCATTGCCTTATAGATATAGGGGAGCATTTGACTTCTGGCAAGGGACTCATAATCATCAAAATCAACGATTGTTCTCGGTGAGAAGTTAGCGTTATTGCTAGCCAGGAAGCTATGTACCCAATATGATTTGATTCTGAAATAAAAAACGAACTCAAAATCACAGGCTAACACCTCGCTAAGCCGCTTTTTGATCTTGCTCTTGCGAAGCGTAATTCTAAGTCGCTGGCCCACATGCCACCAAATTCGCCACAAAAGTTGCATTCCGGGAACTGTTCTAAGTCGATCAGGCAGGTCTTTGTACGCAAAATCAATGCAGGTTGTAGCATTAACGGGCAACTGTTTCAAAAATCTATCATCGAACTTATCCGCCAGGATGACTGCATCGACTGCGTAGTGGTCAGTTAACAGATTCAGATTTCTGAAAGCACGTTGTTGTATGCCAATGCCATCCCTTACAGGAGATACTGGCGACACAAAAAGCACCTGTTTTCTCATTATGATGTGCCTTGTATTTTCTATTAATCCGCCAGGTAAAACTGACAGTCATGACACCTGACTTTATTGCAATCCAGCTATATCGTTAAGCTTAAAATGTCTGGTAAATCTCTCGGAGCCGATTGAACATTGGTAAATGTCGAGCTTTTAGGCATGCTGGTCGCTATGTATCATGCAATCTGATCTGTAGTAGCACAAGGTTGAAAACGAAAAAAGCCAAAGGAGCATTGTTACCCTGGTGCTATCACCACTTAAATTCTGCGTCCATCGACGGAATCGCGTACTAGCTGTCCGTCAGAGCCTGTTTTTAATACACCACCCTTTTCCAACTCAACGACCGTACTGCAATTTTTCAATGTCGATAGACGGTGAGCTACTATCAGTATAGTGATTTCTGAACTAAGATTCTGGACAGTTTTCATAACAGCAAGTTCAGTATTAGTATCAAGAGCACTGGTCGCTTCGTCAAAGATAATGACATCTGCATTCTTATACAACGCGCGAGCTATGCCTATACGCTGTCTTTGGCCCCCAGACAAACGGACTCCTCGCTCACCAACAACCGTCTGATATTTTTCGGGAAAGCCTTCAACAGCATCTGCGATTTGAGCCTGTCTGGCTGATAAATAGACACGATTGCGATCTATTTCAGACTCGGGAACTCCAAACGCAATGTTTTTTTCAATGGTCGTGTCAGAAAGAAATATGGATTGAGGAACATGGGCTATATGAGTTTGCCAGTTACGCGTCATTTGGTTGTTGATTGGTCGCCCATCAACCTCTATAGCACCTTCTGTCGGCCGTAACAGGCCCATTATAATATCTAAAAGAGTGCTCTTCCCGCTGCCTGTAACACCCATAATACCGATGCAACTACCTTTTGGGATAGTTAGATTTACACCGCTTATTATCCAAGTTGATTTTTCACTGTAGCGAAAAGAAACATCTCTTAGTCTAATATGCTTTTTAAAGGTAAGAGGCTTGGTTTCTTCCTGTATCGCATACTTCGGAAGTGATTTATCTAAAAATTCGAGCGCATCAAGCAAAGACGCATGCTTAACCTGCAACAGCGACCACGACGAGTAGGCATGCTGCAATACCGGGAGTAACCGTTGAGCCCCAAGTGCCAATGCTCCGAGTATAGGTATAGCCCTTGAAATTCCATCAGGCTGCGACGCAAGGACATATGCAAGTATCGCCATCAAAGTAATACCGAAGGCTTCCATTACAAAACGGGGACTCCCTGAAATAAAAACGCTACTTGCCTGGGCTTTTCGTAATGGAAGGTCAGAATTGCGAAAAATATCACAGTAGACTGACTGGCTTCCGTCAATGAGTACGTCTCGAATTCCACCCAGTCCCTCCTGCAAGGATTTGAGTCTGCGCGTAGATTCCTGCGCTATTCTTTTACCGTTTCGAATTTGCCGCCCCCTTGTAACCAAAATTATGACAACATAAATCATTCCATAACCGCCAAAAGCTACCAATGCGATAAAGGGCTCAACAAGCAGCAGGGTAGCAAGAACTGCAATCAGAAAGATGCTCGAACTGAAAAGATTGAGCAGCATCCTTATAGCATCGATAACACTGTTGATTTTTGATGAGATTCCCTCAATTATTTCGCTACTGTTGCGGCTAAGATGAAACGAATAAGGCTGGTAAAGTGTACGCTCATATAACCTGATACTCAGGTCTGCGCCAGCTGCATGAGACACTCTCGTATTTGCCCAGAGAAGCAGTAGGCGCATCGCTCCTGCCAAAAGCGCTGCCATACAAAAAATGATTGTCAGCGGCATTAATAATTCGTAGGCATTATTTATTCCTAGCGCTTGAGTGAAAGGTTTTGCGATCGGATGCTGAAGTACATCCTCGGGATTAGATATGACGGCAAGAAAAGGCAAGACTGAGCCTATAGTTAGGATCTCGGTAAAGGAAGTCAAAAGCATCAAAATCAGAAGCAATCCAAACTGCGCTCTTCTTCGTGGCTTAAGATGACGCCAAAGCCGGATTACCGTTTGGGCAATTGAATAGGTGGGCTTCATTACAAGTCCTCTTCGTGGTCCTTCACAAGATTTGAAAAAACAATTCCAACTGGCAACAGTAAGTACTGCCCAAGACAATGCAGCTGTCTTTAGAAACAATTTGACTACTTGAATAAACGGCTAGGCCGATTTCTGGAAAATAGAACGTCTCAACCGGCTCAGCTTCCTTCTCCAGATCAGTCTTTTGTGTGACTTGCGAATCATCCCAAGTGATTCCTTAAGTTGTCGTTTGTTTTCTAATAAGGAGGATCGGCTGTTTTTCAGAACCCTTCGCGACAAAAGATATTCAGGTATTTGAAAAAAAAACTGATTATCTTCTACAAATTTCAGCCAGAAATCCCAGTCCTCAAGGCCATATACCAGACGCTCATCGTATCCGCCATATTTGATCCAGTCATTTTTCCTAAACAATCCTGCACTGTGAACCATGTTTCTCTTAACAATACGATCTGGACAAAAAGGAGGCAGGTACCAGTTTTCGTTGACATCGCCAAATTGCCTCGCCTTGCAGTATACAACCCCAACCTTCGGATTAGAGGCAAATATTTGAACTGCTTTTTCTATATAATGCGAATCTATACAATCATCCGAATCAAGAGGTAATATGAAGTAGCCGTTAGATTCTCGAATTCCTTTATTTCTCGCAGCTGCAGTTTTTGAATTGGCTTTTAAGGATATGACTTCAAAATGAATATCTCGTTCGATTTGTTCACGAAAGTATTTTACAACGTTAAGTGTGTCGTCCGTCGAACAATCATTAACGCAAATAATTTCAATATTGGTATACGATTGATTTATTACTGAAACAAGAGTTTCAGTAATGTAGCTAGCAGAATTGTACGCCGGGATAACAACCGAGACTAATCTGAAATCGTTCATTAATCATGCCGCCCACAAAATCAAGATTAAAGCACACCCCTCATCCGCTTTAATAGTTGGTCAAATATTATTCACTTTTTAGGAGTTGTCTATAGATCGGATTGAGCATTTTGTAAACAAAGGGGTTTTTAATAGCTACATATTCGCGATTTTTTCGAATATTCAGTCGCAGCATGCTTCTCATTATAGCCCATGAGTTCCTATCTACATTTTCCAAAATGTCCTTAGTGCATCGATAAACAGGAAAATAGCGCGTCAACACTGAATGCTCATCGCGATCTATGCTATTCACGTAAGCAGCTGAGGGGGTCTTGTCACGGTAAATTGTAGTTGCCGCAACCTCATGATGATCACCATAGAGCAAGCTCCTTGCACAAAGTGACCAATCCCAAGCATGGAAACATTTACTTGGCATACTTTTATTAGCCACTTCCGTCCTAAATAACCCATACATTCTGGAGTTGTCACTTGGATCACGTAAGTATACCGCCAAGCGCTCAAAGACCTCCCCTTTGACGTCATGGGTCCCAGAAGAGATACCTACTATGGTTCCATCAAAATCCACAAATACTACTTTGGGTGATACAAGCACACAACTTTCGACACAATTCAAATGCGCTTCGGTTTTCTCGAGAAAATCTTCGCACCAGTAGTCATCACCGGCTAACCAGCAAAAATAAGGATTTGATGCCCTGTCGAGAACAAATTTGAAATTCATATAGTACAGATTACTCGATTGACGAAAAATACGAATTCTTGGATCACAGATAGAATCAAGAACCGACTCAGTTTCATCATGAGAACAGTCGTCTGATATGATCAGATCCCAATCTTTGTGCGTTTGTGATCGAACGGACTCAATAGCCCTCAACAACGTCTTTCCGTTATTGAAGACAGGCATTCCAATACTCACCTTTGTCATTTCAACTCACTATGTTTCAGACCAAATTGAACGTCGTCAGATCATCTGGGACAAATTCTCTCTAAAGCTAAAGTACAGCTAAGGGAGACATTTGCAGTATAGCTTTCGGTTAATTGCGAAGACAAACCATAAGGTTTTCCTCTGTAATCAGTCAGAGGATAGAGGATCAATCAGCACTCAACCCTGAAAGAGACTTCTGATACATTCAATGATAAGTAAAGGAGTCACTTAAGTCTGACACACCCGAAACACCCGTTAAAGCCATCCGGCGTAAACCCGTTAGAAATACAAACCTTAAGAGTAGATTCACATTGTGCTCGAAGGGCAGCGTGAAGAAAAGTCTATCGCTGAACTGTACCGCAGAGAAGGCATAGCCGCCAGTCAGCGCTACAGCTGGTCGAAGGGTTTTCTGGAAGTAGGTAGTGAGGTAATGAGGTAATGAGGTACTCAGAGCGTGGTGGGCGATACTAAACGCCAGGCCAACAGCCGAGAGGTAACTGATCTCAAGAAAGAGAATGGCGACCTCAAACAGAGGCTTACCGAAACGATGTTGAAGAACAATGTGTTCAAAAAGGTGCGCCTTGCGCAGGGCAGAACCCGGGACGTTGAATGACTCTGTCAGTCTCAGAGAAATATGTGATGATTCGGCTAGCTGAAGATTCTGGGTTGTCAGCAAAGCGTAGCTTGGAAGCGCTGCATGTCAATAGGAGAGTTCTAGCGCCGGTAAGTAAAAGGTTTACCGGGATCAAGGCTATGAAGGACTGGTTGCCAAGAGTATACCCTCAAGACAATTCTGGAACGAATTACCGGCAACTGTAAAGGCGCAATGCCTTGAGGTCGCTCTGGGGCACCCGGAACTGTCACCTTGGGAGTTGCCCTGTCGCATCACTGAGCAGTTTGAGTACTTCAATTCAGAATTCAGTGTCTAGCGACTGTCGAAGCAATATAACCTGAGAACGAAACCTGTCTATATTTTGCTGCAGGCCGGACAAGTTCCATTCTCCGATAAGGCGAGTTAATGAGCTGTGGCAGAGGGACTTCACCTATTTCAAGATCGTGGGCTGGGGCTGGGGCTGGTACTTCCTATCGATGGCGTTGGATGACTAATCCCGGCACATCATCAGCTGGTGTGGTTAAACACCGAACAAGGCTACTCAGTGATAACGGGCCATGTTACCTGTCAAAAGAGCGCAAGCAGTATCTGAACGAACAGGAAATGGAGCACACTCGAGGTGCTCCCTACCACCTGCAGACCCTGGGGCGCAGGAAGGGGAAAAACTTTATGGCTTGTCTAGGCAAATAACCGAAAGCAACACTGCAATTGTCTGCCTTAGTTTAGAGAGAAATTCTCCCAGATGATCTGACGACCTACAAATGACAGTTGCGTCGGACAAAAGAAAACCCGGGGTCCCGGGTTTTCTTTTGTTTTCGAACAACGCGCGATCAAGGATTTACGAAATTCCGCGCTTGCGCGTAAGTCCCAGTCCGAGCAGGCCCAGTGCTAATAATCCGATAGCACCAGGCTCAGGCACAGAACCACCGGGCGTAATTGAGCCAAAAGTGACATTGTCGAATGCAATGTAATTAGCTGCACCGTTAAAATCAATTGACTTGGCTATTCCGGCAAAGCCCAAAAACGCAGCATCCCAGTTGCAGTATGCACCGTTGGGATCACCGCTACAACCACCGTCTTGGAAGTTACCAGGCAGATTGATAGTGCCTAGTAAGTTGCCGGTAGCATTCACGCCGTCCCACACGTCAACTGAACCATCAGGAAACGCAGTGCTGGCTGAGTAAAAGAAGGAGAAACCCGTTTCGAATCCAGCGGCATAGTTGAGAATGGCAGACTCAGTGCTGAGCCAGAACAGTACAGTTTCGGGTGAGGGCTCATTGGCAGTATTACCACCTCCCCCCGCATCCGAATCGATTATCGCCAATGCCGTGTCATTAAATGACACTCCGTAATTGGGACCGGAGTTACCTGCACTGTCGGTCCCGCCGTTATAAAATTCCAGTATCTGAGCATTGTTTCCTATGCCCTCAAAATCCAATACTATCGGTGCGGAATTAGCGTTAAAACTCAACGTTATTAACACCAATCCTGTCAGGAAAAGGAATTTTTGTTTATAAATATTCATATGCTTAATCCATATTTTTTTGTGAATACGACAAAATACTTTAGCAACAAAAAATAAGCAATTAGCGTGCCTATATTTTAACTAATTGATATTTATACATATATTGTGAAGGTCAATTTTAGTTTGTCAGTAAATTTCCCAATATGCGTGTTTTGGGGCAAAAAGCTGTAAAGGATTCTGACACCGGGATACGAACCACGTAAATTGTCTTTCTCACTTTTTTACCGGGCCAACCACATTCATACCAATTTCAGCTCAATCTTGATGCCTAAAGGTCGCTCGCGGCCGAACCCGTACCAGTTGCACAGTGAAAATGTTGCGTGTACGCTACTGACAAAATACTTGGACTGATCAATAAAAAGAATAAACGAAGAAATAGGCATCAAATCAAATGGGTAAAGAATGGGTAAAGAGAGTAGAAATCAATGTTAGTTATTACCAAAACGAAGATATGAGGCCTTTATACGTAAGGAATTTTACTCTCGCTGTTGGCTTACTACTTGTATATTTCTTTATCGCGATCCCAGACGTTTTAGCGAATTCGAAAGTGGGCAAGCTGGCTGACTTCGACGATATCAATGTGACTGGCGCCATTGCTTCTGGGTCATCATGGACATCGGGAGGGCTCGTTTTCGAGAGCACTGCCGCCACCAATGACAGTATTCAGATCCTTCGAGATCCCGCTGCTGCCTGTAATCCCGGTTGCGTACCCCACACTTCTCAATACCTTGCGGTCTACAATCCCGATCAAACTGGTCCATTCGAGGTAAAAATCACTCGCGAAGGAGGCGGTAATTTTGATTTCGCGAGCTTCTCGTTTGCGACGATGTTCGTGTTCGTACCGCCGCCAGGCCAGGATACTCTAGAGGTCATCGGCACGACACCAGGGGGATCTACGATAGTAAAGAACTTCACCTATGATGACACAGGTGACTCATTTCAAGTCGCGGTGATGGGCACTGGATTCCAAAACCTGGAATCCGTTTTGATACGTTCCCCGTTTGTTTTTCCTGCGTTTGACAATATCGGCTATGCCGTAGAACCGGCTGACGCTCCCGATGTTTACTTGACCTTAGACGGCGTGGTCGTGAAGGACCGCGTATGGAGACAGGTTACTGACACAGTAGATAATCTGTCCTGGGATGACGTTGCAAGCGTTTGCAACCCGGAAACCGGCACCTGCTCTGGCTCAACTGGCACGGTTAACTTCACCGGCTGGACTTGGGCAGCCTATACGGATTTAAACGATCTGTTCAATTTCTTCATCGGCTCCGACCTGCTCACCGGAGTCCCCTCGCTCATTTTCCCTGGCTCGTCTCCTGCTGAAGGTGAAGAGTGGGCTGATGAAATCCTTAGCTACTTTACACCGACTTTAAGCTCCGCAAGTGTTGACGCCGTAAGAGGCATGGTCAGAGACTCCTTTGGCAGCAGCCCTGAATGTACGATACCTGGCGCCTATGATCAATTTGCCAGCGCAGACCTCATTGGATCCAGCGTTTATTTCTGCACTTCTGACAGCTCAGACCCCACGAGGGGGTACTGGTTATACCGCCCTCTTGGTGCCCCGACACCAGAGCCAGGGGATCTGACCCCACCTGAGGTCATTTTTAACCCGGATAGAACCATCGAAGACACCGATGGCAGTCCGGGGGAGTCAGTTAGCTTCTCGGCTTCGGCCAGCGATGAGGACGGCACTGTCGTCAACGCAGAATGGCTGGTCAATTCCCAACTTGCAGGTTCAGGCCTTGAGATTGATCTGCTGCTGCCAGACGGTGATTCGCAGGTTATATTTGAAGCCACGGACAATGATGGGCAAACCACCAGTGTAGAAGTCACCATTACGGTGGAACCCTATTCTGTGAAACTTGATCCGGCTTCTTTTATAAAAACCGTTACCGAATCGGCAGGCCAGGCTGAACTGCAGCTGAACCTTTCCTATCCATCGCCCACCGATGTGACAGTACGTTACACTGTCGAATCAGGGTCAGCTAATGCCCGCGAAGATTTCGCGAGTTGTTCCTGCCTGGAGGCCACGATTATACCGGCCGGCGAAACTTCAGCGAAACTGTCCATAGGAATTGTTGATGACCCTCTGTTTGAGGAATTGGAGTCTTTTTCAGTGACCCTGGATTCTATTGAATCCCCAACAGGTATCCATATCCTCGGCACCAAAACCGCGTTAATCCGGATCGCAGACAACGATCCCAACGGCATCCTGTCATTACTTGCCTTCGAATCTGAAACAAAGGATGTCAGTGAAGACACCACTGTTTTCTTTATCAGCGTCAATCGAATCGGCGACACCACTGAACCCGCATCTGTAGAATACTCGACTGCTGACGAATCGGCCTTAGCCGGTGAGGATTACACTGCAAAAAATGGCAGCCTGACCTTTGAGCCTGGCTCAACGGAAGCCAGCATTCTATTGAGGTTGATAGATGATACTCAGGTAGAGTCGAATGAAGCTTTTACACTCAATCTAAGCAATGCTATCGGAGCTTCGATCGATAAGAGTACCCTGGAAATCACGATAAATGACAATGATGAAGCACCGGCTTCCCTGATAAGTCTTGACCAGACTTCACTGACCGTATCGGAAGGCGATGGCATTATTTTTGTCCCAGTGACCCGCACAGGCAACATTGATTCCAGCGTAACTGTCGAATATCAGTCTGTTGGAGTTGAAGCTCAGAACGGTGAAGATTTCATTACGACCAGTGGCACCCTCACTTTCAACGAAGGTCAGTCAGCAGCAAACATTCCACTGGCTATCATCGACGACGATTTGGAAGAATCAGGAGCCGATGAGAGAGTGCAATTGGTGCTCTCCAGTCCGCAGGGACCGAACGTTCAACTTGGAAATGACAAGCAGACCATAACCATTGTTGATAATGACGGTCGGGACGTCGGACCTCTTACGTTTCCACCCGCCAGGCTCACACTTAACAGTGACGGAAGCGGGACCAATGCCGCGATATATGGCGGGGTATCCACGGATAATGGACTGAGCTACAGGGACCGGGTTAACGTGGGAGAGAAGATTAGCATCTTCGCCGCTATTGTTCCGGAAACTGGTGAAATCGGCAAACTGGCGTCTATTTTCGTGGTAGTTGAAGGTGCCGCTGGATATATCCAGGTGACGCGGACAGGACTGGTTCCACTGGTAGTGACTCCTGATCTTGTAGAAACCGCGAGTCGCTTGGTTCCATTTGACGAAATCATCCTTGAAGAACAACTCGACCTGGATATACTGCAGGCATTTGGCAGTCTTCTGTCTTTGACTTCAGCTGAGACCGGTTATTACCGCATATTCGTGGCCTACAGTACCGGAGATGGTGTAGTCACCTACAATGACGAGGCCATCGAATTGATCATATCTGAACTGATTATCAATTAGACCCCGAAAACTTTTGCCTGGAAAATCAGTGACGTTCCATAATTCTGGTATTAACGAATTAACGACCCCAGTCGATAAAAAGAACCGCGGAATGGGCGTTCTATATTGCCGCTGCCTTTTCCCAAGACACAAAAGCACGTAACCGAAATTATTTGTATATTTCCGCTGATACCAAATATCGACCAAAATTGAAAAAGTTGTAGACGGCCACATGAACTGTTAAAAATCTCTGCCCTTGCTCCATTGATTTGAACTTGCGCATGCCCCGCTGTCTCACTCTCGAGGGCTTGCGCGAAAACCCCGCTCGATTGTTGGCATATCGCGATGTATCGTGAATCGTCTCAGGAATCATCCCTCTATGAGGCACTCCATAACCCTTCAATGTATCGGTCACATTCTTTCTCGGTTCAACGTGATGTTTCTTCAGCAACCGCCTAAAGAAGTATTTGACCGCCCTTCCATCTCGCCGCTTTTGAGGAAACACGTCCACGACTTCGCCGTCTTAATCAACGGCTGTCACAGATAATGCTGCTATCCTTGAATTTTCACGAACACTTCATCAATTATAAATGTACCTTCATATCCCTGATGCCTTCTTCTCAAACGCTGAGCATATTTCGACCCGAACTTGTTGCACCATAAGCGAACTGCTTCATAGCTAACAGCAATGTCGCGTTCAGTTAACAAATCTTCGACGTAGCGATAATTTAGGGAACCTCTGACTAATTATAGAAATACTCTGGCCTCCAGACGAGTTCACTGACGACGCGCATTGCCGCCGGCAGGCACCTCCTAAGAATTGTGTTACCAGCGCAGTCTGTGCCATGAGGTTGAAACGTGTTTTTTGCAATGTCAATACCTGGCAGGGGGGATAGTTCATTACACTGGTACTCATCGATCGGCAGATCAGCGTTGAACTGCGTCAGAAGCCGGATTGATAACTGGTTAAGGCCGAATTAATTAATGTATAGTTAGGATAATAATTCATCAAAAAGGCCGGATTTTGCGGCTCGCGATCGTTGTAAGGAGAATCAATTGACAATGCGTACACTATTACTCTCACTGGCCCTGGTACTTGGCGGGGCGGCATTTGCCCAGGACAACCCGGTTGTTATTATGGACACCAACAAGGGTGCGATCACCATCGAATTGTTTGCAGACAAAGCCCCAATTTCCGTGGAGAACTTTCTGCGCTACACGGACAATAATTACTATGATGGACTGATCTTTCATCGGGTCATCGATGGCTTCATGATTCAGGGTGGTGGTTTCGATCAGGGTATGGTGCAGAAGTCCACGTATGACGCCATTAAGAATGAAGCAAGTGCGGATCTCACCAATGACCGCGGCACTCTGGCCATGGCCCGCACCAGCGTAGTTGACAGTGCTACATCGCAGTTTTTCATCAACCTGGTAGACAATGATTATCTGAACCACGTGGACGAGACTCCCCGAGGCTTTGGTTACGCAGTATTCGGTCGGGTCACAGGCGGAATGGATGTGGTGGATGTCATCGCCAAAGTAGCAACCGGGACGGTTCGAGGCTATGCAGACGTTCCCGACGAAGCGGTCATTATCAACTCGGTACGACGCCAGCAGTAGAAGCGACTTTAATCAATCGCCACAGCGCCACAGACTCAAACCGCCTGCGGAAGTCCGCAGCCTTATTCTTTGAATAACTTTGTGACCGTGGCGGCCTCAGCGGCTGGCGCTTGATCGGGTTCACTTTTCGGATCATGAACCCGCCAGAGAGGATCGCTGACACCCTCCCCGGGATCGAAACCATCAACCGCTTCTACCAGAATGTTGCGCACAGCTTCCAAGTCAAGCTGTCGACATGCTGTTTCCAGCCGTTTGATCAGGCTCTGCAGGTTTTCCCAGGGCAGGTATTCTTCCTCAGCTCGCAGGATCTTGGGGTGATCGGTGCCAGTCACCGATTCTCCAATCAACAATTCTTCGTACAGTTTCTCGCCCGGGCGCAGACCGGTGTATTCAATAGCAATATCGCCCCGGTAGCAATTCTCATCTTTTACGTCATAACCCATAAGATGAATCATCTTCTTCGCCAGGTCGACGATCTTGATGGGTTCGTGCATATCCAAAACGAAGACATCCCCACCGCGCGCCATTGAGCCAGCCTGAATTACCAGCTGCGCAGCCTCCTGAACGGTCATGAAATACCTGGTCACCTCAGGATGGGTGACAGTAACTGGCCCGCCTTGTGCTATCTGGTTGCGAAACAGAGGCACAACAGAACCGGAAGATCCCAGCACGTTGCCAAATCTGACCATACTGAACCTGGTGTCACTGCCGTTCTGCGACATAGCCTGCAGAATCTGCTCTGCGAACCGCTTGGTAGCCCCCATGACATTGGTCGGTCGAACTGCCTTATCGGTTGAAATGAAGACGAAATTGCGTACGTTGTGTTGCACTGCCGCGCGGGCGGAAACGAGAGTACCAAAAATATTGTTCTGAACACCTTCCACAATATTCTTCTCAACCATCGGCACCTGCTTATAGGCAGCCGCGTGGTATACCGTATCCAGCTTGAATCCAGAGATCGCATTTTCCATCTGCGTACGGTTGGAAACCGAACCCAACAAAGCGACGATTTCCACGTCGACCGGCTCTTCAAGGTTGGCCAGTGTTTCCTGCAGTTCCCGTTCAATTTCGTAAAGGCCGTATTCGAAATTATCCAGCAATACCAGGCGCGCCGGTTTCATCCGAATAATCTGCCGGCATAATTCTGCACCTATAGAACCTGCAGCCCCTGTCACCATGACTGACTGATCGGTAATACAGGCACCCAACAGCTTGGGATTCGGTGGCACGGTATCGCGTCCTAACAAATCTTCGATATCTACATCGCGTATTTCATCGACACCAACCTTACCGGTCACCATGTCGAATAGATCAGGCACAGTCTTGACGTGAACCGGCAGATGCTCCAGGCGATTGAGAATTTCCTTTCGCTCTGCGTGGGTTGCCGAAGGTATAGCCAGCAGGATCTGCCTGACTGAAAAGGATTCAATTAACTCGTATAGTGCATTGGGACTGTATACCCGTATGCCATGCACCGTGCTGCCCACAATTTCCTGACCATCATCAACAAACGCCACTGGCAGGTATTGGTCGCCACTCAGCAGGGCCGCCACCAGCTGCATGCCTGAACTGCCAGCGCCGTAGATGATGACTGGCTCTTTGGGTCGAAAATTCTGGATCAGAGCCTGCAACACTATCTTGGCGGCAAACCGACTACCGCCAATAAACAGCAGGGACATCATCCAGTAGATTCCCAATAGCGAGTAGGTTGACTCCGGTTGACTACCACTGAGAAGAAGTGCGCCAGCCACCAGTGCAGCGGCCAAGGTTACCCCTTTCAGCAAGATCAATACCGCCTGTAATCCCATGTACAGCAACAAGGCCCGGTACAATCCCAGCCTGCCGAACAACAAAATACTGCCCGCAATGGCGAATACCAGATAAAGGTAAAAGGATTGATTGAAAGCAAAAAAATCCTGCCCCAGCAAGGCCATGGAAAATGCCAGCGTCACCATTAGCAAAACACTGTCTGAAATCATCAGCAAAATTTGCTTCACTGATCTGGAAATGGGAATGCTGTACGGGTTCATCTGGCCGCTCCTGCCTCGTCCTAACTGCTATTTGCTTTGCGTTATTCCTGTTAATTCTTATCGGTAAAGTCCAGCCACAACTTATAGTGGACTTACAATATTTCCGCAGGACCAGCCGCCGGATTGCCCGCTTGCAGCTTCCTGGCCAGGAGGACTAACGGCAGATATCCTAGCACAGTTAGATACAAACCAAACCCCGGACTTCGCGCAGCTAGCCATGCCAGAGGTGCGAGCCACAGCAGATTTAATCCCAGGACCACTAAAGTCACTGTCCGGTGGCTACTCACCAACCTTGCACCATTCTGGTAGCCATGACTGCTATGGGGCTCATACCAGCGCTGTCCGTCCAGCAACCGATAAAACAGGGTATAAGTTGCGTCGACTACGAATACGCCCAGCAGTAACAGCCAGGACCATGGATTCATACTGCCATTGGTGATGCTTACGATCGCCAACGCGCCGAGGGTATAAGCGAGGAAATTACTGCCCACATCACCCATGAATATCTTTGCCGGTGGCCAGTTCCAACCGAGAAAACCCAGCGCCACACTGCCTAGCAAGAGAGAAACCGCAAGTACTGCCTGATCTTCAGCATTTATAATCAGCAGCGATGACACCAGCGTGACAAAAACCACCTCGCTGGCCGCCAGGCCGTCAATACCATCCATAAAATTAAACAGGTTAAGTAACCATACAAAAGCCAGCGCGGCCAGAATGTGAACAAGTGCCGCAAACTCCAGATTCCATGGACCAAACTGAATAGCCGGTAAAGGGTCTGCCAGGGACACTACCAGGAGGGCGCTGGCAAACTGGAAAACCAGACGCCAGCGGAAGTCGACTGTGCGAAAGTCATCAATCAGACCTATTAATGCTACTGGCAGGCAACCGATAAAAATCAGGCTTTCTGTAGGACTTAACAAACCGTCGCGCAGGTAAAACAGTATGCCAGCCACGAACGTTACGACCATGGCGACTCCACCGGAGGAAGGCATGGGTATTTTATGTGCACTGCGAGCATCCGGCTCATCAAGCCAGCTTCTGCTCCGATAGAATCGAAGAACGAACAGGGTCAGGATTGCTGAAACCACCAAGGCAGTAACCAGCATTACCCAATCTATCATCTTAGAGATCCCGCATCGAAAAGTAATCATTTTAAGATGCCGGTTGACGGAAGAACAGAATGAATCTTGTAAGAATTGACTGGCGAGCAGGCAACCGATCAGGTGAAACAGACTGCCTCAGCTTAATGGGTGACCGAGCGTGCAACAAGACAGTCGGCGCCCGGTCGGTTACCCATTCAGTGAATGAGCTGGAAATTAACTCAATCCGCCACTACAGTCAGTCTGTGGCGGTTCTTTTCCAGCGTCGCTGGACCGATACCCGTGACTTCGAGCAACTGATCAAGTGACTGAAATTTCCCGACCAGTTCACGATGGGCGACGATCGCTTCTGCTTTTACGATCCCCACGCCATCCATGACTTCGGCAATAGTAGCGGCATCAGCGGAATTGATATCCACCAACTGATGCGCAACAGCGTTACCGATTGGATTATCGGCCGCGATCGCTAACGGCGCACAAGCCACAACCATGCAAAACAACAGAGTTTGCAAAACATTAAATGAAATTTTGACTAGCTTCATAGTGGTCCCTCACTTAACTAAGACTTGATCTTTGGTTGATAGACAACCAAAGTGGCAGCGAAAACACTGCTACTCAAAGTCTAGTAAAGCTCTCAAAGAACGCTAGAAACCTCAGAATTAAAAGCATGCAGGCTCTGTAACGGAGACTCAGCCTGACTGATGGGACGGCCTACAACGAGGTAGGTGCTGCCATTTACTATTGCCTGGGCAGGGCCAACAATCCGCTTCTGGTCACCGGCAGCGTCTTCAGCCCGACGTATACCCGGAGTCACCAGACAAAAATCCGTTGTAGTCAGCTCCCGCAACATGGCAGTCTCGGCCGCCGAACACACTATTCCATCCAGGCCGCAATCAGCACTCAGCAACGCTAGTCGCTTAACCTGCTCTTCGGGACTGTCAGTAATTCCGACTTCTGCCAGGTCTTCCTTGGCCATGCTGGTGAGCACAGTGACGCCAATCAGGAGCGGTGCCCCAGTTCCCCGAACCGCTATAGCATTCGCCGCTGCTTCCATCATGGCCCGCCCTCCTGATGCGTGGATATTGACCATCCATACACCAAGATCTGCCGCCGCCTGTACTGCTCCGACGACAGTGTTTGGAATATCGTGAAACTTGAGATCCAGAAACACGTCAAAGCCATGATCGTTTATCTTTTTGACCAGCTCCGGACCACAACTGGTAAACAGCTGCTTGCCAACCTTTACCCGGCACTGGTCGGCATCCAGTTGATCAAGCAGGTTACTGGCTTCTCCGACGGTGGCCACGTCCAGCGCAACGATGATTCTTTTATTATCTGCTGTTAACTCTGCACTACTCAAGCAATCCTCCTCCATGTCCAAGGTTTGTCCGAATAACTTCCGGTATCTGGATCAATCAGCCAACCCTCAATCACCCTCGGCTCCAAGGATCGGTCCCAGCCTGTCCCACTTCTGGCAACTGGGACATTGCCAGTACAACTTGCGAGTTTCGAATCCGCAGTGGTCACATCGGTAGCCAGGCTTAGAGTCCAGGTAGTTCTGCAGCGCTTCTATTGCCAGCCGTAGGTAGCGGCGCGCATCTTCCTGGCAAAACTGCAACTGATTTTCCAACAATGCCTGGCAAGCTTTAAGTGAGGGATTCTTTTGCAGCCCTTCGGCCAAAGACTGAACGGCAGCTTCCTCGCCCTCTTCTTCCTTAACCAGCTTTACCGCTTCAAGCAACACGCTGGCACGAGGATTTTCTTCCAGCAATCTGAACAGGACGCTTTTGAGGCTACCAGAAATCTTGCCTTCCGTATCCTGGCTGAAGCAGGTGGCCAGGGGCTCTACCACTTCAGTAATAAGCAAAGGATGATTGGTTGCTACCCTGATCAGTTCTTTGACCGATTTTTCCAGGTTACTGGATTTCTGTTCAATAATAGCCAACAGCAATCCCGATCGACCACTGGACCGATCAAACTGAAGCGCCTTACGTATCTGCTCTCTGGCCAGCTGCAAATCTCCATCAGCCAGCGCCAGCTCCGCCAGCTCGCAACAATAGTGGGCTGCTACGCTTCTGAGCGATTTGTCTTTTCGATACCGTGGATTCTGGATCAGCTGATTAACTACCCCAATTGCCTGATCCCATTCCTTTTCGATCTGGTAAACGGTCACCAGCTGTGCCAGCCCTTCCCATCTCATGGGATTACCGTCACTGAGCAGCTCCTTTAACAACCTCTCAGCTCTATCCAGCAACCCCGCTGCAATATAGTCGTTTGAAAGCTCAAGACGAACTGAATCAGCGAATTCACTCGACAGCCCCGAACGGCCCAGCAGTTCCTGATGCACTTTAATAGCTCGGTCAACTTTACCGCGGCGTCGCAGCAAGGTACCCAGCGCCAGGTGTGTTTCAATGGTTTCACCGTTGATCTCCAGCCCGTTGATGAAGGTGTCAATAGCCTCATCGGGCTCGTCACGCAGCAGGTAATTAAGACCTACAAAATATTCGTGGTAAATATCACTGGTTGAGCGCCGCGTCCCTCGTAGCTTCTTCCCTGTTATCTGAGCCAGCAGCCAGCCCGCAAAAACAGCAACCAGCAGCCAAAGGTAAAAAGTGATTCCTGACTCGGTCATTCTGTTTCCTTAGAGGAAAGGGTTTGTTGCCCTGAAATCCTTAGATTCGCGCTTTCACGCTGTTCACGCAAACGACCTATTTCGCGCCTGGTTTTCAACAGTCTGCCCAGTCCGGTGCCAAATATAAGGCCGAGAAAGCCTCCGAGGGCAAATGCTGCCACGATCCAAATTGCCACTGGTTGTGGGGAAAAAGTCCAGATGCCAAGAGACAATGGTACCGGCGCCGTATTCAGAAAGGAAAATCCGATACTGGCGAAAAACACCAGCAGAAGAAAAATCCAGACTGCAAGCCGAGATAGATTGTGCATTGTCAGCCGACGGCTCCGTCAACGGGTGAACAGCCCTATTATAACAGGCAGATTGAACTGCTGTTGGTCCAGGGCGAAAAAAAAGCGACCCGGCTCAACACCGGGTCGCTCTTGACTTTAGGATGCAGGACCCAAGCTATTACAGATGCTGCTCTGTCTGCATGCTCAGATTGACACGGTCCCTCAGCTCCTTGCCGGGCTTGAAATGCGGAACGTATTTACCGGCAAGAGCGACTGGTGTTCCCGTTTTGGGATTGCGGCCAATTCTGGGCACCCGGTAATGCAAGGAGAAACTGCCAAAACCTCGAATCTCGATTCTGCCACCGCTTTCCAACGACTGTGACATGTACTCAAGGATCGCCTTGACGGCCAGTTCCACATCCTTGGCAGACAACTGCGTTTGCTTTCCCGCGATACGGTCAATCAATTCTGATTTGGTCATGGCCTTACTCCTTCGCTTACGTTAACGGTTCAGGCTGATCGCCAGCCGTTTACGACTTGTCCATTTGAGCCTTAATGAGATCCCCAATAGTTGCGGGAGCTGCATCACCTGGTTCCTGATTTTTGTGATCCTTAATAGCAGCCTTTTCGTCATCAATTTCAATTGCCTTGATAGAAAGACTGAGTACGCGATTCTTGCGGTCAACACTGACGACTTTAACTTCGACCTCGTCGCCTTCATTTAGCACATTGCGGGCATCTTCTACCTTGTCACGGCTGATTTCCGATGCACGCAACACACCTTCAATACCTTCAGCCACGCTTATAGTCGCGGCCTTTGCGTCGACAGATGCCACCTTGCCTTTCACTATGCTGCCTTTTTCAAATTCGGCAACGTAGTTCATGAACGGATCGTCTTCCAGCTGCTTGATGCCGAGCGAAATTCGCTCGCGTTCGGAATCAATAGACAGAATAACTGTCTCGATTTCGTCGCCCTTGGAATAAGCTCGTACGGCTTCCTCACCCGGCTCGTCCCAGGAGATGTCGGATAGATGCACCAGGCCGTCGATATTGCCGTCCAGGCCAATAAAAATACCGAAATCAGTAATCGACTTGATGGTTCCCTTGATGTGATCGCCCTTATTGAACGCCTCGGCAAAGTGATCCCAGGGATTCTGGAAGCACTGCTTGATGCCCAGGGAGATACGACGACGTTCTTCGTCGATATCCAGTATCATCACATCAACCTCGTCACCCAGCTGTACGACTTTTGATGGATGAATGTTCTTGTTGGTCCAATCCATTTCTGAAACGTGAACCAGACCTTCGACACCCTCTTCCAATTCGGCAAAACAGCCGTAGTCGGTGAGGTTCGTCACAGTAGCCTTGACGACCGTGTTTTCCGGGTAACGTCCCTTGATTGATATCCATGGATCTTCACCAAGCTGCTTGAGCCCCAGTGATACACGATTACGTTCGCGATCATATTTGAGGACCTTGACATCAATCTCGTCGCCAACATTGACGATTTCGCTTGGGTGCTTGATTCGCTTCCAGGACATGTCGGTGATGTGTAACAGGCCGTCTACTCCTCCCAGATCTACGAATGCACCATAGTCTGTCAGATTCTTGACGATGCCCTTGACGGTCATGCCTTCCTGCAGCTTCTCAAGCAGCGCATCGCGTTCTTCCGAACTGACCGATTCCAGCACCGCGCGGCGGGACACCACTACGTTGTTGCGCTTCTGATCGAGTTTAATCAGCTTGAATTCCAACTCCTGGCCTTCCAGGTGCGCGGTATCTCGAATAGGTCGCACATCGATCAGTGAACCCGGGAGAAATGCCCGAATATTGTTAAGGTCGACCGTGAAGCCACCCTTGACCTTGCCATTGATGACACCTTTAACTACGTCACTTCTGGTGAACGCATCTTCAAGCAGCTGCCAGGATTCGGCTCGCTTGGCTTTTTCCCTTGAAAGACGGGTTTCGCCGAAACCGTCCTCAACAGTTTCCAGCGCCACCTTAACCTGGTCGCCGACGACCAGGCTGAATTCGCCATTTTCACTAAGGAACTGGATTCGGGGAATAACACCTTCAGACTTGAGCCCAGCGTTGACAGTAACCCAGTCCGAGTCGATATCTACAACGGTGCCAGTCACAATAGAGCCCGGCGTCATATTAATTTCGTTCAGGCTTTCTTCAAATAGTTCTGCAAAATTTTCGCTCATATATTTCCTAAAAAAATCAAAAGATTATGTGATGTTTTTAACAACTCACATAATCTATCCGCACACCCAGCCGGTGCGGGTCAGTTAATGTTTATTCTGTTGCTGCCTATACTGGTCAAACAGCAATAGAACGGCCCTACGGTGACATTCCGGACAACACAATCAAGCAGCGTATTGCGCTATCAGATTCATCACTTTTTCCACCACCTCATCAATCGTCAATGACGTGGTATCAAGGGTATGTGCATCTTCGGCAGGCCTCAGGGGTGAAACCGCACGTTGACTGTCTCGTGCGTCCCGCTCCTCGAGCTCCCGCAAAAGGTCGGGCAGAATAGCACCAATACCCTTACCAATCAACTGGTTATATCGCCTTTTGGCACGTTCATCGGCGCTGGCTGTGAGGTAGATTTTGACATTGGCATCGGGAAATACGACGGTCCCCATATCGCGGCCATCGGCCACCAGACCGGGAGCCTGACGGAATGCCAGCTGCCGTTCGTAAAGCGCTTCGCGGACCGCCGGAATTGTACCAACGCGGGAAGCCATTTCACCGGCAACCTCCTGACGGATGAGGTCCGAAAAGTCTTCGCCGTCGACAATGACGGACCCGGGCCCATTATCACCGAAGCGGATCTCCAGTTCACTGGCGGTGTGCGCCAGCAGAGCATGATCTGACAGGTCGATATCGCGTTTCAGCGCCACGCAACCAAGTACCCGATAGAGAGCGCCGCTGTCCAGCAGGTGGTAACCCAGTCGCTTCGCAACCCGCTGGGAAATCGTACCTTTACCGGAACCACTGGGACCGTCGATTGTTATGACAGGAGCGTTCAACACTAACCCGCGACATCTAAGACCGGCTGGCTCTGAAGC
>Ga0070726_10001367_pt1 | contig 24794 bp, 21 predicted proteins | sample tdAd471_FD_67275 | JGI IMG/M metagenome (GOLD analysis project Ga0070726, IMG submission 67275) | Marine sediment microbial communities from the Atlantic coast under amendment with organic carbon and nitrate - tdAd47.1 | ecosystem: Environmental > Aquatic > Marine > Coastal > Sediment | place...
ATGACCTTTTCAATTAATGTTAACGCTAGCGCTCTTGACGCGCTTCGCAATCTGAATTCCACCAGCAAGGATCTGGAAGTAACCCAGACTCATATTAATACTGGTCTCAAGATTTCGTCTGCAAAAGATAACGCAGCCGTCTTTTCGATCGCGCAAAAGTTGCGTGGCGACCTGAAAGGCCTGAACGCCGTAAAACAGTCACTTGATCGCGGCATCTCTACAGTAGACATCGCACTCGCTGCTGCAAACGCTATCTCCGACCTCCTTCTGGAGATGAAAGAGAAAGCTGTGGCGGCCGCCGACCAAGGCCTGGACACGACAAGCCGGAACGCACTTTCGGAAGACTTTGCCGCCCTGCGCGACCAGATCACAACAATCGTTAACAACGCCGAATTCAATGGGTCCAACTTGATTGACGGCGGTACTGACGCAATTGTTGCCATAACCAACGCTGATGCGACCCAAACCCTGACCGTAGATCACCAGGATTTGACACTTGGCAGTGCCAATATCCCGATTTCTGCCGCGCAGGATATATCCACACAGACGGCCGCAGCGGCAGCCGTAACGGACCTCGGAAACTCGATTAACAACTTGAACTCGGTACTGACCAAGCTTGGCGCAGGTTCCACATCGCTGGAGCAAAACCGCAGCTTCGCTGGTAAACTTGCCGATGTTATCGAAGTTGGTATCGGTAACCTGGTCGACGCGGATATGGCCAAGGAAAGTGCGAACCTGCAGGCTCTGCAAGTTAAGCAGCAGTTGGGTATTCAGGCACTCTCTATCGCCAACCAATCGCCACAGTCCATCCTCTCCCTCTTCCAAGGCTAAGAATGGCACACATTCATGACGTATTTGCCAGCGTTGTTCCCGGACTTCCCAGTGAAGTCCGGGGCTCCGCCTGAGCAAGGAGTCATCCTGATTTCCGGAATTTCTGGAAATCCGCGCCTAGCGCAAGACTTTTCCCAGACAGTCCACCACACGTATCACATCATCATCTGACATCGCTGGGAAAATCGGTAAGCTAAGGACCCGCTGATAATAGCGCTCAGCTCCTTTAAAAACCTGCTTGCCATAAAGACGTTCATAATAGGGCTGTGAAGAAACAGGAATGTAATGCACCTGTGTGCCCACGCCAAGCGCGGACAACTCCGACATTACTGTCGCCCTGTCTTTTCCTTGCGCCTTAAAATCAATTAATATCGGATAAAGGTGCCAGGCAGAATCCGCCAGCTCAGTGCGCGGTATTGGCACCACACTATTTAGCTGCCCCTCGATCTCCCGGTCATAGAGTGCTGCGAGTTGTCTCCTGCGAGCGACAAAAGAATCCAGCTTTTTCAACTGACTAAGGCCAAGCGCACACTGAAGGTCTGTCGCTCGGTAATTATAGCCCAGTTCCTGCATCTCATAGTACCAGGGATTAGGTTCTCCGGAGCCTGACGAAAACCCGGCATCTACCTGCTGCCAAGCGGAAGGGTCTCGCACCATGCCCTGACTGCGCAAAATTCTTAGACGCGCCGCAAGCGCACTGTCGCGTGTGGTAACGACGCCCCCTTCCCCCATCGCTATCGATTTGACCGGGTGTAATGAGAAACAGGCCAAGTCTTCGAATTGGCCGCTTCCAGGCGCGCCCTCAAACGAGCCTTTATATGACGCACCGAGGGCATGACAGCAGTCGGCCACGATAAAGGCTCCTTCGGCACGGCAAAGGGCGGAAACTTCTTCCATGTCGACACATTGCCCGTTCAAATGAACCGGCAAAACGGCCTTGACCGGACTTGATGCCCGCGCAAATGCCGCCTTAAGGGTTTCGCCTGTCAGAAGGCCAGTGTCTGGGGATATATCCGCAAATATAACATCGGCTCCAGCCATGCGTGCAGCGTTGGCTGTGGACAGGAACGTAACGGCGGGGACGATAACGGCATCTCCGGGGCCAATATCCAGTCCCATCATCGCTAGATGAAGTGCTGTTGTTCCATTTGAGCAGACGATAGCCTCTGACGTGCCTACTTGATTGGCAAACGCCTGCTCAAATGCGTCTACTTGGGGGCCACATGTCAGTGGGCCATTCCTGAGCACATCAACGACAGCGGCCACGTCGTCTTCATCGATTTGGTGCCTGCCATAGGGAAGAAACGTCTCTGACATATCTGCCTGCTATTGCCCGTCCTCTGGGATGGTTTCGAGGACCGCTTTCAATTCCTCCACTGTCATCCAACTATCATTCTTGTCACTGACATATTCAAAGCCTTCCGGCATCGTCGGGTACCCTTCATCGGCCAGCATTGGTCGCTGCCAAAAACTCCATTCCGGCTCAATAACATAACGATCACCCACATCGACAGTGCTGCTGGCATTGTGTTCTGTGATCATGATTTCATGCAGCTTTTCACCTGGACGGATGCCCACTATCTTCTGTTCCATGCCTGGCGCAAGCGCGGCAATTAGATCGGTGATCTTCATCGACGGGATTTTAGGCACGAAAATCTCTCCCCCTACCATCATCGGCAGGCAAGACAACGTGAAAGCTACTGCTTCATCAAGCGTAATCCAGAAGCGCGTCATACGCGGGTCAGTAACCGGAAGTTCCTTTGCCCCCTTCTTGATCAGTTCCCTGAAGAAAGGAATAACGCTCCCTTTTGAACCCAAGACATTGCCGTACCGCACCACGGAAAAACGAGTACCTGTTCCCGACGCCAAGGCGTTCGCGGCAACAAAGATTTTGTCGGACGCCAGCTTGCTTGCGCCATATAGGTTTATCGGATTCACGGCCTTATCTGTAGATAGAGCAATGACCTTCTTTACACCGGCCCTGATTGATGCCTGAACGACATTCTCCGCACCGACGACATTGGTTTTAATACACTCGAACGGATTATATTCTGCTAACGGAACTTGTTTCTGAGCTGCAGCATGAATCACCACATCAACGTCCCGCATAGCCATTATAAGACGTTCTCGGTCCCGCACGTCACCAATGAAAAAACGTACCTTCTTCTGATCTTCCGGCGTGAGAGAGTGCTGCAATTGAAAATGACTAAACTCTCCGCGTGCAAAGAGAATTACACGGCGAGGATTATGCTTCGCCAACAAATACTGCAAAAGAGTCTTTCCAAAAGAACCGGTTCCGCCGGTGATCAAAATTGACTCACCGTCGAGGTTAACAGAAGCGAAGTCACCTGTTGTTACCATGTAATGCCTCCTGGCCAGTACCCGCAGTAAAATTGATGCCCAGCCTACCACCCAGCAACGGCATCGGGAAGAACTCTTTTATTATAAAAGGTTAGAAGTCTTATCGAGAAAAATTCGATATAGGTAATCGACCGCCCTTCCCTTCTTGCCAAGTTGATCACCTGCAGGTCGCCTAGTTTCATCAAATTCAGAAACGCTAACACACCCCCTTACAAAAAAGCTGTCTCGGACATTTGCGCTGGTAATCATGCCGACACCCGCACAGTCCGTCCTTTTCATTTCAATCCCCACAATGTTTTCCTCGTCTCCGAGAAAAAGCCGGCCACAGGTCATACCGGTTGCCGTCGAAGCCGAAACCAGCCTAGAAACCGGCTTACCATGGTCAACCTCCAAAAGCCTGCCGTCCTTTGCCAAGGGGTGTAATTCAATGGCATCGCCGCCATTTCCCACAGCATAAAAGAGGGTAGACCTGGAAAAGAACTTTGGATTCAAGGTTACGTGTGCAAGCCTCTTTGTGCCGAAGACATTAGCCATTTTCGAAAAATCATATGAAACACTGATTGACTGCCCGGCGGGATCAAAAATCAGCGTCTTCCTGATCTCTCCGTTTTGAGTTTGAATTGTTCCAGTCAGACAAAGAACTTGCTCTGTCTCGTTCCAGACAAGCTCTGGAGTACAGCGCCCAAGATCGGTAACTTTATGCGCACCAGGGGGCTCTAGGACATAATGACCACTATAAAAGTCAGCGCCATAAGCAATATCTTCAAAAAAACCGTGCTCCAGTGTCCCGATCACCGAGCCTTTATTCAGCTTTGCGGAGGCAGTATTACCGCCATTACCATATCCAAATGCCTGAATGGCCAAACCACGATATGCATTCAAAATAAGATGAAGACCTCCAGCCTCTATCTGAAGAAACCGGCCAAGTCGCTCTACCCTGATATTGGGCGGTAGAGATGAACTGTAAACATGGTCCGGCTTCTCTGGCAATGTTGGCGCCGCGGGCAAATCATTGAGCAATGCTTGCCACCTAGTTTCAGTGATATGTGTCCTAAAATCACTGGACCAGAAATAACAGAGCCTCCGCCAAGCCTCATCTGAGATATCTCCATTGGATGTCATGCTTTCATAAAGCCGCCAACAGTGAGTGTTTAGTTCAAGGTCACTTCGCCCCGTTACCCCCCAGCGCGTAAGATTGTACTTTCGTTGTTTCTTTACGGGAACCGGGACATAACTGGTTTCAAGGCGCAACCTTGGGCTATTCTCCTGCAGAAAAGCCAAGGCTTGACTTGGAAGTCCTAGGTCAATTTCTTCGCTGCGCTGAAGGCTTTTCAGTAACAATCTGATGCGTTCAAATTCTGAAACAGCCCCAATAGCTGCTTCAGCAACGAACCGACCGGGCCTGAAATCGAAAACTTCGGCGTCACTGGTATATAGGGGAAAGGCTTTTGCCCCCCGGGCTATCTGGTTGCTCAAAAACTCAAAGTATTCTTCAGCGGTCAATTCTTCATGAGCGTATCGCTGAAATTTCTGAAAAGAAATTGCGTCCGACCAGATAACTGGCATCTCAGTGTTGCATGCCCCGGATACATATTGCGGGCGATCAATATAGGACTTGCTCCACTGATCATTGTGGCTGGCAGGCTCTGCCCAGTCCATCATTATGGCCTTGAAACCTGCATCCCGGTATAAGGGCAGAAGTCCTGCGGAATAAGCCTGCTCGTTAACAAGCGCCAATGTGGGGCGAACACCTAAAATCTCTTCATAGTCGCCTAGGCCCAGCCTAAGATTTTGACGGGTCAGTACAGGCGGCACTAAAGGTGCAATGATTTGACAGTAGCCGCTGGCAACAATCTCCAGGACACCTTTATCAATCATTCGTTTGGCACACTCTATCCATGAAGGATCTATTTCAGCTATTGCCCGCAAGGTGTAGCCCGAAGCTTCAAGGCCTATCGGCAAGCCTTCTTCAGCAAGCCGAAGCAATGGCCAATAGCACCGCTCGATCACGGCACCCCGGTCGGCCTCCTCAATCGATGAAAACGCAAGATTCAGGTGAAATGTTGTATATGCCAGTGGTTTGGTCATTAGCCAGACTTTAGGTCGTCTTTCCCATGTGGCTCAATCTCAAAATGAACCATGGCAACCACGTCTTGTGCACGTCTTGTTGCCTCTTCATACGTTGAACCCTCTGTCATAACAGTTCCAGCCCTCGCGCCATGGTGACTTATTTCTGGCTGAATGTCTCCTACCTTTGGGTATACTAACAGTTCGTAAACATAAGGTAGTTCCCTAGCTTCGTTCTCCCCCGATATGCTGGCTATAGTTCCGCAAGGTGGAAAAAAATACCGTACACCAAGGTAACGGTTCCTGCTCGGTCGAAGTCTTTCCACGTCCACGTCAACACCCAGGCAGCTATCGATAACGCACCCAACCAGGTCAACCCCATAGGCGAAGGGGATATGATGGGTCGCAAGGTAATTGCCTGAGAGGCGTCCCGCCAGCTCAATTATCGAAGGCGTTCCGTCCGCTTCCAAAACGATATCTGCTTTGACTGTGCCCCAATCCAGACCGACAGCCAAAGCCCCTCGCTCAATGGTTTTTTGGATATCTTCTTGTGTCTTTTTGTCTATTGCCGATGGGATTGTGCCCCCATCTTCAACGATAAAGGGTTTCGTTTCAGGGAGGTTTTCATAATTGCGATCAGCAAACGCAACAGCCCTGTATTGTCCGTTGAGGAACATACCCTCCACGGACAGCTGTGCTCCGGGAACATATTCCTCTGCGACAAGAACGCCATTCGAACAATAACTCATAGCGTGATCAAAGGCCCAGTCTGTGTCTGTGTTATCATCGATCAGGAGAACACCTTTAGAACCGCGCCCGTCAGAGGGTTTCAGAATAAAAGGATAGCCAAAGCGCCCTGACGCTCTTCCCAACTCCTCTTTCGATTGAACCGAAAAAAAGGCCGGTGTAGACACACCCGCCTCATGAAAAGCTGACTTCATTTCGATCTTGTTGGTTAGCTTTCTGACTGCTGCGGGTGATGCTCCCGGCAATGCCAACATTTCTGCCACACGAGCGACCGTGTATGGCACATCGTTGGCAATCGTCATTACGCCATCGATGGGTATCGTTTTTGCGAACATATCGACAACAGCGCAAGTTTCATCGACATCTCTTGTGCTTGCAATTAGCCGATAATCAGCATGTTCAAAGCCGGGGGCATTGGGGTCCATATCAGTCCCCACAACCCTCAACCCCCTAGATTTAGCCAGAAGATATGCTGGTACTTGCTCAAGTCCAGCCCCAATAATAAGCAGTGTCTTAGGCATATGCGCCTCGCCAAACAAGGCCTAGCAAAGCCCTCACATCGGCTTGACTGACGTCTATAACATTCGTTCGGATAGCACCAATTTCCATTGCTTCCTCTGCAAGCAAATCCAGCGCATCTTGCGGTATGCCGTGATTGCGGAGAGCCAAATCTATGCCAAACTTACTTGCGAGCCCCTGGAAATACTTGATTACGACCAAGGCTGCCTCATCCTTATCGCAACAATGGCTTCCCAACATCGACGCCACTTGAACATATTTATCACCAACTGCATGTCGATTGAACCAAATCGCTGGGGCAGTACATAAAGCTACGGCAAGACCGTGCTGTATATTATAACGCCCGGACAATGGATGACTGATAGCGTGCGCCAGGTTTACATCCACAAGACCAATGGAAAGCCCAGCAAGACTAGCCCCCCATGCCATTCCCTCTTTGGCTGTGAGGTTTTTGGGATCAGAATAGGCATCCTCAAAATGCTTGGTTATGTACCGAAGCGCATTCAATCCATAGAATTCAGAATGCAGAGTACTTTTGCCGGAAGTAAATCCTTCCAGTGCTTGCCCAAAGGCGTCAAATCCGGTGACCGCGACCTGTTCCTGAGGCATAAGTGCTAACAACTCAGCATCTATAATCGCAACGTCAGGATACAAATGAGGGCTTCCCATGCCCTTTTTCATCAAAGTTTCAGCATGGGTAATGACTGCATAAGGCGTCGTTTCGGAACCTGCACCAGATGTCGTTGGAAGCGCGAACAATCTCACATCACGCTTTTCTATTTTCCGGCCTTTTCGACCAGAAACACTGATGTAGTCCCAACAGCTGCCTGGGTTGGAGCAAAGCATCGCAACCATTTTCGCAATGTCAATGCTACTCCCGCCCCCCAGGCCCATCACGGCATCTGCTCCGAACGATTTGCAGGCAGCTACTATCCCGTCCACTTCTGCATGCGTCGGATTTGTCGTAACTCCCCGATAGATATGAAGCTCGATATTCTTGTCAAAACACTGATCTTCCAGTCGTTTCAAGACACCTGCTTCATGCATGGCTTTTTTTCCCGTTACGACAAAGAGTCTGGAAAACTCAGTGCCGATGACAGAAAAGATGTCCCGATGAGCTCCTGCCTGCAGGACGTATTTAGTCGGATAGAATGTCTGGGAAATCACGAACAGCCTCTTTCACTCGGGCAACAGCGGCATCACTGTCCATTGTATATTTTCGAAATAGGTCAGCGGGTGGACCGCACTCTGCAAAATGAGGCCCCAAGCCGATCCGGATAAGGCGGGTGGGCTGACGTTCTGCTAGTATCTCAGCAAGAATTCCGCCCAAGCCACCCTGAACCGAGTGGTCTTCCATGGTTACAACCAACTTAAATCCCCTCACTGCCTCAAACAGTGCGTCAGGACCAAAGCCTGCCAAGGTACTCACATTCAGCACTCTCGGTTTAATTCCTGCTTCTGCAAGCCTGTCGGCGGCTTCCAGAGCCTTTTCCGCCATGATCCCGTTAGCAGCGATAGCTATTTTCTCACCTTGTCTCAGAAGAGCAGGAACTCCGGGAACAAACCGGTAGCTGCTATCGTGCAAATCAGGGACAGCACTCTTACCTGATTTGATTATGACCGGCCCTTGGTGCTCCAATGCCCAATCAACCATTTGAGCCATTTCATTCGCATCTGCTGGATGCAACAAAGTCAGGTTTGGTATAGATCGGAATATGGCGACATCCTCAGTCAACTGATGTGTCACGCCATCCGCGCCTGTATCAAGGCCATGGTGGCTCAGAACAATTTTCACATTCAAATTGGGATAAGCTACTGCATTGCGAACCTGGTCCAGGGCACGCATAGCAATAAACATGCTGTAACTGTTCACAAATGGGATTAGCCCCATCGTTGCCATGCCTGCGGCAGACACAACCATATCCTGTTCGGCGATCCCGAAGGAAAAGGCCCTATCAGGGAATTCGGCTGCAAACTTATCTGCCAGCGTCGCTTCACGTGAGTCGGTATCCAGTGAAACAATCGCGTGATTGCTTCTGGCATGCTCAATAAGTCGCTCAATATATATCTTGCGAAGGTTCTGCCTAGCCATGATCCAACTCCTCCAGATCACGCAAAGATTTTTCCAGTAACTCTTCGGTATATTTGGGTCCACCCGTGTGCCACAAGTTATCGCCTTCCATGAAGCTAACCCCCTTGCCTTTGATTGTATCTGCAATCATCAGCTTGGGCTTCTTGCTTGTCAGAGACGCCAAAGCGTCAGCCATGGCAGCAAAATCGTGGCCGTCGACATTAACAACCTCCCAACCGAACGAACGCCATTTGTCGGCCAATGGTTCAAGCTCCATAACCTCAGCTACCGACCTGTCACCCTGGAACACGTTTCGGTCAACAATCAGTATCACGTTTTCAAGGCAATAGTGCCCTGCCGTCATCGCGGCTTCCCAGACCTGCCCCTCCTGCAACTCTCCATCTCCGAGTATACAAAAGAAACGCAGGTCGTTCTTGCCCTGATACCGGGCAGCAAGGGCCATACCATTCACAGCGCTCAGCCCCATCCCCAAACTGCCGCTCGTAAAATCGATCGCAGGAATGGTGTCATATTCTGGGTGTGTCTGCAGGCGTGTCTCGAAGCCCCTAAAACCAAGCAACTCGTTTTCCGACAACCAACCAATTTTGGCAAAGATTGAATAGTATGCAGGTGCTGCCTGCCCCTTAGACAAAACAAGGCGATCTCGCGCTTGATCCCTACAATCTTCTGGATTGATGCGCATCTCGTGGAAATAAAGCCATACCAACACGTCAACAATGGACAATGTACTGCCCGGATTTCCGGAACCAGCGTGTTGAATCATGCGTACACTGTCCTTGCGGACGGCGTTGGCTATCTGTGCCAACTGCCGCGATTTGTCCGCGTCCATGGCTATGGCAGAACGGTTCATGTGGCTTGCCCCGCTACGGCCCTGTCGACGGCCACGATATCTTTAAGCACGGCCTCTACATCTTTAAGGGCCAAAGTCCCAGCGCCGTCACTCAATGCCTTGTCGGGATCCGGGTGCACCTCCATGAACAATCCATCAATTCCGTTTGCTACGGCACTACGTGCCAAAGGTCGGATAAAGTCACGATGTTTCAGATTGGTGCCAGAAAGGATCGTATCATTCCCATGCACTGTATGGGATGCGTCAAAAATGACAGGTTTGCCAATGGTAGACATAATTTGGAGCCCGCGCATATCAACGATCATCGTCTGATAGCCAAACATATAGCCGCGGTCAGTCATCATGGTATTCTCAAACCCTTCGTCTGAAAGGCGCGACAACACATTTGACATCTCCCACGGGGCTGTGAATTGGCCCTTCTTAATATTGACCGGTTTGCCCGTAGCTGCGGCTGCCTTAATCAAGTCAATCTGCTTGGAAAGAAGCGCCGGGATCTGAAGGAGGTCGGCCACTTCAGCAGCTTCCATACACTGTTCCGGCTCATGAACATCGGTAGTCACATTGACATCCGCGGCCTTCTTCACTGCCTGCAAGGCATCAATCCCGCTTGCAACACCTGGCCCTCGATATGACCCTTTTATGGTCTTATTGGCCTTGTCATAACTGGCTTTAAAGACATAACCGAGCCCCAAGTCTCGACAAACCCTGCCTACTTCCTGCGCAACTTCAACACAGACACCATGATCTTCGACCACACAGGGGCCTGCAATAATCATCAGGGGGTGCCCACCGCCAATCGATGTGGTTCCGACAGAAACGGGTGGAATGTGCTGTCTGTGTTGTCGAATGGTCATGTGTTGTCTCCAAAAACAATAGTATTGGCAATTGGCAACAGATCAGCCTCAGTGAATTCCACTGGGTGTTGCTTTAAAGGCCGGAACTTGAATTCCAGAATGTTGCGTACCAACAGCTCAGAAAGGCCTTCGCATTTCTCTGGGCCCAGCAGGTCTCTTACTGTTTTATTCAGACCCACAGACGAGATCAGGTTTTCGACACTGTCGACAAAAGCAGTTGCTTCCACAACTTCATTTTCAAGAGCGTCCTTCCCAAGGACTTCACGCCACAAAGGAGCCAAACTTGAAGCAGCCCGTGGCAGCGAATAGCGCAATACAGGAACTGTACTGATGGTGACTCCCGTACCATGAGGGATATGTGTCAGCGCACCCAGCGGTTCTGCAATGGCGTGAGCCGTGGTAGTGCCGCGATGGGAAATTGCCATTCCTGCAAGAGTTGCTGCGTAAGCCATCTGCTGACGTGCCACCAAATCCGAACCATCCGTATAAGCTTTCGGCAACCATTGGAAGATAAGCTTCATCGCGGCCTTGCCAAACAATTCAGCCATCGGAGCAACTTTTGAGATATTGATCGTTGCTTCGAGAGCATGCGCAAAGGCATCCATTCCAGTAGAAGCTGTCAATGCCGGAGGCATGCTGGCAGTATATTCGGGATCGATCAATGCAGCTTTGGGGAAAATGGACGGCTCCTGAATCGTACCCTTCTGTTGCGTATCTTCCTTGGTCAATACAGCATAAGGAGTAACCTCAGAGCCTGTACCTGACGTCGTTGGAATGGCTACGACAGGCAATACAGGGGCATCGAGTGGTAGCGGCGGCCTATTTGACAGGTTTGCATACATCCATATACCTTCAGCCTGTGTCAGTGAAATGGCGAAGGCTTTTGCAAGATCAATAGCGCTCCCCCCACCAAGACCAACAACCAGATCAAAACTGTTATTCGCTAGCGTCTTGGTTGCCGCATCGATAAAGTCACACGTGGACTCTGGTAATTTCTGCTCAAAATCGGTGACCGAAAAACCCTCGGACTGCAACAGTTCTTTGACCTGCCCTGCCATTTCCTTCAAGTCCACCGAATACACGAAAAGGACTTTTGAGCCATATTCCCGGCAAATTGCCGGCAAATGTGACACAACACCTTTTTCAACGATAACTTTCGTTGGAAGAGAAAAACCAAAAGAAGATAAATCTGTCATACTCATAACCCTAAAAATAGAGACCACCGTTTACATTCACCGTTTGACCGGTGATATAGCTGGACCGATCACTGGCAAGAAAAACAGCGGCCTGAGCCACCTCATCAACAGTACCAAGGCGCTTCAGAAGTACACTTTCTGCTGCGGCTTTCACTGCTGGATTATCAAGTGCACCTGCTGCCATTTCCGAAGCCACAAGTCCTGCGGCCAAGGTATTGCTTCGGATATTGTCTGTAGCCAGAAAACGGGCAATCACTTGCGACAAAGAAATCAAGCCGGCTTTAGAAGCAGCGTAATGTGCAGTTCTGGGCCCCCCGTATTGGCCAGATACTGACCCCATGTGAATGACGCTGGCAGCACGAGAGCAACGCAACAACCCTAACGCCTCCTGCGTCACCACAAACGGGCCTTTCAGATTGACCCCCATGATTTCGTCCCAGTCATCATCCGATATCTGATCAAAATCTGTAGGATTATTGATCCCCGCGTTATTAACAAGAACATCCAAGCGGCCTTCAATCGATTGAATGTAGGCCATTGCATCTCTGACAGCTTTCCTGTCACGAACATCTGCAATCATTGCCCTTTCGGGGGCTAGGCCACACTGTGCGTATGTTTCCTGCGCCGCTTCCTTATTGCTGGAATAGGTAAAATAGACAGTTGCCCCTTCCTTCACGAAAGCTTCAACTACCGCCCGGCCTATACCTCGGCTACCGCCTGTAATAAGCGCTACTTTGCCCGCCAATTCCATTATCTAGCCTTTCAACATTGCACGACAGGCATCAGCCACATCCGCAACTGCAATACCAAATGCTTCCGGCAAGTCCGTATGCTCGCCAGATTTGCCAAACCGATCCTGAACGCCGACAAAACCAATCCGAGCAGGATGATGAGCGGCCAGACACTCGGCCACAGCGCCACCTAAACCACCAATTACATTGTGATCTTCAGCTGTTACAATGCCATTGGTTTCTCTCGCGGCGGCTACCAACTCATCCACATCTACTGGTTTGATGGTTGGCATATTCACTACCCGAACAGAAATACCTTCTTCTGCCAGCAGCTCAGCGGCTTTGAGAGCACGCGCCACCATCACACCTGTAGCAACAACCGTGACATCGCTACCTGCCCGCAATCGTTTTGCCTTACCAAGAACGAAGCGCGACTTGCCATCTGTCACAACTGGCGTAGGGCTGCGGCCAATGCGCATGTAAACCGGGCCATCGTGATCTAGAATAGCCTCAAATGCTTGCATGAATTCATTGGCGTCTGCGGGACTGACAACCGTTACATCTGGGATAGCTCGCATGGTAGCGAGATCTTCCAGCATCTGGGCAGTCGCACCATCGGGCCCCACGTCCAGGCCAACATGGGAACAGCATAGTTTCACATTTCGGCCCCCATAGGCGATTGCTGTCCTGAATTGTTCATGCGCCCGCATGCAGCCAAAGGCAGCAAAAGTGGACACAACAGGTATCAGGCCAGTATCAGCCAGGCCGCCGGCCGCTGCCATCATATTTTGTTCGGCAATACCAAACTGCACAACCCTGTCAGGGCGGGCTGTCACCAAGGGCTTCGCCCCCGTACCGCCCGCAACGTCAGCGTCCAACAGCACCCAGTCCGTACGCTTTTCAGCTGAGTGCAGAAGGATACGACCAAAGGCATCCCGCACTGAAATTTCGTCACCTACCGGCCAGTACTCGAGTTCACTCATCCTCATGCCTCCAGTTCCGCCAGCGCACTGGTCAATTCAGTATCTTTCATGGTCACACTGCCATGCCAATAAAGGACATTCTCCATAAAGCTGACGCCTTTGCCTTTCACCGTATCCGCGAAAATAAAAGTGGGCTTTCCTTTTGTCGATTTTGCATCAGCCAAGGCTGCCTTTATTGCGGTAACGTCATGGCCATCGATGGAAATGACATGCCATCCAAACTGTGCGACCTTTGCTGGCACGTCGCCCATGTCAAGCTGTTCGGCAACGGGTGCATCGCCCTGAAGCTTGTTGGCATCATAAAGCGCGACCAAGTTGTCTTGGCCCTTATGTCCAGCCGACATGATCGCCTCCCAAGTATTGCCTTCCTGCATGTCGCCGTCGCCCAGCAACACATACGTACGGAAATCCAGATCCTGCAGGCTGGCTCCGATAGCCATGCCCAACCCTTGGCTAAGGCCCATGCCTAGGGAGCCTGAAGGCGCATCCACGCCAGGTATTCGCACATCTGGATGACCCTCCATAAAACCGTCCAGACGGCGCAGTTTCATGGCCTCGTCCATGGGAAAGAACCCCTTGAGAGCCAGCGCGGCATAAAGGGCTGGGCAGGCATGTCCTTTTGACAATACAAAACGATCTCGCGAGCGGTCGTCCGGCTTGGACGGCTCAATATTCATTTCCTCGAAATACAAGACCGACAGCATGTCGGCGATAGAAAGACTACCCCCTGGATGCCCAGACCGTGCTGCGTGAATCGCCTTCAACGTGTGGCGTCTTATATCTCTGGCAATGTCATCTAAGCCTGACACTTGATACTCCTCTTTCTGCTGCGCCTGTATTCTCAGGCAGCAAACCCTGTGAACCCGATCTTGCGATCATGATAAGGGTAATTCAACGCGTCCATTCGGTGAGATATGCAACCCTTATAGCGCCGTCCCTTTGCTTCCGGGGAAAGGTCAAGAAATGCCTGCACAACGGCTCGATCCAAAAATGGATACCGTGTCTCAATGCCATAATGCCCGACAATTCTCTCAGTCGCTTCCAAAAACACCCTATTCCATCCACCAAAGAAATTGGGCCAAGGCTTTGTTGCCTTTTCCCACTGCCCCCGGAAATATGATCGACGCGAATTGGAAAAGGGGTTGAAATAATCTGAAATTATTTCATCCGCCCCTTGCCCAGACAAAGCAATCAGCTGTCCATTCTCTCGAGCCGTTCGTGCCATATAGGCAGCAGCCACATACCCGCTGACATTTCTAATGTCTGTATGGTCGTATAGGTTCGACCCCAAATCATCAACAACTAGATGAAATGCAGGAATACCATCTATCAACTGCCGCTTGATATCAGCACGCTCTGAAGGTGACGGCGCCAAGAAACGTCCTGGAATTTCATTTTCAGACAATCGCTTAAACCGCGCTGCAATTACATCCGTGACTTCAGCAAACTCGAATCCATAGGCCTGAAATGGAATGTTCGCAGCCTCAAGTTCTGCCGCAATCAGCCCACTGTCGTGACCCGAGCTTAAAGGTACATAAAGCCCCCTTTGAATATTGGCCGCACGTTTGGCTACCGCTTCGTGGAAAGCTTCTCCAAATTGGTCATACTCCTCAACATAAGCTGCATCAAATCTGAAAACGTGAAGAGTATGCTGTTTTTGTATCGACATCGTCCTGAGGTCTATCTGCAGAACAGTATTCGCGTCCAACGGTACTGGCGCTGTAAATCCAGCATCTTTCAAGATATAATCATAGCTGGCACACCCAATTCTTTCCCCTTCAATTGCATAGTAGATTGGCTTGGTACGAAAGGTATCACTGGATAACCAAAGTGTCTGACTGGATTCATCAAGGACGATCAAAGCATATTCGCCATCCAGGTTCATAATTGCCTCGGCCCCATCCGCATCAAGGGCTGAACGGAGCAAATCCGCATCTCCATATTCCGGGGAGTATGACTGCCAATCATTATATATCTCACCATTATAGAGTGCGATACCGTGTTGCCAGACTACCGGCTGTTTTGTTGCTCCGGTTATGGACAGCAAGGTATGGAGCGCAACCCAGTGGTCTCCAGTAGCGCTCGATGCTCCATCGGGCCCTCGATATTTCAAATAGTCAGCCGCCATATCCAGATAGCGCGCACCAAGCTCAGCTCCCGTTGCATTTTGATCAAAAACGAAAAAGATTCCACACATAGGCCCTTACTCCATCTTCTCAGCCATTATCAGGCCCGCAGTTAAACGCCTGGGGAGATTTGCCTGGACCGTTTTATTTTCATAGTCGAGCTGGACGAAAACATGCCGCTGCTTGGCCCATACCTCTGAAACGTCGAAACCGTTTGCAAGTACCATGTCTACCAGCTCCTGGAGCTCGTACTCTTTCTCGTGCCACGGCACGAGTGGGCGCCCCAGGGGCACCGGCAACAACAGCGGAACCTCAAGATAGAGTCTGCCGCTAGACTTCAGGTTTTGGTATGCGCACTGCAGGAACTTATTCGGACGTTCGAGATGCTCCAGCGTATGCAGGGAGATTACAGCGTCCACCGCCTTCTCCAGGCGAAAACTTTCTGCGTTTCCAACACTGAGCTCTACGTTTTCAAGGCCATCCGTCGCCCTACTGGCCTCATCGATATGGGACTGTTCATAATCAATGCCGATGACGCTCCCACACATAGAACTCAGGGCCTTTACTCCCTGGCCCTTGCCGCAAGCGATATCCAGCACACGCCAGTCCCTCCTGAGCCTATTGCCAATGAACTGATAGCTGGAAGCAGGAAAGCTTGCAGAAAAATGGCTTTGGTTTTCGGAGAAAATGCGGCTACTTTTTTGTCGGATACTTTCAACCCTGTCCGGCGCGTACATCTCTCCGCCATCAACTTCGATCAATTGGTACTGTTCTGGGTTGGACTCCATATAGACCCAAGGACTAAAGCGCAGGGAAGACCTCGCTTTATCACAGTCAATGCTCTCTATCGCTTCAGCCGTCTTTTCTAAGGCCGAAAAACTGCTCACATCGCCAACCAGTGCATAGTTGTAATCGCTAGGGAGAACTACATAGTCTGCCTTTTCAGCGATCAGAGCGTCGACCATGCGTTTCAACTGATCAACATCCAGATAAAACTGACGAAGCAGTACCCTGACTACAACATCAGCCTGTCTCTCCCTGGCAGCCTCCAAAAGTCGTTCACAAATATTAAACTCGCTGCCCCGGAAGCACGGGACATCCCATTGACGAGAAACCTCTTCCAAGCGATCAGAAGTTTCATCATCTGGACATGCCAAGATCACGTCGTCCAGAAAAGGGGCGTCTTTGCAAATAGAGATGCAATAATCTTCTGGCGCCAAGGATTGCCCCAAATCACTAGACGTGCACTGGACTACAGCAACAACCTTCATGCCAATGCCCCAAGAATTTGTGGTACATGGCTCCTCGCCTCTGCCGTCAGCCTGACCACATTCGGCTTCATCTTGGCGACGATTTCCTTCCGGGAAGCCCAAGAGGACATTATATTGCCCTCGATCGCTGCAAAATCACCAACATCAGATAGCTGATCAGGAACGCCCAAATCCTGCACAAATGGGGGCATATGCCCCACCAAAGAACCCTCAAGGGCGACAAACGGAACATTTTGCATTGCAGCAAAGATACAAGAATGCCGCCGATTAGATATATGCAAATCAACAAGACTGAAGAGAGCGAACGTCTCAAAAACTGAAAGGTCCTCTTCAATCAGATGCGCCCGCCCTTTCAACTCCATTGCTTCCGCAATCTGTCGATGAACCAAACGATCATCCTGCCACTTGTTGGATTGAGTATAAGTGCAGTTGGGAATGAACAGGAACTGCGCATCCAGAGCGCTGCCCACGCGATCCAGCATCGCGGCAAAATGGCGTGCATTCTCTGCATATAGCGCATCGTCGCCACCCCAATATTCATGCCGAAAGCCAATCCCTATCACAGGTTTCCCTGTCAGTCGGATGCCGCCTCTTTCCAGAATAGCCTGCGTCGAGATGGATGTATCTGCCTGCATTCCGAACGCCGGGTCACCACAAATTTGCAGGTGGTCCCCCTCTATGCCCAATGCATTCAAAAAATTCAGGCCACTTTCCTCGCGAAGAGTTACCGCAACGGAGTTTTCACACAGAAATTTTGCATGCTGCTGGGTGGTTTCGGCCTTGATATCCGCCACAACATTCAAGCCGAAAAGAGCAAAGGGAGTACCCATGAACTTTGCCAGCGTACCAAGTGTCGCACTGTAAGCTGACACGCCTTTCAGGAACGAATTAGGGAAAATCTCCATAAAACTATTGCCGCCAAGGACAAGAAGGTCTGCCTCCTGAATGGCCTTGGCGATATCCTGAAGGTGTTGCGTGCTGTCTCCAGCATTCATTCCCCAAAAAAAACGGCCAGTTGCAGCCTCTTTCGTATCATGATCCAGGTTTTTCAGGGACTTAAAACCAAATGCTTTATCGTAGTCTGTGTTTGGGTGGCGCGCGAGGAAAGTAATTTCGCAGCCTGGAAGCGAGCGTCGAAAGCCCTGAACCATAGATGCCAACATCGCATCATCGCCCATATTTTTCACGCCATAGGTGCTAGCACCAGTAACGACAATCTTTTTCATCAAGACACCTTTTGCGCAAGCAGGTCTAGCTGGCGCCCCAATCCAAGAGCAGCGAAAGACTCATAGATTTTCTGCTTCAACTGCCCCAGCCCGGCCTTTTCCATGTTGGCTTCAAATGCAACGCGTTTTCTGTGGCACGCCTTCCCCAAAACCGGATCGTCCAGGTAATTGTCCCCCATCAAAAGAAAAAGCTCGAGAGGAAACGATGTTTCACAATAGACAGGTTGAAACCCAAGCCGCTCAACGAGGCCCTGAATGCTCTTTACGGAAAAATAGTTCAGATGCTCCGGCGGCACGAACCACCAAGGCGAATAAGACAGTTTGCTACATAACGCATTTTGTAGAGGGTTAAAATCATTGGCGGCATTAACAAACAGGAGGCCCCCCTTCATGAGGAACTCTCCGCATTGCTTGATAAAGTCATCTGGGCGCAAGACATGCTCGATCACCCCATGTGAATATACGACATCAAACTTTCCAAGGCTTTCCGGGGAGAAGGAGTCCAAACCACCTTGCTCGACATCAACCGTCAACTCTGTACGTGCAAACTCAACCGCCCGAGGCGAAGGCTCAATACCCTTGACATCCCAGCCTGCCTTCGAGGCGTGGTTCAAAAAAAAGCCCGGTCCACAGCCGACATCAAGAATGCGGCCTTTACGTCCTAAAGCGTTTTCAAACTTTAAAAGTCGGTTCTGGAAAACATCGCACCACCACTCTCGATCTGCAGCCTGCTGAGCAAAATAGTCTTTCTTGCGGTCAGATTCATAGAATTTAGAATGGTAATATTCTGCTAACTCCTCTTCAGACGGAAAAGGCACAACATGCACAAATCCACAATATGTGCAGTCAACCGCGCTATACTCGCCCTTCTGTTCAAGTATTTCGCCCACATGCTGGATACCGTGGGAGCAAACATATTCACTTAACATAGAACTCGCCTCCGTTACGCCCCTGAAGCTTAAGCAATTTTTGGACCAGCTTTCGCACCAGATCAGTCCACAGAGGCTTTAAGCCCAGCCGCGGAAAAATATTCAGGCAAAAGCTGAACAACCAAGTCGCTGACTGGGTGCCTGGCTTTCTGTGGCCACAACTTTTCTGAAAGCGCCTTTGCTCTTTTCTCATGGCCTTCCGACGCAAGAAGCAGTGCTGTTTGGGTTACAGCTTTCTCCGGTGTTCGCGCCAGCATGAAGTCGCCGGTCGCATCCAGCACATCCGCCTCAGCCTCCAGCCCTTTGCCTGCTGGCACGTAGGCCACCGCACTCAATCCAGCGTGTAAGCATTCGAAATAACTAACACCATAGGCCACAAGTGCAGCGTCGCAGGAAGCTATGGTTGCCATGACATCGCCGGGAGCCTTATGAACCGTGATGCGATGCGCCCCGCTAAGCTCAGCGACGACCGGCGGCGGCGCATGAGGCCCCTGCACCCAGACAATTTCAATAGCTTGCGCAATCGCTTTATCCAGAAGGGACGGCCATACCTTTCCCAAACCATAAGCATCAGATGCACCTGTTAAAACAGCCAAGCGCTTATGGCTTGGCCTTTCGGAAAGAGCTGCCTTGACCGGTTGAAAAAAATAGTGAGACCAACCGAAATGAACCCTCTCTCCGTAATGATCGAGAACATCCCCAGCAACTTGAAAACAAGGGATATAAAACGCGTCAAACAGATCCTCCTGCCAAACCTTGTCCACTGAAACAAGCCTTGTTCCGCCCAACTTCAGGGCCTTCAAGACCTGAAGCACCTCCGGCGTCATTGCAGGCAAGTCCACTAGCACCAAATCGGGCCTGGCGTTGCCAAACACGTTGCTCGCCCGAAGTTCGTCTTCATCAAGCCAGCGGTGCGGCAATGTTCTGAGCCAATCAAATGATAGCTCCGCCCCCAGTATCACAAGATTGAGAGAGACCGACAAATTCTCAACAAGTAATTCGCCTGCTCTCGCCATTCTGCGCAAATGGCCAAGGCCTACATCCGGGCCTGTCTGGGTTAAAATGGCCACTCCTGCGTTCTTTTCCGTAACCGTTTTCTGTCGCACATGCTCGTTCATGGCCCGCAATTCGCGATCAGATGCCAGCGTGGAAATGACCCACTTCAAATCAACCAATGTGTCGGAACCGTGCTGGCGTCTCCAACGGCTATAGATCTCATTCATAAAAGCATAGTCCGCTGGCGTATCGACTGACAGGCGGTGTTCCACAGAATAGAAAACCGGGTCTTCCTTCGCAATCGCCTCCCGCTGAGGCAAGACTTTCGCTAGCGAATGGAAAACCGACCCTACATGTTCCTTTTCAAACGGTTCAGTGGAGCCCGCCACCATTCTGTCCCAAAAACGCCTGCGGTAAACTGCAAACCCTTCATGTATATATCTTTTCCCACCTGGAGGCTCTTCCAGACAAGCGAACTCTGCCCCCTCGTCTAACTTGAGTGCCCGAACCAGGGCATCCAGTGTAGCCGGCTCAACCAACGGGCTATCGCCACACACATACACAAGAATATCGGCCTCATATTGTTTCACAGCGACATCCACCCGCCCCATGAGATCGTTCACATCTCCCTGGAAGGCCAAGCAAGTCTTTCCTTCGCGCCTCGCCCAATCCACCAAATCGTAATTGAACGCATCATCCGTGGTGGCAAGAACGACCTGATTGATCTCTTGTGCCGCTTCCAGGCGCTGAAACACATGACTAATAAGAGGGCGTCCGGCCAAATCCAGCAGTTGCTTCCGAGGCATCCGGCTGGAGTTGAGGCGCGCACCAACAACCGCCACTACTTTTTCCACCAGTTGCTCCGTATTTCTTTAAAGGGACGCAGTCCGTCCGCTGGATCAGCCCGCCACAACCTTTCATGACGTTCTGCGTCGGTTGCTTCCTTGATCCCGCTGCCATCAGCAACTGACATTGCCTTTGACTGCTCGATTACTGGCTGCATCTCACTGGGAAGCCAACAATGTCCCGCACCATATTCCTCGCCCTGCTCATCTAGGTCCAAATGGAACTCAATCGCCTGAGCGCGCCACCGCTCCAATGCACGAGTGACAACCCCAGGTTTCCGCGAATGATCAGACCAGCCAACATCCACACCATATCTATCGCGCAAGGTCTTTATTGCAGCCAGGTTACAGTGCTCCGGAGGAACCGGGTAGCCAGAAACACAGTGGAAGAGTGTCAATTCTGTTCCGCCGGCTTGCTTGAATGCCGCAACGGCCGCATCAATCTCATCAAGGTTCGCCATACCAGTCGACAGATAAAGTGGCTTCTTGGTCTGCGCGCAGGCCTTGATCAGGTCCAACCAAGGCAGTTCATAGGAAGCGATCTTGAAAAAATCCACATAGGGCAAAAGCTGCTCAACCGCGTCAAGGTAGAACGGCGTACACCCAAACTGTACTTCTACCCGCTTACATTCGTTCGCAATTTCCGGCAAAAACGCCAGAGGCAGTTCCCATTGGGCGCGACTACGATGCTCCTCACTCCGCGTAAGCACTTCTGGAGCGAACAATTGATCGATCTTGAAAAGTTGAAACTTCACAGCATCACAGCCAATATCGGCCGCAGCGCGAACAAACTGAAGGCATCGGCTCAGTTTCTGACTATGATTGCTGGAAACTTCAGCAATGAAAAGTGGAGGTGCGCTAGCCATGCTTAAAGCCCTAGCTTTTCGACTACCAGACTTTTCGTTTCACAAGTAATAGCATCCCAATCAAATGCATCCCTTCCCCAAACATACTCTGCGTCAGGTACGAAGGGGATCTTGCTTTCATGACCAAAACTCCACCATGGCGGAGACACCCCCATTACGACTGTAGGGCGCCCAAGAGCCATCGCAAAGTTACAAGGGGCGACAATGGCGGAGACCACCAAATCACAGTTTTCCATAATAGCGAGGTTTGCTTCTATGTCCTTTTTCAGGTCGATATCGTCAAAAGCGATCACTTCTGCCCCAAATGTCTCCTTGGCATACTTCAGTTCATCGGCGCAGTCATCATACTGAAGATTGATAAAATCGACCTTGTCATGCAACGAAAGCAAACTGCCCATATCCTGCATGGAAGCGTAATATCTTTTGCGTTCATCGGTTAGGCGGCCACTGCGCCATGCCAGCCCAATTTTTGGTTTAGCTCCAAAGCTGGCCAAGCGCTCCTTTATCTCAGCGGCGCGTTCGGGACAAGCTCTCAGAAACCCTTCAGGGTGAGGCGCGATCTTGTCTAAACTGGTCCAGGCGTACTTGGCCACACTGGCTACCGGCATAGCGCAATCAATCTTCAGCGTTCCATCTTTCATCTGTTTTTCGATGTCGGGAAATGTCCGATATCGATAACCGTGGGTTACAACATCCCGGAAGGCCGATACGACTGCATCAGGAAAACGACGCTGATATATTGACACCAATCGGTGATCACACCCTATCGCCAGTCTCTTTGCTTGCTCATACAAGAAAGGCAGATAGTTGCCGAACATAACTTCATCGCCGATCCCCTGTTCAGCAGCAACCAACAGCGTCTGGTCACTCAAATCACTGCCATCCCACACAGGCAAGCCATGCGTATAATGTTGCGTCTGGGTACTTTTGCGGCGCTTATCAAACCGGTAGTCATAATGCTCCCAGGCTTCTTTCATCTTGCCTTTGAGGAACAGAATGTTCGCAGCACCAAGGTGTGGCTCAGGGCTTTGCGGATAAGCAGCAATTGCCCGCATGTCCAACTCAAGGACTTTTTCGAAATCCAGCCTTTCACCAAACGAGAGCGCATAATTGCTTAGCACTTGATAGTTGTCAGGGTCGTGCTTCAATGCCTCTTCGAAAAAGACGTCTGCAGCATCCACCCCATCCCTATTTCGCACCATAATGGCCAAAACATTCCACAGGCCGGCTTCCTCGGGAAACATCGGCAGGATCGATTGCAGCAACTCAATGCCCTCGTCATACAAACCTGCAGCATTATATGCCGAAGCCATATTTTGAAACACGTCTTTGCGAGAAACCTTCATCGACAAAAGATGGTGTCCCAACTTTATAGCTATCGTCGGCATTTCCATTTCCAACGACAACTGAAGCAGTATGGCTATTATATCAGGGGTGGGTTCATGCTCTTTCAATGCGAGCTCGAATATCTCGATAGCCTGCTTCCTGACGCCAAGCTGGACCAAGCAATGCCCGAGAATTGTCAGCAAATGAACATCCTGCGGCAGAGCTTCCCAGGCAAACGTCAAATGCTTCACCGCTTCGGCCCAATCATGCCTCAGAGCCGCTTTCTTTCCCAAGCGAAGCGACTTCTCGACCTTCTTGCGCGAGATCGGAGCACCTTTGTCATTTTGCAAATCAGCTAAATCAGGAAAAGCGTATTCAGTGACCACCTCCTCCAAATCAAACTCACCATTGGCGGGGGACCAACTATTTTCTCGTTTGTCTGACAAATCTCTGCCCTCAGCGTGGAAATAAGTATTGTTACGCATTTTAATTATGCACCTTCCTCGGATACATGCAAGGCAGATGCCAATAGATTATTGGCTAGCTATTCACCCCTAATGTCGTTAATGTATAAGATGTTAGCTGACTTACTCGCTACATAATATATGTCGAGCCGAAACAGGCTGGGGAGGAATAATATGGCGTTAAAACTTTCTTTAAAGCCTGATGAGAAACTGGTGATTAATGGCGCAGTTATTGCAAACGCTGATAGGCGGACGACATTGATTGTCCATAACAAGGCCTCGATCTTAAGAGAAAAGGATATTTTGCAGGAAGAGGACATTACAACACCGGCAAAGCGTATCTATTTTCCCATCATGCTCATGTACATGGACCAGGGGCAGGTGGACAAATACTATGAAGAGTTTGTCGTCAGAATGACGGAATTCATGAACGCAATTAGCTCACCGGAAGGGGTTGACCTCTGTGTTTCCATCAGCCGGGATGTAATGGACAAGAACTATTATAGGGCACTGATGAACTGCAAAAAATTGATCTCTTTTGAAAAATCGAGACTTGGAGGAAGTTGAGAAAGGTAACAACGGAAAAGTAGATGTCATACCAAGCGTACCAGAAAGCTCAGCAGTCAGCCGAAAACCCCAGTCAAGTGGAATATCGGCTGTTCGCCGAAGTGACCAATGCCCTGATGAAAGTCAGAGAGCGAGCAAAACGGGACAAAGAGATGGTAGAAGCGCTGGACTGGAACCGGCGCATGTGGTCTGTCCTGTCCTCAGACTGCAGTACCGAAGGCAACGGCCTTCCCCCTCAGCTTCGCGCAGGCATCATCTCCCTTTCCATATGGGTTTCCAAACATTCTTCCGCGGTCATGCGTGGTGAAGAGTCAATCGACGACCTGATCAACATCAACCGAACGATTATGGAAGGTCTTGCCGATCAGGCTCGCCTTCAGCAAAAGGCGCGGGACGAACAAGACACCTCCCCAGAGGACACCAAGCCGGTCAACTCGATCCTCTAGGCATTTTTTTCCTTATCAGGGTAATTTTTTCCCAATCAATTCGGCATTTTTTACCCGCCAGGCAATTTTGACCTACCATTGAGCAACTTTCATCCACGACCGCAATCAGCACCAAACTCCAGAAAAAAACAATAAATTCAATAACCTGGAAAAAAATTCCCAGTCATAGGCAAGATTGGCACGCCTACTGCAGTGTAGTTTTTCGAAAGCAAAAGGCTTTCACGAGCAAAAGGCTCAACAGACATCTCAGAATGGAGAAAAAATATGTCATTTTCTGTAAACACAAATGCCGGCGCATTTGCTGCTCTGCAAAACCTCAACTCCACCACTAGCATGCTGAACAAAACCCAGACCCAAATTAACACGGGTTTGAAGGTTTCGTCCGCCAAAGACAACGCTGCTGTATTTGCGATTGCGCAAAAACTGCGTGGCGACGTTTCTGGTTTGAATGCTGTTAAGTCCTCCCTGGACCGCGCACTTTCTACCATCGACGTAGCTGTG
>Ga0070726_10001368_pt1 | contig 24787 bp, 26 predicted proteins | sample tdAd471_FD_67275 | JGI IMG/M metagenome (GOLD analysis project Ga0070726, IMG submission 67275) | Marine sediment microbial communities from the Atlantic coast under amendment with organic carbon and nitrate - tdAd47.1 | ecosystem: Environmental > Aquatic > Marine > Coastal > Sediment | place...
GCGATCGGACGATTCGGCATGGGGTTGCTTGACAAAGTCGTGCTCGAGTTCCCTGAAGTGTTCTGGGACCGCAGGTATGAGTGGTTTGGTTACGTCGGCCCCGACCGTGGCATGTGGTCGCAGTGGTTCGATCTGACAGACATATCGGGTCGGCCGATGCTCGTGTGCTTCCACGCTGGCAGCGCCGCGGAGGCAATCGAAGCAATGACAGACGACGAGATCGTCGCCGACGCCATGGATGTGCTGAACTCAGTGTTCGGGTGAATCCAGCTCCTCCCAGATGAGGCACAGTTCGTTTCCCTCTGGGTCGGCGAACACGATGAAGTCGTCAAACTCTCGGAGGCCGCTTCCACCTAGCTCGGTTAGCTTCGCAGCAAGGATTCGCACGTCGGACTCGCTTCCGGGCCAGACATCGAGGTGGACTCGGTTCTTGGTGTCCTTGGCCTCTGGGACCCGCTGGAACCAAACCGTTGCACCGATGCCGGCAGGGTCCTTGAGGATGACAGCGCCATCGGCGACCTCGACCGGTTCATACCCGAGTGCCATTTGCCAGAATGGCCGTACGACGTCCGGATTGGTCACATCGATACACACTTCGAATCGGTTCACCGAGTGTTCCCTTCTTCCTGCAACCCGTCGAGTCTGCGAGGCTAATCGCTGAGCACTGCTCCGTCGTTGGTCGGATGTATGCTGAAGCCATGGCTTGGCCCGATGACTCACTGACTGAGGGCGAATCGATTATCACGTCGTTTCGTCCGCATTGGAAACTGCTCTTCGTCCCCATTTTGTGGGGGCTGCTCATCCTCGTGGTGTTCGGGGTTCTCGAGTGGGCTCTCGATTGGCTGTTCTGGATCCGGGTGCTGGTCACCGTGGGCGTGCTCGTCTGGTTCGTAGTGAGACCACTCGTTGACTGGTGGTTCACGCGGTACGTGTTGACGACCGAGCGTTTGGTCACCCGCCGAGGTTTGATCGCGCAGAGTGGTGTCGAAATCCCTCTTGAGAACATCACGAATGTCAACTTCAGCCAATCGATCTTCGAGAGGTTGCTTGGTGCTGGTGACTTGCTGGTCGAGTCTGCAGGCGAACGCGGGCAGAGTTCCTTCTCCAACATTCCGCACCCCGACAAGTTCCAGGCCTTGCTCTACAAGACCCGTGAGTCCAGGAGTATGGATTTGACGGCAGGCAGAGGCATGCCTCGCCCGAAGGACGACGGCGCCGAAGCAATTCGCAAACTTGCGGCTCTTCGCGACGACGGACTGATTACCGCCGAGGAGTACGAGCGCAAGCGCAAGGACATTCTCGAAGGCATGTAGCGAGGCTCAGGCCTCGGCTTCGTCCCCGAGCGGCATCCGATCGAACCGACCAACGATCTCGACGTGGTAGGTCTGCGGGAACATGTCGACTGGTGTTGCCTCGATGAACTCGTAGCCGCTCTCCTGGAGGAGTTTGGCGTCCCGAGCGAACGATGCGGGGTCACACGATACGTAGGCGATTGCTCGCGGCATCGCAGACGTGACTGCCTCGACACCACGCTCACCGAGTCCCTTGCGGGGAGGGTCGACGACAGCGACATCCCAGTACTCGTCAAGTGACTCGATGTCTCGGGTGAAGGACCCTGTCCGCATTGCATTGTCGATGCCCGCTGCGTCAAGGTTGCGGCGCGCATACGAGATTGATCGCGCAGAGGAATCCAGGCCTATGACCCGGCCAGCATCGCGACCAACCGTTGCACCGAAGAGGCCGACGCCGCAGTAGCCATCGAGCAGCGTTTCGTCGTCTGCAATCTCAAGGATGTTCCTGACCAAACCGACAAGCACTTCGGCACCTGCCGTGTTGTTCTGGAAGAACTCTTCCGGTGGTACCTCAAAGCGGACACCGTCGATGATCTCCGTCAGCTGTGGCTCGCCGGCAACGGTACGGAACGACCCTTTCGTGATGTGGACCACTGGGATGTCCCATGAGGCGATGTCTTCAGGCACCTCGCCTTCAATGAGCGCAACAACGTCTCCCGTATGGATTCCACACCGCAGCACAAGCTTGGTGATGCCAGTGAGGTCTGGCAGGCGGTTGAACACGTCGCGCAACGGCTCAGCGAGGAGGAGACAGGTCGAAAGCGGGACAAGATCATTCGACCGTTCTCGGTACAGCGCAGGGACGCCGTCCACGACGTGGAAGTCCATGCGACTTCGGTAGGCGAGGTCTGCTCCGGGGCTGACGGTGGGGTGGACGAGCGGGTCTTGGACGCGTCCGAGGTGTTTGAGTTGGCTGACAACCGTCGAGCGCTTCCAATCCCGCTGCACTGCCTCATCGGCGAACTGCCACTGGCATCCGCCGCACAAATCGGCGTGTGGACAAGGAGGGGTGCGGCGTCCATCGGCAGATTCGACGATCTCGATGAGCGCAACGCGCGCCCACGACCCCTTGTCTTCGATCACCGTCCCTTTGACGACCTCGCCCGGCATCGCTCCGGCGACGAAGTGGGCCTTTCCGTCATGTCTGGCGACGGCCTCGCCGCCGTGGGCCATGTCGTGTGGGTGCAGTTCAATCATGGGTGCGAGCGTACCGTTGGGCGCGCCCATCCCGACTCGGAGATATGAGGAACAGACGGAGTATCTTCGGCTGCACCGGCTGGAGCGTTCTATCGACATCGCAACAATTCTGAGATTCCACGAGCAGTGGTTCTACGTCGCCGTCATCTCATGCGGACTGGTAGGTGTGTGGGGCCTTGTGGTCGCCATTGCCAAGCGGCCGCCTTCGCGATGGTTCGGGTACGCACGCGCTGTGGCGATCGGGGCGATGCTGGTCCAGATTGGACTCGGTGTCCTGCTCTACTCGAACGACGTCAGGCCTGGCAATTCGTTTCACATGTTCTACGGCGTTGTGATCGCCATCACGCTCACCTTGGCGTATCTCTATCGGTCGACCATGGCACTCCGACCGGCGCTGACGTACGGCATACTCCTGTTGTTCGTGATGGGCCTCGGACTGCGGGCGTGGGCAAACGTCTAACAGCGGATCACGGTTGCGGAACGCTCTAGGCTCTGGTGCTGACGAATGAAGGGATCCACACATGCTCGAGGGAAAGCGGCTCCTCATCACGGGAGTGCTTACAGACGACTCAATCGCCTGGCACACCGCTCGGGTAGCCCAAGAGCAGGGTGCCGAGGTCGTCATCACGGGATTCGGTCGAGGCATGTCTCTGACAGCTCGCTCTGCGAAGAGACTCCCGCAAGAAGCTGATGTCCACGAGCTTGACATCTCCAATCAGGAGCACATGGATGCCCTTGTGGTTGCGCTTGATGAAAAGTGGGGAGGCATCGATGGCGCTCTTCATGCCATCGCGTTTGCACCAGCAGACGCCCTTGGCGGCGAGTTTCTCAATACACCAGCCGAGTCCGCAGCGACGGCCTTCCTAACGTCTGCTTTCTCCTACAAGACTCTCGCGATGGGGCTCCGTCCTCTCTTCCTGAAGGCTGGAGGTGGAGCGATGGTCGGTCTCGATTTCGACAACTCAGTCGCGTGGCCAGGCTATGACTGGATGGGCGTTTCCAAGTCGGCGCTGCAATCGGTCAGCCGCTACCTGGCGAGGTATCTCGGTGAGGACAACATCAGGGTCAACCTCGTGTCTGCTGGACCGCTTGGGACGGTGGCTGCAAAGTCCATTCCCGGCTTCGATCGGTATGAAAACCTTTGGGCTGTGAGAGCGCCCCTCGGTTGGGATCCTCACGATCCTGATCCGGTCGCAAAGATGTCGTGTGTACTTATGTCGGACTTCGCGCTCGCCACCTCAGGCGAAATCGTGCACGTTGATGGCGGCTTCCACGGAAACGCAGCGGGTGGCCAAGAAGGCCTCGAGGGCCTTCAGGACTAGTTGGATGCAGACTCCGGTTCGGTGATCTCCGATGGGAGGGCGACCGTAAACGTCGCACCACCCCCAACCGTCGGCTCGAACCACACGCGGCCCTGCATGGCTTCAGCGAGGCCTTTGACGATTGAAAGCCCGAGTCCCGCGCCGCCCTTCGACCGCGTCGCGTGCGGCTGCAGTTGGGTGAAACGCTCGAAGATCACATCGTGCTTTTCGTACGGGATGCCAGGACCGTGGTCAACGACGCTCAAACGCGTTTCGTCTCTCGCGGCAGCCGTGACGATCGAAACTTCCGAGTCGCCCCCGTACTTCAAGGCGTTCTCAACGAGGTTCGTGATGAGCCGTGCGAGGTGGTCTGGGTCGGCAACGAGACCCCGACTGGCAGGATCAATTTCGATCGAAACTCCTTCTCCATTCGGGAGGCTCGCCAGCAATTCGTTGAGGAACTCGTCGAGGTCGATTTCGGTCGGGCGGACGGGAAGCGATGCTGCCTCGATTCTCGACATGACGAGGAGGTCTTCGATGAGGGTCCGGAGCCGATTTGATTGCTTCGCAGCCATTTCAATGAGTTGCTGTGCCCGCGGATCTTCCGGCAGGAGTTCTGGTCTCCGCAACGTACTCAAAGCACCAATGATGGACGTAAGTGGCGTCCGCAGCTCGTGGGAAACGACAGATACGAAGTCGGTCTTCATCTGCGCAAGCTCCGCCATGCGTTCGCTCGATTCTCGTGCTTCCTCGTAGCGGGTCATCTGGTTGAGCACAAGGGCCGCGGGTGCAGCCACCGATTCAAGCGTCTCAAGATCCTCGTTGGTGAAGGGTTCCTCCTTATCGCCGACGAGCAGCACGCCGATGATCCGATCCTCAACTCGTAGCGACACTGCAGCGATTCGTTCAGCGTCGAGCTCTCTGGCGATGCGATCGGCATCGTCGTCGGGGCTGATTGTGTTGAGAACAGCTGCGTCGCCTGACATGAAGACACGCTGAGGCAATCCCGGTTCGGTCAGACCGAGCACGAATTCTTCGGCAGCAACCGTATGCCCCGCGACCCATATGGGCGACATCAGGGCGAGGCTTTCCTCGGCAGGTTCATACAGCATCACGAGACCCACCCGAGCTCCAACGGCGTCGGCGACCCGTCCCACCAACTCTGGCAATACTTCGGTGAGTTTTGTGCCAGCTCCGATCGCAAGGGACACGTCGTACAGTCTCGAGAGCTCTTGCTCCTGGCCTGCGAGCTCCGACTCTCGGGACGCGAGCTCTTCATAGCGGCTCGAGGACTCTTGAATCTGGGACCGTATACGCACCGAAATCAGAGCGACGAATGCCGTGGCACCCACGAACGCAAGCAGCGACGTACTTGAGCTTGCCGTGACGTAACCCGTCGACTCGCCGAGGATCACCCAATATGCGATGACCGAGGCGACTCCCACCGTGATGACCGGTTGGATGGCGATTGCCGTCGCAGCGGCAAAGAACGGAATGATGAGGAGTCCGACAGCACTCGGGATCGAAGCTGAACTCAGCTGCACGACCATTTGTGCAAGCAGCGCAGCGATGCACCACACCGCGATCAGCCAGTCAGCAATCCACGAGCCGAGCGTTCGTCTCCACGGCATGAAGGTGAGGACGATGAGGGCAAGACCAAGGGCTGCGGCGATGATGTATTCGGTTGAACGGCTTGCCTCATCGAGCGACACCGACCACGCAATGAACACAATGAGACCAAACCAAGAGACAACCAACCCTGTGTTGATCACCCTCAGCCGGTAGTCGATCATGAGACGGTCGTCTTGTGCAGTCACCAAACCCCTTGCCATATCGCACCACACGGTAATCTCACCGAATGGCCACAGTCCTTCTTCTCTTCGGCGGCAGATCCTCGGAACACGAGGTTTCGTGTGAATCTGCAGTATCCGTAAACGACGCGCTCACTGGGGCCGGCCATCGCGTCATCCCCGTTGGCATCGACCGACAGGGTGATTGGTTCCTCGCGGACACCGCTTACCGCCCTTTCAGAGCAGAGGGAAGATCTGTCGCCTTCCGTGTCGCAGAAGGCGTTCTCGCGGTGGGCGGTCAAAACGTTGAGTTCGATGTGGTGTTCCCTGTCCTCCACGGCCCGATGGGGGAGGACGGCACCGTGCAGGGCCTGTTCGAGGTTTGTGGCGTCCCCTACGTCGGCTGCGGAGTGCTCGCCAGCGCGCTTGCCATGGACAAAGACCTGGCCAAGAATCTCGCTGCATCTGCGGGAATCGCAACGTCGCCATGGAAGACAATTCGCAGGCGAGAATGGGATATCGATCAGGAAGGTGTGGCTTCTTCGGTAGCTCACGGCCTCCGCTTTCCGCTATTCGTCAAGCCCGCGGTCCAAGGTTCGTCAATAGGGATCGCCAAGGTCTCAGACGTCAGCGAACTTGTCGACGGCATCGTGAACGCATTTCGATATGACAACAAGGTGATCGTTGAGGAAGGCATCGAAGGGCGTGAGATTGAGGTTGCCGTCCTCGACGGACCTCGTGCCTCGGTTCCTGGCGAGATCATCACCGAGTCCGACTGGTACACGTATGACGCAAAGTACAACGACGAAGGAAGCGAATGCGTCGCCCCCGCTGACCTCAGCGACGAGAACGCAAAGACGGTTCGCGCATTGGCGGAGTCTGTGTTCGATCTGCTTGGGCTCAACGGATTAGCGAGAATTGATTTCTTCTTTGAGACAGCCACTGGCCGGTTCATCTTCAACGAAGCGAACACGATGCCGGGGTTCACGGCAATCTCAGGATTTCCGAAAATGTGGCTGGCCTCGGGATTCAGCTACGAGGACCTGTGCTCACACCTTGTTGATGCCGCATTTGAACGTCACGAAGCCAAAGGAAGACTCGCCGTTCGATAGGTGCTCCGAATCGGCGATCGACCAACGATACGTCAGAGTCGGATGACCGGACAGGTGAGGGTGCGATCGATTCCTGGCACCGGCTGGATCTTGGTTACGACGAGATGACCGAGGGCGTCGACATCTGCGGCTGTTGCAGAAACGATGACATCGTACGGACCTGTGACCGCTTCCGACGATGTGACGCCATCAATCCCAGCGATCGTCGTCGCAACTTCCGATGCCCTTCCGGAATCCGTTTGTATGAGTACATAGGCTTGAACCATGTATGAAGCATACAGGTCTGGAGCTGACCCTGATCTGAGACGCCGCAAGCGGCATGAGTGGTTGCTCGCGCTGGACTATCGGGACTTCCTGAGCTTCGTTGGTGTGCCATCTGGGAGGTAGGGCTGACGGAAGTTGAAAGCCTTCGGGGTAGAGCCTTCTTCGTAGATCAACTGTTGGCGGCTGAAGGCGTCCTCCCATGTTGGGAGTTCATCGTCGCCGATCCACCATGCAACGTGTGATGGCCAATCGCCAGATTCAAATGACTCGCGGCGCCGCTTCAGCATCGAGTTCAGGGCTCCGGCCCCCGGTGTAGTAGGGAGAGCGCAGCCGGTCACCGCCAGGCACCCATTCAGCGTCCGGAAGCTGCCGGATGTAGCCGGGACTCGCCTCAGCTTGCTTCGATCGCAGATTCGAACACCTCAACAGCCGGGTCACCATACGGCGCAAGCATGTTTCCAAGTGTCAGAAAAGCGATCCGTGCCACCCGTACCTCCGTCGTAGAAGGGTACTTGGGTTGCAGTCAGGTGTCGACAGGCCGCAATCGGCCTGACTCGCGATCTAGTAGCCGTCGGAGCCGAAACGGAGGTTCGTGGCTACGGGAGGTGTGTCCTCTGACTGGTCGAAGCGGATGCGCTGACCTTGTCTCAGAAAGCGGAACATGGAGCCGTCGAGGCTCCCTGGTTTGAGGATGACCTCAGAGCGGTCGTCGTCACGGACGATGATGCCAATACCGGTGGCACTGTCATAGACCTTGACGACGCCCTGCACTAGACCTTCTCGACCTTTCCTGCCTTGATGCACGATGTGCACACCCTGGCGCGGCGACGATTGGTGCCGTCCTTGACGCGAATCTTCTGGATATTCGGGCGCCATGTCTTTGAAGAACGCTTGTGGGAGAAGCTGACTTGCTTCCCTGTCCAAGGCTCTTTTCCGCAGATTTCGCATCTGTAAGCCATTGTTGGTAATCCTCCTGAGGCGATGGGAAACGATAGCAGCGCACGTCGCGTATTCGACTCTCGTCCCTGAACCATGATAGGGCGTCCAGCGTCGTCGCAATGGAACGCCAAGTCGACCAACATCCCCCTATGGCCATAGAACAGGCACCGGCGCGGACACTCTCATATCTCGACGACATTTCCGTCGACATGGTGAAGGGTGTCGGGGCCGCCCAGAAGAAGAAGCTTGAGCGTGCAGGTGTCACCTCTGTCGCCAGGTTGCTGCTTCATGCACCCCGCCGCTACATCGACCGAAGCTCTCTCTTCGACATCGCGTCGGCGCCATACGACGAGGAGGTCACGATCGGAGGCGTGGTCGAGACCTTCAACAAACGCCGAATCTCACGCGGTCGGACCATGGTTGAGGCGACGGTTTCTGATGGCACGAGTCGTGTGCGGTGCGTTTGGTTCAATCCCTACATCAAAGCCGAGGTCGGATCTGAAGTGCTTCTTGCAGGCAAGATTGAGAACTTCCGAGGCTCGAGGCAGATGAAGGGTCCTGACATGCAGGCGTTGGGCCGTCCCGACTCACTTCTCACCGATCGTGTCGTACCTGTTCACCCCGGTATCGGCGGTATCGGACCGGCGGGAATTCGGAGGGCGATGGACAACGCCTTGCGCCGTTCCCTTCCGATGGCCGACATTGTCCCGTCGGAGATCCTTGACGCCTATCGGCTTGTTGACCGATCGACGGCCTTCAACGACATCCACTTCCCAGCCGAAACACGAGGCGTGGGGCATGCACGCACTCGGCTGATCTTCGACGAGTTCCTTCGCATACTGATGTCGCTCAAGGCTCGTGAGCACGATGACTTCGAGTCCCACCGTGGCGTCACAAACGAGCCCACCGGAGACTTGACCTCCCGATTTCTCGACCATGTTCCGTTTGAACTGACCCAAGGGCAGGACGATGCGCGCGAACTGATTGCGGGAGACATGATGGCTGCGACGCCGATGCATCGCCTCTTGCAGGGCGAGGTGGGTTCTGGAAAGACGATCGTGGTGATCCTGTCTTTGCTGTCCTCGGTCGAGAGCGGTCATCAGGGCGCTGTGATGGCGCCGACTGAAGTGTTGGCAACCCAGCACTACCTCGGCACGGAGCAGATTCTGCGCGATGCAGGGATGTTGCCACTCATCACCGATCAAGGGATTGGCGGAACCACGTCGCTGTTTGGAGGAGCCGAACCTGCCTCACGTCCGGTCCGCATCGGTCTCTTCACGGGCTCGAGGGTGACCGTCAATTTCGTTGAAGGTGATGTTGCACGTTCCCAGGGTCTTGCGTGGCTCGCTGACGGAACCATCGATATTGCGTTCGGCACTCATGCCCTCATCCAATCCGACGTCAGTTTCAGGTCGCTCGGCATGGCCGTTGTCGACGAACAGCAGCGGTTCGGCGTCGATCAGCGAGTGCAACTCCGAGCGGCTAGAGAAGACGGGCTTGTCCCCGATCTGCTCCTGATGACAGCAACTCCCATTCCGCGCACGCTTGCCATGACGCTCTACGGAGACCTGAAAGTCTCAGCGATCGAAGGCATGCCCATCGGGCGAGTGCCCGTCGATACGTCGGCTGTCGAGGAAGGTCCTGATGCTGACGCTGCGATCGACGACGCTGTCGCCGCCCATGTTGGCGCTGGTCGCCAGGCATTTGTGGTGTGCCCGTTGGTATCCGAGTCGGAGGCGATCAGCGCGGTCGCAGCCGAAGACGAGTTTCGCCGATTGAGCGACAGCCTTGCCGACGTGTCGGTCGGGTTGCTCCACGGGCAGATGAAGTCTGAGGACAAGGCGAAGACCATGGAGCGCTTTCGGGCGGGGGAGATCGACGCACTCGTCGCAACCACGGTGATCGAGGTTGGAGTGGACGTCCCGAACGCAACCTTGATCGCAATCCGGAACGCGGAACGCTTCGGCCTCAGCCAACTTCATCAGTTGCGCGGCCGTGTTGGGCGCGGCGGCTATCCGGGATTCTGTCTGCTAGCTGCAGGTTCATCAACGGACGACGCCGAGGCGCGAATGGCAGCGATGCTTGAGTCGAACGACGGGTATGAACTTGCGAAGAAGGACCTCGAGATCAGAGGCCAGGGTCGGCTCTTTGGCTCCACGCAGTCAGGTGCCGCTGACCTCCGCCTTGGTGACATCCTCAGAGACTCCGATCTCCTCGAAGCTGCCGCTGGTGTCGCCAAAGACGCTGTTGCTGCAGACCGCACATCGCCCTTCGTTGAGGCGATTCTTGAAGAGGCTGACCGCTTCCTCGGGTCCCTTCCTGAGGCGCTTGAGGACGAGGTCGAACGATGAGAATCATTGCTGGTCTGGCCAAGGGGACCAGCCTCGCGACACCGAAATCGGGGACCCGCCCGATGACGGGGCGCGCCAGAGAGTCCCTCTTCTCGATTCTCGCGACGCGGCTTGCCGAGACCCGAGTGCTCGATCTCTACGCGGGGTCTGGATCTCTTGGGCTTGAGGCCCTGAGCAGAGGCGCTGCTTCAGCAGTCTTTGTCGAACACAACCGAAAGGCAGCTTCTCTGATCGGCAAGAACATCGAGTCGGTCGGTCTCGGAGGGAAGGTCATCGCGTCCACGGTCGAGAGCGCCATCGAGCGGATCAGCGGCCCCTTTGACATCGTTTTCGTTGACCCGCCCTACGCCGACGATGACGGGTCTGTGACCGCCGTCCTCGATGAACTCGAGCCCGTTCTTGCCGAAGGTGCGATTGTTATTGTGCATCGCCAAGCGGGCAGCAACCTTGTCGTACCCGAATTCCTCACTTCAACCGACGAGCGGCGGTACGGTGATGCTGTCGTAACCATGATGGAGAGGACCGAACCGTGATTACTGCGTTGGTTCCAGGGAGTTTTGACCCACCTACCAAGGGTCACCTCGATGTTGTCGAGCGGTGTGTCGGGCTGTTTGATCGTGTGGTGGTCGGTGTGGTCCACAACCCCTCGAAGTCCCCGATGTTCACCGCCGAGGAACGAGTCGCGCTCCTCGAAGAGTGCACCGCCGATTGGCCAAATGTCTCCGTCGCGAGTTTTCAGGGGCTCTTGGTTGATTACGCGCTCGAGATCGGCGCCAAGACGGTGGTCAAGGGTCTTCGGGCGGTCACTGACTTCGACTATGAGATTCAGATGTCCCAGATGAATCGGCACCTTTCTGGCGAGGTCGTATCGCTCTTTGTTGCGACGAAGCCCGAGTACGGTTACCTCTCCTCGTCCCTTGTCAAGGAAGTAGCGCGACTGGGCGGTTCGGTCGATGCTCTCGTCCCAACCCCCGTAGCAACAGCCCTTAAGGAACGTTTGGCATGACCCCGAGAATCCAACACGAAGTTTTCTGAGCACATACCTTCCGAATCACAGGAGCGACTCGCATGATCGAGCAGCCAGAAGAGCACAAAGCGGCACCACCCGTCCCAGGTGCCATTTTTGAAATCCTTGAAGACCTCATCACGGAAATTGAGCAAGCGCGGGCGGTCCCGCTTTCGAACAACGTGATGATCAATCAAGAGGACATCCTTGACCGACTTCACCAAGGTGTGGAAGACCTCCCTGAAGAGCTGAGGGCTGCACGTTGGATGGTCCGTGAGCGTGAGTCATACATTGCCCGTACCAACGAAAAGGCTCAGGAAGCAGTGGCGCAGGCTCGTGCGGAAGCCGAGCGGCTCGTATCCGAGAACTACGTGGTCCAGGAAGCGGTCGCCGAGGCCAATTCGCTCGTACGTAACGCAGAATCGGAGGGGCGTCGGATTCGGCTTGAAGCCGAGGACTACGCCGAACGACACCTTGCCGAGGCGGAATCCGTGCTCGGTGAGCTCTATCGCTACATCACCGAGGCGCGAGCTGAGCTTCACAAGGCACTGCCGCCGGCCGAACCGCCACCGATCAGCGAGTAGCCCTCGATATTCGGAGAATTCCTTCGAAGTGGATGGATCGTCATCCCTACCCTGCAGGTATGCCGAACCGAAGTCCCTTCTTGCTCAACGTTGCCGATTTGCTCGGAACTGATGCCTCTGGTCGATCTGTCTCGTTCGAAGAGTTTGTCGATTGGAAGCTCGACCTGATCAAGTTGTCGGATGACGAACCGGTGATGTCTGACATCATGTTGCACCCCGTTTCGGGGGGAATCGCTGCGACCGGCTGGGTGTCATTCGTAACCGAGGAGACCTGCCAACGGTGCCTCAAGCCGACCAGGACGGACCGCCGTGCGACGATTGGTGCGCTCTTTGATCGAACCGACGACGACGAAACATACGACCTCGATGGGCACGAAATCGACGTCGAGCAGATGCTCAGAGACGAGGTGTTGCTCTCGCTCCCCGTGGTGTCGATTTGTGGTGATGACTGCGAGGGAGTTGTGGATAGCGCACAGAATGACTTGAATACAGGTGCTTCGGACGACGAGGACGAGTCGCGCTCGCCCTTCGCAGTTCTCAAGGACCTGCTCGGACCCGAAGACTGATCAAAAGGATTACCCATCATGGCAGTACCGAAAAAGAAGATGTCGCGGTCTCGCACCAGACGACGTAAGGCCCAATGGAAGGTCGCAGCTCCGACCATCGCTCGCTGCTCGCAGTGCAACGCCCCTCACGCCCCTCACCGGGTTTGTGAGACATGCGGAACATACAACGGGCGCGAGGTCACGGCAGCGTCGTAGACCTCGATGCCAACTATCGCCATCGACGCCATGGGGGGCGACAAGGCCCCGCATGAGATTGTCGAAGGCGCTCTCATTGCCGCTGAAGATGGCGCGAACCTCGTACTCGTCGGAGACGAGACAATTCTTCGATCAGTGCTCGACGGTCGCGGCAGCGACATCGCAATCCGCCATGCCGGCCAGATCATTGGCATGGACGACGATCCCTCGCACGCGATTCGGGAAAAGAAGGACGCCTCAATCGTTGTCGCATCGCGGATGGTCGCCGACGGAGAGGCCGATGCGATCGTCTCAGCTGGATCAACTGGAGCCGCCATGGCATGTGCCGCGTTCGTTATCGGGAGGCTCAAGGGTGTGTCGCGTCCGGCGATAGCTTCGTTCTTCCCAACAGGCCAGCTCGTCATGGACATGGGCGCCAACCTCGAAGTCAAGGCTGTTCACCTTCTGCAGTTCGCAGTCATGGGTTCTGCGTTGGCACAGGTCTACCAGCACACCGCGAGCCCCAAGATTGGTCTCCTCAACATTGGCGAGGAACCATCGAAGGGCAGGGAGATAGAGCGTGAGGCGCACGCCCTGCTCGCTGCCTCGGACGTGATCAACTTCGTAGGCAACGTTGAGGGCCGAGACATTGCGACAGCTAAGGCCGATGTCATTGTCACAGATGGATTCACAGGGAATGTGCTTCTCAAGACCTCCGAGGGGGCAGCAAAGGTCATCCAAAACCTGATCTTCGAAGTTCTCGCCAAGCCCGAGTACCAAGACCTCGTGGCTCAACTCATGCCGGCGTTCGTCGAGCTCCGCGAGAAGCTGAGCCCTGAAACGGTCGGGGGAGCCCATCTTGTCGGCACGAACGGTGTTGTTGTGATCGCACACGGCTCGTCATCTCGCGTCGCCATCACGAATGCGATCGGAATGGCAGTAGAGGGAGCCGAGTCTGGTTTGGTCGCCAAGATCGGCGACGGAATCGCCGCTGCCGCAACCTAGCCCATGCACAACAATGCACTCGGAGCGCTCGAGGAACGGCTCGGCCACCAATTCTCAGATCGCGGGATCCTGACCACTGCACTGACTCATTCGTCCTTCTCGGTAGAGAACCAGGACGCTCCTTCGTATGAACGGCTCGAATTCCTCGGCGACGCCATTCTCGAATTTGTCATCACAGAGTTCATCTTTGAAACCATGGACGGCGCAGACGAGGGGTCGATGACAAAACTCAGAGCTTCGGTCGTCGATGCCACCACACTCGGCGACATCGGGCGCAGCCTCGGTCTCGGTGACGTCCTGAGGCTGGGTGTTGGGGAGCGTCGCAGTGGCGGCGCCGCCAAGGACTCGTTGTTGTCGGACGCCGTCGAGGCCGTTCTCGGAGCGATGTTCATCGACGGAGGCATCGACCCCGTCCGCTCGCTTGTCCGCAGCGTGTGGGGACCCCGTGTGGTTGCAAACGCTGCGGCTTCGGCGACGACCGATGCGAGGTCTCAACTGCAGGAGTTTCTCGCCGAGACGAACCGTGTGGTGTCGTTCCTCTACACCAGGTCGGGCCCTGACCACGAAGCACGTTTCACCGCCGAGGCGTGTGTCGATGGTCACGTCATTGGAACTGGTTCGGCTGGATCCAAGAAGACGGCTGCCATTGAGGCATCCAGAGACGCGCTCGGGTCGATGGAAACCAGCACAGAAGCCACCTGACCGTCATAGACACAATTCCGACGCGAAACACACCCATGTAATTCGCTCTGGTAACCTGTCGACCTGTGAAACTCAAACATCTGACACTCCGTGGCTTCAAGTCGTTCGCTGACAGAACCACGCTCAACTTCTCGACGGGCATCAACGTCGTCGTCGGCCCGAATGGATCCGGCAAGTCCAACATCCTCGACGCGATTGCTTGGGTCATGGGAACCCAAGGGACAAAGTCGCTGCGAACCGAGAAGATGGAGGATGTCGTCTTCGCTGGAACCGAAACGCGCCCACCGCTTTCACGTGCCGAGGTTGCGCTGACGTTCGCCAACGATGAGCAACTGGTTCCCCTCAATCTTGCCGAGATCACAATCACCCGCCGCATATTTCGGGACGGAACATCGGAATACGAGCTCAACGGAGCGCCGTGTCGTCTGATGGATATCCAGGAACTGCTCTCTGACGGGGGTATCGGAAAGCAGCAGCATGTCCTCGTCAATCAGGGTCAGGTTGGAGAGGTGCTGAACGCCAGTCCTGAGGACCACCGAGCGGTCATTGAAGAGGCAGCAGGCGTCACCAAGCACCGTTCTCGGCGCGACAGGGCTTTGCGAAGACTCGAACGCACGGACCACGATGTTGAGCGCCTCCAGGACATTCTCGGTGAAAAGCGCAAGTCAATGCGGCCGCTCAAGCGACAGGCGAACGCAGCAGCACGCCACGACTCTGTTCGCGATGAGGCACGGGCACTCACGCTTTGGCTTGGTGGTGAGGAGTTGCGCACGATCCGGACCCGGCTGATTGAGGCTGAGACAGCTCGTGTCGAAGGGTCTACCGTCCGCGATGCTGCCGATGCAGAACTCACCTCGCTTCTTGCATCGCTTGAAGGCCTCCGTAACAGCGCGGGCGAGGTCGGAGCCGCACTCACGAGAGATACCACCGCTGCAGCCAGGCTTGAGACGGTGAGAGAGCGCTTGCGAACAGTTGCCTCAGTCGCTCGGGAGCGCCGTCGCTCGATTGAAGCCCGCCTCGAGGGTGCGGACGAGCGTCGGGATGACCTCGAGTTTGAACGAACGGATTTGCAGTCAATTCTGACGTCGACTGTCGAAGCTGAGCGAACTGCAACAGAGAGTTCCGAACGGTCCGAAGCTGCACTGGTTGCCCTCGAAGATGAATTCCGAGCGCTTGCGGAGCAGGCTCAGTTGCCAACTGAAGGTGTCGTTGCCAATCTTCGCGGGGACCTCAGGTCGCTTGAGACCGCAGCCCAACGCGATACCACTGAAGCCGAGCAGATTCGAGCGCGGCTTGATGTCGTTCAAGCCAGGATCGCCGAGGAGGCTGCCGAGACCCAGCGCTTGAACACCGCTATTGAGGACTCGGACATCCGGGTGACCGGATTGCAGGACGCATACGCAGAAGCTGAGAAGCATCGCAAGAAGAAGCAAGCGGTTGCAGAAAAGGACGAGGCTGCAGTCGCCGAGCGACGCCTTGCGTTGGCTGGGTCCGTTGCAAGGGTCGAAGCGCTCGAGACAGCCCTCGCTGGACTCGTTGACGAAAGAGCCTCGGAGATCGCATCGAATTCAGAAGGTGTTTCTGGCCGGCTTGCCGCGAAGCTCGACGTTCCGGCCGATCTCGCTGATGCCGTTGATGCAGCGCTCGGCGTCTGGCGTGACTCATACGTTGCCGACTCCGACGCTTCCGTTCGGTCGGCAGTCGAGTCAATGAAAGGCGCAGCCACTGGCGGCGTGTCGTTTGTTACGGCCGAGGCGTCTGAGATCGAGACAACGCGTGAGATCGCCCGCCGCTTTGGGGTCGAGGCCATGGCTGATGCTCTGGGCCGGAAGGCCGACGCGGAACTCGCAGCGCGCTTCCTTGGTGATGTTGTCGTGGTGCAGGGATGGATGGCAGGTTGGGAGCTTGTCGCAGCAGAGCCGACCGTGCGTGCGGTTACCCCGGAAGGGGATGTGATCTCGGCACACGGCATGTACGTCGCACAGCCGGATGGTGCTGGACCTGCTGCCCTCGAAGTTGCGAGGGTTGCTGTGGAGGAAACGGAGGCAAAGCTCACGCTCGAGGAATCGGCGATGCATAACTCCCGCCAAGCCTTCGACACCGCCCGCAGCACCGAGCGTTCCGCCCTCGAAGCCCTTGAGGGCGCGGAAGCACAGCTCGCCGGTCTCTCGGAGGCTCTTGGCCTTGTCGGGAGGGCCCATGCCGCTTCAATGGACGAGGCACGAAGACTGACGGATCGAATCGACGCCGTGACCGAAGCAGCCAAATCACGCGAAGAGCGAATCGGATCGCTCCGTGAGCGCGTAGCCGAGTTCCAAGGCGAAGAGGCGGCAAGGCAAACTGCGTGGGATGCGCTCAATGACCGTCGAGCGGACGTCGCCACGAAACTCGACGAAGCCCGCAAGCGACGTGAGGCTGTCACGTCGGATCTCGCATCGATCGTGGAGCGCAGAAGAATCACCGAGCGCAGGCTTGAAGTTGTTGCCTCTGAGATTGCTCAACTGACCCTGCTTCCTGCATCCGGCGAGTCTGTCGAGATGCTCAGTGCGGTTGAGGCAAGGGCCGACCGGATTTCTGCGATTGTGATGACTCACGTTGAGGCCCTTCGCGATCGGCAGCGTGCGTTGCGCGATCAGGCAGGGACGGCGAACTCAGACCTGACAAACGCCGAGGAGCGTCGGGAGGTGCTTGAGGCTGAGCGCCGGGCAGCCGCCGAGTCGGTTCAGACGCTTGAGGTCGAGACTGCCGAACTCCGGGTCAGAGACGAAGCCGTTGCCGAAGCGATACGGCGCGATGCCGATGCCGAGGAGTCAATCGCCCTCGCTGCGCCGAAGCCTGACCTCGCAGACGGTGTCAATCCAAAGGAACGCCTCGCATCGCTCGAGGCTGATCTCCGCCGGATGGGTCCGATCAACCCGCTTGCGGCAGCCGAGTATGCCGAGCTTTCTGCCGAAGTCGATGAGCTTGACTCGCAGCTCGGCGACCTGAACGAGTCGCGGTCCGAGATTAAGAAGGTCATCTCAGCGCTCGATGAGCAGATGGAGACGTTGTTTGACGAGGCATTCGTCGAGATTGCCGCCTTCTACGAAGAGAACTTCGCGCTTGTTTTTCCAGGCGGTACCGGAAGGCTCCGTCTCACCGAGGGCGACGGACCACTTACCTCCGGGGTGGTGGTTGAGGCTCAACCTGCGGGGAAGAAGGTCGGTCGGCTGTCTCTACTGTCTGGTGGCGAGCGATCCTTGGCAGCGCTCGCTTTCCTGTTCGCGGTGTTCCGGGCTCGACCGAGCCCGTTCTACGTACTGGACGAGGTCGAGGCCGCCCTCGACGACGCAAACCTGCATCGATTCCTGACACTGGTAGAGACGTTGCGCAAAGAGGTGCAGTTGGTCATCATCACGCACCAGCAACAAACCATGCACGCCGCAGACGTGCTCTACGGGGTGACGATGGAACCCGGCGAGTCGTCCAAGGTGATCTCGAAACGCATGGCTCCCGTTACCGTATAGGTCATTCCGACGCCGAGGTCTGATGTCGATGACTCCCTGAACGAGGTTGCAGATGGAACTACTGATTTTCGCAATCGTTGTATTCGCTCTCCTTGGCATCGGTGTGACCGTCGTGATTGCCAAGCGGCGATCGGAGACCCCCGAAAGCGGCCCTGCTAAGTCCAAGAAGCGGCGGTCGGAGACCACCGAAGCGTTGCGTGGAAACCAACTCTCTGAGCGGCTCGGGAGAACTCGGTCGGCGATTGGTGGCTCGCTCGCTGGGCTCTTCGGCAGTTCGGTGGACGTTGAATGGGGGGATCTCGAAGACGCTTTGATTCTCGCCGATGTCGGACCTACGACGGCAGGCGAGCTTGTCGCTGGGGTAAGACGAAGAGGTCCCGGATCGGAGTCTGACGCGGCTGTGGCGCTTTCTGCCGAGCTTCGCTCGTGCTTTGGGGATTCGGATCGATCCCTCACGTATCGAGGATCGCCGGCGGTGATCGTGGTCGTAGGTGTCAACGGAGCGGGGAAGACGACGACCATCGGGAAGATTGCGAGCAACCTTGTCGCCTCTGGCACGTCTGTCATCCTGGGAGCAGCCGATACCTTTCGTGCAGCGGCCGACAGTCAGCTGATCGCGTGGGGAGACAGGGCCGGTGTCGAGGTTGTCGCAGGTACGCGAGGCCAGGATCCGGCGAGCGTTGCCTTTTCGGCGATCGAAAGGGCAAAGACTGATCACGTCGATGTTGTCATCGTCGACACCGCAGGGAGACTCCACGCCCATACGAATCTCATGGACGAACTCGCCAAGCTGGTGAGGGTTACCGAGCGTGAAGCCGGTGAGGTCAGCGAGGTACTTCTCGTGCTGGACGGCTCGACCGGTCAGAATGGCCTTGCTCAGGCACGCGCGTTCACCGACGCGGTTGGCGTAACAGCTGTGGTGCTCACGAAGCTTGACGGTTCAGCGAAGGGCGGCGTCGCAGTAGCGGTTGAGAAGGAACTCGGCTTGCCTATCAAGTACATTGGCATCGGAGAGGGGGCTGAGGACCTCATCCCGTTCGACCCTGACGAGTTTGTACAGGCATTGATCGCACCATGACACATTCCCATACCCCACAGCATCTTCTCGACCTCGCTGCAAACGCGGCGACACTTTCGTACGCCCCGTACTCGTCGTTCCGCGTCGGTGCGGCAGTTGTCGATGCTGAAGGGAACGTCTTTGTCGGCGGCAACGTCGAAAACTCGGCATACGGAGCCACCATATGCGCTGAGGCGAATGCTGTGACGTCGGCTATCGCGACTGGAGTCCGCAAGATCGACACCGTCGCCGTCGTGTGTCTTGATGGCGAGCTCTGCACGCCGTGTGGCAACTGTCGCCAGATTCTGCGGGAATTTGGCGTCGAACGGGTGATTCTCAGGAACGGGGACGGGTCTCCGCGGCAGGTGGCCCTCGAGGATTTGCTTCCTATGTCGTTCGGTCCAGAGGCACTTCCGAGCTCTTCAGACGACTAGGCCTCTTCAGCAGTCGAGGCAATCCGACGGAGGACCTCATCCTTGAGCTCGTGATTGAACGCCACGTACATCTTGTCCATCGCGTTGGCTGTCGTGCGTCCGAGCAACCGTGCGGCACCCTTACGCACCATGTCGTTCTGATGGAACACGGTCGCATTCGGTCCTGAAGGGTCGACCCGATAGACATGGTGATCGGTCATGCCAAGAAGGAAGGGGTCCGACCAGCCGAACTGTGATCCCGGCACGAAGTCGGCCAGGGTGTGGGTGAAACGGCGTGTCATCCCCATCAATCGGAATGACACCGTGACCTGTCCGCCGTCGCTGAAGTCGCCATCGAGGGACAGAAAAGTCGAGCTCCAATCGGACAAATGATCCCAATCGGTGAGGGTTTCCCAGACCACATCACTCGGGGCGGCAATGTCGATGGACGTTGTCACGCGGTACCAACCCTGTGAGTTCTTCTGTACGACCATGATCACCCTTTCATTTTGGCCGACGCTAGACGAACCTTTGCAGTGGTGCGGGTACTGGCTATCGGGCCTTGAGGGCCTCAATCAGCTTTGGAACAACGTTGTGAACATCGCCCACAACGCCAAGGTCGGCGAGGGCGAAGATCGGTGCATCCGGATCCTTGTTGATCGCAATGATCGTGGATGATCCCTTCATGCCAACGATGTGTTGCATCGCCCCGGAAATCCCGCAGGCGATGTAGACGTCAGGCTTGACGGTCTTACCCGTCTGTCCCACCTGGTACGAGTACGGCACCCACCCAGCGTCTACGACGGCGCGTGTTCCGCCCACCGCACCTCCGAGAAGTCCGGCGAGTTCGTCCATCATGTCGAACTTGTCGGCACCCCCAAGCCCGCGACCCCCTGACACAATCACTTTTGCTGCCTCGAGCGAGGGCCCGTCAGACGCCTCGACATGACGCTCTGTGACAATGGCACTCGCTGCACGTCCTGATTCAGGAACTGAGATGGTGCTCAGCATCGCTGGTGCCCCGCCGTTTGGTTCGGCGACAAACGCCTTCGGTCGCGTGACGATGAGAGCGGGTCTGGCGTCTGATACGACAGTGGTAACCCCAAGCGTTCCTCCGAGGATTTCGGAGTGCACAGCGACCTCACCATCGATCGAGAGGTCAAGCGCGTTGGAAACGACAGGAAGACCGAGGAGTGCGGCGACGCGACCAGCCACATCGCGATCCGTGTTTCCCGTCCCGAAAAGAACTGCGTCGGCTTCGCCAACGAGTGGTGCGAGAGCTGCTGCCGCTGGCCCCGACGGCAGGTTGTCCCCTGTGTCGAGGTGGTGCACCGAGGACGCACCGTATTCCCCGAAGGCTGCAACGGCTCCATCAGCGGATGGCCCGACCAGGAAGACATTGACGTCGCCGAGGGCGCGCGCCTTGGTGACAAGTTCGAGCGAACCTTCTGCGACGGCACCGTCTGCTGATTCTGCGAATACCCATACGGTCATGTCACACCACCTTGACTTGTTCGAGAAGTTCCACGATCTTGACGTGGCCTTCGCCATCGTCCTCGATGATCTCACCAGCGGCCCGTGAGGCCACCGGCTCGACGGACCGGATGGTCTGAGCTTGGACGTTTCCGACCCCAAGATCTGCGGCCGTGAACGTGGTGACGGGCTTCGACTTCGCCTGCATAATCCCCTTGAAAGTCGGATAGCGAGGCTCGATCCCAGCTGTCACGGTAACGAGGGCAGGAACCGGCGCCGTGACCACGTCGTAGCCGTCTGCGGTTTGGCGTTCAATCGATACGGCCCCATCGACCGCCTCGACCTTGCGTGCGAATGAAAGGCAAGGTACGTCGAGGATCTGCGACATCATCTGGGGCATGACACCTGAGTAGCCGTCGGTGGATTCCGTGCCTGCAACCACCAGATCGAATCCCTCCTTTTCCATTGCTGCTGCAAGAACCCGTGCGGTCGTTAGTGCGTCGGCACCCTTGAGCGAAGGATCGTCGATGATCACGGCCCTGTCGGCTCCCATCGCGAGTGCCTGGCGGATGCCTTGCAGCGAACCAGATGGGGACATTGAGAACAGCGTTACGGTGCCCTCGGTGGCTTCAGCAAGCTGCAATGCGATCTCCACACCGGAGCGGTCTGTGTCATCGAGAACTTGGTCCTCGGGACGGATGACCCAGTGGTTTTCGGCGTCGAGTTGGTACGGCGTCGCCGGATCCGGAATCTGCTTTACGCAGACAGCGATGTTCATGTCCTGCCACTCCTTTGAAATCGGTCGCAAAAAGTTCGGTGAACTTGAGACCGCATGTTACGAACGCCAGCGGCCTTGGTGTAAACCGACGTTCACTCGGTATCCGCTGCAACCAACGTCGGCAGGAAGCGGTCGACGATGTTCGTGAAGGTCGCCCGAGCGGCCTCCGCCGCCTCAGTCACTTCCTCATGTGAAAGCGGCGTCGGTGAAATCCCTGCCGCAAGGTTCGTCACGAGCGATATGCCGACGACCTCAGCGCCCATGTGCCTGATGGCAATCGCTTCGGGAGCGGTCGACATGCCGACGAGGTCGGCCCCCATCGCCTTCGCCATTTGGACTTCAGCTGGCGTCTCATACGTCGGGCCGAGGAACCATGCGTACACACCTTCGTGAGGAGCGATGCCGACGTCGGTAAAGATGTCCGCAAGCTCTGCTCGGAGCGGTGGGCTGTAGACGTTTGTCATGTCGGGGAAGCGTGGTCCGAGTCGATCGTCGTTCTGGCCGACGAGAGGATTGCGCCCGGTGAGATTCAGGTGGTCTGAGATGATTACGAGGTCGCCAGCCGACAGGTCACTGCGCACCCCACCCGCCGCATTCGTGAGAAGGATCCGCTTCGCCCCACATGAGACAGCTGCCCGTACTCCGAAGACCACGTCCTCCATGGGCCAGCCTTCGTAGGTATGGGCCCGACCCGAGAAGAGGAGTACGCGCTTATCGCCGACAGGGGCGGAGAACAAGCTCCCCGAATGGCCAACGACCTTGGGGACGGGGAAGCCCGCAATATCTCTGTACGGAATCTCGATTGATCCAGGGATCGTGCCAGCGTACGACCCGAGTCCCGATCCGAGGACAACCGCAGCGTCGTGGGTCTCGATGCCAGTTCTCGAGCGAATGGTCGCTGCAGCGGCCATGAGTGTGTGGTAGTTCATCGAATTTCTCCAAGGATCAGGTCAAGCGGTCCAACGAAATCGTCCGAGATCTCAAAAGCATTGTCCAGAATCTCGAGACACCTTCGGAGCCGGCTCTCGGACTCGAACGCAATCTCTACGAGTGGCTGACCCTCTACAACTTCGTCACCGACTGTGACCAGGATATTGAATCCGACACCGGGGTCGATGATGTCCGCCTTTGTCGCTCTGCCTGCTCCGAGGCGGACAGCTGCGACTCCTACCCGGTAAGCGTCGCATCGTGCCACAAAGCCGTCTCTCGACGCAGTCATCACATGGGTTTGGCGCGACGAAGGCAGCCTTGATAGGTCTTCGATGGCGGCCACGTCTCCGCCTTGGCGTTCCACGAGTTTCAAGAACACATCGTATGCGGCGCCCGAGTCGATAGCGCGATCAACCCGGGAAGCGGCCACGGAGGCGTCCGTTTCACCAGCAATTCGGAGCATTTCGATCGCGAATGCACGAGTGAGTGCGACGACGTCGGGCGGGCCCTCGCCGCGGAGAACGAGCACCGATTCGGCGATCTCGTTTGCGTTCCCGACGGCGTTTCCGAGCGGCTGTTCCATGTTCGTGAGGATGGCTGTCACCGGTGTGTTGTGAGCACTTCCGATCCCAACCATTGTCGACGCGAGTTCAACGGCCTCCGCGTACGACCTGTGGAAAGCACCGCTTCCGACCTTGACATCGAGAAGTAATCCGTCGAGGTCTTCGGCAAGCTTCTTCGACATGATCGACGAGGAGATGAGCGGAACGGAAGGCACGGTTCCTGTCGCGTCGCGTAGTGCATAGATTCGTTGGTCTGCGGGGACCAACCGTTCCGTCGCACCGATCATCACCACGCCGATATCTTGAAGCTGAGAGGCGAAGGCGGCTGGTTCGACATGGCTCGAGAATCCTGGAATCGCCTCGAGCTTGTCGAGGGTTCCGCCGGTATGGCCTAGCCCGCGGCCGGACATCATGGGAACGGCTAAACCGCATGAGGCGGCGATCGGGGCAAGGGGGATGGAGATCTTGTCCCCAACACCGCCAGTCGAGTGCTTATCGACTTTTGGCTTACTGATGTAGGAAAGGTCAAGCACGTCGCCTGACCCCAGCATGGCCTCTGTCCACGGGGCGAGCTCGGCTTGAGTCATGCCCCTGAAGATTGTTGCCATGAGGAACGCAGAGAGTTGATAATCGGGGATGCGGTCGGCGGTGTACTCGGCGATGATCCAACGCAAAGCGTCCGGTTCAAGCTCTTCACCGTCGCGCTTGGCTGTGATGAGTTCAACCATTGAATAGCTCATTTGCTATTGCCTCCCGCTACTGCGCAATCCGGACTTTCCCGTTCGTGATGCTCACGCCTTCGGCCCTGAGGCGTTGGGCATGCTCTCGTTCAAGGCCTGGCACAAGCCGACCCGTCGAAGCGATCACTCTCCACCACGGTAATCCGGGTGTCGTGCGAAGAAGGTTGCCGACGGCTCTGGCCGCTCCGGGAAATCCCGCCTCTGCGGCCACTTCGCCGTAAGTGGTGACGACGCCCGCAGGTATTTCGTCGATGACGAGGAGTACAGCCTCGGTAAACGCGTCGTCTGCGGGGGTCACAGTGTCCCGAAAAGTCGATCGCCCATGTCTCCGAGACCCGGCACGATGTAGAAGTTCTCGTCGAGTTCCCTGTCGTGCGAGGCGGTCACAATCTGGACGTCGGGATGATCCTCATACATCTTCTTGACTCCCGGCGGAGCGGTGACCACGCACAGCGCAGTGACATTGGTGGCGCCTGAAGACTTGACCTTGTCGACTGCCCAACTCAGCGACCCTCCGGTTGCCAGCATTGGCTCACAGATCAACACTGTCGCATCGGACAGATCTGGCAGCTTTGAGTAGTACTCCTGGGGGAGTGCCGTTGCCTCGTCACGAGCGACCCCAGCGAAGCCCACCTTCACATTCGGGATGGTTTCGAGGACCGCGTTCAGCATCCCAAGACCAGCGCGGAGAACAGGGACGGCGACAACGTTCGACACGCGATACCCGGTCGTTGTCTCCATCGGCGTCTCGACATCGAATTCTTCGAGGGGTATCCGCTTGGTCGCCTCGAGAACGAGGGTGAAGGTGAGGCCCCTAGCCGCTTCCCTGAACTGTGGGGGAGAGGTGTTCTTGTCTCGAAGCACGGTCAGGTAGTGGCGAGTGAGTGGGTGATCGATCACTGTGAGATTCATGTGCTGACGATACCTGACTCATGGTTTCGAGGTCGATATCAGGCCTCATCCGGATGCGTATGCGGCGCCGTT
>Ga0070726_10001369_pt1 | contig 24741 bp, 23 predicted proteins | sample tdAd471_FD_67275 | JGI IMG/M metagenome (GOLD analysis project Ga0070726, IMG submission 67275) | Marine sediment microbial communities from the Atlantic coast under amendment with organic carbon and nitrate - tdAd47.1 | ecosystem: Environmental > Aquatic > Marine > Coastal > Sediment | place...
TTGCACAGCGACCGGCCGCTTGCCGAAATCGTGCGGCAGCGCGTCTTCCTGGTGGCTGTCCTCGGCGCACTTGCTGGCTATGGATTAATGACACTCGTGATGACGGCAACGCCGATCAGTATGCATCTTAATGACGGGCACACGCTCGAACAGACTGCCGGGGTAATTCGTGCTCATGTCCTTGGCATGTATTTGCCATCTCTGGTGTCCGGATTCCTGGTCGAACGTCTTGGCGTTGCCCGCATGATGTTCGTCGGTGCATTGACCTTGCTGGCGACGTCCGTTATTGGTTTGCAGGGGCAAGCCGTTTTGCATTATTGGTGGGCGCTGGTGTTGCTCGGAGTCGGGTGGAACTTTCTTTATGTCGGAGGCACAACAATGTTGACGTACACCTACTCGGTTGCGGAACGGTTTCGCGCGCAGGCTGTCAACGAATTCCTGGTTTTCGGAACTGCCGCAACAGCATCGTTGCTGGCGGGCACCGTGATGCACTACTTCGGCTGGCGACTGCTGATGCTCGTGCCGATTCCAATTCTTGTCATCGTTTGCTTTGCTCTGTTGTTCGTCAGGCGTGACAAGATGTTGCAGAGGACGGAAATGGCATGACAGACCACAAGAACATCCTGCGCGATGCTGCCGAACGCGGCATCCGCTATCGCAATGATATTGCAGATCGCCGGGTCGGGCCAACGCTCGAGGACGTTGCTGCGGTGTCTGCCTTCGATGAAGTGCTGACCGAAGAGGGCTGTGAAGCGGCAGCGACGCTGGCCATGCTGGACGAAATTGGTTCGCCAGCTTCGGTTGGAATGACCGCGCCGCGTTTTTTCGGTTTCGTCATTGGTGGCTCGCTGCCAGTGACGGTCGCAACCAACTGGCTGACCACGGCCTGGGATCAGAACGCCGTCATGAACGAAGTGACGCCGGCCGTTTCTATGATCGAACGGGTGTCATTGCAATGGCTGACTGAGTTACTCGGCTTGCCTGACGACTGCGCGGCGGGCTTCGTTACCGGAGCGACAGTCGCGAATTTCACGGCGCTCGCGGCGGCGCGCAATCGCGTGTTCGCGAATGCTGGATGGGATGTGGAGAAGGATGGTCTGTTTGGCGCACCGCCGCTGACGATAATCATCGGCGAAGAAGCGCACCCGACTCTGACCAAGTCTCTTGGTCTGCTCGGACTGGGTCGGGAGCGTGCGATCCGTATTCCGGTCGATGACCAGGGTCGAATGATCGCGGCCGAATTGCCGGCGATCGACGGACCAACCATCGTCTGCACCCAGGCCGGCAATATCAATACGGGTGCCTTCGATCCCATCGGCGATATCTGTGCGACTGTGCGCCCGGCAGGCGCCTGGGTCCATGTTGATGGTGCGTTCGGACTCTGGGCAGCGGCGGTTCCTTCGTTGCGTCACCAGGTCGAGGGTGTCGAAAATGCTGATTCATGGGCCACCGACGCCCACAAGTGGCTCAATGTTCCTTACGACAGCGGCATCGCGATGAGTCGAGATTCGACGGCACTGAAGGCCGCTATGGCTATCACGGCGGATTACCTGCCAATGGCCACTGAACTGCGCAATCCGTCGGACTTTACACCCGAACTGTCGCGCAGGGCGCGCGGCATCGATGTTTGGGCCGCATTACGAACACTCGGCAGAAGCGGTGTCGAGGACCTGGTTTTGCGTTGCTGTCGTCATGCGAAGCGCTTCGCAGAAGCACTTTCAAGTGCTGGCTACGACGTTCTGAACGATGTCGTACTGAACCAGGTTCTGGTTTCGTTTGGTGAGGCGAATGTCACGCAAAAGGTTGTCGACGAGATTCAGCGCGACGGCACCTGCTGGTGTGGCGCGACAGTGTGGCAGGGCACGACCGCGATGCGTATCAGCGTCTGTAACTGGTCGACGACAAGCGCCGATGTCGAGTTGAGCCTGGAGGCCATGCTGCGCATCGCAAAACGCGTGACCGAAGGCTGAGCAGGAATGGGGCGCCTTTACGACGACAACTTGTACTGCTTCGATGCGCCGCAACCCAGCTACTGGGAGGCATCCGCGCCCGATCTGGAATATCCGGCAACACCGCTCTCCGGCGACGAGTCCTGCGACGTAGCCGTGATCGGCGGAGGGTACACAGGGCTTTCGGCGGCGCTGCACCTCGCACGGGACTATAACGTTGATGTGCGGGTTCTCGAAGCCGGGCACATCGGTTGGGGAGCCTCGGGCCGTAACGGCGGCTTCTGCTGCCTCGGCGGCACGGGCGTGCACGGCGACAGCCTCATTCGACATTTTGGTCTCGAGGCGGCACGCGAGTATTACCGCTCGCAGGTTGCGGCAGTAGAACTGGTTCGTGACCTCGGCAACGACGAGGGTATCGACTACCAGGCGTTCGGATCGGCCGAAGTGGAAATCGCACATTCACCGCGCGCCTACGATGGCCTGGCGTCGAGCCACAGAATAATGACCGAGGTCCTCGGGCTCGATGCCGAGTTGCTCGGGCGGGATGCTGCACGCGAGCGCATCTACGATTCAACGGAACAATTCGGTGCCCTGGTTTCCAGACCGGCTTTCGGCCTGCATCCGTTGCGCTACTGCCGTGGCCTCGCGGACGCTGCGGCGCGCCGCGGCGCCAGGCTGCATTCCGGTAGCGAGGTCATCGCCTGGTCCGGTCGCGATGGAGGCCATCGCCTCGCGACGCAGGGCGGCACGTTGCGTGCCGGCAAGGTGCTGTTCGCGACCAATGGATTCATGCCGGAACAGCTGCGAAGCGAATTCCATGGTCGCACGTTACCTGTCATCAGCGCGATCATCGTCACACGCCCGATCACCAGCGAGGAACTGGCGCGCCACGGTTGGTGTACGGAGCACCCATCGATCAGCTCGAGGCACCTTTTGAATTACTTTCGATTGCTTCCGGACAATCGCTTCCTGTTCGGCGGGCGCGGCCATACGCGCGGCACAGTGGACGGCGAACGCGCGACGTACGAGAAGATCATTCGGGCTTTTCGCAGGATCTGGCCCGGCTGGAGCGATATCGAAATCGATTACCGCTGGCACGGACTCATTTGCATGACCGGATCGATGCGGCCAGCGGTTGGCCGGCTTGACGGCGATTCAAGTGCGTACTACGGGTTCGGCTATCACGGCAATGGCGTGAATACAGCGACCTGGGCGGGCAAACAACTTGCGGACTGGATAGGATGTGGCGCTGAACCGGCGGGGTTGCCGTCCATCGTCAAAGGGCTGCCGCGGCGGTATCCGCTGCCCGCCTTGCGGCGGGCTTATCTCCGTACGGGTCTGGCAATCGCGAACTGGCTCGACAGTCGTTGACTACAGGAAGTTGACGACAAATCCGAGACTGACGACAGGCCAGGCCTTGTAGTCGCTGATATCGTCTTCCAGTTCCAGGCGTTCCGCCTCGAGAGACGCCTGGAAGGTTGGATCATCAGCAAGAATACCGTCAACGCCGATATCGATATTGGGCGAGCCCTGCCAGAGCACGCCGAAATCGAGATTCATGCCGACTTTGCCAAACAGGGAGAAGTCGTAACCTACGCCGAAGTAGGGCGACGTGTCGCTGAAATAGGCTCTGGATGTGACCGTCCCCACAGCGGCGGCGGGGTAAGGATCGCCACCGACGATGATGATCGCTCCATTGTCGGCGCTGACCATATTGATCTCGTTGCCGTTCGAGTAGACGCCGGCTGTAACGCGAAACGGGCTCAGCGGAAATCGAAAATTTCCTGTGAGGTAGTAGTTGTCGAGGTTCAACTCGCTATCGTAGAGGATGTTGGCCTGGGTTCCGGTATCCGAATAATCGTACCGATTGGCGCCGAAACGCAGATCCAGGTACGGCAACGGCCGCCAGGTTCCCTCGACGCCGAGCCCGAGTGTTCCGGCTTTGACGCCGACACCGAAATTATTGTCCGCGTGCGCCGTGCCGGCGGCCGTGAGGGCGAGCGTCAGTGCGCACGCCTTGATAAGAAAAGTCTTCATGAGTCAGTCCCGTTTGCCCAAACGAATACATGTCGTAGCAGCGTAAACGGCCGTCACAAGAGGTTCTGTGCGGTGCATCACAGGCGGATTACGCGACGGTAGAGGAGCTGCGGCCGACGCCCGGTCCTTATGTCAAAAAGCCATGGTTTGCCCTGTTTCAGGGCAGGCAGGGATTGCCTGACAGCGGCATCGTGACTGTGCGCAGGAAGCGCACTACCCAGGCACTAATCGATAAGGAGATTGAACCATGCGGGAACTTACAGTGGCAGAGCTCGAATTCGTGGCGGGCGGAGCAGATGAATGCTCATCCGGCGGCAATAATTACGGCGGCGTGACGGATACGTCCAGTATCGGCGAAGAACTCATCGAGATCTACGAAGGGATTGTCGAGGCGACCTCGTACGTGATCGAACGCGTCGCCAACGCGCTCGGTTGACTACGCTCGTTTGACTACGTTCGGTTGACTACGAAAGCCGGGGCGTCGGCGACGCCCCGGCGTCATAGCGCATCAGCAGCCAGAGTGCACAGGCGGTAGCGGCGATCAGAACGCCGACTGCTATGAATCCAGGTGCCAGCGCCGGAAGCTGTGCGGCCGTGGGATTCCAGGTACCACGCAAGCAACGCCAGTCGAATTGGACCAGGCCGTTGTAAATGCCGTGCGTGATCATAGAAGCCCACAGGGTCTGAGAGTTCCAGAATTGCAGACCGAGCACGACACCCATCACGAAGACGAAGGCATAGCTCGATGGCGAATGAAACGCAGTGAAAATCACTGCCGAGAGGAGAATGGCTGCTGGTTTTCCAGCGTGCACGAAGGCTGATTGCAGGACGCCACGATTCAGGAATTCCTCGACAACCGGAACCATCATCGCCATGACCACCAGGCCGAGACCGATGACCTGCGGTTGAGGACAGGCAAATGAGAATTCGGGACCGACTACCGCTGTTGGGTCATCGTTGCGTGCCAGTCCGAACGAGACCCGGGCTATTAGCTGACTCCACCAGATAATGCGCATGACGATGCCGAGGGCGACAGCGGACAACACCAGGTGCACAGTCAGTCGACGTCGGTCCAGAATTCGCGACCAGTGATTCTTGTGGCCCCGCATCATCGGCAACAGCAACAGGACCAGAATCGGTGCGGCCAACAGGTAGGACAGATCTTTGGCGTAGCCAGCTTCGAAATCCAACGCCCGGAGTTCAAGTTGAATCCAGGCGCGAACGATGAGCGCGAATACCAGTACCAGGATGATCGCGATGACCGTGCGAACCGGAATTCGAAGGCTCGGGGGCTGCGTCACAGCAGATTATTCCCACGCATCTACTCAGCGTAGCGCCAGTCGACGCATGCTGGGGCGCCGGTTTTCGGGCAAAACAGCGAGATTCAGGTCTGACTTACGGTCCGTTAAGCGTCGGTTCTTCCATCTTGTCGTGGCCATATTTGAGAAAAATGGCCGAACGCGCATCGGGATCGATGTTCACTTTGTCGAGATCGCCCTGGATCTGTGGCAGTGCCAGCAAGCGCTTGTCCATGACGAAGAACCAGGCCCACGGCACGTAGGCAAGAAGGTAAACGCCGAAATAGCCATTAGGCAACTGTGGCAGGTCAGGGAAATGACGCAGTGACTGGTAGCGGCGTAAGGGGTGTGCGTGATGATCCGAGTGCCGCTCGAGATGAAACAGCGCGAGGTTGCTGTAGATGTGATTGCTGTTCCAGGAGTGGTGCGGTTTGCAGGCCTCGTATTTGCCGTCGTCGCCCCTGGCGCGCAACAGGCCGTAGTGCTCTACATAGTTGGCACTCGTCAGTTGCCACCAGGCAAAAAAGGTGTGCACCAGCAGGAAGGGTAGCATCATCCAGCCAAACGCCATCGTAAGCGCGATCCAGACGGCGGTCGTCAATGCATAGGACTGCAAAATATGATTGCCGGGATGCCAGGCTGATTTACCACGGCGAGTGAGCCTGTCTTTCTCGATGTCCCAGGCACGCATGACGACACCCGGAAACTCTCGCGCCGCGAACTTGTAAATGCTCTCGCCCATGCGTGAGCTGGCGGCATCCTCAGGTGTCGACACGTCACGGTGGTGGCCGCGATTGTGATCGATCGTGAAATGGCCGTACGCCGGCACTGCGAGTACGATCTTTGCGAGCAATTTCTCGAGCTTTGAATTCTTGTGGCCAAGCTCGTGGCCGGTGTTGATCGCCAGTCCGGCGGTCATGCCGGCGACCACGGCGAGCCCGAGAACGGCCCAGCCACTCAGCTCCTGGGTCGCTGCATAAGCGGCTGTTCCAATCAGTGTCATGAAATGCAGGGGCACGACAATGTAAGTCAGTTGCCGGTAGTACGGGTCCTGGTCCAGCTGCATGACCACCTCTTCAGGCGGATTGTTGCGATCCTCGCCGAACGCAATGTCGATGAATGGCGCGATGCCATAGTTGAGGAGTAACGGCAGCAGTAGCCATAGCTCGTTGCCGGTCGACGCGTGTAGCGCAATGCCGAGAAAAGGTTGCAGTGGGTAAAGCACCGACAGGGACCATAGCCAGCGCTTACGGTCGACGTAGTGGATCGCTTCACCGTTCGGTAATGTGCCCGTGTAGCCTTTCATCGAATTTCCGTAATCGCGGGGTCGCAATTATCGCTCTTTTGCCGATTGCCTCCAACGCCAGCCTGAAAACTGTCGATAATTTATACATATTCTCGAAATTCACCATTGCAGGATTTTCGAAATTCTCCGAAAATCAATGCGATGCTGCGATGGTACGCATATTGCCTCATAGTGTAGAAGAACAGGGGATTGGCAAACGATGGAACTGAGCGAAGTCATCGCTGAACGACGGGCACGTGCTGACCGACGCGATTTTTCGTGGCGCACCGTTTTCTTTGGCTTCATGCGCTCCCGCCGCCACAACTCGCGCCGCGATGACGATGGCGAGGTCATTTTCCTGGACTGGCATCACCCCTGGCTGTTCTTTCTCGCGGTCAGCATCATGCTGCTCAGCTGCACGGATGCATTCCTGACATTGTTGTTAATCGAGCGTGGCATGGTCGAAGCCAACCCGATCATGGCTGCGGTTATGGGCCACGGGGCGGCCACCTTTGCGGTCAGCAAGGTGTTCATGACCGGTACGAGCATCCTGATTCTCGTGTTCCTGGCCAAGTTTCACTTCATGAATCGATTGCGGACCGGCCTCTTTCTCACGCTGTTCTTCGTTATCTATAGCTGTCTCGTCTGCTACGAAATCGTGCATCTGCTCGCGGTCCTTTGATTCCCGGCATCGTTCCCAATGTCAGTAGCTTGGGCTAAACTAACGGGCCTTTCGCTAGCCTGACCAGAAACCGCTGACTACGGGGCGCATCGTCCCGAAAAAACCTTTGCATGGGCACTTCTCTCAAGGATCAGTACGCTTCCACTCCGCTCTATGGCAGCAATGCGAGCGCCGTCGAGGCGATGTACGAGCAGTATCTCGGCGATCCGACATCGGTACCCAAGGCCTGGCAGAGATATTTCGAGTCATTCGGGGGTGAGGAGACGGAAGTCCTGCACTCCACGATCCGTGAAGAACTGCTTGCGTCTGCCAGGGACGGTAGCCGTTCACGGGAGCACGTGCCGGGGCGCCGCAGCAGAACTTCGTCATCCGCTCAAAAGCAGGCAGCTGTTTCGCGTCTCATCCAGGTATACAGCTTGCGTGGTCACCAGATTGCCGACATCGACCCCCTCGGTATCATGGAGCGTCCTGTTCCCGGTGTGCTGAAGCTCGACTACCTGGGCCTCACAAATGAGGATATGGACACCGAGTTCTATACCGGTGGGCTCGCCGGGTCCGGGAATGACCGGATGAAGCTGCGCGACATTTTGCAGCTTCTCAAGACCATCTATTGCGGCAAGATCACGGTCGAATTCGCGCATATGTCCCGCGCGAGGGAACGACTCTGGTTGCGCCGGCGTTTCGAAGAGGGCGTCGCGGCTTCCACACTGAGCGACGCGGAGCGTCTGACGATACTCGAGCAACTGACCGGCGCAGAGGGTATAGAGCGTTACCTGCATACCCGGTATGTGGGGCAGAAGCGATTTTCTCTCGAAGGCGGCGAAAGCCTCATCCCCATGCTTGACGACCTCGTTCAAAAGGGCGGGGCCGGGGGTGTGCACGAAATAGTCATGGGCATGGCCCACCGGGGCCGCATCAATGTGCTTGTGAATATACTCGGCAAGTCGCCCGAGGAATTGTTCGAGGAATTTGAGGGCAACTACGATCTCGACGAGTTGAAGGGGTCTGGCGACGTCAAGTACCACAAGGGATTCTCGGCCGACATGAAGACGGCGGGTGGCAATGTGCACCTGGCACTGGCGTTCAATCCGTCGCACCTCGAGATCGTCAACCCGGTCGTGCAGGGATCGGTGCGTGCACGCCAGCAACGACGTGATGACAGCGAACGTAACGAAATACTGCCTGTTCTGATTCATGGCGATGCGGCGTTTTCGGCGCAGGGTGTTGTCACCGAGACTTTCCAGTTGTCGCAGACGAATGGCTTCCGCACCGGCGGAACCGTACATATCGTGGTGAACAACCAGATAGGTTTCACGACCAGTCGGCCGTCGGATGCGCGCTCGACCGATTACTGCAGCGACGTGGCGAAGATGATCGAGGCGCCGATCTTCCACGTGAACGGCGACGATCCCGAAGCTGCAATCCTGGCAACGAGACTCGCGCTGCAATATCGGCAGAAATTCAAGAAAGACGTGGTGATCGATCTCGTCTGCTACCGTCGTCACGGACACAATGAAGCCGACGAGCCGGCCGCGACACAACCCATTATGTACGGCCGCATTCGCAGCCACCACACAACTCGCAATATCTATGCCGACAAACTCGTTGAGCGAAAACTGGTCAGCGAAGCAGACATCAGCAAGTTGCAGGATGAATACCGCGACCGACTCGATCGCGGCGAGCCGGTTCAAAAAGCAACACTGGGCATGATCGGCAACGAGTTCACTGTCGATTGGTCGCCGTTCCTGGGTGCTGAGTGGGACGACCCGGTCGACACGACGATGAGCCCGGCACACGTTGCGAAGATGGCTGACTACATTACGAAGTTGCCACCCGACATGAAATTGCATGGCCGGGTACAGCGCATCATCGACGAACGTCGGCGTATGGCGTCCGGCGAGATCGACATGGATTGGGGTTTCGCGGAGACGATGGCGTATGCCTCGCTGATCGATGCGGGCTTCGACTGCCGCCTGGTGGGTCAGGACAGCGGTCGCGGTACGTTCTTTCACCGACATGCCGTGTTGCACAACCAGGTTAACAACCGCGAATACACGCCACTGCGTCATATCGTCGATCGTCCGAATGCTTTTCGCGTCATCGACTCCTTATTGTCCGAGGAGGCGGTGCTTGGATTCGAATACGGCTACGCGACGACCGACCCCGATACACTCGTTATCTGGGAAGGACAGTTCGGCGATTTTGTCAACGGCGCGCAGGTCGTCATCGACCAGTTCATCAGTTCCGGCGATGCTAAGTGGGGTCGTCTCTGCGGCATGACGCTTTTTCTTCCGCATGGCTACGAGGGGCAGGGTCCCGAACATTCTTCAGCACGCCTGGAGAGATTCCTGCAGCTGTGCGCGGAGCACAACATGCAGGTTTGCGTTCCGTCGACGCCGGCACAGATGTTCCACATGTTGCGGCGACAGATGTTGCGAAAGTTTCGCAAGCCACTCGTCGTAATGACACCGAAGAGCCTGCTCAGGCACAAGTTGTCGGTTTCACCGATCGAAGCGTTATCGACGGGACGGTTCTCACTGATTATCCCGGAAGTCGAATCCATCGATGTAAGCAAGACGCGGCGCCTCGTATTTTGTAGTGGCAAGGTTTACTACGATCTGCTGGAGTCGCGGCAGGTGCATGGCATCGACGACGTGGCCTTGATTCGCATTGAGCAGTTGTATCCGTTCCCGATTTCCGAGTTTGCCGCGCTGGTTGAACAGTACTCACACGTCGATCAGATTGTCTGGTGCCAGGAAGAACCACAAAATCAGGGCGCGTGGTACCAGATTCGGCATCGGCTCCAGGAGCCGCTGCAGAATCATCAGCAGCTGTATTACGCCGGGCGGCCGGGTGCGGCAGCCCCGGCATCCGGAATTTTCAAGGTTCACCTGCAGCAACAGCAGGCATTGGTCGAGGCTGCCCTCGGAATCGAGGTCAAAGCCAGCAAAGAGGCCAAGCCTCGCAACATCAAACGGAAACCCGAATGAGCATAGAGATCAAGGTCCCCGCATTGCCCGAGTCCGTCAGTGACGCAACGCTGGTCGCGTGGCACAAAAACGTCGGCGAGTCCGTGAGCCGGGATGAGAATCTCGTCGATCTCGAGACCGACAAGGTTGTCCTCGAGGTGCCGGCACCGGTAAGCGGCGTCATCGAGGCAATCAAGGTTGCCGATGGCGCAACAGTCACGGCAGGGGAGGTCCTTGCCGTGCTGACCGAAGGCGGGACAGTCGAAATGGATGCGCCTGCGCCTGAATCCGTAGCGCAGAGTGAGCCGAAGGCCGCTGCAGAAGATACCGCAGCGAAGACGATCAAGACGAGCCCGGCTGTCCGTCGCTTGCTGGAAGAACACGACCTCGATGCGACCATGGTCACCGGAAGCGGCAAAGACGGACGCGTTACCAAGGCCGACGTCATGGAATTCCTCAAAGGTGATCAGTCCAGTAACGTAACGCCAGGCGACCCGACTCCAGAGGTTGCGGACGACAGCGCCGTCGTGGCGCTGGAAAGAAAAGAACAGCGAGTGCCGATGACCCGCCTGCGTGCGCGCGTTGCGGAGCGCATGGTCGACGCGCAACACCAGGCGGCGATGTTGACGACGTTCAACGAGGTCGACCTGACCGAGGTGATGGCGATGCGCAAGCGTTATCGCGACACCTTCGAGAAGCAGCATGGCGTCCGGCTGGGCTTCATGTCGTTCTTCGCCAAGGCGGCCGTCGAAGCACTGAAAAAATACCCGGTGGTAAATGCATCGGTCGAAGACAGCGACATCATCTATCACAACTATTACGACATCGGCATCGCCGTGTCGACGGAGCGCGGCCTCATGGTTCCCGTGCTCCGTGACGTCGACCAAATGAGCTTTGCAAATTTCGAAACTGAACTTGGAGCGATGGCGCAAAAGGCGCAGGACGGCGCGATCAGCATGGACGATCTTACCGGCGGAACGTTCACGATTACTAATGGCGGGATATTCGGCTCCATGATGTCCACGCCGATTCTGAATCCGCCACAGAGCGCAATTCTGGGCATGCACAATATTCAGCAACGACCGATGGTGGTCGATGGCGAGATAATGGTTCGGCCGATGATGTATCTTGCCGTGACCTACGATCACCGCATAATCGACGGGCGCGAGGCCGTACAATTCCTCGTGACGATCAAGGAACAGCTCGAAGATCCAGGCAGATTGTTGTTACAGGTTTAAGGACTCGATAACGAGATGAGCAGAAGTTTTGACCTAGTGGTTATTGGAGCGGGCCCCGCAGGCTATATCGCGGCGATTCGTGCGGCCCAACACGGCATGTCCGTGGCGTGTATCGACGAGTGGCAAAATCGCGATGGCAAATACGCGTTCGGCGGCACCTGCCTCAACGCCGGCTGTATCCCTTCCAAGGCGATGCTCGAATCGTCGGAGCTTTTTCACCGCGCAGAGCATGAATTCAAGAAACATGGCATCACGGCTGGCGACCTGGCCGTCGATGTCGGGAAAATGCAAAAACGCAGAGCTGGGATCGTACGCCAACTCACCGGGGGCATCGCCGGCTTGTTCAAGGCGAACAAGGTCGAGGGCCTGGTCGGTCATGGCAAGTTGCTTGCGGGCAGGAAGGTCGAATTTAATCCTGTCGATGGCGACGTCGAAATTCTTGATGCGAAAAACGTGATCCTGGCTTCGGGCTCGGTGCCGATTGAGCTTCCTTTTGCACCGTTCGATGGCGCAACAATTATCGATTCCTGGGACGCGCTTGAACTCGACGCAGTGCCGCAGCGTCTCGGTGTCATTGGCGCCGGCGTCATCGGCCTCGAGCTCGGCAGCGTCTGGGCGCGCCTGGGGTCGACGGTTACGATTCTGGAAGCCATGGACGACTTTCTGTTCATGGCGGATCGTGATGTCGCAAACGTTGCTGCAAAAGATTTCAAGAAGCAGGGCCTCGATATTCGCCTCGGCGCCAAAGTCACGGCTGCGAAGACGGGCAAAAACGGTGTCAAAGTTGATTACGAGGACAAGTCCGGGGCGCAGTCGATCGATTTCGACAAACTTATCGTCGCGGTCGGCCGCCGGCCATTCACGGACGGCTTGCTTGCTGATGATTCGGGAATTCAGCTCGATGATCGCGGCTTCATCGTCGTTGACGACGAATGTCGGACGCGTGTGAAGGGCGTCTACGCAGTTGGGGATGCGGTGCGCGGTCCGATGTTGGCCCACAAGGGTTCGGAGGAAGGCGTGATGACGGCCGACCTCATTGCGGGCGAGATCGCCGAGGTCAATTATGACGTCATCCCGTCCGTGCTATATACAGCCCCCGAAATCGCCTGGGTCGGGAAAACCGAGGCCGAGGTGAAGGAAAGCGGCAGGCCGTACAAGACGGGTTCCTTCCCGTTTGCTGCTAACGGCCGCGCCAAGGCGCTCGAGCAGACGAGCGGCATGGTCAAAGTGATTGCCGCCGCCGACGATGATGAAATTCTCGGGGTGCACATCGTCGGGCCAATGGCGGGCGAGTTGATCGCGGAAGCCGTACTTGCACTGGAGTTTTCAGCCAGCACCGAGGACATTCAACGTACGATTCACGCACACCCGAGTCTCTCCGAGGCCCTGCACGAGGCTGCCCTGGCGGCGGATAAACGTGCGCTCAACTATATGAATCGCTAAGAATATCCATGTTTGGCAATTGCGACCTGGTCGCAATTTTAGGCACAGCGGCGCGCGTATACTCGAAAGTGAGTTCGCGCGGAGAATTCTCATGAAAGACCTCGTACCGCCCCAGGGCACGGTATCCATCGACCCGGACCAGGATTCTGACTACCTCGATATCGCCGACAACGCAGAGGCGGTGGATGCCCAGGAGCCCGCAGATGTTCAGGAGCCAGTACTGACTGAGCAACAGGCGGCGATGCTCATGCAGACATTGCACGAGGAACAGAACTTGATGAAGGGTGGCCTGACCGGCTTGTTTGCCGCGCTGGTCGGTGCGGGTGTCTGGGCCGCCGTGACCGTTGTCACCGAGTACCAGATTGGCTTTATGGCGGTCGGGATCGGATTCCTGGTGGGCTTTGCGATGCGCCTCGCCGGCAAGGGAATTGCGCCCGTATTCGGAGCCGTCAGTGCGGCACTTTCACTGCTCGGTTGTGCGGCTGGCAATTTGCTGACTTTCACCTGGTTCATTGCGTCAGCTGAAGGGCTTACATTCATGGAAGTCGCGACGCAGCTGGATGTCGGGATTGCCATTGAAATTCTCACCTCGACGTTCGAGGCGATGGATATCCTGTTTTACGGACTGGCTGCTTACTTCGGCTACAAGACTGCATTCCGCCAGGTAACGCAGGCGGACCTGGACCGGGCGCTCGGCAAAGGCTTCTAGTCTTTCTTCTTCCAGAAGTCCGCGTTCTTGATGCCCAGGGCATCGGGATCGAAGGTGTATTTCTCGACGCCCGCCTTCTTCTGCGCCTCATAATCTTTCAACGCCCGTAATGCTGGTTGTCCGACAATGAACAGCAGCAATATGCCGACAATGTTGAGCCAGGCCATCAGGCCGACGCCGATGTCGCCCAGGCCCCAGGCGAGGCTCGCCGTCTTGACGGAACCGTAAAACACCGACCCCATTAGCAACAGCTTCAGGATCGTGAGTTCGTAGGGGATCCTGAAGGAGCGTCGCAGGTAGGCCACATTGGTTTCCGCGATGTAGTAGTAGGCCAGCAGCGTGGTGAAGGCGAAGAAGAACAGCGCTATGGCCACGAATACCTTGCCGAAACCACCGACGACACTTTCCAGTGCGAGCTGAGTGAATGCGGGGCTGTCGATGATCGTTGCGGCTGGCAGGTTCTGGACGACGAACGTGCTGGTGCCCTCGGGCATGACGTTGAACATGCCCGTGATCAGGATCATGAATGCCGTTGCAGAGCAGACGAACAGCGTGTCTACATATACCGAAAACGCCTGCACGAGACCTTGCTGAGCGGGGTGCTCCACTTCCGACGCCGCGGCCGCGTGCGGACCGGTTCCCTGGCCGGCTTCGTTCGAGAAGACACCACGCTTGACGCCCCAGAAGATTGCGCCGCCGAACATGGCCATCGGATTGAGGATGTCACTGAAAATCAGCGCGATGACGCCTGGCAGCTCAGTGATGTTGATCGCGATCACGATGAGCGCCATTGCGATATAGGCCAGCGCCATGAAGGGCACAACGACTTGCGTGAAGTGTGCAATACGCTTGACGCCACCGAAAATAATGAATCCCAGTATGATCACGGCGATGCCACCCGTGATCAGGTTCGTCGAATTGACGGCACCCAGCGGTGAATTGACTTCGACGCCGGCGCCGAATGCGACTGCTGCGGCGTTACCGATCGCGTTGGATTGCACGCCAGGTAATAACAGGCCGGTTGCGATAATCGTTGAGATAGCAAAAAGCCAGGCGTACCATTTCTGGCCCAGCGCTTTCTCGAAATAGTAGGCCGGACCGCCGCGATACTGGCCTTCGTCGACCTCTTTGTAGATCTGGCCCAGCGTCGACTCGATGTAAGCCGTGGACGAGCCGAGGAATGCGACAACCCACATCCAGAAGACCGCGCTCGGTCCGCCGAAACCGATGGCAGCCGCAACGCCCGCTATGTTGCCCGTGCCGACGCGGCCCGAGAGCGAGACCGCCAGTGCCTGGAACGAGGAAATACCCTTGTCCGACTCCTTGCTCGAGAACAGCAGTCTGAGCATCTCGCGGAACATCCGCGCCTGCACGAATCGCGTCATCACCGAGAAAAACAGACCAACGCCCAGCAAAAGGTAGATGAGTGCCGGGCTCCAGACCCAGCTGTTGATGGCGCCGACGATTTCCTGCATGGGATTTCCCTTATTGTCGTAATTATTGGGCTGGGAAATAGTACCTGAATTTCCCGCGGCCGGTACGGCGCGCTATAGTCACGCAGCCAAAAAGAAAGGAGAGCACCGATGACATGGTGGGGATGGATGATCTTGGGCGCCGTATTGCTGGGCGCCGAGCTATTCGCCGTTGATGCGCAGTTCTACCTCGTTTTCCTCGGCGTTTCCGCGGCCGTAGTCGGACTGGCAACCCTGTTTGGTGTGGTCCTGCCGGAGTGGGGCCAGTGGCTGGCATTCGCGATTGTTTCCCTGGTGTTCTTCCTGACGTTTCGCAAAACCCTGTATGGCAAGATTCGGGGCGGTGGCAAGGGCTTCGAAGACACGATCGCAGGCGGTTCTGTCACCGTAACAGACGAAGTCTTGCCTGGTGGCGATGGGCGTGCGAAGTATCGGGGCACCGAATGGACGATTCACAATGTCGGCGAGAGTGCGATCAGCGCCGGGGCCCGTGCGAAGGTAGTGCAAGTGGACGGCCTGACGCTGCACGTTGAAGCGGAGTGATCGTTATTGAGACCGCCTAATAGAAAGGACATCAAATGGATACGTCATTAATTGTTTCGCTGGTCGTTGTAGCTTTGATCGTCATCGTTCTGTTCAAGACGGCCGTCATCGTGCCGCAGCAGAACGCATTCGTTATTGAACGCCTTGGCAAATTCAGCCGCAAGCTCGACGCCGGTTTTCACATCCTGATCCCGTTTCTCGAAAGGACTGCGTACAAGCACACACTGAAAGAGCAGGCCGTCGACATCGCCGAGCAAATATGCATCACGAACGACAATGTACAGGTCGGCGTCGATGGCGTTTTGTACATGCAGGTTCTGGATCCGGCGCGTGCATCGTATGGCATCGGTAACTACATGTTCGCGATCTCACAACTTGCGCAAACGACGCTGCGTTCCGAAATCGGCAAGATCGATCTCGACAGGACCTTCGAGGAGCGAAGTACGATCAACGCCAATGTTGTCGCTGAACTCGACAAGGCGTCCGATCCCTGGGGCGTCAAAGTTCTGCGTTATGAAATCAAGAACATCAACCCGCCGCACGACGTTCTTAGCGCGATGGAAAAACAGATGCGCGCCGAACGTGAAAAACGTGCTGTGGTACTGACCTCGGAAGGAATTCGGGACGCCAAGATCAACGAGGCTGAAGGCGAAAAACAGAGGGTGATCAAGGAGTCTGAAGCAGCCAAAACGCAACAGATCAACGAGGCGCAGGGCGAGGCAGAAGCCATCCTGGCGGTTGCAACCGCAACGGCCGAGGGCCTGCGCAGGGTCGCCGCAGCGGTCATTGACCAGGGCGGCCCCGAGGCCATGCAGCTGCGCATTGCCGAGCAGTATATTGGCGAATTCGGCAAGCTTGCTGACACGGGCAATACCTACGTCGTGCCGGCGAACCTCGCCGACCTGACGTCTATGATGGCGCTGGCAACGGATATCGCGAAGCGCAAACCGCAGGCCTAGATCAGGATTTGCGCCTGACTGAAACAACGTTGGGCAATTGCTCCAGGCGCGCGATGGTGGTGCTGAGCGTCGGCAGATCGCGAATTTCGACGCTAAGGTCCATCACTGTCTCCAGCGTTCCCTTGTCCGTCTGGCTCTTGAGGTCGGTGACGTTAGTGCCCTCATCAGCAAGGATCGTGCTGATATCGCGAATCAGTCCGCTGCGATCGTACGCTCGCAGTCTCAGATCGACCGGGTAGGTGGCCGATTCCGAGGTGCCCCAATTCACTTCCATAATGCGTTCCGGGTGGCGCTGATTCAGCCCGAGAAAATTGCCGCAATCCTGGCGGTGAATGCTGACTCCCCGGCCTTGGGTGATATAGCCGACGATGCCTTCCGGCGGCACGGGCCGGCAACAACGGGCGAAGTTGCACATCAGGTCGCCGACGCCGCTGACGGCCATACCGTCGGGTTTCGCGGTTTTCTGCCGGGAGGGCCGGCGCCGCAGAATCTTGGGTTGATCGACACCGCGTAGATGCTGCAATGCGGTCGCAACCGAGGCGGCCGTCAGGTCGCCCGCGCCGAGGGCGATGAAGAGTGTGTCGGTATTGCGTTGCTTGAGTTGTGTCGCGATCGTATCGGTCGCCACGTCGCGGACATTGAGCCGGGAAAACTCGCGCTCCAGGATTTCGCGACCCTGGCGCAGATGCTGGTCCTTGTCCTGTTGCCGGAACCAGCTGCGGACCTTAGCGCGGCTTCTCGCGCCGGCGAGGTAGCCGAGTTTTGCGCTCAGCCAGTCACGGCTCGGCTGTGACTGGCTGCCCGTAATAGTCTCGATCTGGTCCCCGTTCTGCACGTTGTAGGTCAATGGCACGATGCGTCCGTTGACCTTTGCTCCGCGACAGCGATGGCCGACCTGCGTGTGCACGTGGTAGGCGAAATCCAGAGGCGTTGCGTTAGCGGGCAACTCGACAACATCGCCTTTCGGGCTGACGGCGTACACGCGATCCTCGAATACGTCGTCGCGAATCTGGTCGAGCAAGTCGCCGTCGTCGCCTGCAGGTTCGAGCAACTGACGCAGGAAACGAATTTTCTGGTCGAATGCCGCAGGGGTACCGCCGCCTTCCTTGTAGCGCCAGTGCGCGGCAACGCCGAGTTCGGCCTGGCGGTGCATTTCGTGCGAGCGAATCTGCACCTCGACCGTCTTGCCATCAGGGCCGATCACCGCTGTATGCAGGGAGCGATAGTCATTGTCTTTCGGGTTCGCTATGTAATCGTCAAATTCACCAGGCAGGTAGGACCACAGATTGTGGACAATGCCGAGTGCTGCATAGCAATCCTTGACGTCGTTGACGAGAACACGCACTGCTCGAATATCGAACAGGCTCTCGAGGCCGCGATCTTTGCGCTGCATCTTTCGCCAGATGCTGTAGATATGTTTTGGCCGGCCGCTGATCTCGGCATCGATGCTGACCGCCTCTAGTTCCGCCTGCAACGTCTCCCTGACTGCATCGATGAAAGCCTCGCGCTCATTGCGTTTTTCCTTGAGGGCTTTCGCGATGTCCCGGTAGGTATCGGGCTCCGCATAGCGAAAGGCGAGATCCTCGAGCTCCCACTTCAGCTGCCAGACGCCGAGCCGACTCGCGAGCGCCGCGTAGATTTCCCGCGTTTCCAGCGCCAGCGACAGTTTGTCGGCATCGCTGGCGTGCTTCGCGCTGCGCAGGCGGTGCAACTGTTCCGCGATACGCACGAGCACGAGCCGTACATCGGACACGACGGCAAGCAGCATCTTGCGCAGCGCCTCGGACTGCTGCACCGCGAGCGCTTCACCCGGCTGCCAGTCGAGGGGCAGGGAGAATCCGCCAAGTCGGAGTAAACCTCTAACGATTCTGGATAGTGAGGCTAATTCCTTGTCATTATTGTAGTTTTCATCGATGTATCCGTCCCGAACGACGGGATAGATGTGGACCGCCGCCACGACATCCTGCGGCAATCCGAGCGATGCAACGATCGCTGCGATGTCGCGTCCCTCCTGAATCGATGCGCCGAGTCCCGGGCGCGACGGGAGTGCATCGACCAGCGCGCGGGTCGTCGCGACGATGCTCGCCTGTTCGGCGCCGTTATCGTGATTTTCGGGTTTCGAAACCGCCATTTGGCAGAACTTCACAATGTGCCAGTCCGGGCAATAACCGTTATCATACGCGCTGATTTCGGCCCTGTGGCCCGGCCGGATTCAAACTTGGGCATGAGGGCATGAAATCGTATCAGGCTGTAGTGATCGGCACGTGCGCGGTCGCCGGCCTGTTTGAGTATTTCGCGGACATCAAGGCTTAGAACAGAAACCAATGGCAGGACACAGCAAGTGGGCGAACATCCAGCACCGCAAGGGCGCCCAGGACAAAAAGCGCGGCAAGCTGTTCACGAAACTGATTCGTGAGATCACGATCGCGGCCAAGATGGGCGGTGGCGACGTGGATGCGAACCCGCGCTTGCGGCTGGCGATCGACAAGGCCAAGGGTCAAAGCATGCCCAAGGACAACATCGAACGTGCCGTCAAGCGTGGTGCAGGCGAACTCGATGGCACCGACTACCAGGAAATGCGCTATGAGGGCTACGGCCCGGGTGGCACAGCGGTAATGGTCGATTGCCTGACCGATAACAAGAATCGCACCGTGGCGGAGGTTCGCCACGCATTTACGAAATTCGGCGGCAATCTCGGCGCCGACGGGTCCGTGAACTACCTGTTCAATCATGTCGGCCAGTTGCTTTACCCGAGTGGCAGCGACGAGGAAACGATCATGGAGGCGGCCATCGAGAGTGGCGCCGAGGACGTCATCGCCGACGACGACGGATCGATCGAAGTGTTGACCGAGCCGGGCGACTTCGAATCTGTCCGCGACGCCATGCAGGCAGCGGGCCATGAGCCGGAGAGCGCGCAACTGACGATGCGGGCTGCGACGAGTTCGGAACTCGGCGCCAAAGAAGCGCAGTCGATGATCAAGATGCTCGAAACGCTCGAGGACCTCGACGACGTGCAGGAGGTTTACAGCAACGCGGATATCAGTGACGAGATACTGGCGCAGATTTGAGAACCCATTTGACGGATAACAGGCGCATACTCGGCATCGACCCCGGATCCAGAATTACCGGCTTCGGCGTCGTCGATTTCAGCGGTGACAGTCCGGCGTACGTGGCTAGCGGTACCGTCAGCAGTTCGGACGGCGAGTTTCCGGACCGCCTGCGGCAGATATTCACGTCCGTTGGCGAGATTGTCGCGGAGTACCGGCCCGATGTGGTCGCTATCGAGTCCGTATTCATGCACAAGAACGCTGGCAGCGCATTGAAACTCGGCCATGCAAGGTCTGCGGCGTTGTGTGCAACGTTCGAGCACGATGTCGAAGTTGTCGAGTACGCACCGCGTGAAATCAAACAGGCCATTGTCGGTACCGGCGCCGCCAGCAAGGAACAGGTGCAACACATGGTCATCGCGCTGCTGAGCCTCGAGGCGACTCCCGCGCTGGACGCGTCGGATGCGCTGGCCGCAGCGTTGTGCCACGGTCATCAACGCCGGGTAAGAGCACGGCTCAAAAGGCGTGAGCCGCTGGCGGTTCGACAGTGATAGGTTCGCTTCGTGGCCGTCTGACATTCAGGCACGCACCTTCGATCATTATCGAATGCCAGGGTGTGGGCTATGACGTCCAGACACCGATGTCCACGTTTCTCGAACTGCCACCAATCGGTGACGACCTGTTCCTTTACACACATATGGTCGTCCGCGAGGACGCGCAGACCTTGTACGGATTTGCCACTGACGAGGAGCGTGCTTTGTTCCGCCTGCTGCTGAAAATCAGCGGCGTTGGCGCCAAGATGGGGCTGGCAATATTGTCCGCCATGAGCGTTGATGGCTTCAGGCGTTGCGTCGAGTACGAAGATTCCGCGACCCTCGTCAAGGTGCCTGGCATTGGCAAGAAGACGGCGGAGCGCCTGATCATCGAAATGCGCGACCGCATCGACACACCATCCGCACAATCCGGCGCTACAAAGGTCCGTGTCGAGGCAGGACCAAAGTCGGAAGCCGTGGATGCATTGATCGCGCTGGGGTACAAGCCCAGGGAAGTCAACAAGCTGATCGCCGACCTCGACGTCGGTGGCAAATCTGCCGAAGACATCATTCGGCTCGCACTGCGACAGGTGGCGCTCTAGGTCATGGCCGGAATCGAACATGAGCGATTGACGAGCGCTTTACCCAAGGCTGACGACAAGGCCTTCGACCGCGCTATCCGACCCAAGGTGCTCGAAGAGTACATCGGGCAAGCGGACGTCAAGAAACAGATGCGGATCTTCATCGAGGCCGCGCGCAAGCGCAGCGAGGCACTCGATCATGTGTTGATATTCGGTCCGCCGGGTCTCGGCAAGACGACTCTTGCGCACATCGTCGCCAACGAAATGCAGGTGAACCTGAGACATACCTCGGGCCCGGTGCTGGAGCGCCCCGGCGATCTTGCGGCTATCCTGACCAACCTGGAACCGAACGACGTGCTTTTCGTCGACGAGATTCATCGCCTGAGCCCGGTCGTCGAGGAAGTACTGTATCCAGCGCTGGAAGATTTCCAGCTCGACATCATGATCGGCGAGGGTCCGGCCGCGCGTTCGATCAAGCTCGATCTGCAGCCGTTTACGCTGGTCGGTGCGACGACGCGGGCAGGATTACTGACGTCGCCGCTGCGCGACCGCTTCGGTATCGTGCAACGCCTCGAGTTCTATTCGACCGAGGATCTCGAGGCGATCGTGCGGCGCTCTGCAGGCATTCTCAACTTACCGACCGAGGCCGATGGTGCCGGGCAAATCGCACGGCGTGCTCGCGGTACGCCTCGCATTGCGAACCGGCTCCTGCGCCGGGTTCGCGACTACGCGGAGGTCGAGGCTGACGGCGTAGTAAGCGGCGCTGTCGCTTCCAGTGCGATGGATATGTTGCAGGTCGACCCGCATGGCTTCGACGCAATGGATCGCAAGCTGCTGCGCACGATCATCGAGAAATTCGACGGTGGGCCTGTCGGCATTGACAGCCTGTCGGCAGCTATCGGCGAGGAACGTGGCACGATCGAGGACGTTCTCGAACCGTTCCTGATCCAGCAGGGTTTCATGATGCGCACCTCGCGCGGCCGCGTCGCGACAAAGAATGCTTACCTGCATTTTGGTCTGACGCCGCCGGCTCCCGAAGGTGGTACCGCTCTACCTTTATTCGAGGATTGAGCAACGCAATGAATACTTTTGCCGAGACGAAGCCCTTCGAGTGGCCCGTTCGCGTTTATTACGAAGATACCGATGCCCAGGGCGTCGTGTATTACGCGAACTATTTTCGCTTCATGGAGCGTGCACGCACCGAGTGGCTGCGCGCACTGGGCGTCAACCAGGAACACATGCTGAATGTGGAAAGGCGCATGTTCGTCGTGACAAAAACGGAGCTCGAGTTTATCGTTCCCGCGCGCTTCAACGACCAACTGGTCGTTACGGCCCGCCTGTCCGGACTCTCGCGCGCGACCTTCGACATCGAGCAGAACATCTATCGTAACGGTCTCGACGGCACGCTGTGCTGCCGGGGTGGCATACGCGCCGCATTATTGAACGCCGACACGCTGAAACCGCAACGCGTGCAGGCGTCGTTATTCGAGGAAAATCAATCATGACAAGCGACCTTTCGGTCATCGGCCTTATTTTCGAGGCAAGCGTGCCGGTGCAGATCGTAATGATCCTGCTGATACTGGCATCACTGGTATCGTGGACGATCATCTTTACCAAGCGCCGGCTGATCCGCCGTACTCGTACCGCCTCCGACGATTTCGAGGCCGCGTTCTGGTCGGGCGGTGACCTCAATACGCTCTACCATAGTGCCGCGCGGGAGAAGGGCGGTTCCTTTGGCATGGCCAGCATCTTCGAGGGTGGCTTCCGGGAGTTTAACCGCGGACTGCAGCAGGGTGCTGTCAACCCCGACAAGCTGATCGAGGAGTGCCGCCGCGCAATGAATGTCTCGAGGATGCGCGAGGTTGACCGGCTCGAGCAGGGCCTGGCGCCCCTCGCAACGATCGGCTCGACGAGCCCCTACGTCGGCTTGTTCGGCACGGTGTGGGGCATCATGAACGCGTTCATGGAGATCGGTAACATGCAGTCAGCGACGCTCGCGACCGTGGCGCCGCCGATTGCCGAAGCGCTGATCGCGACCGCGATGGGGCTATTCGCGGCAATCCCGGCGGTCATCGCCTATAACCACTATGCGGACAAGGTCGTGCGGCTAGAGTACCGCTACGACGGGTTCACGGAAGAATTCTCGAGCATTCTGCAACGCCACGCACGCGCGAAGCAGGGAGGCTGAGATGACCACGCCGCTGCAAAAGCGCAAGTTGATGGGCGAAATCAATGTCGTGCCCTACATCGACGTCATGCTCGTCCTGCTGGTAATTTTTATGGTGACGGCGCCGCTGCTGACGCAGGGCATCGAGGTCGACCTGCCAAAAGCCTCCGCGGAGCCGATCCAGGACGTGCCCAATTCGCCGCCACTCGTACTGAGCGTCGACAAGGACGGCAATCTCTACATCAACGTCGGCGACGATGAGGACGCGCCGACAACGGGCGACGAAGTCATCCGCCGTGTCGGCATCGTGCTGCGCAACAGTCCCGAGACGCCAATACTCGTGAAGGCGGATCGTGCCGTGCCCTACGGCAATGTCGTTGGCGCCATGGTCGTGTTGCAGCAGGGTGGCGCCGAGAGCATCGGCTTCGTCACCGATCCGCTGGACACTTACCCGATTCCCGAGTAGCGCGTGGTCCGGGACAACTACAACATTGTTCCGCTGTTCCTGGCCGTGCTGCTGCACGTGCTGCTGGGTGCCTCGATGATTCTCGGCTTTGATTTTTCCAGCCGCAAGCCGCCGCCGATGCCGCTCGTCATCAAGGGCACACTGGTTGCCGACAGCACGATCGTGGTGCCGCCGCCCAGGGAACAACCGGCGCCTCCGGAACCCGTTGTAGATACAGCGGCGCTGGAGCAGGCACGCATCGCCGCAGAGGAAGAGAAACGTCGCCAGGATGCCCTGGTCGAGCAAAAGCGACTCGACGAAATCCGCCGCAAGGAAGAAGCCCTGGTCGAGCAACAGAGACTGGATGAATTGCGGCGAGTGAAGGAAGCCGAGGATCAGCGCAAGCGCGAGGAAGCAGAACTCGAGCGCAAGCGTGTCGAAGCCGAGCAGGAACGGCAGCGCGAGATCGAGCGCCAACGGGCCGAAAACGAGCGCCTGCGGCGCGAATCGGAAGCGGCTGTGTTGCAAGACGCAATCAATGCGGAAGACGCTCGGCTGCAGGCGATGAATTCCAACGAGATGGCGGCCTACCAGTTTGCCTTGCAGCAGAAGGTGCTGCGCAACTGGGCACGTCCGGCAAGCGCCAGGGCGGGCCTCGACTGCCTGGTGCAAGTCCGTCAATCCGCGACGGGCGAGGTCATTTCGGCCAACGTCGTCAGTTGTAATGGCGATGCCGCGGTCGAACGATCAATCGAAGCGGCGGTCTACAAAGCAACACCGTTGCCGTTGCCCGATAATGCCGTATTGTTCGATCCGAACTTGCGATTTCGATTCATACCTGAACAATAGCGCGCAAATAGTGAGGTGAACTTCCATCGTGGCCAGAAACACAATCATCGCAACCGCAGCACTCATCGCAACAACCCTGTTCGGCGGTGGGGCGCTCGCCGACATCACGGTCGAAATAACCAAGGGCGGCGTCGCGCGAACGCCCGTGGCTGTCGTGCCGTTTGGCTGGGAAGGACAGTCCGCGAACATGCCGCTCGATATCGCCGGGGTCATTGCTGCCGATCTGCAGCGCAGCGGGCGCTTCGAGCCAATCTCCGAAGACAATATGTTGCAAAAGCCGACCACCGGCGCCGAGGTGGATTTTGACGATTGGGCGTTCGTCAAAGCCGAAGCAGTGGTTGTCGGCCGGGTCGTACAGACAGGCGAGAATGCCTACACCGTGAGCTTCCAGTTATTCGACGTTTTCCGCCGCGAACAACTCGTCGGCTACCGCATTCCGGCGAGCCGCGGCACGATGCGCCGCGTGGCGCATCGCGCTGCGGATATGATTTACGAAAAGCTGACCGGCATCAAAGGTGTGTTTGCGACCAAGGTG
>Ga0070726_10001370_pt1 | contig 24735 bp, 19 predicted proteins | sample tdAd471_FD_67275 | JGI IMG/M metagenome (GOLD analysis project Ga0070726, IMG submission 67275) | Marine sediment microbial communities from the Atlantic coast under amendment with organic carbon and nitrate - tdAd47.1 | ecosystem: Environmental > Aquatic > Marine > Coastal > Sediment | place...
TTGGGGGCAGAATGATGAGCTGCAGGAGGACGACTGCCTGGAATTATTCTGCCCTCCATCATTCTGCCAACTCGACCGCACTCCTTCCCTCAGTCGTAGATCACAACCAGAAAGGCGGTCGCGGCGCTGCGGCCGGTGTTGGCGATCGTGTGGGGGACGTCGGCGTGGTAGCTGGCCGAGTCTCCCTTCTCGACATCGACGCTGTCGTCACCCGAGGTTACTCGCAGGCGGCCCTTCTGTACGGTGAGAAACTCGCGAGTGCCTTCGAAGTGCGGTGCGCTCTGCAGGCGGGCGTTGGGTTTGAGTTCCAGCTCGTAGAACTCGACGTCTTTCTCCAGATGCAGCGGCGAGAGTGTGCGGATACTGCAGGACTGATCGGAGCGGTAGTGGTACTCGCGATCGTGTGCCCGGATGACGTGAATCGACGAGCTGGCCTGCGGCGATTCAACCAGTTCGCCGAGTGTCAGTCCGAAGGCCTGCGCGATGCGCACCGTGACGGCCAGCGTTGGATTCGCCTCGTTACGTTCGATCTGGCTGAGCATCGAGCGGCTGACTCCGCAGGCATTCGAAAGGGCTTCGAGGGACCAGCCGCGCGACTGACGCAGTTCTTTGACGCGGCGGCAGAGTTCCGAACTGACCTGATCGGCATCAACCGGCGACGGAGCGACGACCTGGCGAGGCTTCGACTTCTTTTTCACGAAATGTCCAATATCTCGGATGGCCTGTCTTGTATGGGAAACGAAGGTGTCTACTATACCGGACGTCTCATCCAGTTCCCAGCACGCCGGAGAACGTCTCGTGAAGGCACTCGTCAAACAGGAAGCAGCCCCTGGATTGTGGCTGCAGGACATTCCCGAGCCGACAATCGGAATCAACGACGTCCTGATCAAGGTGCACCGCACCGGCATCTGCGGCACCGACGTCCATATTTACAAGTGGGACGCGTGGGCTCAGAAGACGATCCCCGTGCCGATGGCCGTCGGGCATGAGTTCGTCGGTGAAATTGTCGAAGTCGGCTCGAACGTAGTTGATTTTCATCCTGGCGAGATCGTCTCCGGTGAGGGGCACGTTGTGTGCGGTCGCTGTCGGAACTGCCTCGCCGGACGGCGGCATCTGTGTGCTCACACGGTTGGCGTCGGCGTCAACCGGGCGGGCGCGTTCGCCGAGTACATTTCGCTACCGATGACGAACGTCTGGCATCACGCTCCGGGGATCGATCCCGACATTGCGTCGATCTTTGACCCGTTTGGTAACGCAGTGCACACCGCGCTGTCGTTCCCGGTGCTCGGTGAAGATGTCCTGATCACCGGGGCGGGACCGATCGGACTGATGGCCGCCGCCGTCTGTCAGTTTGCCGGGGCACGTTACGTCGTCGTGACTGACGTCAATCCGTACCGCCTGAAACTGGCGAAGCAGATGGGGGCGACGGTCGCCGTTGATGTCCGGTCGCAGTCGATCGAGGACGTGCAGAAGCAGCTCGGAATGCACGAAGGCTTCGACGTCGGGCTCGAAATGTCCGGGAACCCCGCCGGGTTTAAGAGTCTGCTTGCCAACATGTGTCACGGCGGCAAGATTGCGATGCTGGGCATTCCCGAGCAGGAGATCGCCATCGACTGGAACACGGTCGTCTTCAACATGTTGACGATCAAGGGCATCTACGGTCGCGAGATGTACGAGACCTGGTACAAGATGACCGTCATGCTGCAGGGCGGCCTGGACATCTCGCCGGTCATCACACACCGCTTTCACTACTCGGAGTTTGAAAAGGGCTTCGAAGCGATGCTCAGCGGCGAGTCCGGCAAGGTGATCCTGAACTGGAGCGAGTAAGAGTTCCCCATTTGGTCCCTCGTGTGCCACTGGCTTTGCCAGTGCCGTCTGACCAGGGAGGCTCGCACTGGCAGAGCCAGTGGCACACCCTTCCAATGCGCTTCGTTTGACCGCAAGCCGCAGGCGTGCGCGTTTTACGAATTCCGGAACGCGCACGCCTGCGGCTTGCGGTCAAACAACTGGTCCTGCTGACTTTGGCTGTTCGTGGAGGAGGAGTTTCGATGTCGACGCGGTTTGTTGAGCATCTGGCGGGTGAGCTGGAGCAGATTCGGGCTCAGGGGTTGTGGAAGGGTGAGCGGGTCATCGCGACGCCGCAGGATGCGCACGTTGGCGTCGGCAATGGAGACGCTGGTGAGCGGGAAGTGCTCAACCTGTGTGCGAACAACTATCTCGGCCTGGCCGACCATCCGGAGATGATCGCCGCCGCGCATCAGGGGCTCGACGAGTGGGGCTTCGGGATGGCCTCAGTGCGGTTCATCTGTGGCACTCAGCAGGTCCATAAACAGCTTGAGCAGCGGCTGAGCTCTTTCCTGGGAACCGACGATACGATCCTGTACTCGTCGTGCTTCGATGCGAATGGCGGGCTGTTTGAAACTCTGCTGGGGCCTGAGGACGCCGTGATCTCCGACGAGCTGAACCACGCGAGCATCATCGATGGCGTCCGGCTCTGTAAGGCTCAGCGGTTTCGATACAGCAACAACGACATGGCGTCGCTGGAAGAGAAGCTGAAGGAAGCCGGGGCCGCGCGGTTCCGGCTGATCGCGACCGACGGCGTGTTCTCGATGGACGGCTACCTGGCGAACCTGCCGGCCATCTGCGAACTCGCGGACAAGTACGACGCGCTGGTGATGGTCGACGATTCGCACGCGGTCGGCTTCGTCGGCCCGAACGGAGCGGGCACCCCGGATCATTTTGGAGTCCAGGACCGAATTGACATCGTGACGGGCACTCTGGGCAAAGCACTCGGCGGAGCCAGCGGCGGGTATACGAGCGGTCGGGCGGAGATCGTTTCGTATCTGCGACAACGGTCGCGACCGTATCTGTTCTCCAACTCTGTCGCGCCGCCGATCGTTGCGGCATCGCTGCGATCACTGGATCTCGTCAGCGGCTCGGGCGAGTTGCGTGAGCGGCTGCGGAGCAACACCCGGTTCTTCCGCGAGGAGATGACGAAGCTCGGTTATGACCTGCTGCCGGGCGAGCACCCGATTATTCCTGTGATGATTGGCGACGCCGCACCGGCGGTCGAACTCGCCGACGCCCTGCTGGCCGAGGGGGTGTATGTGATCGCGTTCTCGTACCCCGTTGTGCCGCTGGGCAAAGCCCGAATCCGCACGCAGATGTCCGCCGCGCATTCGCAGGACGATTTGACCGCTGCGATCGCTGCGTTTGCGAAAGCAGGCCGATCGCTGGGGTTGATCAGCGGTTAGGCGAGCGCTGCGTCCAACGCGCAACGTGTGAGCAAGGCGCAACATGTGAGCAAGGCGAGCCGTGTGCCGTCAGGCCACGGTTTTGTGTTTCTTACGGTTGAGTCACTCGCCACCGCACAGCTGCGGATCGTCTGTGTGCGTCCGCTGCTCCCTGACTTGCCACGAAAAAGCACGAGGAGGCACAAAAAGAAAGCACGCATTGCTCGGACTCTTTTCGTGCCTCCTCGTGCTTTTTCGTGGCTGTCATCGTCGCCCCTGTTTCGCGGCACGGCTTACGCCCGTCCGCTCCCTCTTCAACAGACGGGTGTGCGGAGAGAGGCTCGGCGGGCTCATGGCAAACGTTGCCATTTCGGGATTCGGGGCGGCGAATATGTTGCCCAGGGATGGGAACTCCACAAGCCGAGGGCTGCGATGGCGAGACGTTGCAGCGACCTGATCAGGCGTTTGCACTTCGTGGCCAGTGACTTCAGCAGGGCGGCAGCAATGAATACAACGACGCAGGAATCGCACGCGGAATCGACGAGGCAGTCGGAATCTGACATGCGAGGCGTGCACGCGGATCTGTTGGCATCGAAGCCGGGCGAGGGCATGGAACACAAACTTTATGGACGGCTGGGGGCTCACGTTGAGACTCGGGATGGAGTCTCCGGAGTACGGTTTGCAGTCTGGGCACCGAACGCGACGGAAGTCTGCGTGCTGACCGACGGCAACGGCTGGCAGCACGGGCACGACTGGTTGAACTCCAGCGACAGCGGCGTGTGGAGCGGCTTCATTCCGGGCGCCGGTCCGGGCACAACCTACAAGTACAGTCTGCGGGCGAAGTCGGGCGAGCTGCTGACGAAGGCTGACCCGCTGGCGTTCTACTGCGAACTGCCGCCGAAGACGGCCTCCATCGTTCACGACCTGGATCAGTACCAGTGGGCCGACGGCGACTGGATGGCGCAGCGACGCGAGACGAACTATCTCGAACAGCCGGTTTCGATCTACGAAGTGCAGCTCGCGTCGTGGAAGCGTCCGTGGGGCGGGCGACGGTACCACACCTATCGGGAGCTGGCCGAGCAGCTGGTCGAGTACGTTACCGAACTGGGCTACACGCATATCGAACTGATGCCGATGGCCGAGTACCCGTTTGATGGATCGTGGGGTTATCAGGTCACCGGCTACTTCGCTCCGACCAGCCGCTTTGGCACGCCGGACGACTTTCGGTACTTCGTCGACTACTGCCATCAGCACGGCGTCGGTGTGATCATCGACTGGGTTCCCGCTCACTTTCCAACGGACCCGCACGGCCTGGCGCGGTTTGACGGCACGGCTCTGTACGAGCACGAAGACCAGCGGAAAGGCTTTCATCCCGACTGGAACACGTACATCTTCAACTATGGCCGGCACGAGGTCCGCGAGTTTCTCTACGAGTCCGGTCGGTTCTGGCTGGACCAGTACCACATTGACGGCTTGCGCGTCGACGCGGTCGCTTCGATGCTCTACCTGGACTACTCGCGGGAAGAAGGCGAGTGGGTGCCGAACCAGTTCGGTGGGCGCGAAAACCTGGAAGCTGTCGACTTTCTGAAGGACTTCAACACGAAGGTGCATGGCGAGTTCCCCGGCGTGCTGACGATTGCCGAAGAGTCGACATCATGGGGCGGCGTGTCGAAGCCGGTTTACGATGGCGGACTGGGCTTCAGCATGAAGTGGGACATGGGCTGGATGCACGACTCGCTGCAGTACATCGGTCGTGAGCCGGTCCATCGCCAGTATCACCAGAACGAACTTTCGTTCCGTTCGCTGTACGCCTTCAGCGAGAACTTCGTCCTGCCGCTGTCTCACGACGAAGTGGTGCATGGCAAGGGCTCGCTGATTCGCCGGATGCCGGGCGACGACTGGCAGAAGTTCGCGAATCTGCGGCTGCTGTTCGGGTATCAGTACACGATGCCGGGCAAGAAGCTGCTGTTCATGGGCGGCGAATTCGGGCAGTTTGACGAATGGGATCACGAGGGTGAGATCGACTGGAGCCTGCTGGGTTTCCCGTTCAACGATGGCGTGAAGAAGCTGATCGGTGACCTCAACCGTCTGTATCGCGACTATCCGGCGCTGCACGAACTGGACAGTTCTGCGGACGGATTCTCGTGGATCGAAGCCGACGACGCGGCGAACAGTATTTACTCGTTCTGTCGATATGCCCGGAATGGGCAGACAATTGTCGTCGCGCTGAACTTCACGCCGGTCGTGCGGTACGAGTACCAGATCGGCGTGCCGCACGCGGGCGAGTATGTCGAGTTGCTTAACAGCGACTCCGAGCTGTACGAAGGCAGCAACGTTGGCAATCTGGGCACGCTGACGGCTGACGACGAACCGTCGCACGGTCGCGAGCACAGCCTCAAGCTCAACCTGCCCCCGCTGGGGATGGTCATCCTGCTGCACTCGCCGGGTGGCGAGTCTCAGAGCAGTCAGGGATAGCCACGAAGAAGCACAAAAAGGCACGAAAAGTCGAGCTTCTATTCGTGTCTTGCTCGTGCTTTTTTTGTGGCACAACGTCGCTCTCCTGGCCCGCTGAGAATCGCACGGCGAAGTCACTTCCTGCGTGTTCATTGAGACGGCCGGCACTGGCATGCGCTTGCGGCCTCGTGTGGTCCGGCCGAACTGGCGACTCGCGTGCAATCAAGGTCGCACCGTCTAAAGTGCGTCCGTTGCGAGGCCAGTTGGGAAACACCAGGAAAGACGAGTCATGCAGAAACGAGCGCTCGGCAAGACGGGCTTGGAGTTCACGACGCTTTCGTTTGGAGCGTCGTCGCTGGGGCAGGAGTTCCGCAGCGTTGATTTGAACGAGGCCTTTCGCAGCGTGCATGTCGCCATCGAACGCGGCATGAATTTCATTGATACCTCGCCGTTTTACGGTCGCGGGATGAGCGAGATGCTGCTTGGTCGCGTCCTGCCTGAAATTCCGCGAGACACTTATTACCTCGGCACGAAGCTCGGTCGCTATGCCGGCCAGCACTTCGACTTCAGTGCCCGCCGAGTCGAGGAGAGCGTCGACATCTCGCTCGAACGAATGAAGGTTGACCACCTGGACATCGTGCTGTGTCACGACCTGGAGTTCGTCGAGATGTCGCAGATTGTTGAGGAGACTCTGCCGGCTCTTCGCAGGCAGGTCGAAAAGGGCAAGGTCCGATTCGTTGGCGTCAGCGGCTACCCGATGAAGATGTTCAAGTACGTTCTCGCGAACGCCGACATCGACGTCCTGCTGACGTACAACCACTACACATTGCAGAACGACACGGCACTCGAACTGGTGCCGCTCTGTCAGGAGAAGGGGGTCGGTCTGATGAACGCCGCGCCGTTTTCCGCTCGCCTGCTGACGAGTGCTCCCTTGCCGCCGTGGCACAAGGCGACGGCAAAGGTTCGCGAGGTCGCAAAGGCGGCTGCCGATCACTGTGCGAGCCGGGGCGTCGACATCGCACAGCTCGCTCTGCAGTTCTCAATCGCGAATCCGGATTTCACAACCTGCGTGACCGGTTCGGCGAATCCGGACCGCGTCAGCCAGTGGGTCGACTGGGCCGAGCAGCCGCTTGATGAAACACTGCTCGCCGAGACGCTGGAGATTCTCAAGCCGATCCACAACTGGTTCTACATCGAAGGCCGGCCCGAGAATAACGACGAGCCCGTGAACCCGTTGCCGATCACGGAGTAGGACATGAGCCTCACACGAAGGCACCAAGGCACGAACTGAATTGCCTGTCGTTGAATTCTTAGTGCCTTCGTGCCTTTGTGTGAGGATTCAGATTCAGACAACAGGAAGAACCCTCAGAGAAACCAAATGAAAGCCATCCGCCTCGAAGAACCCAGGCATTTTGAACGCGTCGATGTCGACGAACCCGGCTCGCCCGGTCCCGGCCAGGTGCTTGTCCGCACGCATCGGATGGGCATCTGCGGGACGGATTACAGCGGGTATCTCGGGAAGATGCCGTTCTTTCGGTACCCGCGAATTCCGGGGCACGAGCTTGGCGTCGAAGTGCTCGAAACTGGCGACGGCGTGACGAATGTCAAGCCTGGCGACCGCTGCAGCGTCGAGCCGTACATGAACTGCGGAACGTGCTACGCGTGCCGGAAAGGCAACGGTAACTGCTGCGAATCGCTGAACGTCATCGGCGTAATGATCGACGGCGGGTTGTGCGAACGGTTCCTCATTCGAGCCGACAAGCTGCATGCGTCGACGAAGCTGTCGTTTGAGCAACTGGCTCTGGTCGAGACGCTGGGCATCGGCTGTCATGCCACCGACCGCGGTGCTCCGACGAAGGGTGACCACATTTTGATCATCGGCGCCGGGCCGATCGGTCTGGCGACGCTCGAGTTCACTCGGCTGACCGGCGCGACGATTACCGTGATGGATATGGTCCCGTCGCGACTCGACTTCTGCCGCGAGACTTACGGCGTCGCTCACACCGTGCAGTTCAAAGGCGACGGCAGCGAAGTCGACCAGATCATGGAGATCACCGGCGGCGACAGGTACGCCGTCGTGACTGACGCGACCGGGCATAACGGATCGATGTCGAACGCCCTGCAGTACGTTGCCCACACCGGCACGCTGGTTTATGTCGGGATCACGACGCAGGACGTGTCGTTCCCGCATCCCGCTCTGCACAAGCCGGAGATGACGATCAAGGGTTCGAGGAATGCTCTGCCGAGCGACTTCGGGCGGATCATTGGGTTGATCGAAGACGGGACGATCGACACGGCCCCGTGGATCACTCACCGCACTTCGTTTGATGATGTGATCGGTGAGTTCGAAACGTTCACCCGGCCCGAGTCCGGCGTCATCAAAGCGGTCATTGAGGTTACATCGTGAAACTTGTTTGACCCGAAGCCGCAGGCGATGGCGTTTGCACCATCTTGAAACGCAATCGCCTGCGGCTTCAGGTCAAACGACTGAGAGAAATCCCAAAGGAAACCGTCATGATCAAATCTGCCGTCACCGTCAGCCTTGTCGAGGAAGCACGCGGTGGTCCGTTTGTTTTCTGGGATGGCATTCCCGCTGCGTGTGCGAAGGCTGCTGAGCTGGGTTTTGATGCGATCGAGATTTTCGCTCCGTCAGCGGATGCCGTCGATCTTCACGAACTGGCTGGGCTGCTGGCGCAGTACGATCTCAGCGTGGCCGCCGTCGGGACGGGCGCCGGCATGGTGAAGCACGGCTTGAGTCTGACTGATCCCGATCCTGTGAAGCGCGCCGCGGCGAAGGACTTCATCCGCTCGATCATTGATTTCGGCGGTGAGTTTCGGGCGCCGGCAATCATTGGGTCGATGCAGGGCAAATGGGGCGGCGACATCGATCGCGATGCCGCACTCGGACTGTTGACCGAAGCGCTGAACGAACTCGGGCCGTACGCTGAGCGGTTCGATATCCCGCTGATTTATGAACCGCTCAACCGCTACGAGACGAATCTGATCAAGACGGTTGCCGATGGCGTCGCGTATCTGAAGACGCTGTCGACCAGCAATGTGAAGCTGCTCGCCGACCTGTTTCATATGAACATTGAAGAAGCTGATCTGGCTGCCGCGATCCGGGCTGGCGAGGGTTACATCGGGCACGTTCACTTTGTCGATTCCAACCGTCAGGCGACCGGCCTCGGCCACATGGATTTCGGCCCGATTGCGACGGCGTTGATCGAAACCGGCTATGACGGCTACGCCTCGGCGGAAGCGTTTCCGATTCCGGATTCGGAAACCGCGGCGGCGAAAACGATTGAAGCGTTCAACACGTACTTTCGCGGTTAGGAACGCATCTTCGTTTAACGCCCAGCCGCAGGCGCCGGCCACCAGCCAGCTCGCTCCTCTTCTGGTGGCCGGCGCCTGCGGCTGGGCGTTGAACAAGTTCGAGTAGGGCCGGTTCCCTACCGGCCGCTGGCATATAGCGACAGATTCATTGGCCGGTGGGAACCGGCCCTACTGAAAGCAACTCTCATGAGCGATCAATGTGTGACCCTCGGGCTGGCTCCGAGTTTTGGGTTTGGTGACCGGATTGGCCTCGCGACTCCGGGGCATGTTGAGGCGATGAAACGCTCGGCGAACGGCATTGAGCCGATTTTTCCGCAGCAGTCTATTCGCGAGATGACGCGCACTCAGCGGACGGCTCAGCAGGTCATGGACGACGCGATGAAGGGAGCGCGAGCTGCCGGCTGGGAAGGTCGCATTGGAGCCGACGCCGATCATCTGAAGACTCCGGAAGACGTCGACGTGACTGCCGCTGTTGGCTTCACGTTCTTCACCATCGACCCGTCCGACGACGTCGATCAGCGAGCCGACGATTACGACGAGGCAACGCTGCGGGAGAAGTTCTCGACGGCAGGCGAGTCGGCTCCGTGGTACGCAGGCTATCTGGGAAAGTCGGTGTCGTTACCCTCGGGAGCGACCATCGAGTTTTCTGAAGAAGCCTGTATGCGGGCGGCGGTGAAGTACGGCCCCGCGATTCGGCGAGCCCTTGCGATGGGCGATCACATTCGCAGTGTCAACGAAGCCGCGGACCGTGATTACGAGATCGAATTGTCGGTTGACGAAACCGACCAGCCGACGACGCTCGCCGAGCACTACATCATTGCGGATCAGTGTCTGCAGGGAGGCATGAAGCTCGTCAGCCTCGCTCCGCGGTTCATCGGAGAGCTTGAAAAAGGTGTCGACTACAAAGGCGACGTCGCAGCGCTGGAAGCATCGTTGAACGATCACGCGGCGATTGCGGAGCTGCTCGGTCCGTACAAGCTCAGTCTGCATTCCGGGTCCGACAAACTTTCGATGTACCCGGCACTGGCTCGCGCGACAAAGGGCCGTTTTCACGTCAAGACGGCGGGGACGAGTTATCTCGAAGCGCTCCGCGTGGTCGCCCGACACGACGAAGCTCTGTTCCGCCGCATCGTGCAGTTTGGTCGTGACCGGTACGACGTCGACAAAGCGACGTATCACGTTTCGGCGACGAACGACGCGGTCCCGGTTGGCGACGGCCTCGATGCGAAGAAGCTTGAGCAGGTCTATCTGGAGTGCTGGGCCGACGTGCCGCAGGGACTCGGCTTTACGGAACCCGGTCGGCAGATTCTGCACTGCACATTCGGCTCGACCCTGACCGACCCGGAACTCGGACCGGCAGTGCGTTCCGTTCTGGAAGCTCACCCGGATACCTACGCAGAAGTTCTGGCCGACCACTTCAGCCGCCATCTGGAAGCGCTGGCTGCCGGGATGTGAAGTTGTTCCACGCTGCACCGAAAACGCAGTTCTCAACGGCGGCAGCCTGCACAAGGCTGATCAGTTAGCTGTCGGCGTTTCCCGGCTCGAATCGCCATCGGATGCGGACATCAATGGTGGCCGTGCCCTCTGCGTCGGGTAAAGTGTCGAGCCATCCGAAACGCTCTGTTTGCTCGATCTGAATGTGGGAACAGCCGAATGACAATCAACGTGACGATTGATGAAGCTCAGAGCCGTTTGCGGGATCTCATTTCCAGTCTGAATCCGGATGAGGAAGTGGTGATTACTGAGAATCATCAGCCGGTTGCGAGGCTGATCAGCCAGAAGACGGCGTCGCCAGATCGTTCTCCTGGTTTCGCCAAAGGGATGATTTCAATCGTCGCCGAGGATGACGAACACCTGAATGACTTCTCGGACTACATGCAGTGAGACTGCTGCTCGATTCTCACGCCCTGCTGTGGTACGCCCTGGACGATCCGCAACTGAGCCCGACGGCTCGAGCGGCGATTCTTGAACCTGCAAACGAGGTGTTGATCAGTCCGGCTTCGCTCTGGGAGCTGGCCATCAATGCCGCGCATACTGCGCAGGTCGCAACGCTGCCGTTCCACGCCGGTCATCGCGATCCGTTCGACCGGTTGATTATCGCTCAAGCGATGGTTGACCGGTTGAACGTGGTCAGTCGCGATGCGGCGTTCGATTCTTACGGGATCCAGCGGATCTGGTAGTCGCGACTTCCTTGTACGGATTCGGTGAGTGATTACGGTCCAGCGTTCTCAGTCCGTCTTCGCCGTTCTTTATGCAGGAATTCCGCCATGCTTCGTCTGCTGACATCAGCGGCCACGCTGTTCATAGTTCTCTGTACTGTCACGCAAGGCTTCGCGGTCGACCGTCCGAACTTTCTGTTCATTCTGGCCGACGACCAGTCGCCGGAGACGTTGAGCTGTTATGGCAACACTGTGTGCGAGACGCCGAATCTCGATCGACTGGCGAACGAGGGAATGGTCTTTGACGACGCGCATCACATGGGTTCGTGGAGCGGTGCTGTCTGCACGCCATCACGGACGATGATCATGACGGGGCGAACGGTCTGGAACATTCCCGGAGCGAAGGGGCCGGGGCTCAGCTTTCCGAAGTCGTTCCGGCGCGAGGCTGCTCAGCAGAGCATGGCGGCGGTCTTCAATCGAGCCGGGTATGACACGTTCCGCACCTGCAAAAACGGCAACAGCTTCAACGAAGCGAACGCGCTGTTCTCAACGAGTCGCACGGCGTCGAAGCGCGATGGCACGCCGGACGGCGGCAGCGCGTGGCACGGCGATCAGGTCATGGACTTTCTGGGATCCCGGCAGCAGAAGTCGGAGACGAAACCGTTTCTGATCTACTTCGGTTTCTCCCATCCGCATGATCCGCGGAACGCTACGCCGGAGCTTGCTGAGAAGTACGGGGCCGACAACGCGGGGCCGGGCGATGCTCCGAATCCCCGAGCGCCGAAGCTGCAGCCCAACTGGCTGCCGAAACACCCGTTCCCTCATGGGCATCCGGGGCTGCGTGACGAGGTCAAGGTGCAGGGCGTGATGGAGAAGCGGGACGAGGCCACCGTGCGGAACGAACTCGGTCGCGAGTATGGCTGCATTGAAAACATTGACCGCCAGGTGGGCCGCGTGCTCACGCAACTCGAAGAGATGGGCGAACTCGACAACACCTACGTGATCTACACGTCGGACCACGGGATCGCCGTTGGGCGGCATGGTCTGATGGGCAAGCAGAATCTCTACGAGCACACCTGGCGGGTTCCGTTCATCGTGCGCGGGCCGGGCATCAAGGCCAGCAGTCGAGCCTCCGGGTACATTTACCTGCTGGATGTTCTCCCGACGTTGTGCGACCTGGCCGGTGTCACGGTGCCGGACGTTGTCGAGGGAAAAAGTTTCCGGCCCGTGCTGGAGGGTAAGGCCGACCGGATTCGCGACGTGCTGTACGGTGTCTACTGCGGCGGAACAAAGCCGGGGATGCGATCAGTGAAAACGAACGGCTGGAAACTGATCGAGTACGACACGCTCGACGGCGCGGTCCGCGAAACGCAGCTCTTTGATCTGACAGCCAATCCGCACGAGTTTCTGGAGCAGCACCAGGCGGACGAGGTCGTCTCGGCAACGAAGCATCAACCCGCGGCGGAACAGCTCAACCTGGCGTACGATCCGAAGTTCGCAGAGAAGCGGCGCGAGCTGGAAACGCTGCTCAAGGCGGAAATGACACGTCTGAAGGACCCGTACGAACTGCGGGCGAATACGCGTTGACGGTCGTCGTCATTTCAAAGGCGGCACTTATCGAGCGGCAACGTTGCACGGAGATTCGGCGTTCGCCTGCTGCCGAAACTCTGCGCGAGTTTCGCTACGAGGAATTCTGCCTGCTGTCGAAACTCTGGGCGAGTTTTGCGACGGCGAATTCGGCTACTCGCCGATCCGCACTTCAGTCAGCCATTGCAGCAGGACGTTGCCGACGGTGGCGAGACTCTCGCCCGAGCAGGCGCTGGGCAGGTCTTTGGTGGTGTGCCACGGCGAGTAGTCGAAGTCGATGATGTCGCAGGTCGGGATGCGGGCGATCTGGTTGAGCGGCAGGTGATCGTCGCGAACTTCGTGCTTGACCCGGTGAATGAACTCGCGGACCCGCATCCGTTTCGCCGTGTTCCAGACACTTTGTGTGACCTCGGGGGCCATCCGGACGCTGTTGCGTTCCTGGTAAATTCTCAGCCGCTTGCCGCCGATCATGTCGACGAGCACGCCGCAGACGTACTCGTACTCGGGGGGATGATCGCGGTACCAGGTGGCGAAATACTCGGAGCCCAGGAAGTACTTGTCGCGGTTCGAATAGACGAGTTCCTCGCCGTCAAAGAAGACGAGATCAACACCGTAGGTGGGCTGGATCTGTCGGAGGTGGTGGGCGAGTTCCATGAACAGAGCCACGCCGCTGGCTCCGTCATTCGCGCCGATGAATGTGCCTCGCGGACGAAGGAAGTCGCGATCGGGATAAGGCCGGGTGTCGTAGTGGCAACACAGCAGGACACGTTGTTTCGCTCGCGGATTCCACGAGACGATCAGGTTCGTCATCCGCACGGGCTGACCGTTGAGCGGGTGCGCGGCGTCGAACGACTGAGCACGAATCTCGCAGCCGAACTTCTGAAAGTGCTCGATGATCAGCTGCTGCTGGCGGAGCATGCCGTCAGAGCCGCTGATGCGCGGCCCGATCCGACAGACCTGTTCGAGGTAATCGAATGCCCGGTCCGCGTTGCACTGCACGTTGAGCTGCTGAGCCTGAGCGACGTCGCGCGTCAGGACGACGAAGCCGAGAACCGAAACGACGGCGATGGTGAGCGCGAGCGGGATCGCCAGGCGGGCCACCGTGCGGCTAATTGCTGCCTTTGAGTTCGGCATCGCGGATTCGTTGTCGGAGGGCTTCATTTTCGGTCAGCAGTTCCTGCGGAAGACGGTCGCTGAATCGCGCGAGAAACTCTTCGCGACGATCGATCTCCCTGTACCACTCGTCCGGTCTGACTGCAAGCAGTTCTTCAAGTGCCTGTGGCGCGAGGCCCAGCGATCCGGCCTCCAGCGACTGAGGAGTGGGCATAATGCCCAGCGGTGTTGAGGTGCCGGTGCCTCGCTGGCGAACGCAGTCGACGATCCACTTGAGCACGCGCATGTTTTCGCGATAACCGGGCCACAGAAACCGGCCGCCCCAGTCCTTGCGAAACCAGTTCACATGAAAAATCCGCGGCAGGCAGGCTCCGTCACGACGGCCCATATTCAGCCAGTGCTGCCAGTAATCCGCCATGTGGTAGCCGCAGAACGGCAGCATGGCCATCGGGTCGAACCGCAACTGGCCGACCTTGCCGGCGGCGGCGGCCGTCTTCTCGCTTGTCAGAGTTGCCCCGAGGTAGGTGCCGTGCTGCCAGTTGAAGGCTTCAAACGCGAGCGGCATCGTGGTTGATCGGCGGCCTCCGAAAATGATCGCGCTGATCGGGACGCCTTCCGGGCTGTCAAATTCCGGCGAGAGGCACGGGCACTGCCTGGCTGAAACGGTGAAGCGACTGTTGGGATGCGCCGCCGGACGCCCGCAGTCGGGAGTCCATGTGTGGCCGGTCCAGTCGGTGCACACGGTCGGAGGCGGGCCGTCGAGTCCTTCCCACCAGACGGTGCCGTTCCCGCGCTGCGCCACGTTGGTAAACAGGACGTTCTCACGCAGCGTGGCGATCGCGTTCGGGTTCGACGCGTGACTCGTGCCCGGAGCGACTCCGAAGAAACCGGCCTCCGGGTTGATCGCGTACAGCCGACCGTCTTCGCCGAACCGCAGCCAGGCGATGTCGTCGCCGAGCGTTTCGATCTTCCAGCCGGCCTTGAGATCAGCGTCCGGCGGGACGAGCATCGCGAGGTTCGTTTTGCCGCACGAAGACGGAAACGCTCCGGCGATGTACGTCGTCAGTCCGTCGGGGCTGGTGACGCCCAGCACCATCATGTGTTCGGCGAGCCAGCCTTCACGGCGCGCGGCGACGCTGGCCAGTCGCAGTGCGTGACACTTTTTGGCCAGCAGCGCATTGCCGCCGTAATTCGAGCTGAAGCTCATGATCAGATCTTCGTCCGGAAAATGGCAGATGTAGCGCTGCTCCGGGTCGAGGTTGCCGGTCGAGTGCAGTCCGCGGACGAATCGCGACTGCCGGTTGAACTCGTCAATCGCTTCGCCCCCGACACGCGTCATGATGCACATGTTGGCGACGACGTAGGGGCTGTCGGTGATCTGAATGCCGACCTGGGCCAGCGGGCTGCCGGGCGGTCCGAGCAGATACGGGATGACGTACATCACGCGGCCGCGCATGCAGCCGTTGAAGAGCCTGCCAAGAAACTCCTGCATGTAGACCGGGTCCGACCAGTTGTTGCTGGGGCCGGCGTCGGATTCCTGTCGGCTGCAGATGAAGGTCCGGTCTTCGACGCGGGCCACGTCGTTGACATCGCTGCGCGCGAGAAATGAATTCGGGTGAGCCTGCTCGTTGAGACGTTGCAGCGAGCCGTCGCGGAGCATGAGTTCCCGCAGGCGAGCGGTCTCGTCCGCTGCCCCCGTGCACCAGTGTACGATCTGCGGCTCCGTGAGTTGGGCGACGGCATCGACCCATTGCATGGCCTGAGCACTGAGCGACTGGCCGGTTGACGGCGACCGGCCAGCGGGCGATGACGGAATCGATTGCGGTTGTTGGCTCGACATGTCGCATCCTGCTGATGCCGGTGATTTTCAATGGATTTCTGAGGTGCGGTCGCCTGTTTTCGACCACGTCCAGATTCTTTCGCGATCCGGCAGAATGGGGCAACAGGAATCCCGGCGACCGGTCGCGCTGGCCAGCCGCCTTTGAGAATCGAGTCGCCAGCGGAGAGAGCGGTGTTCGTTGCCATACTCACCTGGCTATACTCCGCGGCCCGCCCCAAGGCATGTCCGCTCTCCTTCCCCCTTAGTTCTGGACCTTTCTGAGATGCCCTGCCGACTGACTCTCCGCGCACGCACTTGCTCGGTTCTTGCTCTGGTTGCCTCTGCGATGTTCGCCGGCAACGTTGCGTCTCTGTCTCTTGCGGCAGAGAGCGCACAACCAGTCGAAGAATCTGCCGAGAAAGTTCGTTTCTTTGAGACTCAGATTCGACCGCTGCTGGCCAGACGCTGTTTCAAGTGTCATGGCGAGGAGAAGCAGCAGGGCGGGCTGCGAGTCGACGCGGGGGCGAATCTGCTGCAGGGCGGCGAGTCCGGTCCGTCGATCGTGCCGGGCAAGCCGAACGAGAGTCTGCTCATTGAGTCTGTCCGGTACGAATCGTTCGAGATGCCGCCGGACGGCCAGCTTCCAGACGAAGAGATTGCACTGCTGGAAAAATGGGTCGCTGACGGAGCCTTCTGGCCAGCTCACGATGCGAAGTTGCGCAACGTCGCGTCGTCGGAGATCACCGAGGAAGACCGTCAGTGGTGGGCGTTTCAGCCGGTGACGCGCCCCGAGGTGCCGGGGGATGCCGGGGCAGACTGGGGTCGCAACGAGATTGACCGCTTTGTCGCTCGTGAACTGGCGAAGAACGGCCTGAAGCCGGCTCCCGAAGCGGACCGCCGCACGCTGATTCGGCGTCTTTCGTTCGATCTGACTGGTCTGCCGCCGACGCCGCAGGAAGTCGAAGACTTTGTTGCTGACCCGGCATCGGATGCGTACGAGCGTCTGGTCGATCGATTGCTCGACAGCCCGCGTTATGGCGAGCGGTGGGCGCGGCACTGGCTCGATCTGGTTCGCTATTCAGAATCGGATGGCTATCGGGCGGACTTTTATCGGCCAACGATGTGGCGGTACCGCGACTACGTGATCCGTTCTTTCAATCAGGACAAGCCGTTCGATCGGTTCGTGACCGAGCAGCTCGCCGGCGACGAACTTGATCCCGACAATCCCGACGCCGTCACCGCAACCGCCTACTGGCGGCTTTATCTTTACGAGTACAACCAGCGGGATGTGCGCGGACACTGGCGAGCGATCATTGACGAACTGACCGATGTGACGGGCGAGGTCTTCCTGGGCGTCAGCATGGGGTGTGCGAAGTGCCATGATCACAAGTTCGATCCGATCCCCAGGGACGACTATTTCCGGCTGCAGGCGTTCTTTTCGTCCATTCTCCCACGCGATGACGTGCCGCTGGGGACCGCTGACGAGAAGGCTGAGTACTACTCGCAACTGGCGAAGTGGGAGGCGGCGACGCAGTCGATCCGCGATCAGATCGACGCGATCGAAGCGCCGTACAAAGCCGGCAAACGACGCTCGGCGGTCGAGAAGTTTCCGCCCGATGTGCGCGAAATTGCGAAACGGGACGAGGCGACCTGGACGGCGCACGAGTGGCAGTTGATGGATCTCGTGCAGCGCCAGATCGACTTCGAATACGAGCGGATGAAGCTCAAGGAAGAGGACCAGAAGAAGGTCGACGCGTTGAAGAAGCAGCTGGCGGAGTTTGACGATCTCAAGCCGAAGACGCTGCCCGTCACGATGACCGTGATGGATGCCAAAGCCGATCCCGCAGTGACCTGGATTCCGGGCGACCGCTCGCATGCGGATATCGAACCCGGATTTCTGACGATTTTCTCCCCGGACACTGCGGAGATTCAGCGACCGAAGGCGGCCCCCGAGTCGACCGGTCGGCGGCTGGCGCTGGCACGCTGGCTGACTGATCCGGGGAATCCGCTGTCGACTCGCGTGATCACCAACCGAATCTGGCAGTACCACTTCGGGGCCGGATTGGTGGAGACATCAAGCGATTTCGGTCATCTCGGACAGCCGCCGTCCCATCCGGAACTGCTCGACTGGCTGACCGACGAGTTCATTCGCAGTGGCTGGAGTTTCAAGGCGATGCATCGGCTGATCTGTCAGTCGGCGACGTACCGCCAGTCGGCGTTTCATTCCGAGTCGGATCGCAACTCCGAGATTGATCCTCAGAACCGGCTGTTGTGGCGGTGGAGCATTCGCCGCCTGGATGCCGAGCAGATTCGCGATGCAATGCTGGCCGCGTCTGGCGAGATCGATCTGGCCGATTCCGGTCCGGCTGTGGATGCATCGAAGCCGCGCCGGTCAGTGTTTACGAAGATCGTTCGCAACCGACCGGACCCGCTGCTGAAGTCGTTCGATGTGGCTGACGGTTTCAACAGTACGGCAAAGCGTCAGGTGACAACGACGCCAACGCAAAGCCTGTTGATGATCAACGGGGCCTGGTCGCTGGCTCGTGCCCAGGCACTGGCTCGTCGGGTCGATGCGGAAATTGCTGGTGATGATTCGCCCGGCGCCGATCAGTTGCGTCGAGCCGTCACGGTCGCGATTCGACGCTCGCTGGGGCGGGACGCCGAGACTGCGGAGATCGAGGCTGGCGTTGAGTTCTTCAAGAACCTGCTGGACAGTCCGGAAGCAGATCGGCCCGTCGTCGGCAAACTGGCAGACGGGGAAACTCCGGCGGCGATCATTCGCGAAGAAGACACGTCGATTCAGTGGAAGCTTGCCGATCAGTCACTGCTGCCGACTGAGGACTTCACCATCGAGGCCGTGATCCAGCTCGATTCGCTGTACCCGGACGCGAGCGTTCGGACGATTGCGGCGAACTGGAGCGGCGATTCGGCCAAACGAGGCTGGGGCTTCGGTGTCACGAGTACAAAGTCAGCGTACCAGCCGCGAAATCTCATCCTGCAGCTGGTCGGTGGCGAACCGACCGCCGCCGGAACCGGCAAGCCGACGTACGAAGTCATTCCGTCGAATCTGCGACCGGAACTCGACCGGCCTTACTATGTCGCGGTGTCTGTCGACGTCGATGATGCCAGCGAGGCTGGCGTCACGTTCTACCTCAAGGATCTGTCGAAGCAGGACGCGCCACTGCAGACGGCGTCGGTGAAGCACAAGGTGACCGGCGACTTCAAGGCAGACCTGAGCTTCGCCGTCGGCGCGCGAGCCGGTTCAAGCCGCAGTCGCTGGGACGGCCTGACCACTGACGTCCGCCTGTCGGCAGCCCGATTGACGAAAGACGAACTGCTGATCAACGGCGGGAAGGGCCGTGACGTCGTCGGGCACTGGGATTTCAGCGACGCCGAACAGCCGGGTCGTGACGCAGCGGGCAATGGCCATGATCTGAAGATCTATGGTGCCCCGGCGGCGACGAAAAGCGGCATCCCCGAATTCGCGCTCACCGACTTCTGCCACGTTCTGCTGAACTCGAACGAGTTCCTGTATGTGGACTGAACGTCGCGCGACCGACGACACGGAGAAGCGGGCGGTGATTTTCTGCTGGAGACACCGGGACGTGCTTCCGTCACGCCGTCACCCTTTGTCGTCACTACACGTCGTCGGCTTCGTCCTCGGGCGCGAACGTGACGTGGTTGTAGACCGTCGCGAGTGCCAGCTTCACGTTGACGGACTGCAGTTCAACTTCGGCGTCCATACCTTTGAACACAGCGAGGTTCCAGGTCCCGTCGTCCTGCCGAACGAAACGTTCGATGTGCGGAGTTTCCTGTGAGATGAGCAGATACTCACGGAGCGATGGTAGCTCTCGATAGAGGTCGAACTTCCGGCCGCGATCGTAGCTTTCCGTCGATTTGGATAGGACTTCGACGATGACGAGCGGATTGTTGATCGCGTTTGGGTCCTGATCGTCGAGTTCCAGTTCGCCACAAACGACCGAGATATCGGGGTACGTCAGCAGGCCGTTTGCCGGGATGCGAATTCGCTGGTCGCTGTTGCAGGGGCGGCAGCCTGTTCCGTCCAGCTGGTTCCCAATGCTGATCAGACTGTTGACCGTGATCCGATTGTGATTTGGCGTGCCGCCCGTCATGGCGAAGATTTCGCCTCGGTAGAACTGGCTCTTGTAGTCAGCGGTCTCTTCCCGCTTGAGGTACTCGGCCAGGGAGTAGTGATGTTTCGGGAGGGCTGACATCAGAATTCTCAACAGGACAGACACGGAGGACAGAAACGGCGGCGAACACAGGGGACTTTGATTATTGGCTCACTTGACCTGCAGCTTCAACCACTCGGTTGCGCGGTCTGGCCAGGTGCCGATGTGTGAGCCTTCAACCGGACGCATGCCGTAGCCGTGTCCGCCGTTGACGTAGATGTGCAGCTCGGCCGGAATCTTGTGTTTCTTCAGGCCGGTGTAGAGCAGGGCGGCCCCGAGTGACGAGGATCGGTCGTCGTGCGTGTGGACGATGAAGGCCTGTGGCGTGGACTTCGTGATGCGGATTTCCGGCAGCAGCGCGTCGGTCGTTTCGTCATAGACGCGCCACGGATAGATCAGTAGAGAGAACGATGGCTTGCAGGACTGCTCGTCGACCGCGTCAATCGATTCGTAAGCAGCAGCTTCCTCGGCGGTATGCAGAATGGAACCAACCTGACCACCAGCGGAGAAGCCGAGGACTCCAGCCTTGGCCGGGTTGATGTGCCATTTGGCGGCGTTCGCGCGGATCAGCCGCAGCGATCTCTGAGCATCCTGCAGCGGGCGTTTCCAGGCGGGCTCGTCTGTGGGCGTCACTTCATTGGTCCGGTAGCGCAGAACAAACGTCGCGATGCCCAGACTGTTGAGCCACGGGGCGGCTTCCGAACCTTCTTTGTCGGGGACGACTTTGCCGAAGCCGCCGCCGGGCAGCACAAGGATCGCCTGGCCGTTGGGCTTCTCAGGCAGAAAGGCATCCAGAGTCGGACGTCGGATTCCTACAACACGCGTGACCGGCGGGATTTCGCCGGGTCGCGGTGGTTGGGCTTCACCTTCGTCGTCTGAAGTCTCACCGGGAGCCACGCCCGGCCAGACCTGCAGCTTAAAAGCTGTCTCCGGTGAGGCAGTGTCAGCAGCGAGCGTCGCAGACGTCACAGTCAGCAGCAGAGTTGCGCAAGAGATCGCGGCCAGCAGGCGGATGCAGATTGTCATGAGAATGCTCCAGGTTGAGGAGATGACTGAGTTCTTAACTTGGCCACGAGACGCGTCGCAGTTCTTAATCGGAACTCTGATCGTAAACGGCAGGTTGATCAGTACTGATTGTGCGATGTTCCTGACGCTGACCGTCATCTCGGGAAGGTCAGAGTTGGCAACCGTCTCTCAGCGCAGGCTCTCGAGGCCGAGTTGGCGTCGCAGGAGGCCGATCTGGCCAGCGTGCAGGAACTCATGCTGAGCGCACCAGACGAGTGCTCCCAGTTTGGTCTTGAACATTGGATGCGGAGGCTCGGACGTTGGTTCTTCTGCCGTGGCCTCGTCGAGACTCTGCAGTTCGTCAAGAGTCTGCTGGTGGACCCGCTGCAGCAGCTCTCTGATTTGAGAGACGGGCGGATAGGCATCTGCATCAAAGACGGGCTCCGAACCTTTGCCGTACAGCCGGAAGTCGTCCGCCGAGACAAGCTGCTCGTCGTCGGCTCGCACCCCGCGAACCCGTTTCAGGGCGAGCGCGTACTCGCAGACAGCCAGGTGGCCGACCTGCCACGCAACGTGAGTCACTCCGCCAGGCGGTTCGGCAAACCAGTGGTCATCGGGAAGATTGGCGAGCAGGTCCTCGGTATATCGTCGGGCCTGGCGAATCTGGCTGATCGCGGCGTTCAGTTCGGACATGCCGACCTCCTGCGATTGTGGATCGGGAGAGTGATGCGGGTTCTCGGCGATTCTGAAACCGCTGGCGAGACAGCGGGGACTCTGTCCGTCCGACATCAAAAACGCAACGTCGCCGACGCCGCGTCACGGGTTTCGTGCAATGAGGCGCGTCGGTCGAGTAGCGGTAGCAGGTTGAGTGTCTGGGCTGCAGACCGTCAACGCAGAGCTGAACCGCAGCACGGCAACGTTGAGCTGCTTCAACCTGGCGGGTGCACTCAGATTTGATTGTGAAACTGGAGAACATCGTAGCTACCGTCGCCAGGCGGTGGGGCAGTCCAACGTCTCGGCGACGGTAGCTACGCCAGGTACCGATGTCGCTGAGGGCACCCAACCTGGCTGCGACGGACGGGGAGCATTGCGGGGTCCGGCGACTGCCTCTCATAATCCCCGCCGATTTCACGCTGTCGATGAACTCTCCTCGGAAAGTGCCCCTGATGAGACAATCCGTTTCTGCTTTGCTGCTCGCTTTGTGTGTTGCGTCTCCGCTGCTGGGAGCGGACTCGCCACCGAATGTCGTGATGATTATCTCGGACGACCAGGCGTGGACCGATTACGGGTTCATGGGGCATCCGGATATCCGGACGCCACATCTCGACCAGCTGGCTTCGCAGAGTGTCGTGTTTCCTCGCGGCTACGTGCCGACGGCGCTGTGCCGACCGTCGCTGGCGACGCTGATCACTGGCCATTACGCGCATACGCACGGCGTGACCGGCAATGATCCGTCTCCGAAGTACGCTGAGCGGAATTCGAAGTTGTACAGCCAGCGGCGGGCGCGCCTGATCTCGTATCTGGACCGCTTTCAGACCGTGCCCAGGATTCTCGGGAAACGCGGCTACCTGAGTCATCAGAGCGGCAAGTGGTGGGAAGGCAACTTCAAACACGGCGGGTTCACGCACGGCATGACGCGCGGGTTTCCTCAACCGGGCGGTCGGCACGGTGACGACGGCCTGAAGATCGGCCGCGACGGCATGGAGCCGGTTGCTGAGTTTGTCTCGGAAGCGACCGAGCAGAAGAAGCCGTTCTTCCTGTGGTACGCTCCGTTTCTGCCGCACTCGCCACACAATCCGCCGGAACGTCTCCTCAAAAAGTATCAGCAGGATGGCCGACCGGAGACGATCGCGAAGTACTACGCGATGTGCGAATGGTTCGACGAAACCTGCGGCGAGCTGCTCGACATTCTGAGAAAGAACGGCCAGCGCGAGAACACGCTGATCGTTTACGTCTGCGACAACGGCTGGATTCAGAGCGCGACGTCGCGCGGCTATGCACCGCGGTCAAAGCAGACGCCGTACGAAGGCGGCATTCGCACACCGATCATGTTCTCCTGGCCGGGGCATCTTGAGCCGCAGAAACGCAACGACCTCGTGAGCAGCATCGATATCGTTCCGACGATGCTCGCCGCCGCCGGCGCCCCGATTCCGGACGGCCTGCCGGGACTCAACCTGCTGCCCGAGATGACGGAGCAGAAGCCGATCGACCGCGAACGGATCTTCGGAGAAGGATTCGCACACGATGTGGCGGACATTGAAAAGCCGGAGGCGTCGCTGCTGTACCGCTGGACGATCGAAGGCCGCTGGAAGCTGCTGCTGACTTACGACGGCGAGGTCAATCGCTACAAATCGACGCATCCACGCGACGAGAAACGACCGCAGCTCTTCGATCTGATTGCGGACCCGCACGAAGAGAAGAATCTGGCTGGTGAATACCCCGAGGTTGTCGCACGTCTGGCGAAAGAAATCGCCGAGTGGTATCCCGTCACCGAACGCAAGACGCTGACGAAGTTCGAGTAGGAACGTAGCGAAACTCGCCCGGAGTTTCGGCAATCAGACGAAAGTCTTCGCGACTTTCGCTACGGTTTAAACTCGATCCTACGCTCTGCGTGGGATCGTTTCTTCTGCCGTTCTGCGGCGATTCTGGACGCAGAGCGTCCGTGGCTGGCGTTCCCACGCGGGGCGTCGGAACGAGGAAACGAGCGTGGGAACAGGAACTCTGCCGGAACGGCGCAGAGCTTGATCCGGCCTGCGAATTTCATCGAACTCAAACTGATTCTCATACGGAAAACAGAATGTCGAACCCGCTGAAAGTTGTTGTTCATGGAGCTGCCGGTCGCATGGGGCAGCGTGTCACGGCACTGACTCATGCTGATCCCGAGCTGACGATCTCTGGAGCTGTCGATGCGATTCGGGCCGGTGAGGATGCTGGCGAAGCGGCCGGGATTGGAAACATTGGCATCGCGATCGGCCCCGAGCTGCCGTCTGATCAGCCCGACGTCGTCATCGACTTTTCGGTCCCGGATGGCATGATGTCGATCGTCGAGAAATGCGTCGCGCGCGGAATTCCACTCGTCGCCGCCACCACCGGGCTCAGCGACGAACAGAAGGCCGAAGTCGCGAAAGCGGCCGAGTCAATTCCGCTGCTGTGGGCTCCAAGCATGAGCGTCGCCGTCAACCTGACGATGAAACTGGTTCGCGATGCGGCGCGGGCACTCAAAGACAATTCCAGCGGGGTCGATGTCGAGATCATCGAACGGCACCATCGCTACAAGGAAGACGCGCCGAGCGGTACGGCGCTGAAGTTCGGTGAGATCGTCGCGGAGGAAATGGGGCAGACGAACCACGTTCACGGTCGCGAAGGTCGTCCCGGCCAGCGGCCTCACAACGAAATCGGCTATCACGCGCTGCGGACCGGTGACAACGTTGGTGAGCACACAATCGTGTTCGGGATGCTCGGCGAAACCATCGACCTGACCGTCCGCGGGCAGTCGCGCGACAGCTATGCCTACGGAGCCCTCGCCGCCGCCAAATACCTCGTCGGCAAACCCGCCGGTCGGTTGTACGCGATGAACGACGTTCTGGGATTCTGAGACAGCCGGAATCGGCGACCACTCACTGGCCTTCTCAGGATCGGCCCCCCCCACGTTCTGAGGGGCTCGTTGATTTACTCGCGGAACACTCAGTGGCAGTGAGTGCGGATTTTACAGGGCTCGGACAGTCTGACGAATGGCGGAAGGTCCAACACGACAAACTGGGGCGATGTGTGAGCCAGAGATGACTTGAGAACAACCCAGTCTGCCGGGATTGCCCCGTGTCGGCCTCTCAGGCCGGAAT
>Ga0070726_10001372_pt1 | contig 24708 bp, 15 predicted proteins | sample tdAd471_FD_67275 | JGI IMG/M metagenome (GOLD analysis project Ga0070726, IMG submission 67275) | Marine sediment microbial communities from the Atlantic coast under amendment with organic carbon and nitrate - tdAd47.1 | ecosystem: Environmental > Aquatic > Marine > Coastal > Sediment | place...
ATAGGCCACCACCATCTGGGCAAGGCCAGAGGGCTTTGCCTTGACGATCACATCCGGCAGCAGGATCGCGAACGGCTCATTGCCGATAATGTCCCGCGCGCACCACACCGCATGGCCAAGCCCCAACGGAGATTGCTGGCGCACAAAGCTTGCGGCCCCCGCCGGCAGTGTCGTGGAGCGCACCTGCTCCAGAATGGCGTCCTTGCCCTTCTTCTCCAGCGCGACTTCCAGCTCATAGGGAATGTCGAAATAGTCTTCGATCGCGCCCTTGTTGCGTCCCGTCACAAAGACGATGTGCTCGATTCCGGCTTCCAGGGCTTCGTCCACGACATATTGCAAGGCCGGACGGTCAACGACCGGCAACAGTTCTTTCGGGACGGCTTTCGTGGCAGGAAGAACTCGGGTTCCAAATCCGGCAACCGGAAGAACAGCTTTTCTTACACGCATGGGGCAAAGGCTCCTTGAGACGGGACAGGCGAGTGATGTCTCTGAAGTTTAGGGTTAAATAGGATTAAGGCCAGTTCTGGCCCCTATATCTGTCAGAATTGATCGGCGGGTGCCTAAACCCAACCCATGCTGTACACGCTCAGAGCGGCAACGGTCATTGCCAGGCAAAGGATCAAAATGGTTGAGAGTGAACTGCGAATGCTCGGCCCTTTCGGGACCAAAAGCTCTTCAGCGATACGGGCTTGAAGATAACGTGCCGGGGAGTTTCCATGAGCGCTGGCATCAAGTGTCTGCTCTGGAGCGGCCCGGCTGTTCTCGCCTGTATTTTCCGCTACGAATCCATCTTCGTGCAATTCGGGTTTGGGGTTTGGCAAAGCCATAAATCAAGTCTCCGAAAGGTCTTCGGAACTTGTGTCACAAGAGGCCTAATCTTTACCTAACATAATCTGTGGGACTGATTCGATTCGGCGACTCAGCCCCACTTTTTATAGTTTTGATTATTTTACAGGATCTACAGAGGTGACAGGCTGTGGCCGCCATCCACAACAAGGGTTGCCCCGGTCATGTAGCTGCCCTCTTCGGAGGCCAGCAGAAGCAGCGGCCCGGTCAACTCCTTGTATTCGCCAAACCGGCGCATCACGACGCGCTTGCGCATCTTCTCGCCATACTCGGAATCCAGGAACTCATCATTGATGGCGGTCTTGAAATAGCCCGGCGCAATCGCGTTGACGCGGATGCCATGGCGGGCAGCTTCCACCGCCATGTTGCGCGTCAGATGGTCAACCGCCGCCTTGGAGGACGCATAGGCGGAAATCATCTGCGATGTGCCCAGCCCCGTGATCGAGGCAATGTTGATGATCGAACCGCCCTGGCCCGCATGGATCAGCGCCTTGGTCCCATGCTTAGCCACGCGCCAGACGCCGGTAAGATTCGTGTCGATGACCGTGTTCCAGTCTTTCTCCGCCATCTCCCAATACCAGCCTTCGCGTGACATGCCGGAATTGTTCACGATGATATCGCACGGATGGCCCAGCGCTTCCTTCACTTCGGCGAATGCACCCGAAACGCTATCTTCGGACGTAACGTCCATGGCAACTGGCAGAGCCTTGCCGCCCTTCTTCTCGATCTCTGCCGCAACCTCTTCCAGCTTCTCCAACCGGCGCGCGGCGAGCACAACTTGAGCGCCAGCTTCTGCCAGAACCCCGGCAAAATGACGGCCAAGACCACTGGACGCCCCGGTAACCAAAGCCGTCTTTTTAGCTAAACTGAACAATCTCATGCCCTCCGAATAAAAAATATTAGTTGTGCGCCGCAAGAATTTTCCTCTATCCCAGACATATGAAAATATCTGTTTTGAGGGAGAGGCGATCTGGTGAGACCCGTGTGGCGGCTACACCAGAAACCGTCAAGAAGCTGGTGGCCAGTGGCCACTCAATTACAATCGAGTCCGGCGCGGGCACTATCGCAGGTTTCCCTGACGATAGCTTTACTGAAGCCGGCGCGACGATCGCAAAGGATGCTGCCTCGGCTGCATCCGGTGCCGACATTGTTTTCAAGGTGCGTGCGCCTGAAGCCGATGAAATGGCTGCGCTGCCGGAAGGCGTCGCGCTGATCGCCCTGATGGACCCAACAAGCCTGGACGCTGCGCCGCTGAATGCGAGGAAGATTGCGGCCCTGTCCATGGAATTCACACCGCGTATCACACGCGCGCAAAGTATGGATGCCCTCTCATCCCAGTCAAACCTGGCCGGCTACCGCGCCGTCATCGAAGGCGCGCAAATCTATGGCCGCGCCATGCCGATGATGATGACCGCCGCCGGCACCATCGCGCCGGCAAAAGTCTTCGTCATGGGCGCAGGCGTTGCCGGTCTTCAGGCCATCGCGACCGCCCGCCGTCTGGGTGCGGTCGTGACCGCAACGGACGTTCGCCCCGCTGCGAAAGAACAGGTCGCCTCGCTGGGCGCAAAATTCATCGCGGTAGAGGATGAAGAGTTCAAGGCCGCCGAAACGGCTGGCGGCTATGCCAAGGAAATGTCGAAGGAATATCAGGCCAAGCAGGCTGAACTGACTGCGAATCATATCGCCAAGCAGGACATTGTCGTCACCACGGCGTTGATACCCGGCCGCCCGGCCCCTGTCCTCGTATCCGAAGACATGGTGAAAACCATGAAGCCCGGCGCGGTGATCGTCGACATGGCGGTCAGCCAGGGCGGTAACTGCCCGCTGTCCGAACCAGATCAGGTCGTGGATGTGAATGGCGTGAAAGTGGCCGGGTTCTCGAACCTGCCAGCCCGCCTGCCCGCAGACGCGTCATCGCTGTTTGCCAAGAATTTGCTCGCCTTCCTGCCGCTCGTGACGGCCGAGGACGGCAGCCTCAATCTCGATACCGAAGACGAAATCGTTACCGCCATGCTCCTGACCAAGGGTGGCGAGACGGTGAACGAAAGGATCAAATCATGAAGCGCGCACTCCTGACGCTTGCCGCGGCCAGCTTTGCGCTGCCCGCCTTCGCGGATGCCGGCGGCATCAACTCAACTGTACTCCTTGCAGCCCTCTTCGCCATGGCCTGCTTCGTCGGCTATTATGTCGTCTGGAGCGTAACCCCGGCCCTGCATACCCCGCTGATGGCCGTGACGAACGCCATCTCCTCGGTGATCATCGTTGGCGCGCTGGTTGCCACGGCAACGCTCGGCCTGACCTCCGACAATTGGGTGTCCAAGATCCTCGGCACCGTCGCCGTGATTCTCGCCAGCGTGAACATTTTCGGCGGCTTCCTCGTCACCCAGCGCATGCTGGCCATGTACAAGAAGAAGGGGGATTAAGCCGTGGACAGTTTTCACTCTACCTGGGCACCGCTGCTCTATCTCGTCGCCGGTATCCTTTTCATCCTGGCCCTGCGCGGTCTCTCCAGCCCGGCGACCAGCCGCAAAGGGAACCGCAATGGCATGATCGGCATGGGCATCGCGGTCGCAACGACCCTCGCCCTGCTCTGGAACGAACTTGACGTTACCACCTGGGGCCTGATCCTGGGCGGTGTCGCAATCGGTGGCACCATTGGCGCCATCACCGCGCGTCGTATTCCGATGACCGCCATGCCGCAGTTGGTCGCTGCCTTCCACAGCCTCGTCGGCCTTGCCGCCGTACTTGTGGCCGCAGCAGCGCTCTACTCACCCGTTCAGTTCAGCATCATGGGCACTGAAGGCATCAAGATGGCCTCCCTGATCGAGCTTGGACTCGGTTCCGCCATTGGTGCGCTCACCTTTACTGGCTCTGTCATCGCCTTCGCCAAGCTGAACGGCAACATGTCCGGCGCACCGATCATGCTGCCGGCACGTCATGTCCTGAACATCCTGATCGCCGCTGGCATCATTGCTCTTCTGGTTGTCCTGATCCAGACAGGCGGCACGGCTCAGTGGGCCTTCTGGGGGCTTACTGTTCTGGCGCTGATTCTGGGAATCACGCTGATCATCCCGATTGGCGGCGCAGACATGCCGGTCGTTGTGTCCATGCTGAACTCCTATTCCGGCTGGGCTGCAGCGGCGCTGGGCTTCACACTCGGCAATTTCGCGCTGATCATTACCGGTGCCCTCGTCGGCTCCTCCGGTGCGATCCTGTCCTACATCATGTGCAAAGGTATGAACCGCAGCTTCATCTCGGTCATCCTGGGCGGCTTCGGCGGCGACGATGCAGCCGCTGGCGGGGGCGGCGTTCAGGTCGACCGTCCGTTCAAACGCGGCTCGGCTGAAGACGCGGCCTTCATCATGAAGAACGCCTCAAAGGTCATCATCGTGCCTGGCTACGGCATGGCGGTGGCTCAGGCCCAGCACGCCCTCAAAGAGATGTGCGACAAGCTGAAGGAAGAAGGCGTCGAGATCAAATACGCCATCCACCCTGTTGCGGGCCGGATGCCCGGCCACATGAACGTGCTCCTCGCCGAGGCGCAGGTGCCATATGACGAAGTCTTCGAACTGGAAGACATCAACTCCGACTTCCGAAATTCCGAAGTCGCCTTCGTCATCGGCGCCAATGACGTGACCAACCCGGCCGCAAAGACCGACAAGACATCGCCGATCTACGGCATGCCTGTCCTCGATGTGGAAAACGCCGGCACGGTCCTCTTCATCAAGCGTTCGATGGGCTCCGGTTATGCCGGCATTGAGAACGAACTCTTCTTTCGCGACAACACGATGATGCTGCTCGCAGACGCCAAGAAGATGGTCGAGGATATCGTGAAGAACCTCTAGCAGGCACGCAGCAATGCGAACTTTCGCGTTGCGGCCTCATCCGGTTCGCAAATCTGCTCGGCCGCCTTCTCCATGAGGGCGGCCGTCATACTTTTGACGGTGCCCCCGCCAGCCAGCAGCCAGTCCGGCACCAGTTCGCTGAGCGGCTCAAGCACGAAACGACGCTCTGTGATACGCGGATGCGGAATGGCCAGGCTTTCCGTGTCCATCTCAACGCCCGGCATCAGCAATATATCGACATCCATCTCACGCGGCCCCCAACGCAGACGCGCCTGACGGCCCAGCTTCTCCTCTACTTGCTTGCACGCCGCCAGCAGATCGGCGGGCTGCAGATCCGTGTCGATCAGCAGGCAGAGATTGAGAAAGTCCGGCTGGTCCGCCACGCCCCAGGGCGCGCTGCGATAGAGACGCGACACTGCGCCAAGCGTGATGCCAGCCGTCGCTGCCAGCAAGTCTACTGCCCGCGCCAGAACGGCTTCCCGGTCCCCGAGATTTGTCCCGAGACCGAGCGCCGCCTCAGCCATTGCGGGACCTCGTGATGGCAACGCCGACATGGTCTACCAGATGGCGAATCGGCGCGGAGGGTTTGCGGACGGTGACAGTCACTTCCTCGACGATGTTCCACTTTTCCAGAATGGCGGAGGCAATGCGTTCCGCGAAGGTCTCGATCAGATTGAACACCGTCTTGCCGGACAGTTCCTCTGCCAGATCGCAGACTTCACCATAATGGACAGTCTCTTCCATCAGGTCGCTGGAAGTGGCCGGCTCTGCAAGACGGCAGTCAATGTCGATAAAGAATTTCTGGCCGAGCGATTTCTCGGCGGTGTGAACACCATGAAAGCCATGCAGACAAAGGTTCGTTACGAAAATACGGTCGGTCAACGGGCACTCCCAATAGACTGGATCATGTCGAGCGCCTCGCGGTGCTCAGCCACATCATGAACGCGGAGGATTGCAGCGCCGCGTTGTACGCTGTCGAGATTGGCAGCAAGTGTGCCGATCAGACGGTCTTCTACAGGCTTGCCGGTCAGGCGCCCGATAAAGGATTTGCGCGACACGCCCACAAGAACGGGGAAGCCTGTCTCCACCAGCGCATCGAGATGCGCCAGTACGCCGAAATTTTGCTCATAGGTCTTGCCAAAGCCGACACCGGGATCGAGCAGGATATGCCCACGCGGAATGCCGGCTTGAGCGGCCATGTCGAAAGCGCGGCCGAAGAAGTCCGTCATGTCCTGTCGCAGATCGATGTCTGCATTGGCCTCGCCGCGATTATAGGTGATGCAGACGAGGCTTTCGGTTTCGGCCACAACATCAGCCATAGCCTCATCACGCGTCATGCCCCACACATCATTGATGATCACCGCGCCAGCCTGTGCGGCGCGACGGGCGATCTCTGCTTTGTAGGTATCAATGGAAACCGGAAGCGCCTTTGAGGCCAGCCTGGCAATGGGCTCAGCGACGCGCGCCCACTCCTCTTCCAGATCAACAGCCTCTCCGCCAGGACGCGTGGACTCGCCGCCAATGTCCAGAATGTCAGCGCCTTGCTGCGCCATCTGAGCAGCATGGGTCAGGGCCGTGGCAAGGGAGTCGTGCTGGCCGCCATCAGAAAAGGAATCCGGCGTCACGTTCAGAATGCCCATGATGAGCGGCGTCTTGTGGGAAAGACGGTCAAGCAAGCGCTCGCGCACCTCGATCCGGTCGGCCTTCTCCATCCGCGTATCCTTTCTGCGCTGAACCGTTAGCGCCTGCAGGCACGCCGAACAACTGGCAGACTGACGCAATCCGACAAACTGGGCAGGTTTTCCTGAAAGATATCAAAGCCTGTGAGGATAGTTTTCCGCCTCCCTCTCTCGCGAGCGTATACTCATGCCTGTCGCGGCCTGTGGCATGGCTCGCGGCGGGTCCGAAGCTTTGGGGGACCCTCCCGATAATCCCCCCACAGCTTCACGCGGATGGACGGCGCCCATGTGCACAGGGGCGCATCAGATCCACTCCAACCCATGAATTTGTCCCTGTCACACATGGAGCGCCGCTCCATCCGCAAGGACCCAAAAACGCAAAAAACCGGACGGGCAAGGCCCGATCCGGCTTTGGCTGCTGATCGCAGAATAATGGCGTAGCAGTTCAGCAGGACGACTCAGGCCGTTCTAGAACTCCTCGATCTCCATATCCGGATCGTCGGTTTCTTCTGTTTGCCCAACGTCAACGCGCATCTCCTCCAGAGCAGGAAAACGCTGCGCCAACCAGTCATCTATGATCGCGTAGAGGCGCTCACGCTGCGCCTCACGAAGAAATGTATGGTCGCATTCCTTGAGGAAATACAGCGTCAGCCGGTCTCCAAAATCCACCCCCGGCAAGGCATCAATAATCTGCCTGCAATAATTGTGCTGATAGTGAGGTCCTGCCGTAAACACGGCAAGCAGTTCCGCATCATGGTCCATCGCGCCCTGATAGACATTCTCCAGAAAGGCAATCGCTTCCGGATGTTCCAAATTTGGTCGGGAGAACTGACCAGGCAGCGTCTCTTGCGGCCCGGCCTGCCGGTTAAGAATGCGACGTACCTTGTTCCAGACACGTCCGCGCCCGGACAGGATGTTTTTCCAGAAAGAACGGCGCATCAGGCGCTTGTACAAATCATTCACGTAATATCTGCGTGTCCGAGGAATGGACGGGTCAAGCAAAACGGCCCCATTCACACGAGGATCACGGCTGGCATAGATGATCGACTGGTCCGCCCCCGAACACAGTCCAAGAAGGACAATTCTGCGCCGCCCCAGGGTGGCCTCCATCCAGTCGAGCACATCGCGAATGGATGCCAGATTGGTATCGAGCAGCGTATCTTCTCCTGTCATGACCGGGCTGTCCCCAAGGCCAGGAAAGTCGAAGCGCACCACTATGTGTCCGTTACGCGCAAGACGGCGGGACAGGGTCACAAACTTCCTGTGATGACCCACACGATGGGCCACACCTGTGTTGAGAATAACAATCGCAGGAAGGCTCGTATCCTCCACAGGCCGCGCCAGGATGGCCGCAACTTGTTCGCCGCCCCCGATCTTGATCGCCCGTTCCGTGATCTGTGCCGTCAGTTCATCCATGAGACGATCCGGTTTAGCACAGTGACAGGAATAACGCCCACATTATCCGGCCATTCCTCATGCCAGACGGGTTGATCATCAATCAGCTCAAAACCGCTACCATCGCGGGACGACAATTCATGCGCCACGTCCGCCTGCCACGGAACAGGACGGATGGCGACCATGAAAACCGGAAGTTCCAGTTCCGAGATAGTGCTGACAACATCCAGGCCCGAGAATTCGGATGCCAGGGCATCTGTAACAGGAAACCCCATCACTTCACGGCCACCTCCCCGCTCCGGCGAAAACTGCGCGGCCGGGCCAACACCGGGAATGCGCATGGAGTCATCCAGCAAGTAAAGTTCCTGCAAATACTCTGCGCCCTTGAGGATCGGATCCCACAGAACCAGGGACGAAATATCGTCAGGCCATTTCCTTGCTGCCTGCGCAGCAAGCGCTGCCCCCACACGCAGGCCGATCACGGACACATGATCTGCTCCGCTCAAGTCTTTGAGCTCCTCAATCGCCATGGAAATGTCGCTCAGTGATCCCTGAAGCGTCATTTCATGGTCTTCGCCAGCTGAATCCCCTGTGCCGAAATAGTCAAAGCGTAGGACATGATAACCTTCCTGCGACAGAAGACTGGCCAGCTTCACAAGCGAGCGGTGAGCGTTCACATATTCGTATCCCCAAGGATAGCACATCACAACGGCGCGGCTTCCACCCCCGCCCTGCGCTGGATGATAAACGCCAAACAGGCGCCGCTCTCGCGATCCGAAATAGAACGGCGTCATCCCTGACCCTCGGAATCACGACGCAGCTGGGCCGCAATTTGTCTTAGATTCTGGAAGAACATAAGCCGAGGATCAAGCGGCAATCCGAGCATCTCTTCCACCCGTGCCACAACGCGCAGCGTCAACAGCGAATGCCCGCCAAGATCGAAAAAATTGTCTTCTGCACCGATTTCCTGCACCTGCAACAAATCTTTCCAGATGGCTGCAAGGTCAGTCTCAAAGCCTGGCGCAGGCGGTGTACGAACCATGCGCTGCATGGCTTGGCTATATGGGTCTGGCAGCGCCTTGCGGTCGACCTTGCCGTTCGGGGTCATGGGCAGAGCCGTGAGTTCGACAATCACGGAGGGCACCATGTAATTGGGCAGGCGATCTCTCGCTAGGCGGCGAACTTCACTCGCAGTCATTTCATTGCCAGGCTCGAAAACGACATATGCGACGAGACGCTGATCCCCCTCTCCAGCTTCGCTGACGATGACGATTGCCTGACGAATTGCGGGTGATGTCAGCAGGATGGACTCCACCTCTCCCAGCTCAATACGCAGTCCACGGATTTTCACCTGATGGTCTCTGCGCCCGAGGTGATATAGCCTGCCATCGGATGACCAGCGGCCTACATCGCCTGTGCGGTAATAGAGACCAGCCCCATCCGCTGGCGCAGCAAAATGATCCGGCCGGAACTTTGCCTCAGTCTCGGCAGGCATATCATGATATCCGACGGCAACGCCATCACCGGCAATACAGATCTCTCCGCGCATACCGACCGGAGCGATCTCATCATTGGCATCCAGAACATAGATGCGGGTATTGGATAGGGGCTTGCCAATGCTAATGCCTTCCCCATCCGGCAAAATGAAACAGCCTGAGGAATAAATGGTTGTCTCGGTCGGGCCGTAGCCGTTCCAGAGAGAGCCGACACGTGAGAGCAGCTTGTCCGCAAGGTCGCGCGTCAGAGGCTCCCCGCCTGTGATCGCGCGAATGTGAGGTCCGCCTTGCCATCCCGCCTCGACCAGCATACGCCACGCCGACGGAGTGGCCTGGGCGATCGTCGCACCACATGTATCCAGTGCCTTGGCCAGCGCTTGGCCATCTGTTGCAATGTCTCTCGACAAAAGCTGGATATGCGCCCCGACTGTCAGGGGCAGCAGCAATTCCACGCCCGCAATGTCGAAGGACGCTGTCGTCGTCGCGGCAACAATATCCTCAGCCCCAACTCCTGGCTCTTGGCGCAAGGAAGAGAACGTGTTGGAGACAGAACCATGACGGATAATGACTCCCTTCGGGCGCCCCGTGGATCCTGACGTATAGATCAGATGACTGATGTCTTCAGGCAAGACTTCAATGTCTGGCTCATGATCAGGACACGCAGCCAGCGCATCGGCATCCTGCTGCAGATCCAGTGTGAGCAGCCCGTCCGGCAAGTCCAGCTTTGCCGAGAATGACGCCTCCGCCAGCAAGGCTTTCGCCCCACTATCTGACAGCTGGTATTCAAGACGCCCCTGCGGAAAATCAGGGTCCAGTGGCAAATAGGCGGCACCTGCACGATGCACACCCAGAAGGGATTCCAGCAAACCGTGGCCGCGCTGAACACAGACCCCGACAATATCCCCCTTGCCGATACCCATATCGATCAAGCGGTGCGCCACTTGGTTCACACGCGAATTAAGCAGTCCATAGCTGAACGTTTCCCCGGCAAAGGTCACCGCCGGACGCGAGGGATGCTGACTGGCCATCCGCGCGAACTGTGCCGCAACTGGCGAGTGGTCATACTCACTCACTGGCGGATTGAAGGCTTCAATCAGATGCTGACGTTCATCGCCAACATAAACCGGAATCTCCCCGATTGGACGGTCCGGCGAAGCTATGGCACCGCGAAGGAAAGCCTCAAGCCGTATCAACAGGCCCTGTATTGTCTGCTGACTGTAAATATCTGATCGATACTCCATCGACCCGACAAAACGCCCCTCCAGGGGGCGAATGAACCAAGTGAGATCGTGAATGGCGCCGCCGCCATGAATGGCTTCCGACTGCCCTTCCCAGGCATTCTGCATGACGACAGCAGTCTGAAACAGTAATGATCTGCTGAGATTTCGTGTCGGCTGCACACGTTCTATGACCGCTTCAAAGGGCACTTCAGCTCGGGAACTGGTCTCCAGTACCGCTTCGCGGGCCTGAGCCACCAGAGCGCGGAAAGAGACCTTCGGGTCAGCCTGCAGACGAAGTGCAATAGAGTTCACGAATGGACCAATAATGGTCTCAAACTCGGGCCGGTAACGCGCGCCGACAGCCGTACCAATCAGAATGTCTTCCTGTCCGGTCTGCCGGTTGAGCATGGCGGCACAGGCAGCAACCAGGCACATATAGACCGATGCACTTTCTGACTGTGCGAAGTTTCCAAGACCTGATGAAAGCGCCTCATCCCACATGAACGACACGCTGGCGCCTGTGCCCTGCATACTGGGGGCCATGTCAGTATCGAAGGCGCACAGTTCCGGCGGAGAGGCCAGATATTTAGCCCACCAGTCCAGCGCCGCGTTCATGGATTGAGTTTGTTCAACCTTACGCGCCCAAACCGAATAATCCGCATACTGCAATTTTGCAGCACCGGAAAGATAGGCGTCATCATCCAGAGCTGATTGCAATTCCTGCTTCAACAACGACATTGACCAATGATCGACGATGATATGATGCGCTGCAACGAGGATAGCGGACCCTCGCCCACCAAGATCATACACAACGGCGCGGAGCGCTCCACCTCCTTCCAGATCGAATGGCAGGCCTGTCTGTCGGGCGACTTCCTGATCAAGGTGAGCATTCTGCTCGCTTTCGGAAAGTGAGCTTAAATCCTCACGATCAATGTGTACGGCGTCAGCCTGAAGCAATACAGCCTTCAAAACATCCCCGTCTCGTCTGTAGGCCGTATGAAGAATTTCGTGCCGCGCCAATACTTGGCGTATGGCACTATCCAGACGCGCCGCATCAACCCCTGCACCCATGGGCCAGACCGTGACAAGATTGTATTCCGTCCCTTGCCGGTCCAGTTGCTGGAGCAGCCAGAGCCGTTCCTGAAAGTGTGACAAGGGCAATGCATCTTGCCGGGACACACGCTCCAGAGGAATCTCGTCCAGATCAGGCGATGACAAAATATCCAGAAGGGCCTGCTTGTTCGCGGTAATGCTTTCACGCAAAGAGGGAGTCAAAGCCCCGGAAGGCGCATTGACGCGCAGCTTGCCATCCCGGGGGGAGACCTCAATGCCTTTGGCACGCAACTCTGACAGGAGTTCCGCAGCGGTCAAATCACAAACTCCTCACGATCATCATCCTGATCATCCTGCGAGTCATCGCGATGCGACACAACGCAATCGGCGAGTTCTCCAATCGTGGGAGAGTCAAATATGTCACGCAAGGTCAGCTTCACGCCCGTGACAGCATTCAGCCGGGACAAGACACGCGTCGCCATTAGCGAATGACCACCACGTTCGAAGAAGTTCTCGTGAGGTCCTTCCATTTCACCCCCAAGAAGCTCCTCCCAGATCATGGCGATCTGCTGCTCTTCCTCACGGCCAAACCTTGCCGCAATGGACGCTGAAACGTCCGCCGGTGCAGCAGAGGATGCAGCTCTGCCCGCATTCGCCTGGGACGTATCCGCTCCATTGGCGCGCAAAATCAACTCCGCACGTTCGTGCATGAGGACAATGGCCAGATTGTAGTTTGACACGACAAGCTGATCGACATCAGAGGCAAGAACACGCTCAAAAATGTCTGCCCCCACATCAGGGGGAATCGAAATCCTATAGAGGAGGTCGCGCTCATCCGGATTCATGCGTGAGCGATCAATCCGGCTAGCCATGCCAACATCACGCCAAGCCTCCCAGTTGAAGATAAGAACATTGTTCCATGCTGCAGGACGCTCATTTGAAGCAACGAAAGTATCCAGGAAGGCATTGGCGGAGCTATAGGCTGCATTGCCCGCGACCCCCCTGACTGCGTTGATACTGCTCATGAGAGCGACAAAATCGAGTTCTGTATCGCCAAGAACATCGACCAGCACGCGCAGACCATCAACTTTCGGAGCGAATGTCTCTGTCACCTCTTGTTCGGTCTCGAGAGCTAAAAGATTGCCACTTCCTGGGACACCCGCCGCGTGAATAATCCCGGAGATCTCTCCCCATGCTTCACGGGTACGGTCAACAACGCCCTGCATGGCTTCCCGGTCAACGACATCTGCTTGTTCAATGCGGATTTCTCCGCCAAGAGATTCAATCTCGCGAACAGTCTTAATGACACTGGCAGTCCTATCCCGGTCAGAGGCGGCGGCCAGCAGGTCATCCCACGCGTCACGGGGAGGCACTGCATTTCGTGTGGTCACCACAATCCGTGCAGATACATTCTTGGCCAGCTGTCGGGCGAGAGTGCGACCGATGCCGCCCAGGCCACCCGTAATCAGATAGACACCTTTCTGTTTCAGAATATCCGGTGTTTTTTCAGCGCGTGGCAGTTCAATAGGCTCAAACCGCCGCAGCCAGCGACGCTTGCGCCAGGCCAGTTGCAGTTCGAACTTTTCACGTCCCACTTCAGCAAGAAGACGCCGTGCATTCGTTTGCGATGTGGCCTTGCCGTCATCCGCGAAATCCACATGCTGAGGCATCAAATGTGTCGTCTCAGCCGCCAATACGCTGATTGCGCCAAAGGCCAAAGCCACTTCGGGGTCTGTTACAGTTTCCTCCAGCACAGGCAGGCCGCCGCGTGTCGCGAGCACGACCCTGACGGGACGCTCAGTCGCGATTTCGGGATGGCGCGCCAGCGCGCTTAGGACATCATAGCGAAGACGACCAGGAATGTTGGCTCCCTCTTCCAGACCAAGCGCAATGATGACACCTGAAAGCGCTCCATTTGCCTCATCAATCAGGGCATTTAGTGTGCGAATGCTGTCTGCCGCATCTCCCGCATCCGTGCCTGATGGTGTGCCAAGCAAAGCCTCGGCACCGCCTTTCTCAAGACCGGATGTCAGGGCTTCACCAAACGCGGAATTATCTGCCAGCACGACCCATTTTCCGCTGAAGACCGGAGCCTGCATTGTGTTGGCAGGGACCTGTGTCCATGTCGGCGCTTGAAGGAATTGACCGAGACCTGCCTCAGGTGAAAATACTTCCACTAGCGGGTCCGTCACTTGAGCCACGGGGGCCTGCATGAACCCGCCGCCCGGCTTCGGATCCACCCAATGACGCGTGCGCTCGAAAGGATATGTTGGCAGAGGAACGCGGTGCACTGAAGAAGTCTCACCGTGAAGCGCGGCCCAGTCAATCGGCACGCCCGCGGCCCATATGGACCCGACAGCGTTGAGCGCCGGTATCATGTCATGCTGGCTGTCACGTGGATGGCGCATGGACGAAGCGATGCGGTACTGTGCACTGTCCAGGGAAATGCCGGCAAGCGAGGAAAGCGCAATCCCTGGCCCGACTTCCAGAAGGAAGAGGCCTGGATTCCGGGCAAGTTCCTGCAAGCCCTGCTCGAACAGAACAGCCTGACGCAGATGCTGGGCATAATAGTCGGGAGAAACGGCCTGTTCAGGCGTGATCCATGTGCCGGTCACATTGGAAATGTACGGCACTTGCGGTTCCTTGAGATTGACCTGCGCCGCCGCGGCGCGGAAAGGCTCAAGCGCTGGCTCCATCATGGAGGAATGGAACGCATGAGACGTATGCAGACGGCGTACGCCAACACCCTCGGATTCCAGACGCGTCAGGAACGCTTCCACCGTGCTGGCAGGTCCGGATATGGCGGTCAGTTCAGGCGCGTTGATGGCGGCAATCTCCACGCCATCGGGAAGGCGCGCGCGCACCCGGTCGCCACTCAATTGTACCGTAGCCATGGAGCCCGCCGGCATGGCATGCATCAGGCGGCCCCGTTCGGCGACCAGAAGAAGCGCCTCTTCGAGAGTCATGACTCCCGCCAGATGTGCCGCAACATACTCGCCGATGCTGTGCCCCATCATGGCAGCAGGTTCGACACCCCAACTCTGCCATAGCTTTGCCATGGCATATTCGGTGGCAAACAAGGCGGGCTGCGTCACGCTGGTCTTGGCAAGATCCTCATCACTGCCTTCAAACAACACCTTGCACAGATCAAGCCCCATGGATGATTTCAGAATACCCGCACACTGATCAATCGCAGCGCGATAGACGGGCTCTCCGGCATAAAGGTCATGTCCCATACCTGCATATTGGCTGCCTTGGCCACTGAACAGGAAAGCCACCTGACGGGTGCCACCCTCGTGTCGACGCGGCGTGAAGGATCGCGACAGGGCCACCATGGCTTCCTCTCCATCGCCAGCGATGACAAACCGGCGTACAGGAAATTCAGTTCGACCGGTTTGAAGCGTCCAGGCAGTATCAGCAAGAGACTGACTCGTGTTCTTGCCGATATGATCTGCCAAACGGGAAGACGCCGCCGTGAGGGCCTCCTTCGTGCGGGCGGAGAGGACGAGCAGCTGATGCTTGCGGCTGGCAATGGCTGGTGCGGGTGTTGGCGCCTGCTCCAGCACCGCGTGGACATTCGTTCCGCCAATCCCGAAAGAACTCACGGCCGCGCGGCGCGGCGCGCCATTTCCAGTCCATTTCGTCGCGTCAGCACTGGCAGCAAACGGGCTGGCCTCCAGTTCAAGTTTCGGGTTAGGGCGGGAATAATTAACAAGAGGCGGAATGACACCTTCGCGCAGCACCAGAGCCGCTTTGATCAGACCTGCAACTCCCGCCGCCGCATCGAGGTGACCGATATTGGCCTTCAACGAGCCGAGGCGGCAAAAACCGACATCATCCGTCTCATAACGGAAGACTTGCGTCAGGGCGGCAATCTCGATCGGATCTCCCAGCGGCGTGGCGGTGCCGTGCGCCTCCATATAACCAATGGTTCGGGGGTCAACGTCTGCAAGGGTCTGAGCCATGGCGATGACTTCGGCCTGACCGTCAATTGATGGGGCGGTGTAACCCGCTTTCGCTGCGCCGTCATTGTTGACGGCAATGCCGCGAATGACGGCGTGGATGGTGTCGCCATCGCGCATCGCATCGTCCAGACGCTTCAGCGTGACCACGCCAGCCCCTGCCCCGGCCCGCGTGCCTTTGGCCGCTTCGTCAAATGGCCGGCAGTGGCCATCAGGAGAGAAGATCATTCCCTCCTGGTAGAGATAGCCTGTGCTGCTGGGGAAGTTGATGGAGACGCCCCCGGCCAGTGCCATGTCGCACTCCCCGCGGGAAAGGGCGCGGCAGGCCATTTCAACAGCGACCAGAGAGGTAGAACAGGCCGTCTGTACCGTGGCGCTCGGCCCGCGCAGATCCAGCTTGTAACTTACCCGCGTACAGAGGAAGTCCTTGTCATTGCCGAGCATCAGCTGATACCCGCCAGCGGTCTCTGCCACAGATCTGTCCGACAGGATGTGTGCCATCAGATAGGTGTTCATACCTGTGCCGGCATACACACCGACCGGGTCTTCTATCTGCCCCGGGGCATAACCGGCATGTTCAAGCGCCTCCCAGGCGCATTCCAGAAAGATACGCTGCTGTGGGTCAATGATGCGCGCTTCCCCGGCAGACACGCCGAAGAAATCTGCATCAAACTTATCCGTATCGTCAAGCACGGTTCCCTTCGGCACGAAATCCGGGTTGGCCTGAAGTTCAGGCGGAATTCCGGCAGCGGCCATGGTTTCCGCATCGAAGGTGCGCAGGGACTCATGCCCTTCGACAATATTGCGCCAGAAGCTGTCCAGATCCGGTGCATCCGGAAACCGTCCCGCCATCCCTACAATGGCGATGGCGTGTGCCGGAAAATCTGAAGATTGACGAGTCTTATCCATGGCGAAGCCGTTCAGCCCTCTCTTTGGCACGTGACAGACGATCTGATTTGGCGGCTAGAACAGGTTGTTCGGGCCTGCCTGGTGCAGTCTTGCTGCCATCATTCTGCGGAATAACTTCCGCCTGCTGCGCAACTGTTGTGCGCTGGAACAATTCAATCAGCGCGATGTTGGCGCCCAGATCACTACGCAGGCGTTCATGCAGCCGGACCATCAGCATCGAATGGCCGCCGATATCGAAGAAATTGTCATTGAGGCCGATATGCGAGACGCCAAGAATACCGCGCCAGATATCGGCAACACTCCGCTCAGCAGGTGACATGATCACGTCATTGGCAGCCGGGGCTGCAACCTGCTCTTCCTGGGGCGCAGGCAGCGCCTTGCGATCAACCTTGAGATTGGGCGTCAGCGGGAAGGCGTCCATCGCAACGACATAGGATGGCACCATATAGTTCGGCAGCTTCTCGCGCAGCGCAGCCCGGATCAGGCCGGAATCAACCCTACGACCTTGAGACGGCACGACATATGCCACCAATTGATGATCTCCAGGCGCGCGCTCATGCGCAACGACAGCACATTCCGCGACACCTTCAAGGGCGCCGAGTTCGGATTCGATCTCGCCCAGTTCGATACGGAAGCCGCGGATCTTCACCTGGAAGTCCCGTCGCCCAAGATAGATGAGCCGTCCATCTGCCGTCTCGCGAGCAAAGTCCCCGGTACGATAGATGCGCTCCGCATCATGTCCCGGAAGGTCCAGTGTCATGTACCGCTCATCGGTCAGATCCTGCCGTCCACGATAACCGCGTGCCACGCCTTCACCGCCGATGCAGAGTTCGCCAATTGCGCCGGGTGGAACAGGATTGCCCTGGTCATCAAGAATATAGGTGCGTGTGTTCGCAATCGGCTTGCCGATGCTCGCCGCATCATCCGCCTTGCAGATACGCTGTACGGTGGACCAGATTGTTGTCTCGGTCGGGCCATACATGTTCCACACCTCGCCTAGACGCTGGACCAGCCCCTCGGCCAGCGCATGCGGCAGAGCCTCACCGCCACAGAGCGCCTTCATGCCTTCGCGGCCTTTCCAGCCCGTCTCGATCAGCACATTCCAGGTCGCAGGCGTCGCCTGCAAGATGTCCACGCCTTCGCTGTCCATCAGCGCAGCAAGAGCCCGGCCATCCAGCGCAGTCTCACGCGCAGCGACAACCATGCGCGCCCCGCTGCTCAGCGGCAACCATGCCTCAAGACCAAAAATATCAAAGGATGGTGTGGTCACCGACAGCAAGGTCTGGCCGGGCTTGATACCGGGCTCATCACGCATGGCGACAAGGAAGGCCGCAAGATTGCGATGCTCAACCTCAACACCTTTCGGCCGGCCGGTAGAGCCTGATGTATAGATCACATAGGCAACATCTTCCGGCGCAGTTGTCCGTGCCGGCGCAGTTTGCGGCATGGAGGCAATCTGTTCTGCGGCCGCGTCCAGCGACAAGACAGAAGGCTGGTCAGAAAATTGTCCGACAGCAGAAGAATCTGTCAGGATCAGGTCAACTCCGGCATCGGATACGATACCGTTTACCCGCTCCTCAGGGTGTTTCGGATCCAGCGGCAGATAAGCCCCGCCCGCTTTCCAGACAGCCAGAAGCGCAACCGGCAACATGGCGCTGCGGCCAAGACTGACCGCCACCAGACTGCCCTGATCAATGCCCTGAGCACGCAGCAGATTGGCCAGCTGGTTCGCCCGGCGATCCATCTCGGCGTAACTGAGCGTTTCCGCCGCATCGGTAATCGCGCCCTGATCCGCATAGCCGCGCGCACACGCCTCGATCATGTCGAGTGCTGTAGCGGAGCGGTCAAACTCCCGTACTGTTCGTGTGTTGGCATTTGCAATGGACGCGCGGTCATCCGCTGTCAGCATCTGCAAGGCGTTGACCGGTACTGACGGGTCAGCAATCGCAGACTGAAGCAGCATTTTATAGTGGCTATGCAGTCGCTCTATCGTGGCCGCGTCAAACAGGTCTGTCGAATATTCGTACTGCGTCAGCAATTCGCCGCCGAAATCAACGCAATCCAGAGACAGGTCATAACGCGATGCACCCGTGCCTGAGGGGATGGCCTCAACTTCGGTACCCTTGAAGCCATGCTCGATTTTAGGGAAACTCATCAGGCTGAACAGCGCCTGGAAGATCGGCGCATGGCTGGCACTGCGTTCCGGGTTCACCGTATCGACCAAAAGGTCGAACGGAAGCTCGCTATGCTCAAGAGAGCCGAGTGTCGTGAGGCGAATTTCTTTCAAATAATCGCTGAAGCTGAGTTCGCCATTGATACGGCACCGCAGGACCATATTGTTGATCAGACAGCCGATCATGCCTTCCTGGTCTGCGCCATTGCGGTTGGCATGTGGAGACCCGAGCACAATGTCGGACTGGCCGCTATACCGGTAGAGGGTTGCCGCCCAGCCTGCCATCAGCAGCATGAAAAGCGTCACACCCTGGGAGCGGGCGAGTGCGTTCAACTGATCAAACATCTGTGCATCGAAACGTTCAATCAGGCGCGCGCCTTTATAGGTCTGATTGGCGGGGCGGCGACAGTCTGTCGGCAGGTCGATAACAGCCGGAGCGCCGCGCAGTTCCTCGCGCCAGAAATCAACATGCGTCTTCCATTCTGCGGAAACTGCCATACGGCGCTCGCGCCGGGCATGGTCCGTCGCCTGCCCGCTAACTGGCGGCAGGTCCGGTTCACGCCCCTCAACCAGCGCATCATAGATGTCCACGACTTCGCGGTGCGCCAGAGCCAGCGACCAGCCATCAACGATAATGTGATGGGCCATAAAAAGGGTCGCATGGCGGGTGTCGTTGACCCGGATCAGGGTGAACGTGGCAAGCGGTCCGGTGCCAAGATCAAAAGGCTGCTGCAGGCGCTGATCGATGATCCGCTGCACTTCACCTTCCTGATCTTCAGGCGCGACATGTGCCAAATCGATATATTCATAACTGGGAAGAAGCGTATCGACCGTCTCCGCCACCGGATTGCCGTCGACTTCCTTGAAGCGCATGCGCAACGCATCATGACGCTTGGCCAGCCGGTTGAAAGCCGCGATGATCTTTGCTGGCTGGATTGGCCCATCTATCCAGGCCGCAGATCCGACATTGAACGCCGTGCTCATGGGATCAAGACGGCTCAAGAACCACAGTCTTTGCTGCGCGAAAGACAGGGGCAAACCTGTTTTGTGGTCAAGATCGCCTGCCTGACCAGACGCATCAGACTGAAGGGCCGCCATGATCGCCGGCTTCATCGCGACGAGTTCATTGCGCAAGGGTCCGTCAATCGCACCTTTTGGGGCATTGATCCGCAGCTGATCGCCATCCAGCGACAGAGTAACCCCTCTGTCTGCCAATCTACCGAAAAGGGTATTCACGTCCATTTCGCTCTCCTGACTATTACCAGAAGCTGCTTGCAAGGAACTTGCCGGTTGAAATGCATCAATCGGCCGCGCACAATCTGTAACAAAATCAGACAGTATCGCTTCAAATCGCTCAGCCATGGCTTCCACCGTAGCGCGATCATAAAGATCTGTATCATATCCCCAATACATGACGAGATCAGATCCTGTATCCTCAAGCCGCAAGGAGAGGTCGAACTGACCCTCCATTTGTGGAATGGGATAAGACTCTTCTGAACGCCCCTCATCAACGCCGGTAAATGGCATCTCCTTGCTGCGGCCCAGGACATGCTCGTACTGGATATAGGTGAACAGGACATCAAAGAACGGCATGTGCGAGGAGACACGCGGCGGATTGAGCGTGTCGACAAGCCTCATCAGCGGCATGTCCTGATGATCTAGCGCATCCAGCATCCGGTCTCTGGTTTCTTCAACTAGCCCCCGGAAGCTTTTGCCCGGCGTCAGGCTGAAGCGGATCGGCAACGGGTTGGCAAAGTGGCCCACTGTATGGCTGAAACGCTCTTCAGTCCGCCCAAGAAAGGGGCTGCCGATAATCACGTCGTCAAGGTCAGCCAATTGCCCCAGCAGGACGGCGTAGGTTGCCATAAGAACGGTTGGCCGTGTCGTGTGTATGTCCTTGACGGTCTTGTCGAGCATGGAAACAAGCTCAGGCGACAAGGTTCGCTGTATCGTACTGCCGCGGAATGTACGGTTGACTGGTCGCGGCCGATCCGTGGGCAATTCCATGACGGGGAGTGGCGCCTTCAGCACATCTCGCCAGTGAGCAATCAGGGCCTTTCCTTTCGGCCCGGTAAGCTCGGCTCGCTGGGCGGCCACGTAGTCCGGATAAGTTGCCTGACCAGACGGCATTTGTGTATCAAGACCGGCTATCAGATCATTGTAAAACTGCTTCAGATCGTGACAGGCCACAGCGCTGGCTGTCGCATCACAGACGATATGATGCGCTTCGAAAAGAATGATGTGATCGTCTTCAGTCACACGAAACAGGGCCAGTCGACAGACAGGGCCATCAACAAGATTGAACGGGCGTTTGTGCACCTGTTTGACCTGATCTAGGACTTCCTGCTCCGAGCAATGCTCCACCCGATAATGCTTAAGACGCACCTTGCGGGATCGCGGAATGCGCTGGACAGGATTACCCGCCACAACAGGGAAACAGGCACGCAAAGGAGCATGCCGCTCCAGCACCTTATGGAAAGCCCGCTCAAGCACAGCCGGCTCAATGCGGCCTTTCACCCTCCAGGCAACAGACAGGTTGTAAGCGGAATTAAGCGGTGCCTGCCAGTACACAAACCATAAAGACCGCTGCCCGTCTGAAAGCGGAATGTCCTGCGCAACCTCGCGCGCCTCCAGGGCCGCCAGAATAGCTGGTTGATTATTCCGAAGCACGGCCTTGTCGCTATCGCGCAAAGCCCCCTTGGGCCCGCGAAAGCGTATCTTGCCATCCGAGGCCCAGAGGGCCACCTCGCGCCTGGCAAGATCCTGTATAAATTGGTCGATGTCCATGTTACCTAAACGATTGCAACCGACTCAGCTGGACTCGAATGTGATCAAGTTGCGTCCCCTGCCCGAATGTAATCTACGTCCCCTCCAAAAGAGCCTGGACCAAGCCTCAAATATTCAATCAAAAGTAATGGTTGTCCCACCTTGGAGCATATCACCTTTTAAGTAATAGCGCTGGTTTCCCCAGCATGCTCCAATATGGCAGGCATTGCCATAGCAGTTTAGAACAAGTCAACGACACGGCGATTTATTTTAGAGCCGCCAAAATTAATCTTGCGAGCAAAATGACCCAAACCGGGACACTTCCCACAAGCTTTGAAGATTTTCCTGCACGGAACCTGCTGAAAGCCGAGACCGGTGATGCAGATGATTTGCTGCGCCCCTATGTGGATGAAGTCCACCTCTGGCTTATGCCCACGGACCTGCCGCCCCTTCCCCTGGAACGTCTGGCCAACCTGTTATCTCCAGCCGAAACGGCCAGGGCGAACCGCTTTCATTTTCCGCTTCACCGAACCCGCTATATGGCCGCACATGGCTTCCTGCGACTGGTTCTGAGCACATGCGGAGCGGGCAATGCGCGGGATCTGGAGTTTGTCACTGGACCGCAGGGCAAGCCTTCTTTGCTCAGTCCGGCGGGCTCTGCGCCATTACTCCACTTCAACTTGTCTCATTCGGGCGCATGGGCGCTGCTGGCGACCGCAACTTCAGGAGGTATTGGCGCGGATATTGAGGAAATCAGGGCCTTTGATGATTTCCAGAGCATGGCCCGCAATACATTCTCACCTCCTGAGACGGCCAATTTGCTTTCTCTGCCTTCTGATCGTCAGCTTGATGGCTTTTTTGCCTGCTGGGCGCGAAAGGAAGCTCTGATCAAAGCTGACGGGCGCGGCCTGGGCGTACCTCTTGACCATTTCGAGGTTAATGTGGACCCTGGCCAGCCGGCCTGCCTGCATCGGGCCGAAGAAGACGCCACCCCACTCCAGCAGTTTGAAATTCATGACCTTCCTGCAATCCAGGGCTATCGGGCCACGGCTGCTGTCCCCAAGGAAATATGCCGGTTCAGGTTTTTTCGAATAACCTAATCGTCCGGCATGGACTATGCACACGATGTGATGACCTTACCCGTCTACCTCATCCGGAGGTTAAACGGGATGCACATCGAACCGGGGACACCGAATGGATAAAGTCAGGATAGCTGTCGTAATCGCTACAGCGGACAAATATGTCACGACAGTTTTTACTCTGCTTACCACCGCGATCGTTGCGCGCATCATCAACCCGGCAGAATTTGGTGTCACGGTGCTGGGCGGCGCAGCCCTTCTGCTGGCGAATACCCTGCGGGACGTCGGTACGTCTGCCTATATTATCCAGACCCCTGAATTGACGACAGGTAAAGCGCGCGCCGTCTTCACGATGAACCTTATACTGACAGCGGTCATTCTTGTTGGCCTGTTGCTTTCATCACCATTTCTGGCGATTGCATTCAATACTCCGGGGCTGGGAGTTTACCTTCAGGTGTGCGCGGCGCCCTTCGCTGTGGGCGCGATCGTGTACCCTCTGCACGCATTGCTGGCCCGTGACCTCGCCTTCGGAAAGCTCGCTGTGGTCAACATCATTTCCACACTGGTCAATTCAGTCACCCTGATCGTAACGGCCTATATCGGCGCCAGCTACATGAGCTTTGCCTTCGCGCAGGTCGTCTCCGCAATTGCCGGGACTGTGCTGCTGGTCTACTTCCGTCCGAGCTTCGAGATTTTCCGCCCTTCGCTGAAATTCTGGAAAGAAATCCTCTCTTTCAGCATCTTCAGTGGGGGAACGGGCATCGTCCAGCGCGCATCAGAGGTTATCTCGGTGATGACAGTCGGTGTTTTCATGACGCCTGCAATGGTGGGGCTGCTGAACCGCGCGTCGATGATCTCCCAGTTTCCGGAACGTACAATCATGGCGGGCGTAAACGCGGCCGCCTTGCCGGCCTTCTCAAAGGCCTCCCGCGAGAAGGGAGATATGCGGCGATATTATCTGGCTGCTGTGGAGCGGATCAGCGGCCTGATCTGGCCATGTCTGGCAATGATCATCCTTCTGGCCAATCCCCTGATCCGTGTATTTCTGGGAGACCAGTGGCTGGAGACCATTCCCCTCGTACAGATTATCGCGGGTGGCCTTTTGTTGAACTTTCCGCCCGGCATCAACTATCCAATCCTCGTGGCGGCAGGGGCCGTGCGTAAGGCGTTTATGCTTTCCATCCTGCAATCCTGTGTCGCTCTTCCAATCATTGCCGTCAGCGCTCAATTCGGGCTGGAGGCCGTCGCTTGGGCAACCTGGCCGATCGTGGCAATCAACGTCATCCTGTCGACCCACTTCGTCAAAGCCTATGTCGCAAAGTTCAGCTGGCTGGACCTGCTGGGGGCTTTGAAACTCAGCCTGCTCTCAACGCTTGCGGCAATCGCAGGCCCGGCAGTGATCATCTGGCACGCAGGCGGCTTCGATCAGATCGGCATCGTGGGAAGCATAGCGGCAGTAGCCATTGCCTGCCCCAGCTGGCTATTGGCACTCTGGGCGCTGCGCCACCCGCTGTTCGCAGAGCTTTCACGCGCCATCAGAAGCATTCTGTTGCGCCTCAACAGAATGCGGCCCGCAGACGGGACACGCCTGTAAAGGCCGGGAATTCTTAAGATCCATGCTGTCTGGATATACAAATCCAAATGAATTCAGAGCGCTTGGCAAATTGTGTAGAGAGTTAAGCAATACATCTGCCCTAGTGTTCCTGAAAGTTTATTCTCGCCGTGACTATTCACGGAGAAGTGGGTAATTTAAAAAGTTGATCCGGTCCGACCTGAAGCGTCAGGATCTGGGGTGATTGTGTGGGACACGAGTATTTATGAGTATCCAGAATATGTCCGGGCAGCGTACTGAGACGCCACGGCCAGCCAGTTGGTTTTTCAAACCGGCCCCTAAACCGAATGCCAGCGTGCGACTGTTCTGCTTTCCTTGTGCAGGGTATGGCGCCGCCATGTATCGAAGCTGGCAAACTCAAGGACCGGACTGGCTTGAAGTCATCGCTGTCCAGCCTCCTGGCCGCGCAAACCGCCTGAGAGAAGCGCCTCTCGACAATTTTGATGAGCTGATTGCGTCTATCCTGCCCCAGATCTCTGAGCTGACAGACCTTCCATACGCCTTTTTCGGCCACAGTATGGGCGCAGTTTTCGCGGCTGAACTGGCTTCAGCCATGGTTCAGAGCGGGCTTCCTGCACCTGTACATTTGTTCCTGTCGGCACGGCAGCCCCCGAATTTGCCGAGCCCCGTCGGCCCATTGTCACACCTTGAGGATGATGCCTTCGTACAGGAG
>Ga0070726_10001373_pt1 | contig 24701 bp, 21 predicted proteins | sample tdAd471_FD_67275 | JGI IMG/M metagenome (GOLD analysis project Ga0070726, IMG submission 67275) | Marine sediment microbial communities from the Atlantic coast under amendment with organic carbon and nitrate - tdAd47.1 | ecosystem: Environmental > Aquatic > Marine > Coastal > Sediment | place...
GGGCTGGTCCACACGCCGGATCCAAAGTCCAGGGCATCCGAAGCAAAACGTAAGAAGCTCCAGGAGGACACAAAAAAGCTGTGGATGGCAAAGAAAAAGAAGGCGCCAGTCAAAGGTTATATCGTGTTTTACACGGGCGTTGGTGGAACGTACAAACACGAGGTTGTTTCCAATCGGCGTGCCACCAGGTAATTCACACCCGCCAACCCGGGACCGCCGCCGCACATGCCCACCGTCACAGTAGTGCAGGGAAAGGTCAACGGCGAGACACACTGGGCCGTGTACGTGGATCGCAACCCGGCAAAAATGCACAACGGAATGGTGACGACGCTTTTTACGGAATGGGGCGAAGACTACGTGCAGTGTGTCCACACGCACGACCAGCTGCAAAAGGAGGTTACCTTTCCGGCGTACCCGTCCGAATCGCGCCCCTCGTTTCTTCCAGCAAAGCTTTCCAGTGCCATCAGGGCGGTTCTTTAGGCAGGACGGCATACCCACCAAGATGTCAGAGCAGGGCAGCGCCGCGGCGCGGCTGACTCCGGAGGAGTTTGCAAGCAAGATGGTGACATCCGAGCGCATGTGGCAATCTCTGAAGGAAACAAAGGACGATCCGCCAGAGGCGGTCGTGGTGTGGCTGCTCAAAAACATTGACCGAGAGGGGAAGGCCGAGATGGAGGCGTCTGGGTTTACAATCCTGGACGCGGTCCCGGCGATTGTTAGCAAGTGTCGGGCGTGGTGTGAATCGAAAAAGTAAACCGCCTATTTGGGAGCAGTGTATTGCTGGCCGGCGCCATGCGAGTTCTCGTGGGAGTCAACACGGTGCTTCTTTTGGCCTGCGTTCAGAATGTTTACAATCATTTCAGTGACATGTGGACATTTGTCAACAGCCGCGCGTGCGCCGACGAACACATCAGAAACGAAGGGGGCATTCTTTTGAACACGCTCTGCAGTCACTACACGTCGCTGTCGAGCCGCATCTCGCTCGAGGCGCTGGTAACGACCGTCGTTCACCTCAACTACCACCTGATTATCGCCATGGTTATCCTTGCAAACGTTTGGCTTTTTTTCCCGTCGTGGCTTTTTCACCAACCAAGGACCGCAAAGCTCCTGGCTACTTGAACGCGTCCCACGAGTCAATGTACGTCTGCGTGCCCTCGACGACGCCAACGTTGTCGGGGTGGTCGGCCTTGCCGAGATGTCCGTTGTTGGAACAGCGAATGTCCTTGTTGTGAGCATCGCGCTGCGTGCCCCTGTAAAGAATAAGAGGCTCCGTGACCTTTGCCTTTTTGTCGCCGGGCTTGTGCCACGCGGTGTAGATTCCGTACGCTGCGCACTGCTCCTTGAAATCGTCAGCCTTGTACATCCTGGGGTCCGAAGGGGGCAGTTTTGTGACAAACAAAACAAGATCGTGCTTTGCCTTGTTGTACTTTTCACCCCCCGTCAGGATCCTGCTCCCAGCGCCACTGAGGATGCCCTTGAACGCAATGTCGCGCAGGACAAGAACGTTTTGGGGCTTTTTGATCACGGGACCAACCCAAGAGCGCACCATGCCACGCGCCTCGTCCACGGTCTCGGAATTTGACACGGTTGTCTTGGGGAACGCGTACAAAAGCTCAGCCGTGCTCGCGCCTGGTTCCGTGACCATGAATCCGGATTCAGCGTACACTTCCATCCTTGGGCGCGCCCACCAGAAACAGAGGTTCGTGACTTGACGCTTGATTTGTTCCCTTTCAACATCATTGGTTGGCACCGGAAACAGCTTGTTGACAACTTCGTTGCGTTCCGTGTTCAAAACAATCTTTCCCGGGCCAGTGTAGGTGTAGGCGCCTCCAAGGTCTGAAACCGCGGCCCGGGGGAGGCGTGCCCAATCTCGTTCGACAAAATCGGTGACGACGCACGGCATACAATCCGCCGTGTCGTTCGCCTGTGTTTCTGACAACGGCACACCCGGGGCCTTCTCAACGTAGTACGTGCCAAACGCAATGGGCCGAGCGAGCTCGTGAATGGAAACGTCCGTGTGCGCGCTTCCCCTGGAAATCCCAGGGGTGGGGGTGTACGGAATGACACGGACGCCGCCCCAGTCCGCGGACGTGTAGGCAGTGGTCTCGAGCTCCGTGGGAAGAGCGAGCTTGTCGTCGGCAATGCCCGACGTGTAAAAGTTCATCTTTTCGGGCTTTGCGTACTCGACCGCGCCAATCATGTTTGGCAGAATGGCAACCTGCATCGGATGCCTCGACTCTCCCGTAGGAGTGTAGACGTTTGCCTTTCGAACCGACAGGAGAAGGTTGGTAATGCCGTACCGGTCGTGGAGAGCCCCGCAGATGCTCGTGGCGTAGACATTGTCCGCGCGCCGAAGCTGCTGCTCCGCCGTCAGGCGCTGGTTCACCGGGCTGGCCCTGCGAAGGGCGTCGTCAATCTTGACACCGTGCGTAAGCAGCTCCTTGTAGGCGAGGTGGAAAATGGTCTGCTCCATCGAAAGCTTGACTCCCTTCATCTTGAAAGCGATCTCGTCCATGGCGGTGGCCATTTCCTGGAAAGCATTCGTGTTCATGGTAAAATCAATCGCAAGGCGCTTCATCCTCACCTTGCGAGAATTGTACACGATGGAGATTGTCTTGGCAAGCGCTCGCTCGGGCGCAATGATCGCCGGCGTGCCGCGAATTTCGCGGTCCGACATGACCGTCAAAAGCTTGTTGGTGACGCGAAACCCATAGACCACACGGATTGGATCCTGGGCCTGGGACGTCCAAGCAAGAATGTCGGATGAAATGACGTCGGCTCTGCCGCTGACAATCAGAGGAATGCCCTGAGAGGAGTGGGGGAGACCCTTGAAGACAGAGTACTCCCCGGCATTCGCGTTGTACGAAATGTTGACATCCGGGCCAAGCAGGGCGCGAAAGTTGTTGGCAATGACGCCAACAGCGTCAGTGTCGAGCGTTCCGGCAAGAGCACTCTTGTACCCGCCGACCTCGATCGGCTGCGTGGCATGGTTGATGCCAACACTCGCGCCCGAGGGCCCTGGCGGGCCAAACGGCGTGTGGCCGGCCATCCCCCTGTGGAGCCTATAAAGCGGCGTCTCAAATACGGTAGACACTGTAATGCCGCTCTCTGAAGAGAACCCGTTCCCCTTTGACCATCGCATTCGGTTTCAGGCCGAAGGCCACATTTATTTTGTCGACGGCGTGCCCGTTGACAAATCAGTGTCGACGGTCGTGGCGGGCGATCGCAAACCGTTCGACGCGCCGTGCGTAGCGCGCCAATGCTACTACGGATGGAGATCCAAGGGCGACAAATCCGAATACTGGCACATCATCAAACGAGAAGTCGATGGCGAAATAACTCCGGAGAAAGCCCAGCAGGAAATTTGTGACCTTTGGGCAACCGCGGGCCCGCTCGGGACGGAGCTGCACAGCATCCTCGAGGAGCACATCGAGGAAACAATGAGTTTTCGGCGCCCGTTGTTGAAACCCCACCCGATCCTCTTTCCGGAAATCGTCATGTTCAACCGATTTCTGATGACTCTTTCTCCCACGCTTGTTCCCGTTCGCACCGAGCTTCGGGTGATTGCGCACGGTGTCCCCGGGACCATTGACCTTCTTGCGCGGGACATCGAAACCGGCGAGTACATCATTTTTGACTACAAGCGAGTCAAGCCGACAAAAAAATTAACCCGAGGCAAATTGCACAAAGAATACTCGCTCCAGCTCTCGTGCTACGCCGTTGCGTTTGAATCGCTCGTTCCGGGCGCCGTTGTTGGAAAAATGTTTCTGGTTCGCCTGCACGCGAACGCGCCGGATTACGAGCTCGTGCGGTGCACGGATCTGCGCGACGTAGCAAACCGACTTCTGGCCGATTTTGCTATATGCCCACCGGGCGGCGGGATTCAGTGCGATGGGGTGGATCGCGTGGATTCCGGTGGTTCTGCGCCGATGGTATGCACGGATCATTTTTGCGCTCGTGATGATGATGCTGGTTCTGCTTCTTCTCGTCTCGAGAAAAGTGGTGATTGACCGGGATGTCGCGGCGGCCATTACCAACGGCTGCGCGTACTACGACGACGTTTTGTACCTCAGAGAGTCTGTTTATTTTTCCCCTCAGATTATAAGCGTCGGGGATCCGAGGCCAGTCATGCCCGGCCTCGATTCCGTTCCGTCTTTTGTCACCATCCGGCACGCAACGGGGTGGTTTTTTGCACGAGACGCCGTTATTTCGGGCCTGAAAAGTGTTCGGTGCATTTTATCTGTTGTCGGGTAAAATGTGGATTTTGATTTTTCTAGGTGTGTCCGCTCTCCTTGTGATTTGGGCTATAAAGCGCACCCCGACCCCCGAAGACCTTCCGGCCCCGGTCGAGCGGGAGTTTGTGATTGGTGATGTGGACTGAACGCCCCCCTTTTTCCGATTTGGCGGGGTCGGATGCGGGGGCGGTGCCCCGGGCGTGCCACAAACGCACGATGGCCTCTGGAGGAGGCACGTGGCAGCGCGCGGCGGGGTACAGCCGTGCCGTGCTGGACACGGTCAACCTCGACGGCTGGACCGGGGGCAAGGAGTACGAGGTCCGCGACGACACCAAGGACCCCGTTTACGTTTACACCGACGAGCGCGCCGAGTCGGTTCGCGATGAAGTTTTCGAAACTCTCGACGGGGCGCTCGCCGAGGAAGAGGCGCGGCTGAAGGAGTTGCTCCCGTACACGACCGAGGAGGGTGAGTGGGCGTGGCTTGAGATGGCAAAGGGGCGGGACCCGACGCCGTGCATCTGGTCGGTACTCGTTTTGCTGTTTGCGACCTGGACCGAGCACGCGTTTGGTGTTGTGACCGAGGGAGGGGAGTGGAAGCCGCTGCGACTTTGGTTCCCCGTGACGCCGTGCACCGAGGGCGGCGTCGTTCACCGAGCGCAGGGCCACCTGTGCTACACCCATCCCAGCAACGCCGCCGTCTACGGCACACTCAAGATGACAATCTCGGACGTGGTTCTCCATTTCATTGAGACGCTCAAGGAGATTGGCGCTTTTTCCTCCACGAGCACGCGGTACATTATACCGGCCGTGCTCCACTCCAAGGCGCTGATCAACATTTTGGTGTGCCTTGTCGGGTCCAACTCGTCGATCGCGACGCCGTCGGGAGGGCTTCCCTCGTCGTTTGGGCTTCAGCGCCTGGCCGTTCCGAGCCGCCACGTGCGCGCCGTCGGAAACAAGGTGCTCACGTTTCACCAGGCGCTCCACAAGCAGCAATACGAGGCGCACATTGCCAAGGGGAACGTGGACGACGCCAAGGAGTGGCTCCCGCTCATCAGCCTGTCCGAGCCCGACGAAGGGTGCAACCCTAGCATTCCCGAGGGGGCCATGCTCCCGGCGTTTGACATGGAGAAGTTCGAGGCGTTTATCGACGCGGCCAACAAGTCGGTTGTCTACTACGCGTCGGAATTGTTTCCGAGCAAGCCGCACGACGCTCTGCGCGATTGGATTGCGGCGTGGGCGCTCGACCACATCCACGAGATTGCCCCACACTTTACTGCGATGATTGGCGTGCAGTATTCCCAGTCGGTGTGCAAGGACCTGCAGTCGTCCAGCGCGCGCGCAAACTTTGACTCGAGGCCGCGTGCCTACCACGCCGCCGACCCGCGGTACCGCGCCGCGGTGACAAAGGACCAGGCCATCATTTGGCTTCAGTTTCTTTACTGCATGGCGATTGGTGTCATTTCGCCGGAAAAGTACATCATCATCATGAGCGGGATCGAGGGGTCTGGGAAGAGTCTTTCCCACGGGATTCTCACGCTGCTGCTCGGCGGCGAGTCGGCCGCGTACCGCCTCGACGACATGTACGGCCAGTTTTCGACGTCGATGCTGACCAAGGAGACGACCCACGTCGTCGTCGAGGACTCGTCCGACGGCGCCGTTAACATTCCGGCCAACCTGATGGACGCGGCCGTCGGCGCGCGCGAGGGGTTTCGCAAGCCAATCAACAAGCGCGCAAAGTACGCCCCGGAGGAAAAGATTGAGCTCGACCCGACGTCGATTTTTGTGGCGAAAAACGAGCCGGCTCTCACAAAGGAGCAGGCCGAGAGGGCGCTGAAGATGTCGCCGATTGACGCCATGTGCAAGGCCGTCTACGGCGAGGAAAAGGGCGGCAACGGCGGGCGGAAGCGGCGCTCGGTCATTGCCCCGCCACAGATGGAGACGGTCGCCAAGGGCACGGTCAACCCGGTGGACGTCGACGGGAACGAGGCGTTTGACATGATGGCACTGCTGGGAAAGGAGGACGAGAGGAACGAGCTCGCGTACATTCTCGTTTTGCTCTGGGCAATCGAGACGATGGCGTGGCCGGTGACGGACGATCTGATGGGGATGCTGGGGAACCCGATGTCCAAGGAGGCGAGCGGCCTTTTTGACACGTACCTGATGATGGTGATGGACCGCGCCCAGAAAAAGGTCGACACCCTGCAGGAGCTGGTCGCAGAGGTGCCGTACAAGCTCGAGATCAAGGGTTCGCCGGGCACGATTTTTATGCAGCAAGGCCTGTCGCGCAACCGGCTCGAGGAGCTGTGGAGGGCCAAGACGGATGATCCGCTCGGCGACATTCCGAGTTTTATCGGGGCGCCCGATGAGGTGGCCTACTGTGTGCACTGCAACATGGCGTTTTTTGGCAAGCCCAAAGACAAAAAGATTCGGACAACGGACGACATTCTTGCCGTTCTCGCCACGAGTCAGGACCTCCAAAAGTCAAGGGTGAAGCGGGTGTGTCCCGTGGAAACGCAGACGCGGTGCATCGAGTCGCTTGTGGTTGGGCGGATTTGGGTCGGCTGGGGGAAAGCCGGGTTTACAGAGTAGAAACGTATAGCGCCGCCGCTACAAAAAGAGCACAGACAATCCCCACGAGAACATATACATAGGGTTTGCACACGGATTTTTGTTCGGTGACTTGTTCCGGCGCCGCGTAGGCCTCTACTGTTTCTGTTTTTTTGTAGACCTCTTCGTCGTCTGGCTCGGCGCCAGGGACGTTGGGAGGATTGTCGGACACGTCGCTTTCTTTGATCAGTGGATCTTCGTTCATGATGCCGGCTTGGTCGACGGAACGACCCTAATACAGCCCGGGAAAAAACGACTCAAGGCCCGTAGGAAACGTAAGCAAGCACCGAGGTGTCGTACCGCGGCTCGGAGCACACGGCATAATTCCTGAACGGTGTTGTCACGTGTGAAATCCCATCCACAAACCGCAGCACCGATGGGGTGTTTGGCGGAATCGACGGCAGCGGTGTTTGTCGAACCTCGGGAAACAACGGCGTGTTTTTTTCGTGGAACCGGCGAAGGTTGTCGTTTTTGGTTGTGTCCAGAACTGGGGACACAATCATCCCCGAAAAAACTTCTTGGTACCTTTTTGCCTCTTTGCACCCCTCTGGAACAACAGGATCAAAACCGCATTTTCCTTTGCAAAAGTCGTCAAACCCAACGCCAACTTTGTCGTTTTTGGTGGGGTGAAACGCCGCCGTGTCGGTAAACACCATGTCAACCGCTTCATACATTTCCTTTGAAGCCGAAATGACACAGACGGCGTCGTCTTCCGACCTTGCCAGAGTCAATTCTTTGCTCGAAACGCCAAAGGGAAGAACGGGTGCGGTCGATTCGATAACCTTGCGCTCCAACCCCTTTTCCGTTTTGACCACAATAAACGGGAAGGAATGCCCTATGCGTTCTCCGTTGATGACGGCAAACCCGGAAGTCATGAAAGCAGATCCAAGGGTGGGGTCATTGCCGACCCACTGCCCCAGAAGAAGCACGAGTTTTTGTGCAAGTCCGCCGGTTGCAGCGGCCACGGCGTGAAAGTTGCGAGCAAGGTACCGCGTGGCTGCCACCACGGAAGCGGACTGGTCTTCGCAATCCTCCTTTTGGTGAAAAAACATCCAGGGGAGACATTGGCTGTCCCTTTCCTCTTCAGTCCATTCACGAAGAAAGCCAAACGAGGCGAGCGAAATCCACAGGACGCATTTGAGGCCGTCGTCACTCAGTTTTTTCCATTCGGGGGATCCACAAAGAATGTGGGCAATGTGAACGGCGTTTGTCCATTGGGACGGAGTGACTGGAGCAGCGGTGGATTCAAAGCACCCAACGGCCTGTGACGTAACAATGGACGCGTGTGCTGTTGACAAATTCCGGATTCGTTCAAATCCGGTGCAGTCCGCCGTGTGTCGAGATGTGCAGCGTTCGATGAGGGCGAGGGACGTTTTTTCAAATTCCTGTGTTGGATCCCAGAAACCCAATCCCTCGCCGGTCACCCGAATTGTGTACCCCTGCGATTTTGCAGGCTCCATCCCCCAGTCGGGGGAGCTCCTGGAAAGGACGGGCAGGATGCGAGCTTCTACGGCCAACTCCTTGGTGGGTTTGACATCGACGCGGTGGCCAAAAAACAACGGGGATGTCGATTCTTTCAGCACGGCAATATAAGCGTGCCCAACATTGTTGATGCAGCCTGGAGAGTGCTCGATCAAAAGAAGCGAAAAGAATCCCGGCCCAGCGTCGATTTGAACATCTTCGTCGATTGAGTAGACTTGAGCCGGAACTCCGTGTGACATTACCCATAGAGCCACCGGGCGCTCTTCTCGCCCCCTGGGGCGGATCACTTTAACAACCAGCATCTGACCCCCTCTGGGTGCATTGAGCGTGTATACACGCCATGAACACCGATGACGGGGAGGACTACCATGACCCCGACATTGTCAAAAAGCCCACGGGAGCCGCCTACAACATCGAGCCATGGGAAAACGGCGGCGGGCGGGGGAACCAATGCAGCCAGAACGGCATGTTTTGTTTTCTGTGCATGTGGAGCCCCTCCGAAGACGAGGGAGACGAAGACTACTGGAGTCAGATCGACCACACCATCTCCACGCTAGCGGAAGAAGGCAAGGAACTGCCAACAATCACGTCCGTGGTGTACTACAATTATGTCAAGGGCGTCAAAGACAACATTGTGTTTTACGACCCGAGGACAGAGCAGGAAATCCACAGCCCAGAGTGGACAAAGGCGTCGATTTCAAGGCACATTATGCACAGCCCAAAATGGCCCATGCTGTTTGACACGGTGTGCGAAAACATTCTTGTTTCGCTGATCTCGAGGCAAAACAACAGCGTTGTTGACCTGGAAAGCGGAGAGGTGCTAGAGGAAAACAGAAAGGCGTTGCTTGACACAATTGCACATTACCGCCAGTTCAAAAAGCATCGGCGGGAAGCAACGTCGGCCGCGAAAGCGTCCGCGCGTAAATCGTAGGTGCCGTGATCACACCGCCCATTGTCATCGTTGTCTCAAATTTGAGACAACCCGTTTGAAAAAGTTTTTTTGGGCCCGTCTCAAATTTGAGACAACGTCGACGGTGGGCGGTGTGACGGGTGCTCACTGTATATGCCGTCGTAAACAAACGGAAAAATCATGCACCGGGACTATACCGGGTATTACCGGTACTGCGACACGTTGCGTCACATACCCAGAGGAGGCACCGTCGATGTCGGCACGGGACCCCTTACCGAAGACGAGTGCAGAGAGCGATGGTAAGTCGCGCACTCCTATTCAAGTGCTTTGCTGTTGGGTTTGATTGGATCTGACATACTAAACACGGGAACGCAGGTCTGCAGATCACCGTGCCGCTGCATGTGGCAAGGAGGGACAACGCGAGGGCGCTAAAGGCGCTCGAGAAGAAGAACCGCAATCAACCAAGCCAGACCAAAGAGCCGCCAAAGGAGGAGAAGCAAAAAGCTAGCCCACTGAATTCGGCGTTTGGTCTGTTTTGATGCAGACCCAAGTTCTTGCAGCGATTCACTCATTCGATTCTCCCAACAAAAGAAGAATCAAACCGGTGAAGTGGGCACCCCGGAGAAAAACGCGGAAGCAATACAACAACTACGCCCCTCTTGAAGGCCACGAAGACAAACGAGGCGGGGCAAGCCCGTGGAGCGGCGGTCTTGAGGAAGCACAGGTGCTTGTTTTGTCGTCAACCCCGCCTCCGCCTGTTCCCCCGGTACCAGGGCCCGGGGAGAATTATCACGCTTGGTGCCCCGACGATGCGATCGGGAAGAAGCGTTGCGAGGGGTGGGAGGTGCGTGAAAAGGAAGTCACCGACCGCCTTGCGAAAATGCCGACTCTTTATTGTTTTTGGAAAAAAACAATGCAGTGCCAGGTGGACGTTGTCGATGACCCCAAAGGAACCGTTTTGGCACCGGGCGGCGTGATTCGGCGCACCCGCGTGGACATTGGCGACTCGTACGCGGGGTTTGCAAAGGGAACGTACACTCACAATCCCAGGTACGCGTGGCTCCCGGCGGGGATAGACCGCGCCGATCCGGCGGCGGACCCCAAAACGATGTACGCTGTTGGGTGCACTTGCCGCGACATGATGTCGCGCGGGGCTCTACACGCTTGTCACGGGTGCAAACACACGCGAATGTGGAACGCCTGCCTTGCCAGCGGAAAACTTCGATTTTGAAAAAGAGGGAATCATGAATAAAACCCCCAGAAAGTACAGGGAAATTACAAGCAGAATGGACAGCACAGCCCAGACGCCGTTTGCCGAAACGCGGCTGCCGTAGCCCCAACCCCCGCTGGGCAACGCAAATTCGACCACTTGGTTGTAGGACCACGCCAGTCCGTGGGTGTCGTTAGCAAGAAAAATGACATTGATGTCGATCTGCACAAAAAAATACACCGAACCGTCCAAAGTCACGGTCTCTGTTGGAAGAACAACAGTAACATCGGTTTCGGATGAAACCGCGTACAGCAGCTCGTTGTCGCGCGTCATAATCGCATCTCCGCCAACCATGGTCGGAACGTGGAAAAGTTGGACACACTTTTCCGGCGTGCATTTTACAACAAACGGTCTGCAAAACACCAAAAACATGTCGTGGCGAACGAGGCGGATCCCACCTCGACATGTTTCCACCTGTTGCGTCCAAGGAACACTTGAGATGCCCATAGGGACGCAGTGCACAAACACCGTCGCCCCGTCCGAGTATGCAACACAGTCGCCCTTGGGACTGAGCGCGAGTGCGCGAGGCTCCAACACAGGAATGTAGCCCAGGGCAAAATCATGCTCGAGGCTGTAGATGGCAAGCATAGAAACAACGTCGGTCGTGTTGTGCACAGCGGCAGACGTACTTCCGTCGCGTGAAACGGTGGCCATCAAACAATCGGAAATCAATTCTTTGCTTTGGTCAAAAAACGGAAGGCGGTATTCTGTCAGTTTTCCGGGTGACTCGATAAACAGCTTCCGATCGGTCACAACCGCGCTGTACCCAAAAGCAAGAAGTGCAAACAGGTTCATTGTGTTTGCCCGGTGTGCAAGGCGCTTGACTGGTGTCACCGGGTATCAGGCACCACACCCGCCATGAGCTCGGTTGACGACCTCTGTGACCACTTTGTGCGAGGGGGGACCCGCCTCCTGTTTGCTGGGGTGGGCGGGCGCGTCAGCGGGAGGGGGATTCTCATCAACACGAGCGCGAGGATTATGATTGTTTTTACTGGAAACAAGGCGTACAAGTGCCAGTCGAACGAGTCTTTTTGTGTCGTTCTTCTGCGAGCAAAGGCGGTCGAGGACCAGATTGACCGGATGGAGCAAGACGAGCATTACCTGGACTACGACGCGCTGGGTCCGGATTTGCCAGAGGACATTTCGGTTTACCCCGAGCCCAGGGTTCCACCGGCGCCGGTTCCAAAGTACCAGCAGCTAACATCGCTCAAGGCGCCGAAGCGGGGGCGGAGGCGCGACAGCGCAGAGCGTTTCTACCGGGCCGCGCTTTTGCACGTGGCGCGGGTAGCAAGCTCTGCAGCTGTTGCGTCGTGAGCCGCACGCCCCAAGTCCACCAGAGAACGGCGTGAATAAGCTCCAGGGGCAATGCCACACACACCCTCACCGCCGCAAGCAACAGCGGACGCGCGTACGGGGAACCCAAAAGCGCTTCCGAGCACACGTGCCCGGCGGTGCCATGCAAACTCATAAACGCCCTTGTGTTTGGCGATTCCGGAACCACGCTTGGCACGTAGCACATGGCCCCGTCGCAAAGCAGCTGTGTTGCGTATTTTTTCTTGCCTTCGGCCCATTCGTACCACGTGCTGCGGGCAAACCGGTGGAGAAATCCGTCAAATTCTCGGCAGAGCCGAATAACGTGAAAGAAGCAGTACAGCCACCGAAGAGTGCCAGTGCGGGTACACATTACCCGCAATTCTTCTGTGATGTTTGGGCGACGACAAAGATCGGCCCGGCGGGTAACCGCAAACTCACGGACTTCGTCGTCGGTGGGTTGAATTTTCATGTGCCGACTTTTGTCGCGTGGGCGGAGAAACAGTTTTCCCATGATGGTGTGAAGGCACAGGACCCCGCTTTCGTACGCGCTAAACACGTGCTGTTTGTGTTCCCTCCGCCCGCATTTTGTCGTGGGCACAGAGACGTCTACTATTTGTGTTTGCGTGGACCACGGATGACGGGAGATGTTTTTCATCATTTTTTTGCCCTTGGTGGCGGTTGCATTTTTGGCGGAACGCCCTCGCATCCCTCCAGGTGCCAATGTCGCCGCGACATTGGTCGCCGTCGCGGCACTTATAGCGCTAGGCGTGATGTTGTGCCTGCACGAACCGGCGTTTGCTGTAGCGCCGGTGGTGTGTTACTGCGCCGCGTTGCTGCTGTGGACACGCTTTAATTATGGAATGACACTGTCTGTGGTGTGTTTTGTCACGGCGGCAGTTCAATGGGGGGCACTTGTGTTCACGGGGGACGCCACACTCATGGGGGCATCGACATGCATTTTTGTGTATCACGGATTTTTCGATGTCGGCGTTCGCCACCTGCTCGCAGACCGCCCTACGCCCCTTTTCGAAACCCCCTCTGGTATATGAGAACCGTCCGTAGCTGGCTACCGGATCAACGCGATGGCAGTGGCGAAAAAGGTTCTGGACGCGGCGCTGTCCGCCGTCCGCAACTCGCTGCTGATTTTGTTCATCATGTTCACCGTCTACGGTGTTCTTGTTGTTGAGCACTACGAAAACACCGATTGCTACATCGGCAAGTTTGAAGGAACCAACGCCCGTCTCGACCTGACAACAACGTGCCTTTTCATTTCGCTTGGGATTGGGGCGTTTTGGTTTGCCTTTGCAAAAAACATCAAAACAAACGATGCCACCCTCACGTCAAATGTGGTACGGACGTTCTTCGACATTCTTAAGCTCAGGTTCAATCCGGCCATGTTTGTGGACTTGGCGGCCCTGCTGGGGTCGTTTGCCCTTGGTCTCACCGTCGTGTACACGCTTTTGTTTGGTGCGCTGACGGGGACGTGCCAGTCGACTACGGACCCTGCGCTCAACGGAGAAGTGGAGTTTTCCACTCAGTTTGCCGCGACTGTGCTTGCCATCAACATTATTGCTTCCCTGTCGGAGAGTGGGGTTTGGGTTTTGGACGTGCGAAACGACGAAAAGGCGGTTGTTTTTAGGAACTTCAACCCGGCCGTTGCCGCACGCATTGCGTTTCAGCTCACCATGGCGGCGCTCATTGTGCAGCTGTACAACGATTACAGCGACGACGATTTCCGGACCGACCTTTTGAACACGAACAAGTCGACGACTCTTTGCACGAACGCGCTCAACGCCAACAACGGAGAACTTCGGCGCCACGTTCACAACTTTAGGCATTTTTCGTTCCACGACACCGATGGCAACAAAAACACCAACGTGATGATTATTGCTGCGACAACGATTGGACTTCTCGTGACGGAAGTGTTTGCAAGGGCTGTTCACGCTTCCGATTCGCGGTTTCTCACGGGACCGGTGACCGCGATGATTGCACTTCTTACGGTGTTTTCCGGCGTTCTTACCGGGATTCTTGGCTACATTATGCAGCGCAGCAACGCGATCGCGGCGTGTCCAAGTTTGAACTACACGAACGGACGCATTGACACCATTTACTACATCTACATCACGACCGTTGCCGTTCATTTTGTTCATCACATGTACGACACGTTTCACATGCGGTGGCGACGCGAAGCGGCAAGCCCGGGAACGGTGTACGCAGAGAAGGCGTCTGGCGCGTGACATCACCTGATGTAAAGCGCAATGGTGGTGTTGATGGCCTGTGAGGCCGTGAGAACGCGAAGAAGGGGGGCACGGGAAGAAGGGGGGCACGAGAAGAAAGGGGGAGGGGGCGCGGAGCGCTGCGCACTTACCATAGACGCCAGTGGATACAGAATGGCCATCACAAACCCCCAGCCCCATCGTACGCGCTGATTTGTAAATGTGTTGGCATCCGTGTCGAGTTCACTCATTGCGCGCCGTGTTGAAACAAACAGGACAATTGACGCCACAAACGCGCCGGCAAGCAACAGTTTGAACGCAGGGAGCATCCACCGTATCCATCGCTGTGTGAAATAATACACCCACAGCGACCCTAGTGCAAGCAGCATCAAAGTTGATTGGACTGTGATGAAAATGTCCATTGTCTCGGTGTAGTCGCCAAAGTATTCCCCGACCGCCGCGTAGGCGGGTGTTGCGCCGCATGTCCCGCGATTGACCCTCCGAAGAAGCACGGGGCACGCGTCGGTGTAGGACCAAACCGTGCACGCGTGATCGCCATTGGATTCGTGTGCGACGGCATACCCAGAGTAACAATCAACGGTAAACGGAGGAGCGGTGACGCCAGGTTGATAAAATGAGATTGAAAACATCGCAAGCCCGTACATAATACCAAACGCAAACGCGGTAAATCCCGTGTACACGAGAAGAAACGTTCGGTCCAGCATCGTGGCTCGTTTATTTGCCTTGGGGTTCTGATATAGGCTCAAGTGGACCAAGCTTGTCGATAATATAGGCCTCCCAGTGCTTCCGGAGAGACGGATCGGCCAGGCTCTTTTTAACGTTTGTCCTAGGGTAGGTTGTCCAGCCCAACGCGGCGGGGCTGTCGTGCTTGAGCGTGATGCGCCCGTTGACCACAGCAACGGGGCACATCGGAATCGTCCCTGGAACAGACACCGACGTGTAGTGGTTGGCCCACGCCTGGAAAGAAGAAAACGTACGCCCGCAGGAAGGGTGCACGCAGCACACCCGACCGTAATGCACCGAAGCAACGCTGTATTCGCCGGATCGGAGATAAGCCGCAACCAGGCAGGCCGTGCTTCCTTCGACAAACATGTCAAGCACCTCGGCGGCCGTTCGAAACGGAACGTGGGCACTGACCATGGAGGTGCAGCGCAGCCTGCCTCCCCGCAGTTCAATGCGACGGGGAAACGAGGTTTCCAAAAGTGTGTGTCGTCGTCCGTCGGCATCCTGGACGATGCACGGATTCCAGACATTGTGCACCGTCAGCACCGACTCGGACACCACAAAAACACCAAACCGGCTGAACAACATGCAGTTGTTCGCCTCGGTCCACACCCCGGGAACCAGCCGCTGCATGGGCACACCCAGCTTGCGCGAAAAGCCGACAAGCGCGTCCGTGACGAGCCGAACGTCACTTTTGCACTGTCGGTTGACCCGAAGAGACACAACCTCGTTCCCAACCACCACAGCCCGGCGAGGGCCGTTGTCTTGAATCGATTTGGCGTATTCGGCGTCAAAAACGCGGCCATCGGCAAGGCGCAGCACCGTATCCTCCTTGGGCGACATTGTCATGGCGAGCGAAGGGGTCCTCAAAGAAGCGCTTCTCACGCTTATTTCAACGATTGAAAACCTTCAAATGAACGTGCTCTACCTCAAGCACCACCTCGCGTTTGCCAGCGCCAAGCGGCCCATCCTTCGCAGGGAAAAGCGCAGGGTGTTGATGCGGTGTCGGAGACTCAAATCGCTGGTTTTGGTACAACAGTCGAGGATTGACGCACTGGATGGTTTGGTGAGTTCCAGGCTGGCCTTTCCACTTTGTACCCCAAAAGCACAGCGGACGGCACTGACTGGCTGCGCTTCGCTCGCAGGTCAAATCGGTCGAGGCAATCCGAGTGTTCAACCCGGCGGTTCTCAAGGGGGTGTGCGACGTCCTCAATTCGGTTGTGCAGGCATCCCCACCCGTTGTAGCCGAGGACGACATCGACTCTGTATACGATGCCATGCTCAAAGAACATCCCTATTTGGGAGAACAGAACGGCCAGCCAAAGTCGGAGGAGAGCCCGACGACGCCACCCGGCAAGGCGGAGCTCGAGGAAATCCCGTCAGCGCCGACGACGCCACCAGGCGAAGCGTTGCTCGAGGAGATTCCGACGGCGCCGACAACGCCCCCTGAAAGGGCATGGCCGCAAATTAATGGAGCAAGTGTACGCTCAGCTGGTTGACACGGCAGTGTTTGTGGTATTGTTTGCGGCAGCCGTGGTGCTGTTTGCACGCCAGAAATGATTGTGCTGTTGATCGGCTGCGCTGTTGCACACACTTTTGGGTCTAATCTGACAGTGGCGGCAGAAGGATCTTGCGGACCCACAACCGAGTGCGATGTGAATCGCATTTGCACCTTTGGGTCGCTTGAAACGTACGACTTGGTGAGAGCACGGCTTTTTGACTACACCGGATATCCCCTGAGCTGTATCAACGCGTGCAGCTGCACACAGAATCCGTCGAATCGGGTTCAGGCAATGATTGACGCGGCAGCCATCAACAACAGTCTGTACTCGAACAACGAGATATGCAGCGACCCGGCTCTACACGCCGCAATGGTGTTTATTACCGAAAATCTGCCGTGCGAGACCGTTTTCGCCGAGGCCAGGGCACCCCTGTTCGGGTTGTGCGGGACACAAAACGGGGCGCCCTGCATGGGGAAATGCACCGAGCAGTACCAGATTGACGTCCCGGGCCGCCCGTGCGACCAGCGTGAGAGCGCAGACAGTGCGATGAGTTATTACACCACGGCGGCCCTTTTTCTGGGAGCACTGTTTTTTCTGTGGTCGCCAGACTCCCTTCCAGACGAGGGAATTGCTCTGGCGGAGAAAAAGAGCCCGAGCATCGTCAGCACAACGACCGCGCTGTTTCGTCGGAACAAGGCGGATATCAACACCGCGTTCGATTTGTTTCCGTAAGCGCGGCGAGAGCGGCTGACCGAATCGAGGGCGACGCGCTTTTGGACAGAAATCGAATCTGGGCCTTGTCTTTGTCGGAAATTTTCACACCAGCAGAGAGAAGGATAGAAAGCGAAGTCAACAGTATTTCGGGATCGGTGTCCCATAAAAGAGGGCACACCCACGCGCCAATGCTTTGGGACCATATGGCGGCAGCCAACGGGTAGTCTTGGCACACAGAAAGGAGTTCGGAAAGCGCGGAGCGCAATTTGATAAAGTCCGTTCTGGCATTGGTAATAGCGTCTAGGCGCCGGTACACGTTGGGCGCCATTTCCGGGTCATGAGGGGGTTGGGAGCTCATTCGAGACGGGCCGTGAGGCCGCCAGAGCGGTTCTCGGACGAGGGAGATTTTCGAGCGCCGGCCCGGTTATGGGGGGTTTTGAGAGAGGGGAAACGGAAAAGGGGCCCAAAGGGCGTCAGGCAATTGCTGTGGACAATGGACGTTGTCAGGCACATTGTTGCGTCAATGAAGCGGGTCAACCCGCGGCATCCGCGGCTGAAAGAGGCACGGGCGGTGCTTGACAGCGGATACAGGGCCTTGTCTGAAGACAGCATCATGCGAGAGCCGGTTCCGGCGTGGATATGTCTCCTTTTAATTAGCTCTGCTTCACCTTTGTCGGGCGAGGAGGAGGTTGCAGCTGAAGGTGAATAAACCCAACCACGACCATCACCGACAGCACCGCTATAGAAAAATCCAGGATGACGTCAATCACTGATGCAATGTTTTCGTAGTGCACGCTGGGCGGGGGGACCACAATCTGAATAGGGTCGCCAGTCAGGCCGGTAAAAAGCGTCATGTTGATAATCTCCACCCCGGCGCTGGCAACGCTGAAGTTGGTGGTCTGGGGCTGGAACAGGGCCTTTGCGGTGTAGACCACAATGCTGCACGAGTCAACCAAAACGGTCTCGCCGTTCATGTAGCCGTCGCCGCCAAACACAACGGACACGCTGCCGTTGTCCAGGCGAAGAAACTCGCCGCCAAGGCCGTTGGCGGAAACAACGGGTGAATCGGGGGGAAAAACGCAGAGTGGGTCAACGGGAGCGGCGTCGCTGATGGTCCCGCCAGCGCCCTGGGTGCACGCGTACCGAAACACACCCACGGCGACAAGAGAGGCGTACTGTGTGCACAGGTCAACGTTGTTGGGAAACAGGAGGTCGGGGGTGCAGGGTTCCCAGCCATAATTCCCGTCGACCCAGGTCGCACATCGCATCTGAGAGTCGAGCAGGTACGTGATGTTGGAGGAACCGGCCGTGAGCCGGTGGGCGTACCTCGCCGTGATGTTGGTTGAAACAATCGCGTTGGGGGTGATGGCCGCCGTCACCGTAGTTTCCGTCGTCATAAACATCTGAGTGGAGTCGGGAGATACCGTGTCGGGAAGAGAGACGCGCTCCGTTCCAATAAAACACGCGCGGCACGGTATCCAGTACAGGGGAGCGCCCGATCCGGGGATTGTCGTCGACCCGCCAACACCGTACGTGGCAGCACGCTCGCCGCTAACGTTGTAGGCGGTCGAGTTTTCTATAATCGCGGTCGGGCACATCATTGGGTGGCCGGACACGTGAAACGTGGACGTCACACCGTCGAGGTACCATTGCGTCATTGGCTCACTGCATTTCACCACCCGGAGCGCCCCGTTCTTGACGCCAACGCACCACTCGGTGCTCTGGAGGAGGGAAAGAAAACTCGCGTTGTAGTCCGACGGCGTGAGGGTCGCAAAAAACCACTCCGTCTGCAGAACAAGTTGGACTCTGTCGCTCATGACAGTGTCAAGGTTCTCGGACGTGGAAGGAATAATCGTGATGCTGTCGAGGTAATGGGTTGTTTTTGCCACCGTGGGGAGAACGTGGGCCTCAACGGAAAGCCCTTCGGGCGTCTCAAGGGAAGTCGACCAGAGGTTGCTGCGGACCGTCCACACAAGCTGGCCGTAGCCAATGCCGTCAACAAAATCAATCAGGCCGCCAAAGCGAGCGCTCGGGTAACTCGGCGTGACGGTGTACCAAAGACCGAGACTCCCGTTGTACTGCCAGCTCTGGAAAGAGTCGGGAAGGGGAATATCACCGGCGGCCTGAATCTGGCACGGAGAGCGGTCGTAGTAGCACGTGTCGTCGGGGGCAGTAACACACCCGGCATCGGACATTGGGCAGCCAGTCGTGTCCTGATTGCACAGAACGCGCGCGTTGGGCTGAAGCTCGTACCACCGGTTGATGTCGGAGACGTTACCAACACACACCCGCCCGTACTCGCATCCAAAGGAATCGATCGTGCGGTTGCGGATGTCGGACCGCCCGCAGCACTCGCTCACGTTGTTGAGAACGCACTCGTTGGGGAGGAAACAGTCCCGCGCGCCGGGGGTGGGGTAATACTCGATGAAGCAGTTGGCGAGGCGCGAGAATCCCGAGGGAGCGTCGGCTCGGCAAAAGGTCACCGTGGGAATCCCCGTCATGCGGCCAAACACGGCGACGGTGCGTCGCTGGCTCTGAGGGATTGTCGAGCTGGCGCCGTAGGTAAACCGGACGTCGTACACAATCAACCCGTCAGCGTCAATGGTGGGGGAATACGTGTACACCAGGGCGTCCCCGCCAATGACGGCCACAGCAGCGGCGGATTCAATGACCTCAATGTCAAAAATGGCGCTGCCCTTGGCAAACTCGCCGGAAAACACAATGGGCGTCTGGCGAAGCGTGCCGGTCAGGGTGCACTTGGACTGGTCAAACACAATGTTGTGGATCGTCACGTCGTTGCCGTTGATCTGAAACCGGGTGCAGATGGTGACCTGGTTGATGGTCACGGTCTCCTCCAGGGCAATCCGGGCGGGAACCCCGTCCACGAGACCCCGGACCGTCAGCCCAGAGTAATCGAGAAGCGAGTTGACGTCTTGGAAAACGGGGTCCACCTCCGAGGCGGCAAGGGTCGTCGTTCCGTCGGCAGCGGCAGCGGTGACTCCAAACGTGTAGCTGTCCGTGCCGGCGTCGTAGTGACCGCGGACAACAGCGTAGAGGGTGCGCATCATCTCGGGCGTGAGTGTGCTCGTGCACAGATCGCCGGTACCCCCGTTGAGAAGCATCTGCTCGGCGAAGAGCTGCGCGGCAGGGCCGTACTGGTCGTAATTGGACAGCGTCAGCCGAATGCCCTCGGAGAAAAGGTTGTTGGTAATGAGCGTGTTGACCACATAGGCGTCGAAAAGCAGGAGTTTCAGCACCCGAAGAGTAAACGGCACGTAGTAAAATGTCGTAAGCTCCCATGTTAGCCCGTCGGGAAGGGACGCGCTGAGAAAAGCGGCCGTTGTAGAAAACTGGGGGTGGTCAGCAAAGACAAAACAGTACTTGTCGACACCGGCGCCGGTGGCAAATGGGCACAGGTCGTTGAACGAAAACTGGACAAACACGAGGCCGGAGACAACCCACCACGGCTGCTTGGTTCGGCAGAAATCAACCCGCTCGGTGGGGCTAAGAGGGTCGTTCTCGCACGCCACAAATCGCCCGGGACGCCACCCATTGACGCCGTCATCCCCGAGATCGGGCTCCCCGTCGTACACGTAGCGATCGCAGTAGTGCACCTGGGTGATGTACTGCGACCACTGGCGAAGCGTCCACGTTGAGTTCTCGGTAAGGTCGGCGTAGGTGGGAGCCGTCACGTAGAGGTCGTCGGGGTAGTAAAAGGGGGTCGACAACTCGGCGGAAAAATCGGGCGTGTAGAGGGGGTACAGGTTCGCCATGGTCGGCTTCATGCACGAAAACCAGACGGTGGAAATCCCACCGGTGCACGGGATGAATCCGGCAAGGTCATAGGCCAGCTCGCACGCAGAGGTCTCGACCCCGCAGTTGGGAACGGCGGCGGGGGGGCGGGAGGAGGCAAGAAGATTCGCGCTGAGGGTGGCGCCGTTGACGGCATAGCTTGTCTGGCCGGACGTGTCGTAAAAAATGGGGGCAGGGCCATTGTCCACCACCCAGCTCCACCACGAAAAGTACCGAAGGGAGCTCGCTTGGTAGGCGTCGGTCGAGGGGCCGGCAGCGGTGGACGGCCACTCCAGGCCCTGGCCCCCAGCGCACTGGCCCCCGTTGCCAAACAGCACGTTGGTGACGTACGCGTCATTGGAGACACTGCCGGCAACGACACAGTCAACGGGGTTGCGCCGGATAATGGTCAGGGCGCCGGCCTGGTCGGAAAGCGTCGACTCGGTCACCACCTTGCGAAGCGCAACGGGGACACACGCCCGCGTGTGCGTTCGCATCATGTTCCGGGGAACGACCACCGATTGATTGGCGCTGTCGTAGACCCATCGGGCGCGGGTGCCAAACGTGGAGAGGGCGGTGTGCGTCAGGTTGCCAACATTCAGCACAAAGGAGCCCCCAAACGCGTCCCGGAGAACCCCGCGGAGGCCGCGGCCGCGGCCGATGGACGTGTTGCCGGTCACACCCTCGTTGTACACGCCAGTCACGTACCCGTCCGCGTTCCAGTCCTCGGCAAGGAGACCGAGCATCCACACGGGGGTGCCAAACTCAACCCGGACAATGAGGGGCGGGGCGGGGAACTTGTGCGCGCTGGATTCAAACAGCGTTGGGTCGACAAGAGAGGTGCACGTGGCCGTCGTGTTGAGGAGCTGAACGGCGCTGGATCCGTCGGAGGAGCCGTAGTATTGGAGAACGCCGCTGCACGTCACGTTCGTGTACTGCCCGACCTTTGCCGTCGTCTGGGGGGGATCGGCGCTCATGACGAAAAGCTCAATGCCGCTCACGTTGTAGACCTGCTGGACAGAGGCGGTGAGCATTTCAAACACGGGGCCGGCGTGCGTGCGCGGAACGAGGATGCCGCCAGTGACGGCATAGGCGCTGCCGACACGATCCGTCGGCGATCCTTCGAGAAACGTCCACTTGGACTCGTTGTAGAGGGTGCAGGTGGTGGACGTCGTGTGCCACGCCACGCACTGCGCGTTCCAGGAGCACTGGTCGCTGCAGGTCGTCACGTTGCCGGTCCCGACAACGGTCCAGTCCGAGGTGGGCGTCACACCACGCCACAGATTCGTGCCGTCGAGCAGAGTTTCCTCGTGGAGCCCAACCCGGGAAATCACACAGCCGGTAAACGCGTCGCGGCGCTGGCAATCACTGTCGGGATCAAGACCGCTCACCCACGAGGCGCAGTCGGGTGACACGCGCCGGGCACTCGTGCCGCTGTACAGGCCAATCTTTTGCCCTTTGGCGTTGGTGTAGGTCGTGTAGTCGGAAACCCACTCGCGGCGGAGGCGGCACCGCTCGGGGGTGGGCGTGTCAATCGATTGGCCAGAGTCGATGCACAGCGCTCGCCGGATGCCGCGGGAGCAGTCCGTCAGGGGAACGGAGCACCAGGCGTCGAGGGCGTCCTCGGTCAGGCTCCCGGGGAAATCGGCGCTGGCGGTGGTGTCGCCTCGGAGGTAGTTGGGGGTCTCAACCACAAAAAACTGCTTGTCGGGGCCGAAAACGCCGTTGCAGTGGACCGTGTCGTACGTAGCGGAGACGGAAGTGTCGTCGATCGTGCTCGTCTGGCTCACGGCGCTTACCACCCACCGGGAGATGTTGGGGAAACCGCTCGTCGCGGTCGTCGTCTGCTTGCCAAAGAGATCCCCGCCCCCGTTCCAGAGGAACACAAGGGGGCCGCCGGCACGGGAAATCGCGGACGCAAACGAACCGGCGGTGATCTCAGAGGGAAACACGTAGGCGGGGGCGCGCGTCGTGCAGAGGGTGGAGCCAAACACGCAGCTCCCGTTGTTCAAAAGACCGGAGCAGGCCCCGGTGGAATCGGTGCACTGCCCAACCGTGGGGGTCGTGCACACGGTGCACAGCCGCGAGTAGTCGTCCCGGTCCCCGTCGCCAAAACCAAACTGGGTGCCGCAGTTGAAATCCCCGTCGGTGCACGTCGCCGTGGGGGAAACGTAGCAGTGCCCGGTCGACTGCGCGCGGCAGAGCCACGCGGGGGACGTCATGGAACTCGTGTCGTCGGTGGTCGTGCAGCCGCACGCGGCGCTCGTCGCGTCGTAGACGGTCCGCGTGCTGTTGGTGGCGCTGACGCCGGTGACGTTGCCGAGGGTGTTTTCGCTCGTCATGGCAATGCCGGGGGGCATCACGCACACGCGCTCGGAACCGGTGGCCCAGCACCGAACGCCGTTTTCACCGGTGCCGTTGACAGACCAGAGAACGGTGTTGCTGTCCACTTGGACCTCGGTCCAGGAGGGGGTCCACTCAATGTCAAGGCACCCGAGCTCGCCGTACAGCCGGTCCCCGAGGAAAAAACGGTGGTAGCACGAGTGCTGGGTCGCACACAGGCCAAGGGGGGACGACTGCGTGTCGGCGGTCATGCCACGGGGGCTGGTCCAGCACCAGGACGCGTTGGGGACCGAGGGCATGGCCGTGCCAAACATCAGCCACTCGTCCGTGAAAGAGGAGGAGAAGCCGGTCGTCGTGGGAGTCGTCGCCTCGGCGGTCTGAACCTGCTGGAGAAGGGGGCGGTACTCGCCCCACCCAAAGCGGACGCCGGTGCCGGCGTAGCGGTGCCAGTCGTAAAAGGGGACGTTGGCGTTGCCGAGCCACGCGCTCGTGCCGCCGTGGCAATACTCGTTGCCGTCGACCGTGCGGCACCCAATCGTGTCGGGGGACGTGTAGTACGCGGCACGCGCTTCGTCGACACCAGACCAGGCGGGCTTTTCGAGGGGGGCGAGGAAACGGGTCGCCCCGGCGCAGTGGCCGACAAGGGCGCAGAGGGCGGCCGTCGAGGGCGCCCAGCTCTCGAGGCCGCGGGAGGTCACGTTCCAAAAGTACGCGTCGAGCCACCCGGTGACGCGGGCGGGGCCGCTCGCGGGAGGGCGGCCGACAAGGGCGCCGTAGTAGCGGGCGAGAACCCCGGCAAAACCGCCGAGCGAGTCGGAAATGTCTTGGCCGGCGGGAGAACCGCGGTAGCCGGACGTCGATGTCAACATCCGGGAGCTGTACCAGCCGGCGAGTCCGGTGCAGAAATCTTCGTTGTTGTTGGCGCAGAAAGAGGCAGCGAAATCGGCATTGCCGTAGCCGCCGACCCCAGATGCGTTGCCAAACGTTGCGCCAGCGGCATCAAAGGTGCCGGAGAAGGGGGGGGTAAAGTAGGGGGCGCCGGCCGCAGTGGGCTCGAAAACCGACTCGATCGACATGTCAAAAAAGACGCCACGGTAGTCGAGGTTGGGGGTCGTTTCCCCGCGGGCGAAAATGCTCGCCGAGGGGGGGCGGGGGTAGTACATTAGGCACGTGTTGAACTGGGTCGAGGAGAAACACGTGCCGCTCGTGGAAGTGCACGAACACCCGCTGGGGCCAATGCCGTAGACCCCGCGGGGGGTCATGCCCCGGAGCCGGGGGTGGCCGTTGACGGGGGTGTATTTGCCACCGACCCAGTTGATCGCATAGGGGGTGCCGGTGGGGGTACCGACGCACGTGGTGGTCCCGTAGGAGCCGCAGGGCTGGTTGCAGGCGAAGAATTGGGACACAATGCAAGGGAAAACACTCGTATCGCATCCTCGAGTCTGCATTGTACACCACCGCGGACTTGTTAGGTTGGCGAGGCATGACGCGTCGTCGTAGCATCCTGAATTCGGACACGGTGCACCAATAGCGCAATTTGTAACAGCCTTTGTGGTAATGTCACTGTACTCG
>Ga0070726_10001374_pt1 | contig 24696 bp, 28 predicted proteins | sample tdAd471_FD_67275 | JGI IMG/M metagenome (GOLD analysis project Ga0070726, IMG submission 67275) | Marine sediment microbial communities from the Atlantic coast under amendment with organic carbon and nitrate - tdAd47.1 | ecosystem: Environmental > Aquatic > Marine > Coastal > Sediment | place...
CAGGCCGCTCGCAGCCCTTCAGCAGTTCGTCCAGTAATTCCTTGGAAATCGTCATCGTCCTTGCTCCTCTCAGGAAGCATGAACCAAATCACAGATACACAGAAGATCGGACACTCTCCGCCAGCGGCACCTCTGGATCACGCATCGCCAGCCTTTCATGGCGCATATGCTCAAACGCATTGGCTTTCTGGACGAGACCTGGCTGAAAACCAACATGGTCAAGATGACAGGCTGGGCACCGCGCGGGCAGCGGCTGGTCGATCATGCACCATTGGGGCATTGGCCCACTCAGACTCTCGTCGCGACCTTGCGCGATGATCGGCTGGACGCACCCTGGGTCATCGACGGCACCATGAACCGCGTTACTTTCGACACCTACGTCGAAACCCAACTCGCACCGACCGTGTGCAAAGGCGACGTGATCATCCTGGACAACCTGTCCAGTCATAAAAGTGCGCGGGCCGCAGACGTATTGTAAGAACGCGGCGCATGGTTCTTGTTCCTGCCCCCATACTCCCCCGATCTGAGCCGGGGCTCCGCCCGTTCAGGGCTGAAACGATCCACAGGATCATTTCCAGGACGCCCCTCACCCCCATCGAAATGGCCTTTTCGAAGCTCAAGGCACTAATCCGAAACGCTGCAACCCGAACCTATGAAGACCTTTGGGGTGCCATCGGACAGGTCTGCGACCTTTTTACACAAGAAGAATGCTTCAACTTCTTCAAAGCCGCAGGAAATGGAACCAATTAAACGCAAAACGCTCTAAACTGGCCGTTCGAACGCATCGATCTGGGCAGACACCAATCGACTTTCTCGCTGCATTCTGCCCGAGCAATCAAGAAGTAGACAAAGAGATCGGAAACTTTGGTCGCCAGATTGGCAGGCTTCGGTCGCATCGTTACTATTCGTACATGCCCAAATTCACCTGAAATCCGGCAGCAATTGCGAAAATTGTCGCAGTGTTCAAAGAGCCGCCCAATAGGTATCGGGCGGCGGGCCGAAGTCGATCAGTGCACAGGAATATACTGCCGATTCGTCGAATGGATAGCGGGCCTCCATTTCGCCCGTCAGGGTCAGGCCCAGACCCGGAACGGTCGGTCGGATCAGGTCGCCGGCCACAATTCGGCCTTGATCGCTCATCATTTCGGCACCCAAGGGGAAGGCGAGCATCGGGAATTCTACCAACTTTCCGCCTGCAGCAAATGCCGCATGATAACTGGCCATAATCGCCGCAGCACCTCCCCAGGCGTGCACGACAACCGGCGTGTTCTTGGCATTTGCTGCTTCGAACACATCCATCACCGCCGAGATTCCGCCCATGACCGAGGCATCAGGCTGAACGAAGTCGTATACCTCGTCGTTGATCCGTTCGATCATTTCCTTCGGTGTCGTGATGATTTCACCGCCGCAGACAGGGACATCTGTGCGGGCGCGAAGCGCCTTGAAGCCATCAGGTGCGTCAGGGCCAATAGCCTCTTCGACAAAGATCATGCGTTTGTCAGTCAGGGAGTGAACTGCGTCGATAAAGTTTACAACATCGTCCACCTCCTGCGGGGGATCGGCCAGGTTCTGGCACATGTCGACGCCTACCTCGATGCCGCGCCGTCCGGCCTCATCCAGCACCCAGGCAGTGCGGTGAATATCGGTCTTGATCGAACGCATCTTGTATTTCCGGATTCCAAGGCTTTCCAGCAAGTCCATCTCGCGCAGGAATTGTTCCTTGGCATCGCAGCACCCACCCGAGCCATAGATCGGGATGCGATCTGCCTGTGCGCCGCCCAAAAGATCATAGACCGGACGATCCAGCGACTTTCCCTTGGCATCCTGCAACGCGATTTCGAAGGCGGCGATGACGTGCCGCGCGGCGCCTTGCAGCGACCAGTAATCACAAAGCGAGCGCAGATCACGGACGCGCGCCGCAATGTCGAAACCATCCTTGCCCATGACCTGCGGTGTGCAGAGCTCTACGATCGACTTGAACACCAGCGGCGCGAATACTGCCAAGTATCCCTCTCCCAGACCGGTGACGCCATTGTCCAGCGTCACCTCGACCATGCCGATGGTGCGTTTGGGGCCATTCGGGAAGCATTCCTTGATTTCAGGATCATCCGCGTCGGCATAGGGCGAGCTGAGGAGCAGGCATCGAACGTTGGCAATTTTGGGCATCAGTATCCTCGGGTTAGGTCCACACGGCCGGTCAGAGTTTGGCCAGCTTGATAGCGCGCCAAGTTGGACAGGAAAAATTCGATCTTTCTGTCCAGTTCATCTGTGGTTCCGCCACCGGAATGCTGGGTCAAAATGGTGTTCGGACAGGTCCAGAAGGGATGCTCCCCTGGCAAGGGCTCGTCGCTGGTCACGTCCAGCACAGCGCCACCAAGCTTGCGTGCCTGCAGTGCGTCGGCCAGAGCAACCTCGTCCACCAGCGACCCGCGACCAAGATTGACCAGAACAGCGTGGGACGGGAGCAGCCCAAGCCGATACCCGTTCATCAGATTGCGAGTCGCTGGTGTGTCTGGAACGGCGGCCACCAGAATATCAGCCAGGGGCAAGCCCCGTTCGATGGTTTGTGGTGAGGCAGTGCTGTCAAAATAGGTGAAATCGCAGTGGAACGGAGCCAGAAGTTCCGCCAATCGCAAATTGATCGAACCGTGCCCCAGCATGATCACACGAGCATTTTTCAACAATCCAAGGTTGGTTCGGATCGGATCACCGACCCATTCGCTGCCGGATTGATGCCGTACCAGTCGGTCAATGCCCCGGCCAAGCGCCAAAATTCCGGCAAGGGCAGTTTCGGCGACCGGATCGGCGAAAAATCCCGCAAGATTGGTCATCGTCATCCTTTGGCCAAGAATATCCCAATCCATTTCGAGGTATTCTCCAAATCCAACAGATTCGAGTTGAACCCACTTCAGATCGGCGGCATCGCGCATTTCAATGGCTTCGGGGTTGCCGAAAACCACATCGCAGCCATCAAGCGTTCCATCCCAGACCAAATCGCACCCCCGCGCTGAAGCAGAGAGCCTTGTTCTTTGTGACTTGGATAGGTCCACTTGCACCGAAATTCTGGTCAACTGGCAGCGCCTCGCGAAATCCAGATGGTCTTGGTCTGAAGATACTGATCCATTGCTTCGGTCCCGTTGTCGCGCGACAGCGATCCGGATTTGCGATAACCGCCGAACGGGGTTTTGATATCGCCTTCCGAGAACCCGTTCACCGAAACCGTGCCACAGGGCAACCGATGCGCCATATGAAGGGCGCGGTCGATATCGCGGGTGAAGACAGTGGCGTGCAGCCCATAGTCGGAATCCGAAGCAATGCGCAAAGCGTCGTCCAAAGTCTTTACCGGCAGGACCCCGAGAACTGGGCCAAAAATCTCTTCGCGGGCGATTGTCATGTCCGGCGTCAAGTCGCCGAATACCGTCGGTTCTACAAAATAGCCGGCGCCGTCCCGCGCGCTTCCAGTCAGCTTGCACGCGCCTTCGGCTGTGCCCTTGTCAATATAACCGGTGACCTGCGCCATGTGTTCGCGGGTGACCATGGCCCCGATATCTGTGTCGGGATCCAGCGGATTGCCGACCTTGTAGGCTTTGGCCCGTGACACGACCTTATCAAGAAATTCGTCCGCAATCTTTGCGTCTACGAGTTGACGCATGTTGGCCGAACAGTTCTGACCGCCGTTCCAGAAGGCCGATGTCGCCGCGTGTTCGATCAGGTCGTCATTCAGATCGGCGTCGTCCAGCACGATGAATGGGCTTTTGCCGCCCATTTCCAACCCGATGACCTTCAGGTTACTTTCGCCTGCGTAACGAAGGAAATAGCCGCCCACTTCGGTCGATCCGGTGAAGGACACGATATCGATGTCACTATGCCGTCCGATGGCCTGACCGGTGGTTTCACCCAAACCTGGCAGCACGTTCAAAACGCCATCGGGCACCCCGGCTTCGCGGGCAAGCTCGGCCAATCGCAAAGCTGTCAGAGGCGTCTGCTCGGCGGGCTTCACGATGCAGGAACAGCCAGCGGCCAGAGCGGGCGCCAGTTTCCAGGCCGCCATCAGCAGCGGAAAGTTCCACGGCAGAACCAGCCCGACAACCCCGGCCGGTTCCTTGACGACCAGCGCCAAAGCATCCTCGCCCGTAGGCGCGACCTTGCCAAAAGATTTGTCAGCAAGTTCTCCATACCATTGGAAAAAATTCGCAACCTCGCCGCCTATCTCGTCCATGCAGTCGGTGATCGTCTTGCCCGCATCCAGGCTTTCCATCACTGCCAGATCAAATGCATTTTCACGCACCAGATCAGCCAGCTTCATCAGCACTTCCTTGCGGTGTTCCGGAGCCGCCCGCGACCAACCACCGTTGTCGAAACTGCGGCGTGCGGCGTTAACAGCTTTGTCGACATCTGTGGCTGCGCAATGGGCCACCGTGCGCAAATGTTTGCCCGTGGCGGGGTTGATTGTGTCGAAAGTCGCCCCGTCCGAGGCATCGCAGAATGTACCGTCGATGAAGGCCTGCCCCGGCAGGGTTATCGCGTTGGCGCGGTTTTCGACGTGGTCTTTGGTCAGGGTCATGTGGATGTCCTTGTCTGGGGCCGCCTCAACGACGGCGCACCGAAATGTGCCATGGGATCAGCAAACGCTCGGCAAGGGTCACGATGCCGAACAAGCTTAATCCAAGAAGCGTCAGGAAAAAGATGCCCGCGAATGCCAGATCGGGGCGCATGTTGCCGGTAACAATCTGGATGTAGAATCCCAGGCCCTCGTCCGACCCAATGAACTCGGCAATTGCTGCCCCGACAGTGGCGTTGATGGCGGCATATTTAAAGCCGACGAAGCATTGCGGCAATGCGGCAGGTAAGCGGATTTTGAGGAAGGTGCGCCAGGCCCTGGCCCCGGTCGAACGCGAAAACAACGTCAGCTCTTCGCTCAGCGAATTGAAAGCCAGAATGGCATTCAGCACGATGGGGAAGAAGCAGACCAGGAAAACTATGATCACTTTGGGGAGCAGGCCAAAACCCAGCCACGAGATGAACAGCGGTGCGAATGCGATTTTCGGAACCATTTCGATGCAGACAATGAACGGATAGATCGTGCGTTTCAGGATCGACGAAAAGGCGATCGCCAGCCCCAGTGGCAAAGCCAGAACCACCGCGATCACAAAGCCCAGCACGGTCTCGAGCCCGGTGACATAGGTATAGTAAAGCAACCGATCGAGATCAGCGGCCCCCTTCTCGACGATCACCGAAGGCGGGGTCAGAATGAAACGCGGGATGTCGAACAAAACCACCGAGTATTCCCAGAACAGGAAGAAGGCGATAAAGAACGCGATGAACATCCACGAGTTCATCAGCCGCAGTTTCAGTGCTGCGAAGATGGGTTTTTTATCAAATGACGCCATAGCCCCGGAAGATCTCCTGTGTTTCGCGTACATAGGCGGTAAATTCGGGCGAGTTCTTAACTTCGAAATCGCGCGGATACGGCAAGTCGATGTCGATGATTTTGTCAATTTTTCCGGGGCGCGGTGTAATGACAGCAACCTTGCTGGAAAGCTGGATCGCTTCCTCGATGGAATGCGTCACGAACAGAACGGTCGAGCGTTCCTGCATCCAGAGGCTTTGCAAATCCTGGCGAATGCTTTCGCGGGTCATCGCGTCCAATTTGCCCAAAGGCTCGTCCAGAAGCATGGTTTTGGGTTCATGCACCATCGCCTGGCAGAATGCGGCGCGCTGCTGCATGCCGCCCGATAGTTCGTAGGGAAAGCGCCCGGCGAAATCTTCCATGTGGACCGAGGTCAGAAGCGCATCGATCTTTTCAGCGTGCTCTGCGGGGTCTTGCCCGCGCATTTCTAACTGCAGTTCGATATTGCCGCGCACCGTGCGCCAGGGCACCAGCGTGTTGTCCTGAAACATTATGCCGATGTCGGTTTGTGGCTTGCTGACGATATTGCCGCCGATTGTGACGCTGCCTTCGGTGGCATCCAGCAGCCCTGATGTCATCAGCATCAGCGTGGATTTGCCGCAACCCGAGGGCCCAAGGAGCGAGATGAAGTCGCCTTCCTCAACCGTCAGATCGACGGGGCCAAAGGCGTGAACGGCATCGTCTCCGCTGCCGAAGACTTTTTTGACGCCTTTGAATTCGATCCTGTGGCTCATCACGCTTCTCATTGTTGGATATAGTGGCCGGGGGCGCGAACGCCCGCCGGCTGTTGCAGGAAGATACTAGTCGATGAACTCGTTGGTATAGAACGAGGCCGGGTCAGCGTTGGCGTCAAGGTCGTTGTATTCCTTCATCAGGTTGACCATGCTTTCCCAGTCGGATGCGACGTTAAGCCCGAGCTTTTTGTCAGAGTTCGCACCTGAATAAAGCAGCCCCAGTGTCACATCGAGAACCGCGCGCGACTGCGCCTTGCCTTCTTCTTCGGCCATGGTGCCGCCGACGATGTCAGCTATGGCCGCGACCGCTTTGTCGGGGTCGGCTTCGGTCGCAGCATAGGCCGCAATCGTTGCGTCAACGAACCGGTTCACCAGATCGGCATTGTTCGCAACCATATCCTTTCGGGTCGAGATGCAATACCCCACCTGATCGACACCAAAGTCTGAATACGGGAACAAGATCGGGTCTTCGCCGCCATTGGCCCGGATTTCCGCCGGTTTGTCGTCAAGCCCGCCCAGAATTGCGACCGCATCGCCCGACCCTTGCAGATAGGCCGAAACCAATGCGCCGTCCGGCACGTTGGTCACATTCACATCGTCCTCAGTCAGGCCCGCATTGGCGAGAACAATCGGGAAGAAGGTGTTCACACCTGCATTCGCGGTTGTCAGAATGGTTTTGCCCTTTAGGTCCTGGATGGATTTAACGCCACTGTCGGGGCGCACTATCACTGCTTCGGCGCCCATGGCATCGATCACTGCGACCGATACGATCTCGGCCCCTTGACTAGCAAGGTTGATTAATGCGCCGCATGATCCGTAGGCGAAATCACTGTCGCCGTTGGCAACCAGGCGGTGTGCCGAGCTTGATCCGTTGCCGGAACGAATATCGATATCGATGCCGGCATCGTCGTAAATGCCGGCGTCTTTCCCAAGGGCAAAGCCTGCGTGACTGCCATAGTACATCCAGTTCAGGCGCAGGCGGACGTCGTCCTCGGCCATTGCTGCCGTTGTGGTCATAAGACCTGCGGCAAGCGCAATTCCAACTTTGCTGAGTGTTTTCAATTTCATCTTCATAGCTCCCTTTTGAGTATGGATTTGAGTGGTGGTCGTTCTTCTTGCGAGTGTTGAGACTAGGATTGCAGCCTGGGCACGCCGATCGCCGCCATCATGGCGCGCGTTTGATCGCGGTAAGCGTCGCGGATGTCGCGGGTTGGGGGGCGGCAACGGCTGGACGGCAGACCGATCAGCTCCATGCAGAGTTTATCCAGGTAGCCGTCGCCACTGGTAAAATCGCGTTCGATCTCGACCCACAATTTGTAGAAGGGCATGCCTTCCTGAACCAGCATGCGGGTGATTTCGGCATAGTTCCCGGCGCGCACCTCATCGATCAGCTTGATGCCCCATTCAGGCCAAAAATTGCAGTGATGCACTTCGAAGGCCTTGGCCCCCATCGACGGCATCGCGCTCATCCCGAAGAAAAGATTGTTGTCGATGATCGTGAACCGGTCGGAGAAATGTGAGCAGACGTCCTCAAACTCCATCGCGTCAGTGCGGGGCGCGGCCCACTTCAGACCGACAATGTTTGGAATTTCGGCCAGCCTTTCGACCATGGCAAAGCTTAGGTTTTGACTGGTCCAGAACGTGTTGTAGATGATGATGCCTAATTCGGGCGCGGCCTCGGCGGCGGCACGAATGTAGGCTTCGAAATCCGCCTCGGTATGCGCAAAATAGAACGGGCACGAAACCTGGATGAAATCCGCACCGATCCGCTTGGCCGCCTTGGCTAGGCGAACCAACTCCAGAGTGCTGGTCGTCTGCGCACCCATGGCAATCGGCACAGACCCTGCGGCCTCGTCAACAACGATCTCGGCCACGCGGATGCGTTCGTCAAAAGACATGGTCGAAAAATCGCCAGCAGCCCCGCCAGCCAAAAGTGTGGCATAGTCACCGTTCAGACCGGAATCGATCAAGAACCGAACATACCTGCGCAGCGCAGGTTCACTAACAGACATCTCGGCAGAGTCTTCGAAAGGCGTGGGAATGGTTACATAGCACCCCTCGAGCTTCTTCTTCAGATGATCCACGCCTTGTCCTTTCCTCCGGGCATAGCGTCGCCAAAGCAGAGAATCACACCCCCTGCCTGGCTGTTTCCAGCACCGGTTCGTTCCAGATTGTTGAGAAGCTGATGTTCAACCCAGCCTCTGTGCAAAATCATATTTCAATGGAACATCGGAGATTGATTGACATTTCTCGCCGCGCCTTTAGCATTTATTGCCAAATTATGACGAATTAAGGGCCAAGCGAATGGAATCCCGTGTTGAGCCAACTCGGTTCGCTCTTATTCTCCAGCCGGAATTTCCCATATCGGCGGTGATTCTTGCTAGCGAGGCACTGCGCATTGTGAACCAGAATTCTGGGTTCGATTTGTTCGCATGGCAGTTCATCAGCGAAGACGGGCAGGACGTGCGCGCCAGCAACGGTATGTGGCTGCAATCGGATTGTGATTTCGAAACAGCGATCCCTGCAGAGGTCGTGCTTCTGTTCGAAGGCAATCTTCCAACGCAGCACATTTCGCGCAGACTTCTTGGCTATTTGCGGGCAGCAGCTCGGTTTGGCGCAACAGTCGGCGGGGTTGACACCGGCGCATATGCGCTGGCCCAGGCCGGACTGGCAGCAACGGATGCCGCACCCGAAGTCGTGCTGCATTGGGAAGCGGTGCCTGCCTTCAGCGAGAATTTTCCTGCTGCATTGCCGCAGAACTCGATCAACCAGTCGGACGGGAATGTTGTACTATCGGCCGGCGGCACAGCATCGCTGGACCTGATGCTGGACCTGATCGCGCGCTTTTCCGGCGAGGCGATGGCCAATGAAGTGGCAAATGCCATGGTTCACTCGCGTCGCGATGCGAAAACCCGTCAGCGCCTAGATCACCAAAGCGAATTTCATACCGATAATCTGGCCACCGCAATGGTGCGCGTAATGGAACAGAACCTGGATTTCCCCTTGTCGCTTGCCGAATTGGCCAAGGCCTTGGACACCTCGAAACGCACGCTTGCGCGGATCAGCGAGTACACGTTCCAAATTTCCCCTATGCGGCTTTACCTGCGGATCCGGCTACAGGCGGCGCGGAATTATCTGTTTTACGAAGAACACACGATAAACGATGTCGCCACAGCCTGCGGATTTTCCTATCCTGCCACGTTCTCTCGTGCATTCCGATCGCAGTTCGACGTCACCCCTTCAGAGTTCCGCAAAACCCTGCGCGATCGGCAACGCCTTTCGGTACATCCAGAAATCCACCGGTTGATCACGATGCACAGGTAAATTCCTGAGAGCTTTGTCAAAGCGGATGATACTTCTTGTTATGAGAGCATTTTAGGACTTTGCCGCAGATCCCGCCCACCGCATCAATTGGCGCTTCAGGTTCATCCCGATTTTGTCTGTGCCTTGGCGAATGGCCAAATTTGCCTCTGTAATACAGTGGCGAATTCACCGCGGTGCAGCAAGTTGCCGCGTAGCGAGCGCACGCAGCACGAACGCGCCCCGGTGGCGGGCGAAAGCTTCAAGCGAAACGCCGCCGCGCGCGCTTAACCCTTACAAAATCAATTTCTGAAACCGCGCCCACAGCGCATCTGGTAAAGGTGCTGACATGATCTATCCCCCAAACGGGATGAATCACAGATCAGCGGTCAGGGGGATCCCTTACGATTCAGGTTTTCAGTTGGATGTTTTAGATTGTCCGGGAAATGTTTGCGCCATTTTTCGGTCGCGAATAGCGTGTCTTGATCTTGCTCGATGGTGAGTTTGCTCAGGAGTTGGATCGCAACTCAAACGTTGCGGCCTTCTAACGTTTGGCGGCGTAGTATGCCACTCGCCGCTCCAAATAAGCCAAGAACTCTGAAATCGTGAAAGCCAACGCGAACAGAACGATCAAGACCGCCCAGAAGTGTCCCATCAGAAAGTTGGCTGAATACAGCTCGAACAGAGCGCCAAATCCGACGATCGAGATGAGCAATTGGCCGATAATCACGCCTTTCACTGCACGGATCACGCCAATACGAACACCTCCGAGGATTTCGGGCAAGGCCGCCCAAAAATAGATCTTAGTGAAGGCATCCCAAGGCTTCGCACCAAAGCTGTGCGCCATTTCGACCAGGGACCGATTGATCTGCTTAACACCCGCCCGGGCATTCAGGATAATGATCCAAATGCCGAACAACGTTGTTGTAATGATAATCGATTTCATTCCAAAGCCGAACAAGACCATCAAAACCGGCACCAGGGCAGTTAGTGGTGCGCTCAAGAAAACGTTGACCCAGGGCAGCAACAATTCGTCCAGTAAGCGGCTTTTGCCCATCAGGATTCCGACTGGGATGCCGATGCACGTCGCACAAAGAACACCCGCGATAAATGCATAGGCGGTTTCGTATAGCGCCTTCTGAAAAGCAGCGGTTTGAATGACCTGGAAGAGTGTTCCAATGACTTCACTAAGTGGCGGAATGAAGAAGGTCAGATCAGCCTGGCCGACGATTTCCCACAATAGCCCCCAGATCAGAAGCGATGACATCCCGGGCAGGCGGTATCCAAAAAGGGTCATGGGTTACTCCACATAAGACCGGAGGGACGCCCAGATGGCATCAACAATGTCGAGGTATTCCGGATCACGGCGGATGCTATCAGCGCCGTTCTGGCGATTGATGGAGGGCCGGATGATCTCGTGCACTCGGCTTGGCCGCGGCAGCAGGATCGCGATCTGGTCCGAGACGTAGACTGCTTCTTCTATGGAATGCGTCACGAAAATGAAGGTCTTGTTTTCGTTTTCTACGAGCGCCAGGAGGTCTTCCTGGAACTTGCGGCGCGTTTGCTCATCCACCGCCGAAAATGGCTCGTCCATTAGGAGGACTTCGGCGTCGACCGACAGCGCGCGCGCCAGGCCGACCCTTTGACGCATGCCGCCAGACAGTTCGTGAGGATACGCGTTTTCAAAGCCGCTCAGGCCGACCTGATCAACGTAGCGCTTGGCGATGTCTTCGCGTTCAGATTTCGCAACACCGCGCATTTCCAGACCGAACGCCACATTGCGGATCACACTGGCCCAGGGCAGCAACGCGAAATCCTGGAATACGAAGGCGCGGTCTTTGCCCGGCCCCGTCACCATCTGCCCGTTCACTTCGACCTCTCCGGATGTCGGTTCCAGTAAACCGGCAATAATCTTGAGGAGCGTGGTCTTGCCGCATCCGGACGGCCCAAGAAGTGACGTCAGTTGGCCCTTTGGAAACTCCAACGAAAGATCGCGCAGCGCTTCGACGTCGCCGTAGTTCTTGGAGATATTTCGCGTGGAAACCGCACTTTCCAAGCCGCCCGTCAATTCCACAACGTCGGATTTAGTCTGAGACATAGCCACGCTGATTTCCTTTGAAGAGAATGCTTTCGGTCTTTTCCAGAAGATTCAGGAATAGCACCGCGAGCAGGATGATTGAGAAGATTGCTGCATACATGCTGGGATAATCGGCAATTGATCGGCTGAAGGTTATGATGTCGCCAACCCCGGTCGGCGTAATCTTGAGTTCAGCCAGAATCGCGCCGATGAAACCGGCGGATACGCCAAGGCGCAGCCCGGCAAAGATCACGGGAGACGCCGCAGGTATCACGATTTTCAGAAGGATCGCCGGATCCGAAGCGAGATAGGCTTTTCCCATCTCCTTGAGATTCTCGGGCGTGTTCCGAACCGCGCTTGCTGTGTTAAGCACGATGACAGGCATTGCCATGATGCACACTACGAGCACTTTCGATGTCAATCCGATACCATAGGCCAGGACCAGCAGCGGGATCAACGCCGCCAGCGGGGCAGCCTGCATTACGATGAATATCGGAGAGAACAACCAGTCGAAGACTTTGCTCAAACCGGCCCAAAGCCCGACGCCAATTCCCAGAAATGCCGAAATCGCCACACCGACGACAAGCGGCTGCAACGTTTCGCCATAAGCTGCCCAAAGCGTTCCGTTGACAGACATGGTCCACAACGCTGCCATGCTTTCCACGAAGGTAGGAAAGGAATAGCTGACCGGAATACGTCCGGCAATTTCCCAGGCGCCGAAAAGCGCGAGGGCCGAAACGATCTTAAGGACAAGCGCACGATCCATGGACATCACCCTGGGAATTGAGGTGCCGCCGCGCCGTGTTCCGGCGCGGCGGCGTTTTTACTAGTTTCCGGCGGCCATTAGCGGCTCAAGATACCAGAAGTCGTTGATGTCCAGCGTGCTTGGGTCACCATCAAGCTGCCCGGCAGCAGAGTACCATTCCAGATCGGCATTCGCGGCGACCTCGCCGCCACCATTTGGACTATAAAGGCCGGCCTCCACCGCATCAGTGTAGAACCCGTCAAGTTCTGCCAAAATCTCCTCTGGCAGTTGGCCGATTGGACCATCAGGGTTGGTTTCGCGGCGGATGATTGTCGGATCTTCGTGCATGTCCGTGTAGGTGCTGACCAGTGCGTCAACAAAGATCTGCACGTCTTCCGCATTTTCCTTGATCCAATCAAGATTGCCGAACAGGGCCTCGTCCGAGGCCTCCACATCGAACATTTCCAGCACATTGAAGTTGGATCCGGCTTCTGAGCGCATCAGCTTGTTCGTGTTCGATAAGTCGATAATGGTTGCATCCGCCCGACCGCCAAGTAGCGCCGCGACGCGGTTCGACGAACCCGGAACATAGGAGCGTTCGCCGAAAGTTATGCCCAGACGTTCCTCAATCACGTTCGCGATTGAATCCGTGCCGCCACCCCGGGAATGCAGCAGGATCGGTTCGCCATCAAGGTCGTTCAGCGACGAATACTTTTTGGTGGTCACCGGGAAGAACTTCAACTTGGACAGTTGAAAAACGATACGGATCGGCGCGCGCGACCGCTGCATAGCGGCATAGGGAGTGCCAAAACCGATGTCCATTTGCCCGGAAAGAACTGCCTGAATTGCCAGTTCTTCATCCGAGAACGCGGTCCACTCATAATCAAGGCCATTCGCTTTGGCGCGATCCAGTGCCACGAAGAAAGCGGCAAGTTCGTCTGAAGGCGTTTCGGCAAGCGCGATCCGGATCTTCTCGGCCGCGGCAGCGCCGGCGGTCAGCCCCAGCGCAACTACCGCGCCGGTCAGTGTTTTCATGAAAGTCATATTGTCCTCCCGTTGATGTTCAGGTTGAGACCGTTGACCGGCCTTCGTTCATATCTCTCCAAATAACCTTGCGGCTACCGAACTCAGGTGATTGCGCATCGCGTCATTGGCGGCAGTAACGTCGCGTGCTTCGATCGCGGCAAAGATCTCTTCATGATCTGCAAAGCTCGGGTGATCCTGCGAGGGCCGATCAGACGACCGAATGACCGTATTCCAAGCCACTGCACGTTTCACATCATTCAAGTTATCAAACAGGGTGACCAACAGAACGTTTCCTGTCGCTTCGGCGATAGAGCGGTGAAATGCGTCGTCATGCGCCTCGTATTCATCCCAGGACACAGCGTGAAACGCCCGGTCGCGGGCCAGCCGCACCGCAGCTACGGCTTCCGATGTGGCATGCAATGCCGCCTCACGGGCCATGGCAGGTTCCAGAGCTAGCCGCGCGCGGGTCAACTGCACCGGAGACACTTGGCGGGTTAGCTCCGCCAGGCTGCTTCCACCGGCCTGAGACGCAACAAACGTCCCTTTGCCGACGTGCCGCCAAATCGCCCCCTCCCGCTCTAACGTATCCAAAGCCTTGCGCAGGACCGTGCGGGAGACACCAAATCGTACCATGAGATCCCGCTCCGGCGGCAGGCGATCACCGGGCGAGTACTTCCCGCTCTCGATAAGTTCGCGCAATTCTCCCAGCGCAACTTCGTGACCAATTGGGTTGATTTGGTTCATTTTTCCCGTTTATTGGTTGATCAATTTAGCGGTATTGACCTAATCTAAGCCTCATATTGCCGATTCGACAACAGTTTCTTTTCTAATTGTCGGATTGGTTGGAATTGGTTGAACGCCGAGCGCTGGATGGAGATGGAATGGCTAACTATGTAATCGAGGCACCAGAGCAGCACGCGTTGCCGATTGTCGGAACCGACGCGACCTTTCCTGTGAGACGCGTCTATTGCATCGGGCGCAACTATGCCGCCCATGCCATCGAGATGGGGCACGACCCGGACCGCGAGCCGCCGTTCTTCTTCCAAAAGAATCCCAACAACCTCGACCCCTCTGGTGAATTTCCCTACCCACCGCACAGTTCCGACGTTCACTACGAGGTTGAGGTTGCCGTTCTGCTGAAATCCGGCGGCACGAATATCTCTCTGAATGACGCCGAAAGTCACATCTATGGCTATGCCCTCTCGCTCGACATGACTCGCCGCGACTTGCAGGGCGCCCAGAAAAAAATGGGTCGCCCATGGGAGATCGGCAAGGCATTTGAAAGATCCGCGCCGATCGGACCGATTCATCCCGCAGCTGAAACCGGGCTTCTGAACGAGGGTGAGATTTCGCTCAAGGTGAACGGGGAACTGAAGCAGGAAGGCGATCTGAACCAGATGATCTGGAAGGTGCCTGAGATGATTTCTTACCTGTCGGACTACTTCGAACTCGCTGCGGGGGATGTGATTTTATCGGGAACCCCCGCGGGCGTTGGGCCGATCCAAAAGGGCGACACCATGGAGATTGCGGCGGATGGATTGGGAAAACTGAACGTGGTCGTGATTTAGAGCTTCGGAGTGCGCGCGACGCCATCTTTTCGAAAGCAAAAGAACTTTGGCGCGCTGCCGAACAGTCGAACGTTGCTCAGCAAATCTCTGTTGTAGCTGCGAAACCCGAATGGCCGCAACGAAGCGCTGCGGTGCAGCACATCGAAGACAACGAGGAGGCCCGCGAACCTGTTAGCCGATCACTTTAGACCTGCCGCGATCAGCGATTTCGTTATCCGATCGAGCTGTGCCGCGTCTCGATAAGGATAGCGTTCCTGAAAATGCTGCAATTTGAAGTCGGGATTCAGGGACAGGGTATCCTGTATTTGTTCGACTGCTTCGGCGATCTGCCCGTTCTCGACCAATGCCGCTGTTGCAATAATTCGGCCCGGCATGAACGAAGGCATGACGCGTGCGACCCGCCCTTCGAGCTCTATCGCCGTGGCGTAATCGCCAAGCAGAAATTTGGCATGTCCAAGGTGGTGCAATACGTTTGGTGGAGCTACCGGATCAAAATGCAAACAGGTCTCGGCGGCATCTACCGCTTGATCGGGCAGGCCAGCAAAATTTAGCGCTTCACAGTACCATGAATAGACGTCTGCGTTGTTGGGCTCCAACTCAACGGCTCGACTGAAATGCTCGAGCGACGGGTCATGCTCCCCATTGATCGTCAGCGCCCAGGCCAGCCGCGCGTGGGCAAAGCCCGACTTATCATCAAGCTCAACCGCACGGCGTCCTTTTTCGATCGCAACGCTCAACCCGTTCTCAAACCCCGGAAATCCAAAGGTGTGACCGCTTTGATAGGGAAAAACTTGTTCGGCCCAGGCGCGGGAATACGACGGGTCAATTTCGACAGCCTGGTCGAGTAGTGCGAGGCACTCAACGAACGCATCGGGCTGAAACTTGAAGAACAAAGCACGCGCGCGCAGGCACAACTCATAAGCCTCGGCACTGGCACCGCGATTGATGCCTTCGTTGCTTTGCAGGTTCGCCTGCAGAGCTCGCGTAATCTCGGACGTGATATCATCTTGGACAGCGAAAATGTCGCTAAAATCCCGATCATAGCGTTCCGCCCAGACCGAACCTCCGGTCTTTGTTTCGACCAATTGCGCGTTGATCCTGATCCGGTCGCCTGCACGGCGAACGCTGCCTTCTAGAATATGCGCGACGCCCATGTCCCGCCCGATTTCAATAGTGCTTCTTGACGAGCCCTTGAACGAAAAAGCCGTATTGCGCGCAATCACAAACAGATCCTGTACTTTGGATAAGTCCGTAATCAGATCTTCGGTTAATCCATCGGCAAAATAGGCCTGCTCATCATCGTTGCCGATATTCGTGAATGGCAGGATACCCACTGATTTCGCCGGTCCGCTTGGCTGAGCGACCTCCGACCGTACAGCGACGCCATCATCCAGATTTGCGACAAAGCGAAAGCCCTGTCGCGGCAGCGTCTTGATAACCGCCTGGCGCGTGCCGTCATCCCCAACCGCTGTGCGGATCGCATTGATCCGGGCGTTCAATGTTCCATCGCCAACGATCCGACCTTGCCAGACCGCTTCAAAAATCTCGTCTTTTGAAACCACGCGCCCGGCATGTTCGATGAGGAACACAAGCAAGTTAAATGCCTGCGGCTGCAACGGAATCGGACCGGAAGGCCCGGATAATTCAAGCCGTTCGTTGTCCACCGTGTAGTCGGAAAACGCGAAAATCATCCGCAAGCAAGCCTTTCGCAAGCAAAATTAAGCAGTAGGCAAGGAACAAACACACCCACGGTCAAGCGCAGCCAGATCGCCTGAAATAGATTGGTATCAACACAAACACATGAGGTACCAATGTCCACAGTCTCCACAAACCCGCAAGCTGACATCAATGTCTCGGACGAAGAGAATAAGACAACATCCGTCATTTTGGACTGCATCCGCAAAGTCAGCAACGTTTTTTGGGCCTATACAGAAGAAACCGGCGAAGCCAGCACCAAGTCCTATGAAGGGTTGCTGTGAACTTCAGGGGTTTTCTGCGGAGATGGCCGGGTGCCAGTCAGCCGCGACAGAACTCGATCAAACGATTTCAACGAGTGTTCGGTCTGGCGTTCTGCAATGCTGCGTAGCTGGCGACTAATAGATGGCTGGCCTGGGCCGTCCACATCGTCCTTCCCCCTCCAAGCTCTCTGTTATGCTGCGGTACCATTGATGTCGGCATCAAGCCAAAATCCCTTTGCTATGCCAACCATGATGTCGACCCCCTGGGTCACGGCCAAATAGTAACACCCGCAAATCAGAAGTCTGGCCAAGCGGTCGCAGCACAAGTTTTCCTTCGGTTCTCGTAGTTTTGGTGCAAAACAACGCGTAACTTCCAGTCGTGAATTCGCAATATTGAGCAAGCCTTCAGCTACGAGCCCTACTGTGCCGGTTGTGGATGCGGCCGGGCCTCTTGGTCAGATTGGCTTTCCGCGCGGCCAACGCCGTGTCGCAAGACGCAAAATGCGAAGAGTGCCATGGAAATCACCGCAAGCAATGAGCCAATCTTTGCCAAGATCTCACCTTGACCAGTGATCGCCATGGCGATGCCGGGTGTAAGGACAATGACCGCAACGAATGTTATCCCGAAGTGAAGTGCTGCCATCCGAGTTTGAGCGGCTTTCGGTGTCAATGCATAGTAGGTTCCGAATATCGCCATCGACACAAACCCGATCAGGTTCAGGTGGCCATGCGCCGGCGACAGCGTGTGGTCTTGGGTCGCCGACATCTGGATACCCCAGATCATGCCACACAATGCAAATAATGCGGCGGATGCAAAAAACCATTTCGGTAGCTTCGTCATTTCGTATCTCCTTGTACTCGGGGTACTTGGTTGGCCGATCGAGATCAGGTTGCGTGATGTCTAATTGGGGCCAACTATCGTCATTCCGACGTCGCCTGCGACTTTCAGCACTGCGCCGATATCGGGCTCTTTGGGGGTTGGCAGCTCAGTTTGGTCGTCCGGGAGGACGCTACCAAGTTTGGTAAAGAATGCTTCATGCATGTGTCCGGGGGCATTCAGTACCAGGACCCGCGCCGGACTGTCGCCTACCGCTTGAAACGCGTGTACCGCGCCATCCGGAATAGCGATGTAGTCGCCTGAACTGGCGAGACGTTCCTCGCCCTCAATCACGAACATAATTTGGCCGTCAATTATGAAGAAACCTTCGGACTCACCAGCGTGGTGGTTGGGTGGTGCGCCAGCGCCGACCGGCACGGTGCATTCGACAAGGCAAAATTTGCCATCGGATTCTGACGGGAAGGCGTGGAACTTAGTCAGAATGTTCAGAACGTTATAATTGCGTGGACGGTTCGCCATGTCGGCCTCCTATGGCTTGACTGATTCTGGCATATATGATACATATGTCTCATAATAAGACAAGAGTATCATTTTGGGGCGGTGGGCGTAAAACCAAGTATGACCAAATCTCAGAATCGATCCGCACAACGCGAGCGAACGCGACAAGCCATTCTGGATGGCGCAAAAAAGCTTCTGTCCGAGGGCAAAACAGTAACGGTCACCGCCGCTGCCGCCGAAAATGGCGTATCAAAAGCGACGAGCTATCGGTACTTTTCTGACGCCAGCGTTCTTGTGGCAGAGGCTGTTTTAGATGTGGCAGTTTTGCCTTACGAAAACGTGGTTGCAGGTGCGCAGGATCTACGCGGAAAGTTGAAGGCTATTTGCCTCTATTTTCTTGACCTAACCTTGGAAAATGAAGCGGGTTTTCGGCAGTTTCTGGCCGCAGCTATGACAGAATGGAAGCCAGGCAGTTCAGCAACCGAGCGTGGTGGTCGCCGAGTCAAAATGTTCCGGCGCGCGCTGTCAGAGCATGACACCGGTTTGTCCCCGAAGCAGGTCGACACTCTTTTGCAGGCCTTGTCCGCCTCTACAGGTCTGGAAGCCTTGATTGCTCTGATGTATGTCGCGGGCGCGACACCGCAGCAAGCTCAAGAAACTGTCGCTTTCATGGTGGATGCGATTGTCGACAGAACGTATGGTAAGACAAGCTAAGACACAATTTCTGACCTGGAGTGTTGGCTTGGCACTCTCCGAAAAACGAGCAAGGACGCCAAAGCCGGGCGCGCGCCCCAAATGATTGAGTGTCCAATTCTTGAGAATTGTTCTGCTCTAGTGCCGCCACCGATCTGCCGAAATGAATGCCTGTTCTGCCCGTCATTGCGATCATTTCGAAATGGCCGATGATGCGCACGCGGCGAATGCCTGGAATGCGGGACGCGAGCGCAGAATCGCGAAAGGATCGTGAAGGCCCGATCTGGGCCGTCAGTGACGGCGGCCCAATGTTTAGATTTCCACACTTTCACAGATGGCCAAAGCGTCTTCAAGTTTGACGCCAAGATAGCGGACAGTGCTAACCATCTTGGTATGGCCAAGCAGGATCTGGACCGACCATCAGCGGCTCCCCCAGCGCCCTGCCACAACGCCAATCCGACGTTGGCGCTTGATCATATCACCGAAAGGAGCATTCGCAGAGAAGGTTTGCATTAAGCTCGATCTAGCAAATGCTGTGCCGCTTCCGAGTTGCGGCTTTTGAGCGGCTTTGCCGGTTCTATTTTGCGGGTCTTGAAAATTGTTACTTTATAAAATAAAGATGTTTCAAACAGCGAGATCATGTCAATGCGTAAACAAGCGGCAATCAGACAGGCGGACATCCTTGGCGTGCTGAGGTCGTCTGAAGCACCAATGTCGGCCTATCAAATCTTGGGCCGTCTACAGAAGAATGAGCCGGATATCGCAGCGCCGACGGTGTATCGGGCCTTGACCGCGTTGACCGATCAAGGACGGGCGCACAAACTGGAATCGCTCAAGGCCTTCGTGCCATGCCGGTGTGACCATGAAAACAGCCTGCCGGTCCTCACCATCTGCGACGACTGTGGACTGGTCGAAGAACATGACGGTGGTTCGCTTATACCAAAATTCACCACTCTGATTGCAGCCAGCAAATTCGTTCCTGACCGCCACATCGTTGAGCTCCACGGGGCTTGCAACGCTTGCGCTGTTTGAACCAAATCCAAACCAGAAGGTATAACATGAAATACGCACTTCCCGCTTTGGTCGCTTTAATCGCCGCGCCCGCCATCGCCGAAGATGCACGGGAACTTGACGCTCACGAACACGGCGTCGGAGAATTGAACATCGCGATTGACGGCAATACCGTCGCTATGGAGTTTCACGCACCAGGTGCGGACATCGTTGGTTTTGAATACGAAGCCTCAAGCGCCAAAGATCGCGCTGCAATTGATGACGCCGTGGCCATGCTGGCGAAACCGCTGGACTTGTTCGTTCTACCCGCGGCGGCAGAATGCAGCGTCACACAAGCCAGCGCTGCCTTGGAAAGCGAAGAAGAACATGACGAACATGATCACGAAGAGCATGCCGATAGCGAGTCTCATGGAGACCACGACGACGAGCACGGCCATGAAGACCACGCCGAAGCTGAAGAGCATGCCGATCACGACCATCATGCCGAAGCTGAAGCTAGCCATACCGAGTTTCACGCCGAATACGCGTTGAACTGCGGCAATCCTGACGCGCTGACTGGAATCGAGTTCGCCTATTTCGAGACCTTCGAGAATGCTGTGGAACTGGAGGTGCAGATCGTGACGGTTTCCGGCGCGCAGGCCTTCGAGATTGAACGCGAAGCACCGATGCTCGATCTGCGCGGCATGTTCTAATTGACTGGGCCCGACCCAATCCTTGATCTTAAAGACGTTCGCTTCCAGTGGCCGGGGCGGGCGTTCTTCGCACTGCGCGTGCCTGATTTCTCGGCAATGCCGGGCGAGACTGTCCTTCTGCTTGGCGAAAGTGGATCGGGAAAATCCACGCTCTTGTCGCTGATCTGCGGCACGGTCCAGGCGGATTCCGGGAATGTGCGCGTTGCAGGCACCGATTTGTCGAGCCTTTCGCGCGGACAGCGCGACCGCTTTCGCGCCGAACAGATCGGGATGATATTCCAGCAATTCAATCTGCTGCCGTTCGGCTCGGTTCTCGACAATATTCTTTTGCCGCTGCGCTTTGCGCCGACGCGCCGCGCGCGTGTGAGCAACGGACGCACAGAAGCACACGAAATTTGCAACGCTTTGGGTCTGCCTGACCTTTTGGCCGCGAAGGCCGCCACCCTCAGCGTCGGCCAACAGCAGCGTGTTGCTGTCGCGCGCGCCATGATTGGGCGACCGCCGATCATCATTGCCGACGAACCCACCTCGGCGCTGGATGCAACCAGTCAATCGGCGTTCCTCGACCTTCTGTTCACACAAGTTCAGGCCCATGGCACGACGCTTTTGATGGTCAGCCACGATCCCCGCCTGGGTGAGCGTTTCGACCGAGTGATCGCTATGGAAGAAATCGCGCTAATCGAAAGGCAGGCGGCATGATCCTGCGGTTGGCGATCGGATCGCTGGGCGCACGGGCGTTGACGGTTGCCATGACGGTTCTGGCAATCGCGCTGTCGGTGGCATTGTTCCTTGGCGTCGAAAAGGTGCGCACCGGAGCCAAAGCCAGCTTTGCTGACACGATATCGGGGACAGACCTGATTGTTGGTGCGCGGTCTGGGTCGGTGCAGCTTTTGCTGTACTCAGTTTTCCGCATCGGCAGCGCCACGAACAATGTCACCTGGGAAAGCTATCAGGACATCGCCGCGCAGCCCGAGGTTAACTGGATTGTCCCGATCTCGCTCGGCGACAGCCATCGTCAGTTTCGCGTGATGGGCACCACCGTTGCGTTCTTCGAGCGCTACAAGTACCGGCAAGGTCGAAGTCTTTCGGTGGCTGACGGCGCTCTGATGGCCGATCTTTTTGACACGGTGATTGGCGCCGATGTTGCCACTTCACTCGGCTACAGCATCGGTGACCCGATTGTCGTGGCCCATGGAATTGCGTCTTTCAGTAAGCACAAGGATCAGCCGTTCCGCGTGTCGGGCATTCTTGAAAAGACGGGAACACCGGTCGACCGTACCGTGATGGTCAGCCTGGAGGCGATCGAGGCGATCCACGTTGATTGGCAGAACGGCGCACAGATGCCCGGCCAATCGACACCGGCCTACACCATTCGGCAGATGGAACTGACGCCCAAGGCCATAACTGCGGCGCTGATCGGAGTTGAAAGCCCTTTGCAGACCTTCGCTTTACAGCGCGCGATCAACGAATACCCGGAGGAGCCTCTGCTGGCCGTTTTGCCGGGTGTGGCCCTTCAGGAGCTTTGGGCCATCGTCGGGGTCGCAGAAACCGCGCTTTTGGGCGTGTCGGCCATGGTTGTGGTCACAGCCCTGATCGGCATGATGGCCACGATTTTTTCCAGCCTGAACGAACGTCGCCGTGAAATGGCAATTTTCCGGGCAACGGGTGCACGACCCATAACGATCATGGGCTTGCTGGTTTTGGAGGCGGCACTGACCGCGGCGGTAGGCGCGCTGCTTGGGGTGCTGTTTCTCTACCTCGGGCTGACCATTGCACAACCGGTGATAGATCGTGCCTTTGGCCTCTGGCTGCCAATTGAAGCGCCCAACATGAGGGAGCTTTGGGTCTTGCTCGGCGTGGTGGCTGCTGGCGCAATTGTGAGCATGGTTCCAGCCTTCAGAGCCTATCGTCTTTCGCTGGCCGATGGTATGACGGTGCGCACATGAAGCTTTCGCGCAGACATATCATTGCAAGTGGCTTTGCCGCCGCGGCATCCGCGCGACCATCGCTGGCGCTGTCGCCGCTTGAAATTGGCTGGGAAGACTTGATCCCACCGGGCGTGCCCTATTCCGAGATCATTGGCGAAGGCGACCTGGACGAAGCCAACGACACTTGGAGCCCCATCTTCGATGCCAACGCAACCAAGTTGAATGAGGGCCTGGATGGGGCCTACATCCGGATGCCGGGTTACATTCTTCCGCTAGAGATTGGTTCGGACGGCATCACCGAATTTATCCTCGTTCCCTATCTCGGCGCCTGCATCCATACACCGCCTCCACCACCCAATCAGCTGGTGTTCGCCCAGGCAACAAAGCCCTGGCCCGGAGATCAACTTTGGGATGCTGTCTGGGTTAGCGGTACTTTGCGTACGCGACTGCAATCCACTGCGATTGCGCAAACCGGTTATGCGCTATCGGTCGATATGATGGAAACCTACGAATGGTAGGTTCTCTGTCTCGGCGCAATGCCATCGCACTGCTGGCCGGCGCAACCATTCTTCCACGTGCCGGGCTTGCGGATGCGGTCATTGATCTGGATTGGGAAGACCTGCTGCCCAAAAGTCAGTCAGCAATTCCACCCGTCCTGAACAGCCTCATCGAACATGATGCCCCCAGCCTGTCCAGCAAGCAGCCCGCCTCGACCGGGGTTCGGTCTGACTGGAATGGAATGATCGTGCGGCTGCCGGGTTTCATCGTCCCGATCGACACAGTAGGCACCGCCGTCACAGCGTTCATCCTGGTGCCCTTTGTCGGGGCGTGCGTCCATGTTCCGCCACCCCCGGCAAACCAGTTGGTCTTCGTAACGACCCCTAAGCCTTACGAGAGCGCGGGCATCTACGCCCCCGTCAATGTGACGGGTATGTTCGGTGTATCCTCAATGACCACGCATCTTGCGCAGATTGGTTATGCCCTGTCGGCAGAGAAGATTGAGCCGTTCTGAAGCCGAAGATCACTCAGATGCTCTGAGGTGCCTCTAGATTTGTAGACGCATCGCCCCCTAGTTTTGCGGTCAGTAGGTCGACATGTGGACAAGCAATTACAGCGACGATTTCAAGCACGACGCTGTGCATCAGGTGATTGTGCGCGGATATTTGGTTCGTGAGGTTTCCAATTGTTTGGGCGTTAACACGCACTCTATGTACAAACGGATTAAGCGGTTTTCCGAACAAACGTCGAAGGCCCAGGCTGTGGATCATGAGGCTGAGAACCGGCGGCTGAAGCGGGAGCTGGCGCGCGTGACTGAGGAGCGTGACATCCTAAAAATGGGTGAGACCATTTTCCGCCATTGGTCTGAGGACAATGGTCGAACGCGTATTTCGCGCGCGAGTCCCAATGAAGTGCGCCTTCATCCACTGCCTGGCAGTTGATTGCGCAGCAATCGACGAGAAGGCAGGGCATCGTGGCGAGTTCGGTGTCCGGGCCATGTGCCGGGTGCTGCAGGTTCATTTCAGCGGCTTCTACGCATGTCTTAAGGAACCGTTAAGCCACCGAGCGCAGGAAGTATTGCGGCAAACCGAACTGATCCGCCGGGCTTGGGCCGACAGTGGCAAGGTTTATTGCTACCGAAAGTTAACTGACGATCTGCGCGATCAAGGAGAACGGGTTTTCGAGAACCGGGTTGCGCGGCTGTCGTCATTGGCCGGGATCGCCGCACAGATCGGCTACAGACGCCGTCCGGAGCGCTATAGTGGCCAGCCTGCTGTCGGGTCCGAGGACAAGCTAAACCAGAAGTTCCATGCCTCTCAGCCCGATCAGGTCTGGGGTCGTTCATTGTGGCGCCATTGGTTCGAGCCCAATGGACGACGATATCACCTACATCAAGACGTATAAAGGCTGGCTGTAAATCTGTGTCGTCATCGACCTGTTCTCGCGTCGCGTCGTCGGATGGTCCGCGCAATCCCGCATGACCACGGACCTTGCACTGCAGGCCCTGCTGATTGCTGTCTGGCGGCGAAAGCCCGACGGCCAGATCACGGTGTATTCCGATCAGGGTTCGCAGTTCACCAGCAAGGAGTGGCGGTCATTCCGGGAGTGTCCTGAACTCTGTGTATCTGGTCTGGCCCACGCGGGTTTCAGATACGGTCACGCATTGAAGCGTTCGTCGAACATGATAGCGAATTGATTTCGGGCGGCAAACCATTCTCGG
>Ga0070726_10001376_pt1 | contig 24666 bp, 12 predicted proteins | sample tdAd471_FD_67275 | JGI IMG/M metagenome (GOLD analysis project Ga0070726, IMG submission 67275) | Marine sediment microbial communities from the Atlantic coast under amendment with organic carbon and nitrate - tdAd47.1 | ecosystem: Environmental > Aquatic > Marine > Coastal > Sediment | place...
TTGGATTTTTGTGCCAAGTATAATTTTGAAGCCATTGATCCCACCGGCTATTACTTTCCGGACTATCCAGCGGTACCTTCCGATGAATATATCTATCGCTTCAAACGACAGGCTTTTTTATTGGGCTTGGACATCAGCGGAACAGGCGTACGAAATGATTTTGCCCAAGCTGATGCGGCAAAGCGAGCAAAGGATATAGAATTGATCAAGCAATGGATTGTCGCTGCGGCCAAGATGGGCTGCCCACATGTCCGCATTTTCACCGGCCGATCCAAAACGACTGATCATTCTCGAGCAGAAGTGTTTGCCTGGATCGCTGCGGCGATTAAAGAATGCTGTACTGAGGCGGCCAAATATGGCGTCATGATCAGCCTCCAAAATCACAATGAATTTTTGCAGGATGCGGATGAGGTGGATCAGTTATTCGAAATGGTGGACTCACCCTGGCTTGGCTTAAACCTAGATATCGGCAGTTATCGCCAGAAAGATCCTTATGCAGAAATTGCCCAGAATATCAAGCACGCCATTACTTGGCAGATCAAAGAAAATGTCTGGATTAATGGGAAAGAAACGCCTACGGATTATGTCCGCTTATTCCGAATCATCAAGCAGGCCAACTACCGAGGCTATCTACCTTTGGAGACCCTTGGTGCAGGCGATCCTTTCGAGAAGGTGCCCCGTTTGTTGGAGCAGGTAAAGGCGGCGATTTTGGAGGTGGAGGGAAGTTGAAGGGGGCAGGTTGGGAAGTTGTAAGTCGTGAAGTCGTAAGTCTCTCGGCAGTGGCTTTTAGTTGAACACTGAGACACTGAGGCACGGAGCCTTGTTCTCGCCTTTTGATTTTGATTTCCATTGCCATTTTGATTGAGCCGCGGCAAGTCAGCGACGAGGATGACGTAGCCGTCAATTTATTGGCGAAGCTCAATGCCCGTGCCCAGCCGCCAGCCCAGCGATGCCCTCGCCTTTTGATTTTGATTTCTATTGCCATTTTGATTGTGATTTCCATCACCATTTTGCTTCCAAAGCTCGAAATCTATTTCATTTTGAACAATGGCGGATACTGCAACTTATCCATGTAGCTCAGGTTTTGATGCGCCATTGCGTCTGGCTCAATAAGCGCTTCGCCATAAATGGTGCTGGCCATACTGAATAGAGGTTTTAACTCATTTTCGATGGCTTTTTCAACCCCTCCTTCTGCAAATGGCCGATGGAATGCAAAATTAGTGACCGGATTGGCCGATATAGTCAGTTCCTCATTGGCTTCAGCGATCAGTAGATCATAAGGTTCCGTGAAGTATTGGTCTTTCTTTTCGTTTTCATAGTTTACTTTAATAGAAGGGTTTGAACTATTAAATGGGTAGCTTAACAGCGCCCCTATTGCAGCAGTAAAGAGTGGGTGGAGGAAAAACCGTCTGCAGTCATCCTCAGGTAGTAAATGCCTCTTTTTAAGGTAGGGGCGACTTGCCATTGGAAACGATTGATTCCTGGGGTGACACTACCTTGATAAATACCGGCTACTTCTTGCCCCAATTCATTGTAGACGCTTAAATTGAGAGAAGGGATGCGCTCGGCGATCTGGACTTCGATTTCTACAAAGTCGGTGCTAGGATTAGGAAAAACCTTCCAGCTAGAAAACGCCAAAGGGGCGGCTTGATTCGCTAGGGGCTGGGCCACGAAATCGCGTTGGAAAATGCCATGCCCGTGCGTAGCAATTCGCAGCTTCCGATTGGAGGGAGAAATGTTGAGGTCTACGACCATAGTAGCTTCGGGGAGGGCGTCGCTAAAGGCTTGCCAGCTAGCGCCTGCATCGGGCGAGTAGTATACCCCAAGGTCATTTCCTACATAGATATCATTGCTATTCAAGGGATCAATCACTATCGTATTGGTGGGGATATCCGGGAGGTCACCGTCTATCGCATTCCAAGTGTCGCCTCCGTCCTCGCTTTTGTAAAGGTGTTGGGTGCCGAAACCTGAAAAAGCAGTATAGATAATTTCGGGATCATTGGGATCAATACTGATATCTTTGCACACGCGATTGGGCAAGCCACTTAAGGGGGTGAAGCTCGTTCCCCCATTGGTCGATTTGAATAGCCGAGCATTTCTAGGTGCGCTAAAGGGATCAGGGGTAGTCGCTATATAGACGGCATTAGCATCAATAGGTGAGATGGCAATCTTGACTATATAATTGGTAATATCAATAGTTTGAGAAGTAGTAGGGCTCCAAGAATACCCACTATTAAATGAGCGGTAGAGGTATCGTGCGCCTGCATATATAATATTATTGTCAGAAGGGGCTAACTCGTAAGGAGCGGAAAAGGCCGGTCGATCGCCACTTGCACGGGGCGGTTGGATCGAAGAAAAGGAATGGCCTCCATCCGTGGATTTCACTAAGTAAAGGTTTTGTGCAGAGCCGTATACAATCTGGTCATTGCTTTGGTTGACCGCCGCAGACATGCCATCTCCACCAATCACCCTCGACCAAGAAGGCGAACCCCGGTAGATATAAGTGGAGTTATCCTGAGCACCTGCTATGCAAAAGTCAGGATTGGTAGCAGAGCTTGCCATATTGGCGTAGAATTGGGTAGTTTGTAACCCGCCATTATGTGTGGTAAACGTAAGGCCTTCATCAGCAGAGGAAAACACGCCTCCGTCCGTAGCCAGGAATACTTTGTTGGGAACCAAGGGGTGGTAGTATACGCCATGGATATCGGCATGTACGTAGTCATCATCGCCTTCCGGTGTCGCCACATCGATGACACCAAACGTCCATTTGGCCCAATCGGATCGTTTTGTAAAATTAAATCCCCCATCCGTAGACCGCCAAGCGTCAATGCCGACATTAAAAAGATGGGCAGGATTATCAGGGTTAATAGCGATGTCATGTGAATACCAACCTTGAAAATTAGCAATGTTTTGGTTGTTGATATTGGCCCAAGTAGCTCCGCCATCTGTTGATTTGAAAATACCCCTGGGAGGATTGGCATTACTATCGAAAAAAGCATCTTGCAGAGAAGCATAAATGGTATTGGCATCATCGGGTGCAAGGGCCAATTTGGCATTGCCCGACCAGGCAGTCGGAAGGTTGATATGGGTGATTTCCACCCATTGAGTTCCTCCATCAGTAGATTTGTAAATACCGGACTGTGCTGGGTTTAGCTCAAAATTGAGATTCCCATGTGTCACATAGAGCGTGGTCCCATTGGTAGGATCAATTTCTAGGTCTACACAATTAGGGCGATTAAAAATAAGCGACCAATTATCACCCCCATTTATACTTTTATATACACCAATGGATGTCGCCGCATAAACCTCCTCAAGGTTTAAGGGATTATATTCGATATCCTGGATGCCGATAATTTGATCCTGATTAAAGTCTAGCACATGTGACCAGGAAAGCCCGCCATCTTTGGATTGCAGTATCCCTATTCCGTATGTTCCTCGCGTTAGGCGATTTTCGGTGCCCGGTCGCGCAAAGCCGATCCCGTAGGTTTCTCCCGTTCCAATAATGATATGATCAGGATCATTTTGATCGATGGCGATAGCAGCCACGCCCATGATGGGGAAGCCGGTAGGCACATATTCCCAAGCTTGTTGGCCTACACCTTGTGTCTCGGTTTTCCATAAACCACCGCCAGCAGAACCCGCATAGATAATATCTGGATCTGTTGGATGGAAGGCCAAGCAAAGTGTTCGACCGCCCACGTTCTCCGGCCCTAGACTTTCCCATTCTCCTTCGGTCAGACCTGACTTTTCTAAGGCTTTTGTTCGATGCTGTTGAAAGGCACGAGCGTAACTATTGTGGGAAATGTCAACCCCAGGATAGGCGCGCTCAAAGGCCCAGGCTTCTAGGCTTAATCCTGCACCGGAGGTGGTTTGTTGAGGTAATGTGGGGGCATTAGTGGAAGTAGGTAGGAATACCCCAGCAGATAAGGCGATCAGGCCCGATATTAAAAATAGAGAGAGGAAGCGGTAGCTAATTTTCATACTAATCGGTTGTAAAAGGAGAAAAGTTGAAAATAGGCTTTTCCTGGAGGTTGGGCTGTACATCCTGATCCTTTAATCGTCACTTAGTATACATTCTAAAGGTATCGGCTCTCTGTCGCAGTAGCTTACATCTTCATTTTGATTCGCGCTAGACATCTTTAAAGCGCAAGAAGATCAGCCCAGCGACCAGGCATAGTACGCCGCCAAATACACCGACCAATCGAATGCCAAAGTCATTGCCCGGATCTTTTCCGAAGATAGTAAGGACAGCGAAAATCGTAATGCCAAAGGTCTGGCCCAGCTTAGTAGAAAAGTTGCGAACGGCAAAGTACATGGCTTCCTTTTGTTGTCCAGTTTGAGTGGCGTCACTTTCGGCTATTTCTGCAATGATAGCAAAGGGAAGAATACCAAGGAAGGCAGCCGGTACGGCGGATAAAATAGCAAAGCCGAAAATTTGTAGGCGCGGACCAATAGGTACGGTTCCCATCCAGAAAATAGTCAACAAGAGTAAGCCCTGGAACCAAAGTGAATAGAGGATGAGCTTTTTTTTGCCGATGGATTTGGAGAGCCGAATCACGGATGGGTAAAACAATAGCGAAACGAGTACCAATACCCCCATGACTTGCCCGCCAATATATTCCTCCAAGTAGAGCAAAGAACGTAAAATGTATAATAGACTGCTACTGATGACGGTGAGCGAGACGAAATAAGCAAAATCAGCAACGATAAAGTATAAAAAGTTGCGGTTGCGCCCAATCTGTTGAAAGGCTTGCCAGAAGGGTAGCGTGGTGGGAACACCACTACAGTGCTTAGCTTCATCGATGACAAAAATGGGGATCAGCATGAAAATTCCGCCTATCGTGCAGTGAAACCCAATCGCCCATTGCATGGCTTCTTGCCGATTAGCCAGTTTGAAAATGCGCTGAATGACATCCGCCAAACCTGGCGTTTGCGAAGAAATAATGATCCCGATCACAAAGGTGAAACTTAACCAAGTCGACAGCTTAACCTTTGTATCACTGTCTGGCGCCAATTCAGGAAGCAGGGCATTGTAGGGAATAATATAAGCCGTCATGAATAAATAAAATCCCACTTGCGCTATGCTCAACCACCAAATATTGGCATTGCTCTCATGGTAATCATAAGGCAAGAACATTAAAATACAGAAGGTGACGGCTGGAACAAGAGAAATAGCCATGAATGGTATCCGTCGTCCCCAGCGGCTTTTAAATTGATCACTCCAGTAGGCTATGATCGGGTCGGTCACTGCGTCGACTAGACGCCCCGAGGCGGCAATGATCGCCAGAATGGTGAAGATGCCAAAGATCAAAGTTTGAGGAACGAGGGCAGCCAGCCCAGAATTGTTTGGTGGCAGGTAGAAATAGATCAGCATTACACCAATGATATTGGTTAGGATCGACCATCCTAACATGCCCAGGGCATAGCCAAATTGTCGCCAAGTGGATAGAGAAGAGGTCGACATGCGGTAGGTGTTTTGCTGATTAATTTTGTGCGCGAAAAGATAAGCATATAGATTTTTTTAAGAGCACTGGCGAGTCATTCATTTTATTTATCTTTATTATTACGACGAATAAAAGCACAACGAACATGTCAGCAATACTAGTAATAGGTAGTTCCAATACCGATATGGTGGTTAAGACAGAACGCTTTCCACAAGCCGGAGAGACGATTTTAGGGGGCGAGTTCTTTATGTTCCCAGGTGGAAAAGGAGCCAATCAAGCGGTAGCCGCTGCACGCCTTGGCGGGGAAGTTACCTTCGTCTGTAAAGTGGGTAGTGATATCTTCGGACAACAAGCGATTGAAGGTTTTAATCAAGAAAATATTGATACCCGTTACAGTTTTGTCAGTGAAGGAACCGCTTCTGGTGTAGCCTTAATTACAGTCAATGGTGCTGGGGAGAATGAAATCGTTGTCGCTTCTGGTGCCAATAATGAATTGATGCCTAAAGATATCGATGAAGCGCAAGCTGGCTTCGATCAGGCCGATATGGTACTGATTCAATTAGAAACGCCCATTCCTACCGTCGAATATGCCATCCAAAAAGGCTTCGAAATGGGAAAAAAGGTAATCCTAAATCCTGCTCCTGCTCAAACTATTTCTGCGGCGACATATCCACGACTCTACCTCATTACACCCAACGAAACGGAGGCCGAATTGCTCACCGGTATTAAAGTGACGGATGAAGAAAGTGCGGATAAAGCTGCTGCTGCCCTCTTGAAATTAGGCGTGCAAAATGTCATTCTGACCCTGGGCGCTAAAGGTGCTTTTTTCAAAAATAGCACCACAAAAACAATGATTGCGGCTCAAAAAGTAGAGGCGGTGGATACGACTGCTGCTGGCGATGTATTCAATGGTGCCCTAACGGTGGCCCTCGCTGAAGGAAAGGACTGGCCTGCTGCTATTGATTTTGCCTCTAAAGCTGCCGCCATTTCGGTTACCCGCATGGGAGCCCAAGCTTCTGCCCCGCTTCGCGATGAATTGTAAGGTGTACCAAAATTAAAATAATCAATCTGCCCTACCTCGTTCTCGCCTTTGCCTGCTTCGGCTTACCCACGCCTTTTGATTTTCATTGACATTTTGATTCCATCAAGCCCTTCCCTCCCCTTAGCCTGCTTCGGCTTGCCCATGCCTTTTGATTTTCATTGACATTTTGATTTTGATTGAACATGGCGCCCTGGCCACGCCCTACACTTTATATCCTCAAAAATCATTTCCGCTCCCATTTTAACCTTCAATAGTGTTCGGAAACGAACACTTTATGTTCACAATCGCACAAGAAATTTAATACTTCTTCTACTTGAAAGTTGTTAAATTAACTGATAGTCAATGTGTTATGTGTTTTGGCATGCGGATTGAATTATACTTGGCATCTGAGAACTTCATAAATGAACGATATCATGAAACAGTCTATCTTAATCTCGAACAGAAAATATAAAGCTATGAAAGCAGTTCACATTTGGGTATGGCCAGCCGTATTAAGTATTTGGGCTGTACTGGTATCTGCTTCTAATATTTATGAAGACTTTCATTCCTTCAATCAAATTGAGCTCACCGGGCCGGTAGAAATTCTATTGGTTCACGGTGAGGAGGCTGCCATTAGCCAACAGCGCTGCAGCGAGAAGGTAAGTATCGTGATTGAAGATAAGGTACTTAAGATTCAAACTTCTGAAAAAGCAAAGCCTTCCATCATTAAGGTGACCTATGAAAACCTTTCAAAGCTGACGGCTACCAAAGGAGCCATCGTCACGGCTAGAGAAGCTATCAGGACTGAAGAATTAGCTATCAAACTGGACGATAAGGCTTCTGCAACACTCAATTTCAAGGCCGGAATCGTCAATGCCAGTGCACAAGGCAATAGTAGAATGACTGCTGTTGGTAAAATCAACCATTTCATGGCTGATTTTCACAATAGCGAATTAGAGCATCGTCAGTTGAATGCCAAGAAGAGTAAGATTAATGTCAATAACAGTACGGCTTACAATAAACGTAAATAATCACCTGACAAAATAACGGTCTCTAGTCGGAGTAAAGAGACAACAGTACCTAAGGCCCGGGCTTGCACCGGGCCCCATTTTAACACCTAGAAAGATTCCTATTACCTTATATCATATTTCGGAGATTCCATACCATGTTACAACATCATCTCAAAGCTATATTTCGAAGTTTCTTGAACCGCAAGGTCTTCTCCTCGTTGAACTTCTTGGGGCTCACACTAGGGATGATGGCCTTTGTGCTGATATTGGAATATGTCAGCTATCATTATTCTTTCAATCAATTCCATAGCCAACTACCACAAATACACCGGATATTACTCAGCGATGGCGAACAAGCCAATGAATGGGTTCCTCCCATGCTCGCCCCAGCGGCCAAAGAATCAGCCCCACAAATCAAATACTTTGCGCGCACAATGGATCAAATCGGTGGTTTGGTCCAAGTCGAAAATCCTGAAAATAAACAGCTAAAATCCTTTAAAGAAGAAGATTTATTGTATGCAGATGGAAGTCTGTTTGATATTTTTTCTTTCCCATTTATTCAAGGCAGCCAACCTGCCCAAGAGTTTACCGTAGCCCTCTCCGCTAGTACTGCTCAGCGGTACTTCGGCGCTACGGAAGCAGTTGGGAAGGAGCTGTTATTGAATAATCAATTTGGTAAGCATCTTTACACGGTCAGCGGCGTCTTTCAAGATATTCCCGCTACTTCTGATTATCAATTCGATCTTGTTTTTTCACTTAATAATTTTGAAAATCCAGCTACCCTGAATGGCAGTGCTTGGGCGATGCTCCAACACTGGAACTTCTCTGCTTATAAGTCATTCGTCTTGTTGGCACCTGGTCAACAGAAAGAAGCAACCGAAGCGGTTTTACAACCCCTTACCTCCAACATGCCGGATTATATGGGGGATGAAATTAAGTTGCAGCCGCTATCGGAGGTGCACCTGGGAGCAGGCCTAAGTGGTAGTATCCCCAGTTTTATCAATGTTCAATTTCTATACCTTCTTTTGACGATTGCCGTCCTGATAATAGGTATTGCTTGGATCAATTATATCAATCTATCCACTGCGATTGGCATTACTCGCGCCAAGGAAGTAAGTGTCCGAAAAGTGGTAGGAGCGGGTAAAGGGCAATTATCTATCCAATTCTTAGGAGAAGCCTTGATGATGAATGGTTTGGCTGTATTAGGTAGCTTGATCCTGGTGGATATGATTCAGCCTTATTTCAATGAAATGCTGGATGTGTCCTTGTCTATAGGTCTATTGTTTAAAAGTTGGGATTTAGCTGTATTGGGCTTAGGCTTGTTAGTGGTGGGGATGCTGCTATCGGGAGGCTATGTAGCTTACTTTTTATCGAAGCGGAACCCGATTGAAATGCTAAAAGGCAAATTTTCGCAGACCAAAGGCGGTTTATTAATGCGAAAAGGATTGATGGTTTTTCAGTTTATCGTCTCCATTAGTCTAATTGCTTTCACCATATTAGTTTACCAACAATTGAATTTTGTACGAGAGGCAGATCTTGGCTTCCAACCCGATCAACTATTAAAGATCAGCGGGCCAGAGACCGATCAAGGCGCACGGACCGATCAATCTTGGGCTTTTCGAGAAGAATTGGGGAAACTCTCCTTTGTGATGGACTATTGTAACTCAGGTACGGTACCCGGAGAGGGTTATAGCATGTATGCGCCTGGTTATACACGCATGAATCCAGCCCCCGGAGATGAAGAAAAAGTATATGCCGTGGTATTTACAGACGACCGCTATTTTGACACCTATGGAATCGGCCTTCGCAGTGGCAGAACTTTTGAGCCCAAAATGTTGGCCAAGGATTGGTATGGGATCAAACATGCAGTGCTCAATGAATTAGCAGTAGAGGAGTTGGGTTTTGCCTCTCCCGAAGAGGCGATTGGGCAATTGATTACCCGCGAACATGCCGAACCTGTACAGGTCGTAGGTGTGGTTGAAAATTACCATCATGAGAGTCTGCATAGTGCCTATAGCCCGATGGTCTTCTTACCCCATTTTAACGATCATATGTTTACGGTAAAACTCAATACAGCCGGTTTGGAAGAAAAACTATCGGCTTTGAGTGCACTTTATACAAAGTTGTTTCCAGGTAATCCATTTGATTACCATTTTATCGATCAAAATTTTGACCAGCAGTATCAAGCAGATGAGCGCTTCGGTTGGCTTTTTGGGCTGGCCGCTTGCCTAGCTATTTTTATCGCTTGCTTGGGCTTGTTCGGTTTGTCATTATTTACGGTGGAACAACGTTCAAAAGAAATCGGTATCCGCCGGGTATTGGGCGCTTCGGCTCAACAAATCCTGGCTTTACTCAATAAGGACTACGTTAAGCTATTGATGTTGGCCTTGGGGCTGGCCACTCCGCTTGCCTACTTTGGCGCGGAGCGCTGGCTCCAAGACTTTGCTTACCAGACAACGATCCATTGGTGGTTATTCCCACTAGCGGGTGGACTTACGTTGATCTTAGCATTCACTATCGTCAGCATTAATGCTTTGCAAAAAACTTGGGCTAATCCCGTAGAGACTTTGCGGGACGAATAGGACTATTTTCTAAGTCTTCGGAAAAGACTTCAGAAGTTTTCTCAGGCATATCATAGGAAACTTCTGAAGTTTATGTCAAAGGACAGCTAGGCAGCGATATTGATCAGACGCATAAGATGAGTGTTATTATTTTTCAAAACAGCAATGATGGAAACCCTACGCTCATTGCTGAAAAGCTATTTGAAACCTTTGCTAAATCATAGGACTTATGTTTCAAAACTACCTCAAGACAGCTTTTCGGAACCTTTGGCGGAAACGCCAGATCTCGGCCATCAACTTCTTAGGGATGTTGGTGGCTTTGACAGTAGTAATGTTCATTTTTATCTTTATCCATGATGAGCAACGGTTTGATCAATTTCATGCCAACAAGGATAGTATTTATCGAGTAATAACGCACAGCGAGAATGGGTTATTTGGTACTTACCATAGAGGTTTTACAGGTATTCCGCAAGGGCCTGCCTTTGCAGAAAATGTGGATGAAATAGAGGCTTTTGTAAGAGTAAAAGGGTATCCTGAATTAATCAGAGAGGGAGAGGATAGCCATTACGCTGATGTCGTTTATGTAGACAGTAATTTCTTTGATGTTTTTTCATTTAAACTTCGTGCGGGCGATGCCAAAGCGGCATTGAAAAGGCCCGATCAAGTGATTATTTCGGAGGAACAAGCGCATAAGTTCTTTGGTGAGGAATCAGCTATCGGTAAAACGATAGATATACAATTAGAAGGAGATCAATTTGATCGACTCACCATCGCGGCTGTGGCTGAAACGCCACCAGGTAACTCAAGCATCCAATTTGATTTTATTCTTCCCTTCCTGCGTTATGAGCTGACGGAAAATGAAGAAAAACAGAACGATTGGATCAGTTCTTTCCTCAATACTTTTGTGATACTAAAAGCAGGAGCTACTCCCCAAGTAGCAGAAGATAAATTTGTCCCCATCGTAGCAGAAAAAGCGGAACCGCAACTTAGTAAGATTCGAGATCGGAAGCCAAATATCAAACAATGGTATGGTTTACAAGCTCTAACCGATATCCACTTGCAAGAAGAATTGGTGGTTTCCAATGGTTTGGCTAAGGGGAGTAATCCTCAATACTCTTTCATTCTCATAGCAGTGGCTTTGCTAGTTATACTTATTGCGAGTATCAATTTCATTAACCTGTCTCTGGCTCAATCGCTTGATCGGAGCCGAGAAGTTGGTGTTCGTAAAGTGATCGGGAGTTCTAGGAAGCAATTGATTTTTCAATTTTTAGCTGAATCCTGGCTCTTGGTTGGCTTGACGATTTTGCCAGCCCTGGCCCTGGTACAGTATCTATTACCCACTTTTAATTCTTTTACCGGGAAGGCGCTTCCTTCCGATATATTGTACCAGTGGCCGATTATTGTAGGCTTGCTGGTTTTCCAGCTTCTGCTGAGTGTTTTGGCTGGCTTTTACCCCGCATTAGTACTATCTCGATTTAAACCGATACAAGCCCTCAGTAATAGAACCAAACTAGGTGGTCGCTATCATTGGGCCAAAGGTCTAGTCGTTGTCCAATTCACCTTGGCAATACTTTTTGTGATGAGTGCCTTGTTTTTCCATCGGCAGTTTGAATACCTACAAGATAAAGACCTGGGGTACGAACCAGAGAATTTGATTGGGATAGAATTGCCTTGGTTTACTAGCAACGATATAGCTCCCTTGTTCAAAGAGGCCCTGCAAAGCTATCCCTTTGTTGAGGAAGTGACAGCACGGGGCAATATCTCTAAATATGGTGTGAACCAGACGCTTGTTGAATTTAATGGAGATGAATCCATGACCGTCGCCTATGGAAATATAGATGCTGCCTTTATTCCTGCCTTTGGTATCGAAGTGCAAAAAGGAGAGAACTTTAATCCCGCGATTGGAAGCGATACGCTCAATAAGGTCATTGTGAATGAGACATTTGTCAAAAGGGCCAATCTGACGGATCCTATTGGACAAAGCCTTCGGATGGGAGAGGACCAACTAGAAATACTAGCTGTGGTAAAAGATTTTCATACCGAATCTTTGAAGGAGGAGATCAAGCCCCTTGTGATGTATTGCCGCCCCAATAGTAGGGTAAGGGAATTGTGGGTAAAGACCAGTGATGAGCACGCTGCTCAGACGATTAAAATACTTGAAGATATTCACGAGGCGCACCTGGCTTATTTACCTTTTGAGTATAGTTTTCTGGAAAGTGATCTGGATGTGTACTATCAGGCGGAAGCCCGCTGGAAGAAGGTTGTTAACCTGGCTAGCGCTTTGATGTTACTCATAGCCGCGCTAGGTATTATGGGCCTTTCTGCCCTTTCAGTGGTGCAGCGAAGGCGTGAGATAGGGATAAGAAAAGTGTTGGGTGCTACCGTCAAAGAATTGGTGGCCTTGCTGTCGCTACCCTTGATTCGCCTAGTAGGCCTTGCCTTTTTAATTGCTACCCCGATAGCGTGGTGGGCCGGGCAAAAGTGGTTGGCCAGTAACTATGCTTTTCACATAGAAATCCAATGGTGGATGTTTGCCCTGGTAGGTTTGAGCACTTTATTGCTGGCCTTTGTGACGGTGGGTAAGGAAGCTATTGTTCGAGCACGAGCCAATCCAGCCCAGAGTTTACAACAGGAATAGTATCCTGCTTCAATAGATTTATCATCCTATAATAATTGATGGAAAGCCTCGCACATAAAAACAGCCGCATATGTTAAAGCATTACTTGAAATCAGCCATTCGCAGTTTGTTCAAACACAAACGTTTTACGCTAGTCAATATATTAGGCTTGGCCATAGGAATGGGCGCTTGCTTGTTGCTATTGGAATATGTGAGCTTTGAGCGAAGCTTTGACGGTTTTCACGAGAAGGCAGATCGGCTCTATCGAGTGGTGAATCACCGTTTCAAAAATGGTGAGCCCGTACAATTGGGGACGATTACCTACCCTCGTGTGGGGTATCAGATGAAGGAAGATTTTCCAGAGGTAGTGAATGCTTCGCGCGTATTACCCGGAAATAGTATCCATGTGCACATTGGGGATCAGGAAATGACACTCATAGCAGAGCCCCTGTTTGTGGACAATCATTTTTTCCAAATGTTGTCTTATCCTTTAGCGGCAGGTGATCCTACTACGGCTATGGAGAAAGCCTTTTCTCTAATCCTTTCTGAAAGCAAGGCCAAGCAATTGTTTGGGGAAGATCAAGTTGTCACGGATTTGATAGGGCAATCTATCTACTTCAATGATGTGCAGCTGACTATACAAGGAGTTTGCGAAGATCTTCCGGCTAATACGGCCCTGCAACACGACTTTTTTATTAGCTATGCGACTTTCGTTAATTTCAATTCGGATGCAGATAATAGTTGGAGCTGGTCGGACTTTTACCATTATTTAGAGCTAGCACCCGGTACGGATGTTGCTGCACTCGAAGCCAAATTTGCTGGCTTTAGCGACCGCCATTTCAATGGAGAAGAGGTATCAGGTGCAGAAGAGCATTTTTACCTGCAAGCGCTGCCGGAGGCACATTTGAATTCTCAAAATTTTGAGTATGAGATAGGCGCGACGGCTAATGGCCGTTCGGTGTGGGCGATGCTGCTCATTGCCTTTTTTATCTTGGTATTGGCTTGGATCAACTACGTAAATCTGGCTACCGTTCGAGCCATTGAACGATCGCGAGAAGTAGGGGTGCGCAAAATTGTGGGAGCTAGACGAAGTCAGTTGGTGGGGCAGTTCTTATCGGAGGCGATCCTGGTCAATGTGATTGCTTTTATTTTGGCGACGCAGCTGGCACAGTTGGCTCGCTATCAATTGACAGGCTACTTGGGTCTGGATTTGCCGCAAAGTTTCTTGTGGAGCGGAGGGGCCGCTACGGGCTTATTGCTTACTGTTTTGCTGGCACTTGTATTGGGAATTATCCTTACGGGAAGTTACCCGGCCTTCATTTTGTCAGGCTTTAAAATGACATCGATTATCAAAGGTAAATTCCAGCAGACAGGAAATGGTCGCCTACTGCGTAAAGGCTTGATTGTTTTTCAATTTGCGGCTTCGATCGCCTTGATGGCGGGTACAAGCTTGGTGTATCGTCAGATAACTTTCATGAACAAACAGGATTTAGGGGTTGCCATTGATCAAACCCTCGTAGTGAGTGGCCCTGCTGTTACACCATTTGATTCCAATTTCATTTATCGGATGAACTCCTTTAAGTCGGAATTAGCCAAGGTGCCGGGGGTGAGTATGGCTGCCACTTCGAGCCGTGTCCCTGGACGAATGATGGGACGTATTTTTGATGTGTATCCTTCTGGTCCACGAAAAGACCAGAGCTTTTCTACCAACTTCATTGATGTAGATTATGATTATGCGAATCTTTATGGTTTAGAAATGGTGAGCGGCAGAAACCTCCGTTCTTCTGATCATAACTTTCAGGGCAACCTGGTGAAAAATATTATGATCAATGAGGCTGCTGTGGAGTTATTTGGTTTCGAAAGCCCCGAAAAAGCGATTAATGAGCAATTGATCTTGGGTAATAATCCAAGAGCCTTTGATATCATCGGAGTCTTGCCGAACTTTCACCAAAGGTCGCTACAATATAAAATTGAACCCATTATCTTTTTACCCTTTTACAATACCAGAAACTATATTTCTGTCAAGCTAGAAAATGCAGAAGTAGGAAATACCTTGACCGCTGTGAAAGGTATCTATGAAGATTTCTTCCCCGGAAATGCTTTCAATTCCTTCTTTTTGGATGATGACTTCCAACGCAGTTATGAATCAGAAGTTACCTTCGGAAGAATTCTATTATTCTTTACACTTTTAGCTATTCTGGTCGCTTGCTTAGGTTTATTTTCGCTCGTTTCTTATACGACTTTCCTGCGTTCCAAAGAAATTGGCATTCGCAAAGTACTAGGTGCCTCCGTTGGCTCCATAGTAGGGCTTATTAGCCAGGATTTTCTGCGGTTAATTCTAGTAGCTACCGCTATTGCCATCCCGATTGCTTGGTATACTTTGCGTGTGTGGCTACGAGATTTTGCTTACCAAACGGAGATTCCTTGGTGGTTATTTGCCGTTGTAGGATTGGCTGCTATGACTATTGGTATTTTGACGATTGGAGGTCAATCGTTGCGCGCTGCTTTGGCGAATCCTGTCGAAGCGATTAAGCAGGAAGGGTAGCGGGGGAGGTGAATGGCCTGTTTTCGTAGGCTGGGACATAGAACATGTTCTTAATTTAGCTGTTGCGAGTTGGCTCGCGCGACAACCCGCAACAACTACCGAACTCGCCTATTTACGGCTACAGGCGTTTATATACTTCACATATAAATTAGTGACTCCCTTCCAACCTTCCACAAAAAATGGTGTCTTTTTAGTAAATTACCTAAAGTCTGTTACTAAAAACACCGTCTATGCTACGCAACTACTTCAAAATTGCCCTGCGCCATTTATTGAAAGAGCGACTGTACACCTTTATCAACCTGAGTGGCCTGGCAGTCGGGGTAGGGGTAGCGATTCTGATGTTTCTCTTCGTAAAGGAAGAATGGACCTTTGATCAATTTCATGAGAAGTCGGATCAGATTTATAGGGTGTGGGTCAAGGAGCACTATGAAGGGGAAATCTTCTTCAATACCGTGACCCCTTATATTTTAGGCCGGGAATTGGCTAGTAATTTCCCAGAAATTGAAGCTGTTCCTCGCTACGTAACCACTAGTTTTGGCGTTCGGGAAGGACAATTGACGGATCAAGAACCCATCTTTCTGACCAATCCTGATTTTTTCAAGACCTTTGATTTTCAAACGCTAGAGGGAGATCCGGTGCAAAGCTTAGAATCTCTCCAGAAAGCTATTCTGACACCCGCAATTGCAAAGAAGTACTTTGGAGACGCATCGCCTGTTGGGAAAACGATAGCCATTCAGATAGGGGAGGACTGGCAACCATTCGAGGTAGGGGCTTTAGTCGCCGCACCACCTTCCAATTCGAGTTTACAGTTTGGAATGGTCATTCCTTTCGAAAATATCAAATCTTTCACTTCAGAAAGAGCACGAAATAGTTGGCAAAATGTCTCACCGGAAACCTATATCTTATTACAAGAGGGAAAGAGTTTAGCTGAATTATCGCAAAAGGTGAAAAGCCATGTGGATGGTTTGGTGGCCGATATCTACGAAGCAGGGGAGTATGAAGTAGGCTTCCAACCTTTGACGGATATCCATTTAAATAATGATATGCCAGTAGGGGCCGTACAAGTGAGTGATAGCCGCTACCCCTATATTTTGGGTGGCGTGGCGATATTGATTCTGTTATTGGCCGGAATTAATTTTGTTACCCTAGCAGTGGGACGATCGGTAGCTCGGGCCAAGGAAGTGGGCGTGCGCAAAGTGAGTGGCGCTAATCGGACGCAATTGATGCAGCAATTTTGGAGTGAGGCCATCTTGGTGGCTATTGTTTCCGTGACGATAGGAGTGGTACTAGCAGCGATAGCTTTGCCTTATTTTAATGAGGTAGCGGGGAAGAGTCTCGCTATTAGTTATTCGATCCCCAGCCTATTTTCCTTATTAATTTTTGCACTAGGGCTAGGCTTCTTAGCGGGTATATACCCAGCGGTAGTAACTTCGGGATTTGCGCCTAAAATGGCTTTTCAAGATGTGGTGACAAGTTTAGGTAGCCGGAAAAACCTGATTCTGCGTAGTTTAGTCGGTTTTCAGTTTGTGCTTTCGGTAGTACTGATTGCTAGTACCTTGATTATGCAAAAGCAACTCCGCTTTATTCAAGCTGCTAATTTAGGTTTTGATAAAGAACAAATTTTGAGTTTCCCGTATAATGCTGTTCCGACAGCGGATAAAGGATTTTCTGCTTTCTACCAGGAAGGCGTACAAAAAGCGGATTTATTGGAAAAGGAATTGGAGGGCCAAGCTGACATTGTAGAGGTATCCACCTCTTCCCATGCCCTTGGCGTACCTGGATGGATGCAGTTGGGGTATACGGATGCGCAGTCGCAGAAATTCCGGTGGTTTAGTAAATTAACGGTGGACTACGATTTTCTCGATATGATGGATATCAAATTGGAAAGCGGCCGAAACTTCTCTGAAGAAATTGGGGCCGATGCGCGCACAGCTGTGGTGATCAATAGAGCGATGGCTGATATGTTTGGTATACAACAAGCAGAAGAACAACTACCTCCTCCTTTTGAGTCATTTCATCTGATCGGAATTACCCAAAACTTTAACTTTAGTTCGCTACATAATGAAGTGGAACCCCTGATGATTGGTATGAATCCGGCGGCCATCAATAGGGTGGTATCTGATGTTGGTATCAATGATTTTCCGATGACGAAGATCAATGTCAAACTCAAAGGAGAATCTCTTGCTCAGACCGTTGGTACCATCGAAACGGCTTGGGCCAAAGTTGCCCCGGAGCAAGACTTCAATTTCGCTTTTGTGGATGACAACCTGGATCGCCTTTATCGGGCAGAAATGCGCTTGGGGTCTGTCCTCAATCTAGCCACCCTATTGGCGATAGTTATTGCCTGTATGGGCCTATTCGGCATGGCTACCTTAATGTTGGCTCGTCGAACCAAAGAGGTCGGAATCCGTAAAGTCTTAGGGGCAACTTCTCTGGATATTGTCTTGCTGCTAAATCGACCTTTTACGGGGATGGTCGTCATCGCCAATTTGATCGGTGCACCGGTTGCGTACTACTTCATGCAAAACTGGTTGGCCGATTTTGCCTACCGTACCTCTGTCAATATCTTTTTGTTTGTCTTGGTGGGAATGATAGCCCTGCTACTGGCCTGGGCGACGGTGAGCTTTCAGGCTGTGCGTGCCGCACAGCTCAACCCGGTGAAGACCCTCCGACGGGAGTAGGAAGGCTCAGGGAGACAAGGTCACGAAGCCGATGCATTCAGCAGTTTCTCATGAGAAACTGCTGAATGCAGGTGTTTTCGCTGCATTTCTTCTTGAAATCGGGTGATAAATTGGCGCGTATCGGGGTGTTTTTCGAGAATTAAGCTTATATTTAGTATACCACCAATCGACTGTTAACATCATGTTCAGAAATCACCTCAAACTCGCCTTTCGCCACATGTGGCGAAAAAAAGGATATACATTGATCAATATCCTAGGACTAGCCATCGGAATAGCTTGTTTTTTACTCATTTTCCTATTTGTCTGGGATGAATCCAGTTTCGATAAATTCCATGAAAAGGGAGACGATGTTTATCGGGTAGCCCTGGATCGGAAATACCCGGGTCGGATGCGTTCTTATGCGATCATTCCACACTCCTACGCAGAGATGATGAAGGCGGATTTGCCGGAAGTAAAGGAAGCGGTTCGTTTGTTCTATTTTCAGGGTAATGCATTGTCCTTCAAAGCGAATGATAATGTTTTTGAAGAGCCAGAAGCCATGTGGGCCGACAGTCAATTCTTTGAATTGTTTAGCATCCCACTCTTATCTGGAGAAACAGCTACCGCTTTAAATAAACCCAATACCGTTGTCCTTACCGAGAGTGCTGCGAATAAGTATTTTGGAACGCAAGACCCCATCGGGAAGGTCTTGGATATTCCCGGAACGCCTGATGACTTAGTCGTGACGGGGATTTGCGGAGATGTGCCGCCCAATTCACACCTTCGGTTTAATATGCTGATTTCGTCCAGTAGTTTTGACTTCTTGCAAACGCCGAATTTTGTCAACTTTTTTGCCTATACCTATCTCTGGCTGGAGCCAGGGACGGACCCTGCTGCCGTGGAAGCCAAATTTCCACAAATGGTGCGCAAGTATGCGGGTGGGCCGATCCAACGACAATTTAATGTATCTTATGATGATTATATCGCCGCTGGAAATGGCTACGACTATTACCTCCAGCCGCTACAAGATATCTATCTGACGTCTAATTTGGAGAATGAAATCAAACCGCCAGGTAGTACCACTCGAAACTATATATTTGGGATCATCGGCTTGTTTATTCTAGTTATTGCGATCATCAATTTCATGAATTTGTCTACGGCGCGTTCTACAGAACGGGCACAGGAAGTCGGTATCCGAAAAACCTTAGGGGTACGGCCCAAACAGTTGATCAACCAGTTCCTCTCAGAAGCCATTTTAGTGAGCTTGTTTAGCCTTGTTTTATCCCTGGTTTTATTGGTGTTTATGTTGCCATTATTCAATGATTTATCCGGTAAGACTTTTACACTGGGACAAATGATGGGTTGGCGATCCGTAGTCCTTTTACCCTTGCTAGCCTTAGGGATTGGTTTATTAGCAGGAAGCTACCCCGCTGCAGTCTTGTCAAGGTTTAGGCCCATAGAGGTATTGAAGGGCAAGTTAACGGCTACTCGACATGGGATTGCCCTCCGAAATGGCCTGGTTGTCTTTCAATTTATGATTTCTGTTATATTGATCATTAGCACGATTATCGTATTTAATCAACTCCAGTTTATTCGGAATAAAGAACTCGGTTTTAACCAAGAAAAAGTACTGTCCTTGCGGGGAGCCAATGTCCTAAATACCCAGACCGAGGCTTTCAAAGAAGAATTACTCAAATTACCGGAAGTATCTGAAGTAGGAGGCTGTAATACGATGCCAGGAGAGGCTTTTTTCGGAACTTCATTCCGTAAAGAAGGAGATACTGAAACGGCCTTTGGCAGTGGAATCACCATTGATGAAGACTTTATCAATTGCCTGGAAATGGAACTGCTAGATGGGCGCAACTTTTCCGATGCTTTTAATGATTCTTTGTCGCTGCTGATCAATGAAACAGCCGTCAAGGAACTACAAATGGAGAACCCTATCGGGAAAAGACTGATTACCATTAATGCTAATTTTCAGACCGGAGAAGAAACGCTGACGACTTACACTATTGTCGGCTTGGTGAAAGACTTCCATTTTCAATCTCTCCATCAGGCCATTTCACCCGTGTATTTTTTCCACAATGAAAATGAAACGGGCGCAAGTAATGTCTTATCCTTGCGGCTACAGGCCAATGATCTTCAACAAACGATACAGAAAGTGGAGAACATCTGGACTCGATTTTCGCCTGATCAACCCTTCCGGTATAGTTTTTTAGAAGGAGATTTGTCTTCCCTCTATGTGGCCGAGCAGGTATCTCAACGTATTTTTGGCTTATTCAGTTTGTTGGCCATCTTCATTGCTTGTATGGGCTTGCTCGGCTTGGCGGCTTATATCACTTTACAGCGAACCAAGGAAATTGGTATTCGAAAAGTATTGGGCGCTTCTACTGCGAATCTGATTAGCCTCTTGTCAAAAGACTTCTTGAAGTTGGTATTTATTGCGCTGCTTTTGGGCTCGCCACTGGCTTGGTTTGCGATGAATAAATGGCTAGAGAACTTTGCCTATCGAGTAGATGTCAATTGGACGGTCTTCTTACTAGCTGGTTTTTTATCGATTATCATTGCCTTCATCACTATAAGTTTTCAAGCCATCAAAACGGCCAGGGCTAATCCGATTAAGGCCTTGAAAGAGTAGGTTGTTTTTTGGATAAATACAATTTCCCGCTGGAAACAACTGCTGGGGTAGTAATTGAACAAGAAGTAAAAGGGAGAAGACTCTCAAGCTATCATTGATTTGGGGTGTTTTGAGCTGTTCGCTACCAGCAGGAACTTGCCGCCAACATGTATGGGTCGACTCACTTCAGAAGTTTTTCCATGCTCCTATTCAGGCCCTTTGAATAAAGATAAGTAAAAGCTATTTCGACCGCTTCGTCTGCCAGTTCCAGCGCAAGGAAAGCCAGAAGCTTCTCCCGACCCCATCTACGCCCGAGCCATGAATACGATAGGCTTCATTGAATATATTCTGAATGCCACCATTCAAGCCGATGCTTGGGAATTGATAGCCTAGGTTAAAGTTGAGAACCGACCAAGCTGGCGTACCATTGGCATCAATCCGATGATCGGAAATATCTCCTCCCGAAAGGCGATGCTGCTTAGCGGCAAAGCCATATTGCAGTTGGGCAGAAAAAGGGGCTTCTCCTTGATAGGCCAAACTGAGTTGTCCGTTGAAGGGAGGGATTCTTCGCAGCGGCTCTTCTGCGGCTTTATTTTCTCCAAAAGTGTAAGTCATATTCGCGTAGGCCTTCAGCCATCGAGACAGCCTCCACGCGCCATCTGCTTCAATGCCTTGAATATAGGCTGAAGCTACATTGGCTTTATAGTATACATCTTGTCCTTCCCATTGACTTTGCCCCTGGTAACTACCCCGAACCCGATCGATTAAATCTGACAGGTTCATACGGAATACTTGTAATCGAGCTTCCGCATTAGCACTTTCGTATTTATAGCCTACTTCCATATTTAGGCTTCGTTCTGGTTTTAAATCTCCGGTAGGCACTTCGATGCCAAAATCGAAGCTACCAAAGCTACTCAGGTCATTGATATTAGGCGCGCGGAAGGCGGAGTAGAGTCCGGCGGTGAGGGCATGTTGAGCATGCAAGGCGTAGCGTAGGGAAAGCTGGCCAACCAAGGCTGTCGGGGATAATTCGACTTTGGTAAATTGCTCATCTTCGGTTGCTAGTTGAAAGCCATTAAAGCGAAGGCCTCCGTTTAGCGTCCAGGCTTTATCTTGATAGGTCCATGAATTATAGATCGCCCAGTTCAGTGCGTTAGCTTTTGCGGGATATAGCCCACGTCGGGGGCTGATGGTATTGTCGGATTGGTCCAAGTCGAAGGCGGAACTGCGGATCTCATCTTCATACAATTCTACCCCACTTACAGCTTGCCAGTGTGCCCCAAAGGAAGATTGTAGCGCCAAACTTAAGCCAAAGGTGCGGATCTCATCGCTTTCCTGCTGTAAGATAGTCGAACCTTCTCGTTGCTTGTCCCGCTCTTCTCGGCTGTTTTGCCAAGATGCGGTCACACTGAGCTGCTGCCAGAGTGGGCTTTTACTGGCTATTTCCCATTTGGCGTAGGCCAATTCTCTATTTTGAGGGTCAAATTGATACAATTGATAGCCACGCTGTGCGACCTGATCATATCGGCCAACTTCTGATTGAAAAACGCCATTATAGGCCAAGGTCAAAATCGCATTTGCACCAGTCTTAATCTTACTTTTAAGATCTACAGCCTGTTCTTGATAGGAAGAGGAAATCAATTTCCCCAGCTTCCCTCCCGCCAAAATATCACCAAAATCCCGTTGGCTATAGCCGGCTAAAAAGGCTACATTTTGGCCATTGTATTCTACCTCTGGCCGCCAGCCCACTTCCATCCCATGGCTAATGACCCGCCCCTGAAGCCCTACTCGGAAGACCTCTCCTTCGGAACTGAAGGATGGCGAACGCGTCAACACATTAATCGTTCCACCCAAGGCATCGCTTCCAAAAAGTACAGAGCCCCCACCTCTTACCACCTCCACCTGACCAATACTCAGTGCATCAATCGTGTTGAAGTATTGATTGGGGCCATAGCGGTAAGTGGAATTGTTTAAGCGGACTCCATCTAGTAACAGGAGCGTCTGATTACCTGTCAACCCACGAATAAAGGGGGAGCCACCGCCGTGATTTGTTTTTTGTACCCAAACACCGGCTAGCCCAATGAGTGCTTCGGGTGTACTACGCGAATTTTGTTGGAGTAGCCGACTCCCTGGGAGTACGGAGACTGCCTCCGCAATGGCAAAATTGCTGGTTTCTTGTCGATGTGCAGTGACTAGGACTTCCACTTCAGTGGTATCTACTATTAAGTTGGACTGAGCGGAAAGCAGTTCTGGCGCCCCAATTAGTAGCAGACATAAAAGTGCTATGTTAGGTATGTATTTCATCCATACTTGCTGGGATTGGCCGGCCCATAGCAGAACGAGGGCAAGTAAGGGTAGATTGGCTTGTTTCATAGTCGGTTTTAGCTTTGTTGACTTTTAGAACAGGTTTAAATTTTAGTAATTGGTCTGCAAATGTCCCTTTTTTGTTATACAATTATACAGCCACAATTTGATAAAAAGGCATCTATAGCGGTAAAGATACGGGTCTGTGTGATGGGGAACTTTAAATGCGCATCAAGAATTTGTAAAACATAGTAGCTAATATGAAGAATTACGTACTTTTTTTGGGCAGCTTATTGGGTTTGATGGCTTGTCAGTCTCAGGAGCCAATACGACTTCAAGTGGGAAAGAATGCGACCTCAATCGATACGCTATACTTGTCAGAATCAATTACGGAGCGAGCTATCTCTGCTTTGGCCTTGACTCCAGTAGGAGAGGAGCAATCGATTGAAACAGATTATCCCACGACAGGACTTTTACAAACCAAGAATGGAGAGAAGACCTACTTGGTGACTTTGACGCCGGGCAAACGTTCCGCGATAAGTATTGCGGCAGATTCGACGCTCCAATCGGATAGCAAAGCGGATTCTCTGCTGAACTATTTATGGAAAAGTAGCAATAATTTTATTGCTGAAAATGGGGTGTTTATATTTAATACCGATCAGCTCGATTCTATTTTGCTGTTATTCGATGGCTTTCGAAAAGATCGACAAGCGATTATTGATACGCATAAAGCGTCTCTAGTACCAGCTGAATTGGCCATTCTGCATTATCAAAATGAGGCGAGAGTTTATTCTTTCCTGTTCTATTTCGGTCGACTGGCGCAACAACTTCCGCCAGGAGATCCTTTTTTCAAATTCATAGCCGAAATCGATGCGGAAAACCCTGCTGCCAAGACGCTACCCCACAATATTTTATACAAATACGAAATCAACTACCTACAAAAGCGGGACACTTTGGAAAGCATCGCCCATTTCCTGGATTATATAGCGGAACAGACGGAATCGGAGGACCTATCTCATTTTTACCGAGCTATTTACCTCAAGGAATTAATGGAAAGTCCGAGCTATTGGTCTAAGCATACCAGTCTATTTGATGTGACAGTTTTGCAAGCTGCTTTGACCGCCGAAGAAGATAATCCTTACTTCTATCTATTAGCATCTTCCTCCTCCGCTTATTTTGCTTCACAGCAAGGAGAGCTAGCTTACGATTTTGAAGCGATCGGGCTAGACAGTTCACGTATACGCTTATCCGACCTAAAAGGTAAACTGGTATTTATTGATAATTGGGCGACTTGGTGTGGTCCCTGTTTGGCACATCGACCCAAGGTGCTAGACCTAGCTACAAAATACCAAGATGATGCTCGAATTCAATTCCTGATGATCTCTTTGGATGCTAGGCGCAAGCGCTGGGAGAACTTTTTGGGAAAGGCAGAAAACCCATCAAGGGCTGATCAAGATGTAATCATCGAAAATGGTATGCAAACGGAATACGGTAATCGCTTTAATATCCGATTTATACCCAAATACGTTTTGATTGATGAAGAAGGGAAGATTATTAACGCTGATCTTCCAGAACCAGGGGTTGGCTTGGAGCGGATTATTGAGGCGGAGTTGAGTAAGCGGAATGAGTAGATTGACAAGCGCTCTTGGGTATTCTTGTTAGGTAAATTCAGGTTTTAAACTTCAGAAGTTTCCATTAGACAGGACTAAGAAAACTTCTGAAGTTTGAGGGCTATAAAATACACCCCGTCTTTGCTGCCTGAGCATAAGCCATTATCCTCCGGTCACACTTTCGGAATCGGTGCATATTACGGTCAATAATTTTAGCCGCTTCCGGATAATAGGAGACCATATGCCCAAGCCCATGCAGACCACTTTCAATACAAGC
>Ga0070726_10001378_pt1 | contig 24656 bp, 18 predicted proteins | sample tdAd471_FD_67275 | JGI IMG/M metagenome (GOLD analysis project Ga0070726, IMG submission 67275) | Marine sediment microbial communities from the Atlantic coast under amendment with organic carbon and nitrate - tdAd47.1 | ecosystem: Environmental > Aquatic > Marine > Coastal > Sediment | place...
TGGTACGCAAAACAGGGAGAAAAGTCCGCGGGACGGGCTGATCTCCTTGTTCCACGATATGCCAGAATTAACAGTCAAGCAGCAGATCACCGACCCGGTAGATTTCTGACTCGGGCAGAACAGGCAGCGTTCATGGGACCAAAACTGAAGCAACCATTCGACTCTCCACTGGTGGACAGCTTCCTGGCGAGCTATCCGCCGGTCCCCTATCGGATCAGGTTCCTGGATCACTGTGTGCGTTATTTCCCCCGCCGTTTCTTTAAATTTTTAAGTCCGCATAACCAGGACAAGTTCGTTTCCCATGCACTGTTTTTCAGCCGACCACTTACCAGTGCAGACCGCTATCCGGAAACATCGCCCTGTGTGGTGGGAGTTGCCGATAAAGGTATAGTGCAACGACTGATCGATCACCCGGAAGGCTTCCGCGCCGACATGTACTGGACTCGCTTCAACCGTGGAGACACCTGTTACTACCTGCTCCACGACGGAGAAATCAAGTGTTACCAGTGGGTCAATTCCAGTTTCTGCAGCATCTACTGTGGTCATGAAAGTGAGGTCATTTTTCACCACCTCAGGGAACACCAGGCCTATACCTATGATTTCTACACCTACAGTGACTTCCGGGGCCAGGGCTATGGCAAAATTCTTAAACACCATGTCTGGGCCGATCTGCACAACAGGAAGGTAGTCCGATGTTACAGCGGCATTCACCCGGACAACTTCGTCTCACTGAAGATTCACCTGGCTGGAGGTTTCAAACTGGAATGCCCTTATTACCTGTACCGGGTCATGTCCTGGACTCTGGCGGTACGGGGTACACAAAAACAGACGCTGGCGATTGCCAATTGGCTGGATTCGCTTACACTGGAATCCTCGCCGCAGCCCGATCAACAGTCCGCCTGACTTTATTGACAGTACCGGCGGAATGGACCAGCTGGTTAATCGTCTGCGATCGAAGACAGCAACAGCAAGCTGCAGGCCGTCAGGCAAACCCGCGGATCGGCAATCGGACTGGAAACAGCAACAGGAAACAGGAGTGACAGGATGGCTTCCCCACATCTCCCCATCGATCTCAACAGTCGTGGTCTGCTGGACCTGGGCGAGGCCTGCCTGGATTCGGACCTGAAAGCCGCCGTGCTGGATTGCGTGGCATCGCTGAAATCGGAAGCCGGCCAGGCCATTGCGGATTACCAGGCGGACGACAAGGCGCTGTCTCATGTCTCACCGGAGACCCTGGCAGCCCTGCTGGCCAGGAACACCAATGTCCACGGCCTGGCCACTGACCGGTCACTGTCCAATACCATTTGTTTCACCGCGCCCCACATTGAAGGCGCGGTGAATACTCCCAGGGTAGCGGAACAGCGCCGCGTGGTGGATCGCCTCATGGGTCGCTTCGTCCAGGACCTGTTTACCACCTGGAAGGACCTGGCAGTGACACCCTCAGGCCTGCTCTGGTACCCGCCCGGCTGTGCCATGGGCTGGCATACCAACAGCAATTCGGCAGGCTGGCGAGTCTACATGAATTACTGCGAGGAAGAGGGCAAATCGTTTTTCCGCTACCGGGATCCCGACAATGGCGAAATTGTCACCCTGGCGGATCAGCAGTGGAACTTCCGCATCTTCCGGGTGACCAGGGAGGACCCGCTGTGGCATTGTATCTACTCCGATACCAACCGCTTCAGCATCGGTTACAAGGTACTGGAACCAAGCTTCAAGGGTGCCGTTGTTAATAAACTGAAAGCCGGTATCGGCCTGCGCCGCTGATGCCCCGTCACGCCATCTCCAGAAAATGTCGGGCTGTCGCCGGCCCCGGGCCGGAGGAATACCCGCGTACTTGCGGCGGACTTTCCTGTTCGCGCCGGGATAAAAGCCGGATACCGGCAACGAATCCAGCTCCTGCCAGAAACACACCAGTGCAGGATGCCCACGGCCACGTTCTGGCGCTGCCAGAGGGATGCAATTGACAACAGAATGGCTGTTGAATCCACCAGTGACCGCAGAACCCGAACAGCAGCAATGGCAGACATTTCCGTCAGCGTCATACTGCCGTTCTACAACGGCAGCAGGCTGATTGACACGTCCATTCCATCGGTCCTGGCCCAGACCTACCGGACCTTCGAATTGATTATCGTCGACGACGGATCCGATCCCGGTGAAGCAGCCTGCCTGCAGCGCTTTAACGACCCCCGAATTGTGCTGATGCAACAGGAAAACACCGGTGTCTCGACAGCGCGGAACACCGGAATCAGGCGCGCCACCGGTACCTGGCTGGCCTTTATCGACCAGGATGATTACTGGGCTCCACAAAAACTGGAACTGCAGGTCAATTACCTGGCCGACCACTACAAGTGCCTGGCCCTGCATACCGCGGTACGCCGGCAACGGCTGGACGGCGACGTGGCCGAATACCACAAGAAGCCCCTGGCGCTGGAGGATTTTCTCTGGACTAGCCCCTGCCCGGCCTACCTGTCCAGCACGATGATCAAGCGCAATGCGCTGTACCGTGCCGGCCTGTTTGACCCGACGCTGCGTTATTCACAGGATCACGAATGTTTTTTGCGCTGTGCACGATTGTTTCCATTCCATTATCTGGACGAACCGCTGGTCACGCGGATTGAACACGACCGTAACCTGTCCGGCGACAAACCGGGTTGCTGGCGTGAAGCCGTGACAATTATCCGGCAGTACCGGAACGAATACGCAGACTTCCAGGCATTCAGGCAATGCCTGTACACGGTTCATCTCGAATACGCCCGCCTGGCCGTGCAGAACAGAGATCGAAAGTGGTTTATCGAAATTCTTGCCGATCTCAAGTCCGATAAATTCTTCCGCCCGCGATTTCTGCTTAACCTGCTCACCGGCCACCCAGGTTTCCGCCCGGCACCGGAAACCATTGGCGGTACACCGCATGCCAACCGCTAGATGATGATTATCCCGGAAAGCCCACTGCCTTGCGCCCGACGAACAGGTCTACTGCCGGATAGCAATGTCCCGGGGGCGCATTTGACGTGAACAGGGAGGCTCACAACCCAATCCCGGTCATCCTGACCATCGACGTGGAGCCCGATGAATTCCTGGTTGACAGGAATAACCCGGGGCCGTGGTCAGGGTTCGAGTTCTGCCAGGGCTACCTGGAAACTCTGCGCCAGGAATTCCGGCAGGCTACCGGTCGTCCGGTGCACCTGAACTGGATGTTGCGTATGGACCCGCAGATAGCCACCGCGTACGGCACTGCCACCTGGGCCGTGGACCGATACGGCGATTTTTTCGCCGCCTGCCTGTCCCAGGGCGACGCCATCGGCCTGCATGTCCATAATTACCGCTGGTCCGACAGCCTGAATAACTGGATAGATGACAGCGCCAACAGCGAGTGGATGACCTGCTGCCTGGAAACCGCGGTTGACGCGTTTCGCGACGCCTTCGGCAGCCCGGCTACCGTCCTGCGCTTTGGCAGCTACTGGCAGAGTACCGACTCGGTCAATGTCGCGGAGCGACTGGGGATTCGTTACGACCTGTCCATCGAACCCGGGGTACTGTCCACTGCCGGCGTCGGCGGTCGGCCACACACGGCACCCACGCCCAGTTTCACGCGGGTACCCCGGGTGCCTTACGTACCGTCCCCGGAGGATTTCCGCAGGCCCGGCAGCGACCCGGCATCCCGCCAGATTACCCTGATACCGCTGACCTCCGCCTACCTGAAACTGGGCTATCGTCCCCGGGAACTGCGCACCCGGCTCGGTCGACTGCTGCGCAACGGCATTCAGGGGCGCCGGCAAAGCACCCCCCTGGCCATGCTGGCCAGGTGGGAGGGCGAAAACCGGTTCGACGCCATGCTGCAACGGGCGGTGGACCAGCAGCAGAATCCTTACCTGGCGTTCGTGATCCGCTCTAACATCAACAGGACCCGGCTGGCCAGGATAGACCCCAGCATGCGGTCCCTGCTGAATTTCTGCAGCCGGAAAACCCTGGTTTTCTGTACTCCCGCGGAAGCCATGGAACAGCTTCGGCAGAACAACAGCAGGACAACGCCGCTGGCAGTTCAGTAGACCATGGCGGGATCGTGATAATACTTGAATTCGAGCACGTTATTTGACGGGTCAAGCAGGGCGATGGTCAGGTGCTCTTCCCGTCGACCCGCAAACCGTGTTGTGAGGGGCATCAGGATACGCACGGCGGCGGATGCTTCTCCTTTTACAGAATTTTCCCCACCTCCATCTGCTTTATCCGCAACCCGCTGGACCATGGCATCGAATTCCTCGCGGTTGAGGAAGGTAATACCGAAATGACGAGGATAAAGCTCGGGTGTCGCATCAATGGCCTCAGGCGCCAGATGACACACGACCTGATCACCGAAAAAGTCCAGGGTAATCCTGTCATCGTAGCGTCTTGCGCGTCGACAACCGAGCACCTTGGTATAAAACTGCTCCGTGGTATCCAGGTCGGCACAGGGAATAGCCAGGTGAAACAACCGGTGGACGCTGCGCATGGGCTGAGTTCTCTCGTTCCAGGACCGGGTGCTGCTGCTTTCCCGCATAATTCAGGGAACATCTGCTCAACAGCTTAGCATACAACAACGGGGCCGGCACGAGGACAGTCTGCGGCGACACCCCGGTGCTGAATACAACAGTCAGTGTATCTGCCGCGCCATTGCCGGGACTGCGTTGGTCCGCGCTTGACCAGTCAGGGGTTTCTTAAGAACCAGTCTTGTAAAAACGGTTGCAAAAAAAAACAGAACGCCCCGGAAAAACGACGCGTTCTGTGTCAACCGGTCCCCCTGCGCAGCGGGGACCGTCTCTCCCGAATTCAGTCAATCCGCACAATATGCACGGCGGCCACCGGATTTCGCCAATCGTAATTCTCCGGCGCCAGGTCCCCCACTCCCTGGATTCCGGGACTTACGTGCACGAAGCCTTCACCCAGGCCCATGGAGAACGGCTCTCCGCCGCACTGGGGTCCGGGAATACTGGTACACAATTCATCATTGCTTTCACTGCCGGCGTCGTAGGCCACCGCGTAAACCGTGACAGACTCCAGCTTCTTATCCAGTGGCAGGCCGTTCACCGCGACAAAGCTGTCGTTGGTGGGCAGCAGCATGCCGGCCAGGCTCAAGCGGGTAAAGTGGCGCAGTGAGGCGTGTACCGTCACCGTGCGGGATTCTCCGGGACCGATGAGTCCATCACCGGTGAACTGGATATCGCCGGCAACCCCGGCATCGTCAAGAGCCATGGCCAGCGGCATGGTAGCCCCGCCCTCCGCGAGGTCTGCCAGTGGCTGGCTTGGTGACTGACCCACGGAAAAGAAGGCCGCATCGGCAGTATGGGTGGCGACGATCAACGGCGTAAAGTAGATACCCCGGGTCAAGTTGGTCAGGGTCACCTCGTAGCTGGCTTCGTGCACGGAATTACCCTGGGCCAATCCGGCACCGGACAGGAAAAGCGCCATCAGTCCCAGCGAGCTAATTGAAATCAGTTGCGTTAATGCTTTCATCGTTTATCTCCAGAAACAGTGAGTCATGGGTAGCGTGTAGGGCCCGACCAACTTCAGTTGGTGGCATCGCAGGGTCTGCTGCCCCGGAATTCGGCCACCGGATTGCACCGGCACACACGACAACAAGTCTGGCCCCGGTTGTTCACACCGGCATCACGATTTTCATCAATAATTTACTGTAAATATTTATGGTATCTTATTGTTTTTATTAATTATTTGCTGGGATATCCGGTTCGGTGTGATAATTCCGTGACATTCTCGGTCTAGGCTTCAGGTAACAGGATCAAGGTCTCGGCGGACGGATAGCGGCGGGCCTGTACAACGAAAGCAAAAACAAAGTTCACAAGGAGAAGGCCATGGAACAACACCAGGTGCTGGTCATCGAGGACGAGCGGGACATCGCCCAACTGCTGGCCATGCACCTGCGGGATGCCAATTGCCAGGTGACCCTGGCCGCCGACGGCCATGAAGGTATGCGACTGGCCTTTGCCCGACCCTGGGACCTGGTGATCCTGGACCTGCGTCTGCCGGGGCCCGACGGCCTTAGTATCTGCCGGGCCCTGCGCCGCGAGCAGGTATATGTGCCCGTACTGATGCTCACGTCCAAGTCATCAGAGCTGGACCGGGTACTGGGTCTTGAGCTCGGTGCCGACGACTACCTGACCAAGCCGTTCAGCGTTTCCGAATTGATTGCCCGGGTAAAAGCCATCTTCCGTCGCGTGGCGTCGTTTCAAAAGCGCTTCAGTGAATCCGGCGAGACGCTGGCAGCCGGACCGCTGACCATCGATACCGGCGGGCGCCAGGTATCACTGAACGGGCAGAACGTTACGCTGACGGCCAGGGAATACGATCTGCTGCTGCACTTCGTGCGTCATCCCGGCCAGGTGTTTTCGCGCGTGCAGCTGCTGGACAGCGTATGGGGATATGGCTACGAAGGCTATGAACACACGGTAAACTCCCACATCAACCGCCTGCGCGCCAAGATTGAGCCGGACCCGGCGCGACCGGCGCTCATCGTCACCGTCTGGGGCGTAGGCTACAAGCTGGACTGCCCCAGAGAACAGGCGCAGGCAGCAGGCGAGAAACCTGCCGCTCCGTCGCCGGGCCTCCACGCTGTCAAGTCGCCTTCTGCCTCACCGGAATCGGCCTCTCCCGTCACTTCCCACTGTGCACCCCCGATGACATCCGCAGCGCCCGGTGCCACCCGTGGTCCAACTGCCGGCAACCTCAGGGAGTCGTCCAAATGAATACCCTGTTTGCCCGTCTATCCCTGGCGCTGCTGGCCATTGTCCTGGTCATCAGCGGGGCGCTGTTCGCCGTGAACCTGTTCAGTGCGCGAAATTATTACGAGGAAATCACCCAGCGCCTTAACGAATCCATTGCCATGTACGTCACCGACCAGAGCCAGTTGATCGCGGATGGCGAGGTTGATCGCGCGGCCCTGGCGACACTGGCCGAACAGGCCATGGTGATCAATCCCACGGTGGAAGTGTACCTGCTGGATACCCGGGGCCGGATACTCGGCCATGGGGACCCCGACAACCTGCTCTCCGACCAGGTGAGCCTGACACCGGTGCGCCAGCTGCTGACCGGCAACGCCCGCCTGCCCCTGCGCGGCACCGATCCCCGCAGCAACCGGGAGAAGATCTTTTCCGCCTGGCCGGTGATGCAGGGCGACACCCTGCAGGGCTATCTGTACGCCGTGCTGGGCGGACAGAAATACGATGCCCTGGCCAGCAGTATACGGGGCAGTTACGTGCAGCAGGTCAGCCTGGCGGCCGTACTGGTCATATCACTTAGCGCTTTCCTGGTGGGACTGCTGGTGTTCAACCTGATGACCCGCCGCCTGGGGCGCCTGACCCGCCAGGTTCGACAGTTTACCGAGTCGGGTTTCGACCCGGACCGCTCGGGGTTCCTGCCTCCCGCTGCGCCGGCACCCAACCCGTCCCATCAGCCTGGTGCCGACCGTGACGACACCGCTTTCATTGCCCCGACCAACGCCACTGCCGGGCCCGGACAGACCGGCGGCCTTGGAGTGGCCGATGACGTTCTGCCGTCGCACCGGGGCGACGAAATCACTCAGCTGCACACGGCGTTCCGTCACATGGCCGGCAAGATCGTTCAGCAGGTCGAAGAGCTGAAAGAAACCGATCGGCTGCGCCGTGAACTGATCAGCAACGTCTCCCACGACCTGCGCACGCCCCTGTCTTCGCTGCACGGTTATATCGAAACCCTGTTGATCAAGAACCGGGAACTGGATGCCGACCAGCGGCAACAGTACCTGGAAGTCGCCCGCAAACACAGCCGACGACTGGAGCGGCTGATCAGCGACCTGTTCGAACTGTCCAAGCTGGAAGCCGCAGCCATCAAGCCCCGGCTGGAACAGTTCAGCCTGGCGGAATTACTCCAGGACGTAACCCGGGAATTCATGCTGGAAGCCGGCACAAAGCAGATTGAACTGAAGGTGGAAGGAGACCCGGACAACGCCCTGGTCCGGGCCGACATCAGCCTGGTACAGCGGGTCCTGGAAAACCTGCTGCGCAATGCCATTCGGCATACGCCCCGGGGCGGCACGGTGACCGTCAGTATCGATCCGCGTCCGGAAAAAGTGGCAGTGACCGTGGCGGATACCGGCTGCGGAATTGCCGAAAAAGACCTGGACCGGGTATTCGAGCGCTTTTACCGCAGCGAACAGGATGATCCCCTGGCCAACGATTCCGCCGGCCTCGGCCTGGCCATCGTGCAGAAAATACTGGACCTCCATGGCAGCCGCATTGCCGTCACCAGCAAGCTGAATACTGGCACCACGTTTGCTTTCGATCTGCCAAGTCCCCGGGCGGCCTGAGGGATGCCGGCGGTATTGCCGTCGGTGCCGCGCAGCACGGTTTTGTGATGCAGGTAAAGGTTTCCCGGATTGATAGCAACAGATGCCGGTATAAAGGCGTTTTCAGCCAGGGGCAATCTGTCACTGGCCGGACCAATCTGCTAGCATGTTGGCTTCCAATCCTCGGTGCCTGCTGTCCATGTCCACGTGTTGTATCGGTTTTTCAATCCAGTCCGGATCAGTCCGCCGCCTGCCTCCGTTTCGGGGACCGCATAGCGAGGTAACCAGCATCTATCCTGCGGTGCGGAAAGTGCCTGACCAGATCTCCCGCAACGCCTGCCTCACTGGCAATCCCCCCGTTGCCGGCGCTGCTTGTGTGACACACGTAACTTTCCAGGTCAGCATTACCCTTGAAGCCGGCCCCTTGTTGATTGTTGTAGCTTCACCGACGACAGTACGTACGCAAATTCCTGAAGACGGCCTGCCCATTCCATCATGATTCAACGTATTGCAGCTTTCTTCCGGAGTTTCCGGATAGAGCTTACAGAGTTCAGCGGCACCAGCGCGCTGACCGACGAACCCGTTACCATCGTCGGTTTTGTCAGGGACAAAACCGGTTTCTTCCTCATGGGGCAGCTGTTCAAGCCCGGTTACCGGTCGCGACCCGTGGGCACGTCCCTGATCTGGCAGGTCCCCAGGGCGGCCCGACAGCTGAGTCCCGACGCGACGCTGTTGATCCTGGAGGTGGGCAAGGAAAACCGTAAACTGCCACTGTTCGGTACCGACTACCTGCGCATCCCCAACTGGGTTCGCGGCGAGATTCAGCTGCCGCTGGACCGGACTATTACCCGCAAGAAAGACTACAAGGAGCAGGTTCGCAAGATCCGCAAGGCGGGCTTCCGCGTGGAAGTCGCGGCTTACAGGGAGCAATTTGCGCTGTTTTATGACGAAATGTACCTGCCCCAGGTAAGCATCTCACACGGAGACAGTGTCTCTGTCTATGCCCGGGAATCCATCGTGGACAAGCACGACAGGCTGGAATTGCTGCTGATTATGCTGGACGATGAAGCTGTGGCCGGGGAACTGATTTCATACCGTGAGGAAGTTCCGGAACTGCACGCCGTGGGGGTCAGAAACCGGGACCCGGACCTGATCCGCCGGGGCGCCCTGTCCGCCTGCTACCATTTTGGACTGCAACATCTTGAAGAACGCGGCTTCCAGCGCGTGAGTGTTGGCGGCTCCCGCAGCCTGCTCAATGATGGTGTACTCCAGTACAAGCGCAAGTGGGGACAGCGAGTGACTTATCCCTATGACGCCTACCTGCTGACCCGGGTCCTCGACGCCACCCCGGCAACCCGCAACCTGTTGAAAAAGCTGCCGGTTATCTGCGCAGCCGGTGACCAGCTGATCAGCCTGGTATTTGCCGAGGAAGCCGAGCTGAATGCCCTTGCCGACGATCCCGGCTTTATCACCTATCACCACTACCCGGGCACAGCGGGCCTGTATGGGGTTATACTGAGCGACACGGTGGCATTGCAGTCGAACCCCCTGGCACGACCGGCGGGTCTTAGAAAGCTCGCCGCCGCGCAGTCGCCGCCCGGAGACAGACAAAACGTCGATTAGCGGGCTGTGGAAAAACGGTATGCGCGCAGTCAATACAGGATAGTAGCCGGCGAAGATAGTAACCGGCGAAAAAGTGCAGTTCAGCGGCCGCAAGCAACCATTTCGAGCAAAATTTAAAGCCGCTATATGACACGCGCAATAATTTTTTAACAGCCTGTCAGTCTTTTCCAGGCAATCGATGGGCCGTCGATTCGCTGTCCGTTGACCGCGCGTTCCGCCACCGGTGCCGTTAACAGGAACCTGACAACAAGAATCAGTATCATGTCATTCAGAAACTACCTGCGTCCGCTTAAAGTCAGGCTTCGCAGCCTCCAGGCGATAGGCATCAAGCGTATTCGGCCCAGGGTGCTGCGCACATTGCCCCACGACAGCGAGGCGTTTACCCAGGGTCTGTGCCTGCACCGCGGCAGCCTGTACGAAAGCACCGGACTGGCGGGTCGTTCAAGCCTGCGTGTTATCGACAGTGACACCGGTCGCGTGGAACGGCAGATAGCTCTGCAGGAAGCACTTGGGTCCACTTCTGTCAGCCATCTCGACGGCAACGAGGACGACAGCGAAGAGGACAGGGTCAACAAGGCTTTTGCCGAGGGCATTGCCATTCTCAACGACCGGCTTTACCAGTTGACCTGGCGTTCCGGTATCGCCTTGCGGTATTCCCTGCCCGCCCTTGAACCGGTGGACACACTGCCGCTCACCGGCCAGGGCTGGGGACTCGCCAGTGACGGCAACCACCTGGTGCTGAGTAACGGCTCGTCGCTGATCGAGTTCCGGGATGCCGAACTGGGCCTGGTGAAGTCAGTCAGGATTACCGCCAACGGACTGCCTTTCGGCCTGATCAACGATCTTGCCGTTCACAACGGCAAACTGTATTTCAACGTCTACCGTCACCCCTGGATCTACGTTGCGGACATGGAATCCGGGCGGGTTGAGAGAGTCCTGGACCTGGCGGACATCGCCAGGGAAGAAGCCCGCATCCTCCCGGCCGGGGTGGAACCCCGGCGGGATGTTATGTTGAACGGTATCGCCATCGACTCGCCGAAGGGACTTGCCTATGTTACCGGCAAGCTGTGGTCCCACTACTACGTGATAAGTCTTGGCGAAGCCGATCATCCGACAGTGGCCACTACCTGACTTCCAGCATATCGTGACTGCCGCCACTTACTGTCAGTTCGAATGGTTCATCCATGTAAACCACAACGCCGTCGGCTCCGAGATAGCCGACGATAAACCGATACGTGCCAATTTCGTTCAGCGTCAGCTGCAACTTACCGCCGTAGTAGGCAAGGACATCGATTTCATTGCCGGCAGCCAGCACGCGCTCGTCAAAAGGTATCAGGTGTTCCGTATTTCCATCCCAGCGCACCAGGCCCTCCCGGGTTAGCATCTGGTAAGTCTCGTCACCTGCCGGGGCAACCAGCACGAACACGTCACTGCGGGCGCCAAGGTCTGACAGCTCCGGTTCCAGGTAGACCAGCAGTTGAATGGACTCACCCACCAAGAACGAGGAATCGAAGGTGAACCCGCCGTCGGCGGTTGCCCCTACCCTGATCCGCGCATCGGTTGAGGTGGCATCACCTCTGACAGTGACCGCTTCCGGAGGCTGTCGTGCCGGTTCCCGGATTGTTATCAGCGCCGTATCACTGGCACTGGCACCCCGGTCATCCACCGCCCGGAATTCCACGACGTGCTGGCCGTCTGCCAGGAACAGTGTAGTCGACGCACCGCTGGCCTGCGGCTCACCATCAAGCAGCCACTGGGTACTGTCCAGGTTGCCGTCCAGGTCATAGGCCGTGCCTCCCAGGGTAACGAATTCACCGGGCAGGCCGTCGGTATCGGCGAACACCGTCTGACCGGTGTCGATGAAGACCACCGGCGGCTGTTGCGGATACACCGCCCCACCCAGGGTCACGCCTTCTTCGAACAGCAGTTCACCACCACTGGACCGGTAATAGCGGACAATGTACTGGCCGGCCGGAAAACCATGGGGATAGCCCAGATCGCCCCGGGCCAGGCTTCGCTGGTAGCCGGCATCGTGCTCATAGGCAAAGGATGCCGGCCATTCGTTCTCGCCCACGGGCGTCACCGACCGGTAGTAGCGGTGCTGGTAAATGCCGTCGATGGTGCGATGAGGCAGCCAGTGGCCAGGTTCCGGCACCACCTGGATGCCGCTGCCAAGGGGACTGCCGATGGTGGCATTGAAATACCGGGAGTGCCCGGTGTGACGCACGAACATACCATCCAGCGCCGCGCCATTGAGACGCGCCTGGTCGAACCAGATCGGCACCGGCGCCTGGCGCTTGAGATTGGGATAGTTGCGCCAGAACAGTGCGCCGGCGGTAATCTCCGTGCCGATTACCCGGGTGAGGGTTTCCCAGTAGGTGGGATCGATAGCGTATTCGGCGTTGATGGAACCGCCGATGATTTCGCTGCGACCGGCATAGTGATTGTGGACGCCATAATAACCGGCCAGGCTGGAGTTGAGCACCCGGGACTGGGCGGAATTGAAAAAGATCTGGCCTGCCCAGTGACTGTTCCAGCCATTCATCAGCAGGGTGGAATTGGCGATTTCGGTATTGTTCAGTACCGGATACCAGCCGGCAACCCGGGAATACGCGAACTGCGAATTGTCCACTCTCACCAGTTCGTCGTCCACATAGGACCAGGCACCGAACCCGCCACAACCCAGGCACACGAAGCCGTCCACCACCGTGTCGACTTCCCTGGTGGAAGGCAGCAGGGCCAGGCCGTTGGCCTCCGGAAAACGGTTGATGGGTATATCGTCCACGTGCCCCACCGCCACGTTGTTGTCATAGGTATTGCCCTGCCGGACCCAGTAGTGGTTGGTGGCGTGCGACGTGCCGGGAAATATCCGCTCGTCGACATTGGGTAATTCCTCCGGGTGATGGATTGCCACCGTCATATTGCCGACAAGGCTGTTGTCGAATTCGTCGCCGGCTTCCATGAAAATGCCGTGGCCCTGGGACCGGTACATGAGATTGTCATGAACCGACAGGCCCTGGGTGGAGTGGATGGTAAGCCAGCGATTGCCGGGATCGGCGGTGGCGGACCAGATACTGGACCCATTGATACCCTGCCCCGCGGCATTACCGACCAGGTGCCAGTGTACCGGGTACCGGCCCAGCTTGGCCCGCGGACCCAGGTTGCGGAACTCGACGTTGTTCAGTGACGCCCAGCCCATGACTGTGATGTGAGACCGGTGGTTTGGCGACGCGTCGGTGACATCCGCGGCAATCACCTGGAAGCGGCGGGAAAGGTTGCCGATTTTCGGCTTGACCTGTTCGCCTTCGTAGTCCAGTACGTAGCCGGTCAGGGGCGTGCCCCGGGAGCCCGTTCCGTTTTCGACATAGGTAAGCAGGTTGCCGCTTAACGACACCAGCGTGGCCAGGGAATGGTCACCCTGCTCGGAGGTAAGCACCAGTGTATCACCGGGTTGCCAACCCACCGGAATCCGGGCCAGGGTGGCGCTGCCACCGTAGATGGCCAGGGCGCGGCGAATACCGAAGTCGAAGTCCTGCAGCGCACCTTTTGGCTCCACATCCACCCAGGATGTCACCGGTGGTCCGTTCAGATCCAGCCGGCCGAACACCCACAGGCCGGTATCTTCAGGATGAAAATCCGTACCCAGCGGACCGAAGGTCTCGTTGCCGGAAAACTGGCGGTCGTCGGCCACGTGAATCTGCAGGGATCCCCGGGTACCGGTGAGTTCTCCGCCGCTACAGACGATGACCGAACCGTAAGCATGCAGGTCACCGGCGATGGTGAGGTCCCCGAAAACCTGGACCTCCCTGGCGGAACCCGAGGTCAATTGCACATCATGCATGACCCTGACATTGCTGAACCGCCCTGGCACGGTCCCACCCCAGGTTGCCGGATCCGACCAGGCACCGGCCCGTACCGAGCTGACAAATGCCTTGGGTTGTAGCGCATTGTAGTCGGCACAGGGTCCGGCCATGGCACCGGCAGCCCCGAATCCAAGCAGCCACGCCAGCCAGGATTTGCTGGACGCCGAAACCAGGCGGCGAACCGGCCCGGAGAGCCGCCAGCAACGGGACCACCGAAGTGGCCGGATTGCCGGGCCCAACAAGGCCAGGGAAAAAAAATTGCTGATGGTTTTACTGTCTGTCAATTTCGTCACTGCATGTAATTCAATCAATTTATTTGCTTCAACCTTTTCAGTTCGAGCTAATACCAAGAAAATTCATTGAGTTAGGAGCTGATGGAAACAGGCTCAATCTGAACAGAATTTTCAGATTCGCACCTCGAAACCGGGGACGGATAACCGCACCTTAGCAGCGATTGCCGATACTGGCCAGTGGACTGTGAATCGCCGGTAACGTCCGGCAAGACAGGAGCATCAGTGGTATTCCGACAACCGGACCGTGTTCTCCAATTTCGACCCCGGACCAGGACTTCGTCACAAACCGGCAGGATTTCCGGTACCTCCGTACCAAGTGCCCGCAGACCGGTTTCCGTTTGCACCCAAACCTACCTGTCTGAGTCGCAAATGCCCGGAAAGTTCACTGACAATTTTAAAAATATGGAAGTGCCCGACAGGCCCCGCTGCTACTCCGGCCTGCGGGATAAAATCCGACGTAGTCGACCAACAGGCTTCACCAGGTATTGTCGAAAGCGGAAAATGTAGGGCGGCAGATACTCCACCCGGGACACGGTCAGGGGCCTGCCGTCGGCACAGAAAAACGTCAGTGCCGGTAACGCAGGTAACCGGTAGTCCACTGCGGGCTGCTGCGATTCCCCGCCGGTGGAGAGGTGTGGCATTCTTACTGTTTCTGCGGGTTTTTCACCTGTTCTCTGGGTTCCATCAATTCCATCAACAGCCGGTTTACGCAAACCTGTCACTCGATACCAGTGCCCCTGAACACAGATGTTCAGCGCGGCGAATGCCCGCAGGCGCCGCAGCAGTTCGGAACTGGACACTTTTCCTGGATCGGTGATGCGCATGATCGCGTGTCGGTCCCTGCCGGAATAGTAGCTGGCGTCACCCTGCTGGGGCACACCCGGGTCGCCGGCATTCAGTCTGTCGACAAGCCCGTCCAGCTGTTGCAGCGCCAGTTCCGCCTTGCGCAACTCGATGACTTCCACCGATTCGTTATCCCCGACGGGAACCGCCCGCTGGATCAGCAGCGGCCCCTCGTCGATTTCCGTCGCCATACGATGAAACGCAAACCCCGATTCCTTGTCACCGTTGTAAATCGACCAGGCGGTGGCCTTCAGGCCACGGTAGCGGGGCAGCAACCCATTATGATAATTGACCGTATTGTCAAATACCTGCAGAAGCGCCGGGCTGAACTTTTTCAGGCAATATAGAGAAAGCGCTGTCGTCGGTTTGTATCGGGTTTCAAGCAGGGCAATAAACGCCGGATGATTGATATCACCTTGCGGGGGTACCAGGATATCGAAACCCAGCTGCCTGGCCAGTTTCCGCAAATTGGCGGGCCTGACAATCCGCGCCTGCCCCTGTTTCTGTTTTCCTCTTACCCGCCGCCATAGATCAGCGAGTCTGCGCAGACTGTAAGTAAGGAGATTACCAAGGTGGTCGGGATTCTTCGGGAGACAGACTGCGACGAGGTCGACATCGTTCCTGCTGCTGAGCTCTTTTACCGCGTTGTGCACCAGGAAAGCGGGCAGGCCGGCATAGATATCGGAAAAAATAACTACTCTGTGCATGCGAGCCGGGATCCGGGGATAGCGTTATGGCCAACCTGAATTTGACATTAATCCATTAATAGCTAAGTTCATTGCTGTCCAAAAGCCGCAGACGCATTATACCACCCATGGGATCTATAGGGTTTCATGTCTTCGATAAACAGGCTAACGACAAGCTGCCTGTCTCGACGTGGGAACCAGGCGGGTGACGTCACCGGACGGCTCGTTGATCCGGATAGTCAACGACGGCTCGTCGCCAGGCAGAGCGATTTCCGCAAACAGGGGTAGCGGCGCCCTGCTGATAGTTCTGCCGTTGAGTCGGGTGCCATTGCGGCTGTTCAGGTCTTCCAGTACCCAGGAACCGTTGTTGCAGAAGACCCTGGCGTGCCGCCGGCTTACCGAGGGGTCATCGATGCGGATGTCGGCATCCGGACTGCGACCAATGATAAAGCTGTTGTTGAAGCCCCTGGTTTTCTGTCGCCCCGCCTCCCTGGTAACGACCGAAATCTGGGCGTCCCGTTCCGAGAACAGGGCAATGGTGTCCTGCTCCGGGCCGGAAGCCCCATCGACGTGAATCCCGTCCGGGGTCAGTTCGAAAACCCACGCCAGGATCAGCGCAACGGGAAGTCCCAGGAACAGCGCGGTAACCGTCAGCCGCACTGTCCAGTCAGAGATTCCGAAGGCGGGAAACAGATCCGCGGCGAGGGCGGACAGCGTCGCTGCGGTGATGAGGTAGATGCTGCCTACCCGAAATGTATTGCGGCGTTCAATTTCGCCTGCCAACTTGTTGACTTCAGCGATTATTGTTTTCATAGCCCCGTTGCCTTGTTCCGTTGAAAGCAGATTGTATGTCTGCGTTCAAGCTATTGTTATTGGAAGTTTCAGCACCCTTGCCGGTCATCAGCGACTGGCTGGATTCTTAAACTAGCGGATGCAACTGGCAAATTGTATGGATCAGTCAAACCATGTACAAACATACAGTAGTGCGCGAACCACGATACGCCTGGGATCATGACCCGGAAAATGCGGTGCGGAATTCCGGCATCCTGCAGGATTCAGCGGCCAGCGGCATACTTTCTGGCGATCGTATAATCCGGACAGAACCGCCTGCCGTTCCACTGGCATCGGGATATGATTACAACGCCCCCTGTTGACCAGGCCTGGTGTGTTAACCTCACCGACCAGGTGCATCTGTGTCCGACAGCACGGATTATTCGCGCTGTTCGGCGTATTTTCTGCCGTTTATGCGGCGTAAAATTTTCAGGGAACCGCCGATTAATCTCAGCAGTGGTTTGTTTGGCGGTGGCCGCTACGGCCATCGACATTTACCAGTCAAGGGAACAGGCATTCGCTGAACTCCCCTAACACCAGCCCGAGAGCAATGAGCAGCCTGATCCGGACCGGCAAACAACTGATCGCTTCCCTGCACAGGAAAAATCCCCCCTGGCTGAAGAAAATGTACGCGCCGCTGTTTCTCTGGCGACACTCCGAACTTTATAAAAACTTCTATCGATTCCGCCTGCCCCTCACCGTGTACAGTGGTCTGTCCGCCGATGGCAAACATGCTCTGAAATTCGCCTATGCCGGCACCGAACAGCGGGTCTGTGCACAGTGGCTGGACCTGCTGTTCAACAACGAACCCGACAGCACGGCAATTGGCGTATTCTGGATCTGGCGGTTGGCCAGCCGGCTGCGGGCAGCCCAACCCGACTGTGCCATCCTGGTGACGGAAGTCAGCTCGCGGACGGAGAAACATTTTCGTCGACACGGGGCGTTCATCGTTCCCGATATGGTGATTCTTGAAATCGATATCAGCTCACCGCTGGCAGCAATGATCAGGCAGCATAAGGGGCTGGAGGATGCCGCCCGCCGCGTCAGGAAACATGGCCTTGACGCTGAACTCACTACCGAATCATCCCGCAAGGAAACTTTCTATTACGACATGCACCTGCCATTCATAAACCGGCGCTACGGGGACGCCGCGATACTTCGCAGCGACGACAGCGGGTTGCAGATACTCGCCGATTCCGAGCTGCTGTTCGTCAATCACCAGGGCAGTCCTATTGCCGGCGTGACCATCAACCGGCACAAGGCGATACCCACCCTGGAACAACTGGGGGTGAGCCAAGCCCATCCCAACCCGGCCGCCATGGGCGGTATCGCCGCGGTTTACTACTTTTCTATACAGACATTACAGCAGCAGGACTACGATCGAATGGATATCGGCGGAACCCCGGCCTTTCTCAGCAACGGGCTGTTGCGGTTCAAGCGGTCCATGGGTGCGGGGCTGTCCGTGACCCGGCAGCGCGATGAATTCAACCTGGCGCTGCAGGTACTGAATCTGACCGATGAAAGCACCAGCATCCTGCAGCGGATACCGTTCATCAGTTTCGACAGCGACCACCACCTGCAGCGGAATCTTTTTGTTACTGCCAACGAGCCGCTGGACCTGGACACGGTGGACAGCCTGTTAAAAACCACCCGGTTACCCGGGCTGGACTCGACAACGATCTACTGCAGCACCCTGCCGTCGGATTCGGTGACCGCCAGGTTCGCCGGGCAGCCCATTCGCTTTCTACCCCTCACGTCAATCTCGGGTTAGGCTGTGGCCGGTATCCGACAGCTGGTTCGACAGGTTTCCCGTGACCTGCTCAGATTCCGGCTGGCCCGGGCAGTCAATGAGTTTTTTGGCGTTGATTCTCCCTGGCCACGATTACCGTGCCGCTGGTGAGAATGAGAACGGCAATCACCAGCCCGCTTTCACACCCGTATTGAGCTGGCGACGCTGGTTATGTTGTCAACCGATTGACTATCGAAAACGATAGCTCATAGACCAAGCAGGTCCCGCTGGCGTGTCACTTCGGTGTCCATGTCATCCAGCAACTGATCGAATGCCGGCAGACTGCGGATCATTGCGAAGGCTGGCTCATCCCGTGTCTTCCAGGAACGCCAGCCATTATCCACGGCGCGCCTGAGTAGAAGTAGTGCCTGGTCGGCCTCCCCTCGCAACGCCATGAGCCTGGCTTTCTGATAGTCGATCAGCGGATGGTCGAATCCCTCACTTTCCAGAAACGCGTAATGCTCCCTGACTTCGTCGAGAAGCCGGTTGCCACCTGCCGCGTCACCAGTTCTAAGGCGGGCCAGGGACAGTTCCAGGGCGGCAATCTGCGGGTCCCAGAAATAAATGCCGGACCGCTGGAAGAGCATGCCCTCCCCCTGGTCGGCCCCGTCAGCAAAGGGTTCCAGCAACGCCAGCGATCTCTCGTAGTTGCCAGCCCGAGCCTCGGTTTTGGCCAGGGCCACCGCACTGATGAGGCTCGGGTTGTTCCGGTACTGCCGCTCAGCCGCTGCCACCGCCTCATCCGGCATACCGCTTGCCAGGTGGACAAGATGGGCAAGGCCCTGCAACAACGGTTCGGCTTCTTCAGGCAGTTGTAAATCCAGGTACAGCGAACCAAGCTCGATGTGCGAGTTTCTGTCGTCCGGCGCCAGTTCCATGGATTGCCGGTACCACGTCACTGCCTCTCCCAGATTCCCGCTGGTCCAGGTGAGCCGGCCACTGCGCCGATAGCCCAGCGGGCTTTCCGGATTCGCCTGGATGATGCGACCTGCCGCCTGCAGGGCTTCCTCGTTGCGCCCCCGTATCCACAGTTCCGCCGCCATGTTGGCATTGATCACCTCCGCCAGAGGATCGAGTGAATAGGCGCGATACAGCGTATCGAAGGCATCCCGTGGCCTGAGCATTCTCTCGTAAGTGATGTAGAGCCATACCAGAGCCCTGGATAAATTGGGACTTAACTCGATTGCCCGTTTCAGTGCGGCCTCGGAGGCCAGGTAGTCAGTCTCGAACATACGCAGGAAACCCAGCGACGCGTGCACTTCCGCCAGCTGAGGATCGAGTTCAAGCGCCCGGTTGATCAGTGGAACAGCGGCAGACAACTGGCCGCTGAGCGGCATGGCGCCATAAGCACCGTCGCTTAAGAACAGCAGGGTATCCACCAGGCCACTGTAGGCGGGTGCAAAGCCGGGGTCGCGGGCGATGGCGTTTTCGAAATAACGCTGCGCCTGCTCCAGGTCCCTGACGGTACGTTTTTCAAAGAAGTAGCGTCCCTGAAGATACAGGTTGTAGGCATCGATACTGGATGCCCTGGACACTTTCGGGCTGCCGCTGTTGCCGGTCAGTTCAAGTTCCAGAGACGAGGTAATGATGGCGATAATCTCATCCTGTATGGTGTAGACGTCGGCAATCTGACGTTCGAAATTGTCCGACCACCGGATGAAACCGTCCCGGGCATCGATGAGATTGACGGAAATGCTGATGAAGTCTTCGGTTCGCTGCACGCTGCCTTCAAGAACGTGGCTCACCCCAAGACGTTGTGCTATGTGGGGGATATCGCCTTCGTCCGGGTAGTCGACAAGAAAAGACGATGAGCGCGCTGCCACCTTCAGATTCTGTATCCGTGCCAGGGTGTTGATCAATTCATCGGCTATGCCTTCGGCGAGGTATTGCTGATCGGGATTGCCCGACAGGTTTGCAAAAGGCAGTACGGCCACGGACGGCTCATCGATGGCGTCATCGACTAACGGGACATTGGCGTCGCGTGCAAGCTTCTGATAGAAAAAAGTGCCGCTGCCGATCATTACCAGCAGCGCAAGCAGCAGCGCCGCCCCGGGTTTGATTCCCCGCAATCCCCTCTTACGGTCTTCAACATCCTGCTTTAACCCGTCCATGGACAGGTCGAAAAACCAGGCGAAAATGATAAACAGGGGAAACCCGATGATCAACAGGTAGAGCACCAGGGTAAGAGACCAGTCAGGATAAAACAACGCGGGCAGAACTATGGAAGCTACCTGCAGCACCAGCCAGGCCCCGACAAGATACAACCCGCACGCCTGTAGCACTTTCCTGCGTTTCAGTTCACTGAAAAAACCGTTCATCCAGGGAGTCTCCGGTTCTTATTGACCAGACCGGTAGTCCCAGATTATAGAAAGCACTGGGAAAAACAAGGGGTAGTCACAGGACTGGCAGGCAAGCGCAGGCTACAAACGTCCCGGTCAACCCGATGCCATTTCCCTGGTGGCGAATACCCCGTGAACCCGTCTCAGCCCGACGTACGGCCCGGCATCAGTTCTGAATCACGTGCAATACGTAGTTGGCAGCATCGGTGGCACAGGTTGAGGTGTCGCTGTCAATACAGGCACTGGCATTGCCCCGGGGCATACTGCTGTCAATTTCGGCACGCAACAGGTCGAAAGTGTTGAAGGGAGTGGTCTGCAGACTGGGACCGCCGAAACCGCCCTGACCGCTGGAGCCATGACAGGTGGCGCACTGGGTGGCAAAGATCGCCTGCCCCCGATTGATGCTTTCCTGCAGCGGATCAGGCTCAGGCTCGGGATCCGGATCGTCAGGCAGGGGCGCGACACCCAGCACTTCCGGTTCGCCGAACACGATGGGATCGTCGCCCAGAATATTCAGGTTGGCTTCGTAAACGTCGCCAGCGTGCAGCAGCTGAGGGATATACAGCACCGAGCCATTGAAAAATTCCACCGGTAAATCACCGGCGCTTACCCCGGCGCCATAAAGAAAGAAATCCAGCAGGGTGAAGGTAAGAGCGCCCAGGTCCACGTCGAAATTAACATTGGCCACGCCGATTCCCGGCGCATCCAGTACCGGAATATTCAGTACCCCGGTAGCCGCATCGAAAACCGTAAACGGGTTGGCCTGTTCCGGCAGTGACGTGGACAATCCGTCAAATCGCGTGGGCGAGGCGTCCTGGGGCAGGCCGTCACCGTCCATGGACTGCACACCGTTCTGCGGTAGCTGCTCCCTGGTGTAAACCACCGTGTCGATACCATTGTCAAAATCGATGGTGCCGCCACCCACGGGAACGAAGCCGTCCGGCAGGATAAAATCCGGCTCAAGACCGGTCAGCAGGGCAAACCGCTGTGTGGCTATCAGCAGACTGCGGTTGGCGGTGTCAGCGGAAATATCACTGTCGAAGGTGAACTGCACGGACCCTGCGTCGGGACCGGAGCTTGTCAGGGCAATTCCGTTCAGAACCCCCTGAGACGGCGCCGTGGTAAACAGTTCGATATACTGCAGACTGCCGTCCGAATTACTGAAAACCTCGTCGATATCCCACAGGTGGGATTCCGCCACAGCCAACGAGCTGGCAAAAAACAGAGGTAATAACAAGGTGTTAAAAAGAGACGCCTGTCGGAATTGCATGTTTTGCATAGCTTCAACCTGATGTTCGTGAACGAAATGACCGGCCCGGACGAGTCGGTCCGCAACCTTTATTGATTATTGAACCTCTGACTAATACCAGATTACACAGAGGTTCCCTGTTGTGCTGCCGTGCAACCCGGGACGACGGACGCTCTGCGTTCAGCGCGCGATGAACCCGGTTATCAGTCAGACCCCGGAAAGCGCCTTTTTGATTCGTCCTTGGCCCGACTGCTAAAGATCCCATGTCAGCCCCAGCCTGGCATTCCAGAAATTTTCCCTGCCACCTCGATTCCCGGGTGGCCGTTCGACATCCAGTGGAGTATAGGAAGTGGCCAGGTTCACCCGCCAGCTGTCGCTGAACCGGTACACCAGGCCTGCGCTGTAAGTCGTTGTCGTACCTCGGGAGTCGATTGTCGACCGTTCGATAGAGTCCTGCAACCGGGCCTTGATCTGGGTGAATGGATCCATACGCGCGCTGGCAACGGCAAGCCAGGGCTCCAGGTTGAAGGCCACTTCGCTGAATGAGAGCATCAACTCCGCGCCGTAATGGTTCATTTCCAGCCGATCCCGGGATGGCTCAATGCAGCTGAACGGGTTGCCGGGAGACCCGGGGGGCTGCGAGGCAACATCGGCACTGCAGGTGACATCGGCCCGAACCGCGCCTTCCAGGGCAAAAAGTCGCAGGCCCAGTCCCCACGCCCCGTTGCCCGCCAGTGGTCGGGACAGGGCCAGTCCCCACAGGCCATCGGGCCTGGCACCATCGATTTCCACGGGCGGGGTCCAGGACAGTTCCGCGGTGACGTCCCAGAACAGGCCCAGGCTGGCCCGGGCGCGGCCAAATACCGGCGACTTGTTGAGGTCCTCGTCCTTGAAGCCGCCAAAGCCAACCTGCTGTTGACTGTCGTTGAGACGGGGAATGGAACCGAGTTCAGCAGCCAGGGCAAGGTCGCCGAACCGGGTTTCATCCGGCGGCAGCTGCCCGAGGTTCAGGCCGGCGGTGGTCATGAATGCCATGGCCCAGCCTTCCGGACTGTCGAAATCCACCACTTCATTGGTGGCAAAGACCGTCTGGGCAGGGCCGTAGCCCGGCATCAGGGCGAGGGAAAGGCAGAGTGCGAGGCCGAAGTGCCGGAATTTCGAGGTCATCGAGCTGAAAATCCAAAAAGTGTCATTACCCTGTAAACGTCAAACAGGCATTCAGGTTGACAGTCATATTGCTTACCGGGAATATATAGCATCAGTTCACTGTTGTCTCACTGTGTTTGCCGACGAAAATCTGACATTTGACATTTGACATTTGACATTTGACAAAAAGGGCGACCGGTATAATACACAAGTTGCCCTACAGTGCAGGTCAGGGATGCGGGTGGCAACCTGTCAGGGGATTCCGCGATGAAACCTTGCTCTGCAATGCCCTTTCTTTTACTTTTTACAATCATACCGGCGACCCTGGTTCAGGCACAACCGGTCACGGATTCGGCAACCCGCTATACCATCGATTCGAGCAATTCCATTCTGCGCGTGTATGTCGGCCGGGCGGGAATTCTGGCACGACTGGGCCATAATCATGTCATTCATACCCGCAGTCTTGCCGGCGAGGTTGTTGTCGCGGAGAACCTGGCGGAATCCCGGGCCCGGATATCTTTCCCGGTGGACAGCCTGGTAGTGGATGCCGCCGACGAACGGGAACGCGCCGGTGCCGATTTCGACAGTCAGCCCGGCGAATCCGCCATCGAAGGGACAAGAAACAACATGCTGGGGGTCAGCGTACTGACGGCGTCCTCCTTCCCTGTCATCTCGGTATCGGTGACACCGCTGTCCGTAGCCGACGCCGAATGGCAACTGGCGATTGAGCTGGAATTAAAAGGCAGCACCTTCAACCTTGAAATTCCCGCCCGGGTCGTCATCGATGCTACCAGCGTTGTCGTGGATGCCAGCTTTACCCTGGAGCATGAAGAAATCGGCCTGTCGCCTTTTTCCGCCATCGGCGGCTCCCTGCGTGTCGCCGAGGCCATCGATTTCGACATCCATGTCGAGGCGAGCCGCTGACAGAATCGCCTTCGTGGCGACGGAGGATGACTGGTAGCCGGCCGCAGGAGATAATTGCACCAACTGCAGGTCCCCGACCAATGGAAGTGGACACACGACTGACCTCAAGAAGTTAACAATAACCAGAATCAGCACAGCAGGGGCCTATCAACAATGAACAATCGGACTGAAATCAATACGGCAGAAGACGCCAATACCGCGCACTACGTCGGCAAAATAAACTACCAGGGCCAGTCACGGGTCCTGCTGCTGACCCCAGTCACGCCTGCCAATGACGACGAAGGTCCCTTTCACCTGGACAATCTGCCATTCCTGTCCTCTACCACCGTCGTGGATTCGGCTTACTGTCCCGGCGCCCCAAGATCCATCCGGACGGTGAAGGACGCTGATCAGGCAGCCCCGTTTGTCACCGAAAAAGTCAAGTGGGCCGAGCAGCAGGGGTATGACGCGGTCATCATCAACTGCATGCTGGATCCGGGTCTGCAGGCAGCGAAAGCAGCGGTGCGCATACCGGTCATTGGAATTCGTGAGGCCAATTCCATTATTGCCCGTTTGATCGGCAGTAATCCGGCCACTATTTACCCCGACGAGATCGACATCCTGAATCTGAACAGTGATCCCGAGAAAACCTATGCTGACCTGCTGGCAATCGGCCGCCAGAAAATCATCAACCAGGGTGCCGACGTGTTGCTGCCGAACTGCGCGTACCTGGGTGGACTGGCCCAACGCCTGCAGGAGGAACTGAACGTACCGGTTCTT
>Ga0070726_10001380_pt1 | contig 24649 bp, 23 predicted proteins | sample tdAd471_FD_67275 | JGI IMG/M metagenome (GOLD analysis project Ga0070726, IMG submission 67275) | Marine sediment microbial communities from the Atlantic coast under amendment with organic carbon and nitrate - tdAd47.1 | ecosystem: Environmental > Aquatic > Marine > Coastal > Sediment | place...
TGACCAGGCTATCCTCGTCGATTCCTCCAGACGCTTCGAGTTTAACGCGCCTAGCGCAAACTTGCACAGCCTGCTTCAGTTCGCCGATATCGAAATTGTCCAGCATCACCGTGTCCGCCCCGGCCTCGATTGCCTGTAGCAATTGCGCCAGGGTCTCCACCTCTATTTCCACCTGCTTGGTCCCGTCCAGACGGCGTGCCGCGGCGATGGCGTCCGCGATGGAGCCACAGGCGCTGATATGATTTTCCTTGATCAGGAAAGCATCATAAAGTCCCATTCTGTGGTTTTCACAGCCGCCGGCCCGGACTGCATATTTTTGTGCACTGCGCAGTCCTGGTAACGTTTTCCTGGTATCCAGCAGCGTTACCTGCGTGTGGGCGACCAGTTCCCGCAACCTGCCGGCTGCCGTTGCCGTGCCGGACAATGTCTGCAGGAAATTGAGCATGGTACGTTCCGCGGTCAGCAGGCTTCGGGCGTTGCCGGAAAATTTCGCCAGGGGCTGATTCCGGGTGACGCGATCACCATCGGCAGCTGACCACAGGCAGTTGATGCCGGAATCAAGCTGTTCAAGTACTTCCTGTGCCCAGGGAATCCCGCACAGTATCGCGGCTTCCCGGGTTATCAGCGTGGCGGTCATGTTTCTGTCTGTTGGAATAAGTGCCGCGGTGATGTCGCCGCCGCCAATGTCTTCCTCCAGTGCCCGTTTAACGGTGGATGCAATATCGGTAGGGGGATAGAGTTCTGCCATTGGCTCGGGCTCTAGAAAGCCGGGTGCTGTCTCAGCGTCAGGGACTGTCCCTGCTGACTGAATTCCACGTGGCGCAGTGCGCTCATGCCCAGCAGGATAGTGTCGCCGCCCATTCCGGGAACAATGCTGGCGTCCACGTCGCGCAGCTGAATTGTCCCCAGTTGCAGTTCATCAATGTGGGTGTCGTAGATCACTGCCGCGCCATTGGCGGTGCGGGCACGGCTTTCGAAGCCTGGTGAGAGCCCTGACGCTCTGGCCAGTTCAGCCGGTATGGCGACATCGGTGGCGCCGGTATCCAGCAGGAACTGCACTGGAAATCCATTGATCTGACCACTGGTCACGTAATGTCCCTGGCGGTTCTGCCTGAGCACAACTTCACGCACGCCACCTCCATCAACTCGACTGACGGGATCGCTGTTCGGATTGATCTGGCGATCAAGGACGCCATCATAAAACAGGGTGAGCAGTCCCAGCCCAATAACGCAGGCAGCGGCAATCATGCCTCGACCAATTCCCCTGGTGGAGTGCTGAGGTTCCATCCCGTTTTTCAATGCAGAGGTTCCTTGGATTGAGGATCAATGACTGCGATTATCCCCCATACACCTGCCAGGAATAAAGAATACTGCGTTGGATTGAGACTTCGGCGGGCTGTTGACAGCCCTGGCGCCAAGCCGGTCCGCCGGGGAGTGTGAACTGCTTCAAGGTCGCCTGACCAGGGTCATGCTATAAATCATCTGACGCTTCCAAGGCCTTGAAATTATGACAAAAGACACAGCAGAACAGGACAATGATCCCAGGTCCGGTGAGCTCCCGGAAGCAACCACTGGCCCTGCCGAAGCTGGCTCCGATCACAGTCTGAGGTCGGCTGCTGACCCTGATACGGACAATGTGTCAGGGTCAGCAGCCTCGGCCGATCCGCAATCCGGCACGGCAGGCCGCTCCCGCTCTGCAGATAAGCAGGCGGATACCGTGGCCAAGATTCGCTGGTCACTTCGTCAGCGTCTTGAAGAGCATATGCGGCGGCTGCTGGCAGATGTGTTTGATGAACTGGACGATTTCCTGTTTGGCAGCGTACAGCCGGAAGAACTGACCGAGACCAACACGCAACTCAGGCTGGTCAGGGAGTTTCGCAATAAGAAGCCGCTGTTTGAAGATCGCTTTCTTGGTGCGATTGACGCTGCACTGCAGGCCACGCTGGTGGACAGCGGCAGGGAACAGGCGACCAGTCAGCAGAATCCCGACCCGGCGTCCGGCAGTTCCGCTTTTGAAGCCATGGAGATTGACCTGGCCCTGGAGCAAATGCAGCGACGGGCCTTTAAAACCTATGCCGGACAGATTCAGAAACTTGGCGGTCCAGCCACGACGAAACCTGCTGTGGCTGACCCGGTGATTCCGGAAAACCGCGACATCCTGATCAGGAATTCCCTGCGTGCCCTGGCCATTTCGCATCCGGTCTTCCGGGTATCACTGGAAAGCCGGCTGGTATTCCTCAAGTTTTTCGAAGCGCATTTCCTGATGAAGCTGGAAAGACTCTACCAGGAAGTCATCAGCATCATCACTCACCAGGACAACCGCCGGTTCGTGGAGAAGCTCTATTCATCCTCGACGTCAATTCATCGGCGACGGAAAAAGGCCGGACTGCAATCTTCCGGCGAGGAAAGAGAGGCAGAAGAGGGTATTGGATTGTCCGGCGCAGAGCGCGTTTCTGTTCGCGTCGAAGCGATGCTATCTGGCTGGTGTGCTGGCCAGAAACTGCCGGAATTTGCCGAGAGTATGTTACGTGACGACTGGCAGGCGGTAATGACGCTGGCAGGGCGCAACCGCGGCCTGGATTCCCGGGAGTGGCACGAGGCCAGCACCACCATCGAGATCCTGTTGCAACAGCTTGCCAGTATCGACAGGGGCGAATCCGTTGCTGCTGCCGAAACGGTTGAGCTGAAGGACCGCCTGCAGCAGGGATTCAAGCTTGCCCAGGTTGAGCAGGGCAAACAGGATCTGTTCCTGGGCAGGCTCAAGGATTACCACGAAACAGCCGCAGCAGCGAAGGTTCATGAGGTCACTCCGGTGAACACCGGGAAAGGACCTGAAGCGAGGCACGCCTCGCCGCGCAATTATGCCGCGGTTAGCGAAGCCGGCAAAAAAATCCTGGACAACGGCGACCTCGACGACTTTATTGCGCTGCTGAGCGATGAACAGGAACAGGCCATTGCGGAAGTCGAAGAAGAAGCTATTTCCATGGATTACTATCTGCACATGGTAGATGAAATGGCCGATGGAGCAGGGGCCGATGTAAACCATGGAAACCGGGTAGTTCGCTGCAGAATTCAACAATCGGCTAACGCGGACAACAGCTACCAGGTACTTGATCAGGAAGGCCGCGTTCTGCTTACCCGGGGCCGCATCGGCCTGGCAGTCTCGTTGCGCGAGGGAGAAATCCGGCTCGAGGGGCAGAAAGACTTCAAGGTTGCCGAGTTTGACAGCCAGATCCTGTCCCCGGAGCAGGTCGCCGACCCTGGCCGTGCTACCTTGCACTGACTGCTGTTGCCCGCCAGTTTCCGGCGATGCCTGGTATGCTACCATTCCGGGTTTACGGGAACACACAGCAGGACCGCGATTTGCCATCGTTTTCTATTGCCGACCACCTGTTAGTCCCAGCGCGACAGGTGACATCCCCGAACCAGAGTGAGCGCCCGGCCGATGCGGAAATCAGCCTGCTGGTGATTCACAACATCAGTCTGCCACCAGGCGAATTTGGCGGGTGTCATGTCGATGAACTTTTCTGTAATTGCCTGGACCCGCAGGCCCATTCCTATTTTGCCGATATCTGCCATCTCCGTGTTTCGGCCCATCTGCTCATCGACCGGGTCGGTAATGTGACTCAATACGTGCCCTTTGACCGCAAGGCCTGGCATGCCGGTCAATCCTGTTTCGAAGGCAGGGAAAATTGCAATGAGTTTTCAATCGGAATTGAACTGGAGGGGACTGACGACACCTGCTTTACCGACTGCCAATACGAGAAACTGACCAAAATCACCCGGCTCCTGATGCGAAAGTACCGGGGTATCAACCCGGACCGTATTGTAGGGCACAGCGATGTTGCTCCAGGGCGCAAAACCGATCCCGGTGCGGGCTTTGACTGGCAACGTTTGAGGACAGGTCTGATGTCCCCTGGCTGATTTTTTGCCGATTTCCCGGCCGGCTGAGGTCAGCACAGAGGATTCGGGACCCTGCGCATTGCCCCGTTCGTGATTTATCGGGCTCAGGCACGGGTTCACAACCAGTACCGGGAATGGCGGCGTGGACATTCTTGTAGTTTATCCGGTCAATTTTGCCTGGTTTTTCTCCAAAGACCTGTCGTCGGTCAAATCCGGATCCATCTGCAGCCCTGTAACACCTTGATGGGAATATGAAAAAAGAAAATTCAGTGGAATTGCCGAGCTGCTATAAAATGTAAAAAATTTACATAACCTATTAATATACAATGGAAAAACAGCGAGGGTTGGGATACTATTTGGTGAAAATGTAATTTATTTACACGCTGTACCGGCAATTTCGAGCATCCTGAGTCCCGAACCTGGCGAATTTTCCGGCGTCGAGCAGTAAATAACAAAGCAATTACTTTAATAAGTTGAGAGCGCATTCAATGAGCCAACAGGAACAGGATCAGAATCCCCAGGAAACCCAGGAATGGCTGGACGCCCTTGAGGCTGTAATCGAACATGAAGGCCAGGACCGGGCTTATTACCTGCTGGGCCAGCTTGCCGAACGAGCAACCAGAACCGGCGAACAGTCCCCCTACATCTCGGTGACCACGCCGTATCGCAATACCATATCGCACCTGAACGAAGAGCGCATGCCCGGCGACATGTTCATGGAGCGGCAGATTCGCGGGATCATTCGCTGGAACGCGCTGGCCATGGTAATGCGCGCCAACAAGAAAAACCCCAACCTCGGTGGGCACATATCATCGTTTTCCTCGGCGGCAACGCTGTACGACGTGGGTTTCAACTATTTCTTTCGCGGGCCGTCCGAAGAACAGGAAGGCGACCTTATCTATTTCCAGGGACATTCCTCTCCCGGAATCTACGCCCGCTCCTACCTCGAAGGGCGGATTACCGAAGCGCAGCTGGATAATTTCCGGCAGGAATCGGAAGGTGAAGGGCTTTCGTCGTATCCCCATCCGTGGCTGATGCCGGATTACTGGCAATTCCCCACGGTCTCCATGGGGCTGGGGCCGCTCCAGGCCATATACCAGGCTCACTTGATGAAGTACCTCAGTAACCGCGGATTGCTGGATAAGGGGGATCGCAAGGTCTGGTGCTTTATCGGGGACGGCGAAACCGATGAGCCTGAAACCCTGGGTGCCATTGGCAAGGCCGGTCGGGAGCACCTGGACAACCTGATTTTCGTAATTAACTGTAACCTGCAGCGCCTGGACGGTCCGGTTAGGGGCAACGGGAAAATTATCCAGGAACTGGAGGGCATATTCCGGGGTGCGGGCTGGAATGTCGTCAAGGTAATCTGGGGGCGCCATTGGGATCCGCTGCTGCAGGCTGATGAGGACGGTATGCTGCAGAAACGGATGGATGAAGTGGTGGACGGTGAATACCAGAATTACGTGGCTCGCGGCGGAGCCTATACCCGGGAGAATTTTTTCGGCAAGGACCCCAAGTTGCTGGAAATGGTCGAGCACCTGTCGGACGATGACATCATGGCACTGAACCGTGGTGGTCACGATCCTTACAAGGTTTATGCCGCCTATGCCCGCGCGGTAAAATCGAACGGCCGTCCCACGGTGATCCTGGCCAAGACAGTAAAAGGCTACGCTTTCGGCTCCAGCGCCGAGGCCCAGAATACCAGTCACCAGGTCAAGAAACTGGATATCGAAAGCCTGAAACGATTTCGGGATCGCTTCGGTATCCCTATCAAGGATGAAAATCTCGAGGAAGTTCCCTACTACCGACCGCCGGAGAACAGCCTGGAACTGCGCTATATGCGTAAACAGCGTGAGCGGCTGGGCGCTCCGGTGCCACAAAGGCGTGCCACTACCTACGCGTTGAAAGTGCCGGAGCTGTCTCTGTTTGAAACGCAGTTGAAGAGCAGTGGCAAGCGTGATTTTTCAACCACCATGGCTTTTGTGCGAATGCTGTCGAGCCTGTGCAAGGATAAGGACATAGGTGAGCGTGTTGTACCCATCGTTCCGGATGAGGCTCGGACCTTCGGCATGGAGGGTATGTTTCGACAGCTTGGCATCTACTCGTCAGCGGGTCAGCTCTATGATCCGTCGGACTCCCACCAGGTGGCCTATTACCGCGAAGATAAAAAAGGACAGATGCTGGAAGAAGGGATATCAGAGCCCGGCGCCCTGTCCACCTGGCTGGCGGCAGCGACTTCCTACAGCGTCAATAACTACCCGCTGATTCCTTTTTATATCTATTACTCCATGTTCGGCTACCAGCGCGTCGGCGATCTTTGCTGGGCAGCAGGAGACAGCCAGGCCCGTGGTTTCCTGATCGGAGCTACAGCCGGAAGAACAACTCTCAACGGTGAAGGTCTGCAACACCAGGACGGTCACAGTCACCTGCTTTTCTCCACCATTCCCAATTGTGTGTCTTACGACCCGACATATTCTTATGAACTGGCAGTCATTGTGCAGGACGGATTACGGCGGATGTACAAGGAGCAGGAATCTGTTTTCTACTACATTACGACGATGAATGAAAACTATCCTCATCCGGAATTGCCGAAAGGGACAGAAGAAGCAATTATCAAGGGAATGTATCTGCTGGAGGACGGGGGCAGCAAGGAATACAAGGTTTCCGGTAAAGCTGCCACGAATTCCCGGGTTCGTCTGCTGGGTTCCGGAACCATCCTGAGGGAAGTCCGGGAAGCAGCCACGATTTTACGCAAACAGTTCAAGGTGCCCGTGGATGTCTGGAGTGTCACGAGTTTTAACGAGCTGCGCAAGGAAGGGTTGGCTGTAAAGCGTGAAAACATGATGAATCCCGCCAGGAAAAAGCAGCAGGTACCTTTTGTTACACAGTGCCTGTCAGGTCAGAAGGGGCCCGTGGTGGCCTCCACTGATTACATGAAGCTTTATGCCGATCAGATTCGGGAATTTGTTCCTGGTCGCTACCAGGTGCTGGGTACCGATGGATTTGGCCGCAGCGACAGCCGCGAGAAACTCCGTCATTTTTTCGAGGTCGACCGCAATTTCGTCGTCGTCGCCGCCCTGAACGAACTGAAGGAGGAGGGCGTGGTCCAGGCCAGCGTGATCAGCAAGTTTATGAAGGACAGTGGCATAGATCCGGGAAAGATCGATCCGGTTACCAAATAACAGAACTGCACAGAATATCCCTGCCATCGTTACCTGCAGGCACAGCTAGGAGATACAGTCAGTGGCAACTGAAACAATAAAAGTCCCCGATCTTGGGGATTCGAGCGAAGTCGAGGTGATCGAGTTGCTGGTTTCCGTTGGCCAGTCCGTTGCGGAGAATGATTCGCTGCTGGTACTGGAAAGCGACAAGGCCGCCATGGAGATTCCGGCACCGATCAGCGGCGTCGTCAAGAGTATTGCCGTAAACCTGGGGGATCAGGTCAACACCGGCACGGAAATTCTGACCCTGGAGACGGAAAACGGAGAAAGCGAGGCTGACGGGGGTAAGGAAGACAAGGACGAATCGAAAGAGTCAGCAGGGTCAGGCGATGAGTCTGTCGACGCCAACGATGAACAACCGGGTGAGGACAGCGATCAGCAGGATACCGGAAAAACCGATAAATCAAAGGATGCCGACAACAGCGGGAGTAAAGGAAAAGCCGGAACCGAAACCAGGATCCTGGAGGTGCCGGATCTTGGCGGTGAGGACGACGTTGAAGTCATAGAAATCCACGTGACCAAGGGGGACAGTGTCAAGGTAGACGATGCCCTGATTACCCTGGAATCAGATAAGGCAGCTATGGATGTGCCCGCCACCGATGCCGGTGTCGTCAAATCAGTGAAACTGAAAGTAGGAGACAAGGTTGCCAAAGGCGCTGAAATCCTGGAACTGGAAGTTGAGGCCGGATCGCAGTCAGAGTCCACTGCCGATGCTGCGGAATCCCCCGCAGACAGCACTCAGGAAAAGGAGCAGCCTCAGGACCGGGATGGGGACTCCCGGCCGACGGAGTCCCCGGTTGCCGCAGGATCAACCGGCAAGCCGGCTGCGGAGGCTGCAGCAGGCGAATCCAGGACAGCCGGTGCCGATGTTTACGCCGGTCCGGCAGTGAGAAAGCTTGCCAGGGAACTCGGTGTTGATCTTGCCCAGGTCGAGGGCACTGGTGCAAAAGGCCGGATTCTCAAGGAAGATATCCACGAGTTTGTCAAATCCCGCCTTTCATCGGGAGCTGGAGCTGGAGCCGGTACAATGGTGGCGGCATTGCCGGAAATCGATTTCTCGAAATTCGGTGAAGTAGAAAAGGTCGCCATGTCAAAACTGCACAAGGTGACCGCGGTGAACATGCAGCGGAACTGGTCGACGGTGCCTCACGTCGCCCAGTTTAACGAAGCGGACGTGACGGACCTGGAAGTCTTCCGTAAAGACCAGAGGGCGGAGGCAGAGAAGAAGGGCGTCAAACTGACGTTTCTGCCGTTCCTGCTCAAAGCCTGCGCGAAAACCCTGCAGGAATATCCACAGTTCAATGTTTCCCTGCACTCCAGTGGTGAATACTATTTCCAGAAAAAGTATGTCCATATTGGCGTCGCCGTGGCCACTGAAGCCGGATTGCTGGTTCCGGTGATCCGCGACGTCGATCAGAAGTCGCTCTGGCAACTGGCAGCGGAACTGGGCGAGATAACCGATAAGGCCAAACAACGCCGGTTGGGCAAGGACGATATGCAGGGAGCCTGCTTTACTATATCCAGTCTGGGCGCTATCGGTGGAACCGGATTTATACCGATAATCAACGCCCCGGAAGTAGCGATCCTGGGAGTAGGTAAAACAGAAACCAGGCCGGTCTATCGGGACGGGGAGCTGGCACCCAGGAGCATGTTGCCATTGACTCTTTCCTACGACCACCGCGCCGTGAATGGTGTGGATGGCGGACTGTTCTCCTCCTACCTGGTGAAAGTGCTGGGCGATATTCGACTGTTGTTACTGTAAACGAATCGATTTTAACCGCGTAGTTGAGGTTCGTGGCGCAATTCAGGCCGGCAGGAAGTATCGCCGGCCTGCAGTCGCAATGATTGAAATCCGGCAATTGAACGCAAGTTCCAGGTTCGCCGCGGTCAATACTTCCGGGGTCGGGCCGTAAATGTAGTGACCATTCCCCAGCAACAGCAGCACATCGTCACAGAACCGTGATACCAGATTGATGTCGTGGCTCGCCATGAGTGATGCGGCCTGGCGTTGTTGGATCCGTTGAGCCAGCAGTGACAGAATTCTGATCTGGTAATCGATATCCAGATGGTTGCTGGGCTCATCAAGCAGGTAAAGTCGCGGATCCTGGGCCAGCAGCATCGCCGTTGCCAGTCGTTGTTTTTCCCCTCCGGACAGCGTGGCAACCTGGCGATCAGCCAGGGCCTCCAGGTCCAGAAGGGCCAGGGTTTCCCTGGCCAGTCGGAAGTCCCTGGCGGTATCCCAAAGCAGGTTTTCTGCATACGGATGGCGGCCCAACATCACGGTTTCCTGTACCGTGGCGGGCATGCTGGAATCGGCTTCCTGGAACAGCAGGCCAACCTGGCGGGCAAACTGACGACGTGAGTATGTCCCTGATTCTTCACCACTGATCCGCACGGAACCGGAATTCAATGGACGAAAACCCATTATGCAGTGCAACAGCGTGGTTTTACCGACACCGTTGCGTCCGAGGACGCCAAGCATCTGACCTTTCCCGAGTTGCAGGCTCAGGTTGCGGCACACGGGCAGTGTCCCTGCGAAAACGTCAACAGCATGTAATTCGACAACGGCCATCAGTGGTGTTTGATCGTGCTGCGCAGGATGATCAGAAAAACGGGTACGCCGATAATCGCGGTGACGACGCCGGTTGGCAATTGCTGGGGCGAAACCAGGGTCCGGGCCAGGCTGTCGGCAACGACCAGAAAACTGCCACCAAGGAGGGCTGCCAGAGGAACCAGCAAACGATGATCGCGGGCGCCCAGCAGTCTCAGCATATGGGGTATTATCAGGCCGACAAAACCGATGGATCCGGCTATGGTTACGGCAGTGGCGGTGAGCACGGAGGCCGTTAGATACAGCACTGTACGCAGGCGGGCCACGTCGACTCCCAGGGACAGCGCTGCCAGTTCACCGCGAATCAACACGTTCAGGGAACGGGCAAGCAGCACGCCAAGGGCAAGGCCAACGGCAAGCACGACTACCTGCCAGCCGGCTATCCGGCTTTGGCTGAGATCACCCATCAGCCAGAACAGCATGCTCTGTACCGTATTAGTGGATGTCGAGGTCAGCAACAGGTTTATCAGCGCTCCCCAGCCGGCAGACACGACAACACCGGTGAGCAGCAGACGCGTTACGGACCAGCGGCCACCGGCAGTCGCCAGTCCGAATACCAGCAGGATTGAAAACGTGGCCCCCAGGAATGCAGCCTGGGGTATCCATATGGCACTGGCACCGGACAGGATCAAGGCCAGCGCCGCGGCTGAGGCTCCGCCGGATACTCCCAGGATATAGGGATCGGCAAGCGGGTTACGCAACAGAACCTGCATCACGACACCGGACAATCCGAGCAGTGCGCCGGTGGTCAATGCAGCCGCTGTGCGTGGAATTCGCAACTCCCATAACACCTGGCTCTGCAGATCGGCTCCAGGGCTGATCAGGGCGTTCCACAACTGCGCGGGAGAGTAAGCCACGCTGCCAGTTGACAGTGAAACGGCTACGGCTGACAAACAAAGTAACGTCAGCAGGCTCAGCAGCAGTAGCGATTTGCCAGTGGTTGTTTGCATACAGGTGATTACCGTTCAACAGCTGACCGGACTCGCAGAGTCATGTTGGCATGGCGCGTCCGGGTCTGCAGTCTACTGTAAAACTGCCGGTTCAACACCCGCGGGATCTTAACAGGGGGCTGCAGTGATGCCGGCCCGGTCTTCAGGAACGTGGGACTGTGGCGATAGCAGTGTTAGACTGCGAAAGCTGCGGTTAACCGTGTCACTGACCGTGGGTTCCCCCGCTGGTCCTGGCGCTGGTACGACGTCAGTCCGAAGGCACCGGAACTTCGTGTCGCCGGGCAGGTGATTAGCTGAATGCACAGTTGAGCGGATAGAGGTAGATATGCCATCTTTTGACATTGTCTCGGAAGTGGACCAGCACGAATTGAATAACGCTGTTGACCAGGCTAATCGGGAAGTCGGGAATCGTTTTGATTTCAAGGGCGTGGATGCGCGATTTGAGTGGTCGGACCCGGTAATCACCCTGCATGCCGAGGTGGATTTCCAGCTTAAGCAGATGCTGGATATCCTCAAGGACAAACTGGTCAAGCGAGGCATCGACGTGGCGTGCCTGGCGCCGGGAGATGTCGAGGAGACAGGTCAGCACGCGGCCATGCCGGTGACGGTTCAACAGGGAATTGATGCCGAACTGGCCCGGAAAATTGTCAAACTGGTCAAGGATACCAAGCTGAAAGTTCAGACTTCAATTCAAGGCGAGAAACTCAGGGTAACCGGGAAGAAAAGGGACGATCTGCAGCGGGTGATTGCCCTGCTGAAAGACGCCGGTCTGGCGATTCCCCTGCAATTCAATAACTTCAGGGATTGACGTCGTCTTGTCCCTGCAGTTTCAGAATTCCTTGACGTTCACCAGGATACCGTATTGCAAAAAGTTCAATCCTTCAGAGATGCCATAGTCCAGTTGCGGGATATTCGCTATCTGAATATTCTGCTTCTGGGTTTCTGTAGCGGCTTTCCCTGGGTGCTGCATGGCTCGGTACTGACCCTCTGGCTGCAGGAGTCCGGGCTATCCAGATCCGCGATCGGGTTCGTTGGTGCCATAGCGACCGTTTACGCGATAAATTGGGTCTGGGCGCCATTCGTCGATCGCATTCGACTGCCGTTTCTGTTCCGCTTACTGGGTCAGCGGCGGTCATGGATCGTGTTCTGCCAGTTGCTGATTGTTGTCGCGGTATTCCTGTTGGGTACTACCAGCCCGACAGCCAATCTGGGCCTGGTCAGCATTCTGGCCCTGCTGGTCGCCGTCAGTTCCGCCACGCTGGATATCGCCGTAGACGCCTATCGGATCACCGTTTTCAGCCAGGAAGAGATGGACGAAAAGATGCCTTACGCAGCAGCCGTGGCCACCACCGGCTGGTGGGCGGGATATGGATTCATCGGCGGTGCGCTGGCCGTGGCTTTAGGCGGAGAGACTATCGGCCTGTCCTGGTCGCAGGTATACCAGTGCATCGGCTTGTTGTACCTGCTACTCATCGGTATGGTGGTTTACGTGGCCGAGCCGCAGGCCGGTCCGGATGACCGCGACCTGCCACCGGGTGGAATCACTGCGGAATTCGATTTGAAAAGCTGGCTGGGTGCTTACGTGGTTCAGCCTTTTCGGGAGTTTTTCAATCGTTGTGGGTTACAACTGGCGTGTTCGGTGCTGTTGCTGCTCCTGGTGTTCCGCCTGGGGGAGGGGATGCTGGGCCGCATGTCACTGGTTTTTTACGTGGAAGTCGGCTTCAGCACCGACGAGATCAGTTTCTACTCGAAGTTTTTCGGTGGTGTGGTAACCGCCGTCTTTTCGCTGCTCGCGGCTGCTCTGAATACCAGGTTCGGAGTAATCAAGGGGTTGTTTTTCGCCGGGGTTGCCATGGCATCAGCCAATCTGCTGTATGCACTGCTGGCTATGGTGGGGCCAAATGGCAACCTGTTGATGCTGACCCTGCTGATTGACAATTTTTTCCAGGCTTTTGCCACGGTCGCCTTTATTTCGTTTATCTCTTATTTTACCAGTCGTACCTACACCGGAACGCAATATGCGCTGATGGCCTCGATTTCGAATTTCGGCCGGACCACCATGGCGGCCGGGAGCGGCGCGGTGGTGGATTTCCTCAATGGCGACTGGGCGTTTTTCTTCGTTTTGACAACGTTGATGGTCATTCCCGGATTGGGCCTGCTGTTGTGGGTTAGCCGATTGCTGAAAGAATTCCGGCGCCAGGGTGAAAGCTACGCGTCGACCTGACTTACGCCGAACTTTCCCAGTGACAATCGACCATTAACAAACACGATACCTTCTTCTTCGAGCAAGCGTCGCTGTTGCCAGTACTTGTCACTTCCCTTTGGAAAGGAAATCCCCCCTCTCGCGTTAACCACCCGATGCCAGGGCAGACGGGTGTCGGCCGGCAGTTTCTTCAGGACTGTACCGACGAAACGCGCATAACCCGGCAGTCCTGCCATTGCGGCAACCTGGCCATAGGTAACGACGCGGCCGGGTGGAATGCCATGGACTACCTGCCAGATTTTTTCCGTGTTGCTCATGATTCCTTCACCTGTTACCGTCAAGGTCTCGCTGTTGTTGGGAACCGGATTGCCTGGACCCGGTGCCTGCGCCGGGGCCAGCCGGGGAGTGCCCAAACGGCCTGGATCCGGGTGGAAATTCCGCTGGCCGACATTGTAATTGGTCAATCTGTCACTACCTGCAGAGACCGGGACCTGTGTTCCCGGTGCTTAACCGGTGGCGATAGCGATCCCCGGTAACAGTCAGTTGCTTACCACTAACCAGTTTATTTGACCCGAGCAGAAAATCGATGCGCTGGATTTTACTCGTTTTCATCGCCATACCTTTGATCGAAATGTTGTTGCTGTTCGAAGTAGCAGGTCTGATTGGCGGCCTCTGGACCGTGTTCATGGTGGTCCTGACGGCTGTAATTGGCGTGCAGGTGCTGAAACACCAGGGTTTCTCGACGTTGCTGCGGGCCAATCAGCGCCTCGACAGTGGCCAGTTGCCAGCCCAGGAAGTCGTTGAAGGCCTGATTCTTGCCTTTTCCGGCGCCCTGTTGCTGACCCCGGGATTTATTACCGATACGCTGGGTTTCCTGTGCCTGACTTCGCCGTTACGGCGGGCGATGGCAAGAAAATTGATTAATTCCGGCATGGTCATGACAGCGGGATCAGGATCCAGCAGAGGGTTTTTCTGGAGCAATACCGGTGGATTTCGACAACATAGCGATTCCTCCACCATTGAGGGTGAATTTCGCGAGGAAGCCGACGAACCCGACCGACTGGACAGTGACGAGTACGATTCCGGGCGTCACCGGTAGGGCATCGGTAGAGGTAAGGAGCCTCTGATTCCGCTGCCTCGGCGGCTGGAAATGGCCGCCGACACGCGCTGCAGGGGAAAATGTCCGTATCCCGGCCCGATTCCTGCCCTATTTTCACAATTCCTATTGAAATCCCGACGAGTATCCCCATAAAGGAGCCTCACAGGGCAGACCTGCGGCCTTTTCTTTGTCTCGGCACAGGGATGATTATCTATTTCGGATATGGGCACGCGATGTCGGCCAGACCACGAAGTGTTCATACTCGATTGAAATGTTAGCAATATCGATTTAGGAGAATAAATTCAATGAAGATCCGGCCTTTGCAAGATCGCGTCGTGGTGCGACGCACTGAAGAGGAAACCAAGTCAGCGGGCGGAATTGTTTTGCCTGACAGCGCGACGGAAAAACCGGCCCAGGGTGAAGTCCTGGCGGTCGGTCCCGGCCGATTAATGGACAGCGGCGACGTTCGCCCGGTGGACGTGAAAGTCGGCGATACGGTTGTTTTCGGCAAGTACGCCAGCAACACGGTAAAAATCGATGGGGAAGAATTGCTGATTCTCAGTGAGAGCGAAATTTACGGCGTGGTCGAGAATTAGGACCGGCAAGCTGAGCTCGAGGTTGGAATACAGATTTAATGATTATTAGATAGGATGAATGAAAAATGGCTAAAGACGTAAAATTCGGTGATTCAGCGCGAAAAAACTTACTCGCTGGTGTCAACACGCTGGCAGACGCAGTAAAGGTTACCCTTGGTCCTAAGGGCCGCAACGTGGTTCTGGATAAATCTTTCGGTGCGCCTACCGTGACCAAGGACGGCGTATCGGTAGCCAAGGAGATCGAACTGGAAGACAAGTTCGAGAATATGGGTGCGCAAATGGTGAAGGAAGTCGCGTCCCAGACTTCCGACGTGGCCGGCGATGGCACCACAACGGCCACAGTACTGGCCCAGTCGATACTGAACGAAGGTCTTAAGTCGGTGGCTGCCGGCATGAATCCCATGGATTTGAAGCGAGGTGTCGACAAGGCAGTTCTTGCCATGGTGGAAGAGGTGGGCAAGTTGTCTACTCCCTGCACGGATTCCAAGGCCATTGCCCAGGTGGGTACGATTTCCGCCAACTCCGATACCCAGGTGGGCGAAATCATTGCCAAGGCCATGGAGAAAGTCGGTAAAGAGGGCGTGATCACCGTTGAAGACGGGTCAGGTCTGGAAAACGAACTGGAAGTCGTCGAGGGGATGCAATTTGATCGCGGCTACCTGTCAGCCTATTTTATCAACAACCAGGATCAGATGAACGTCGATCTCGAAGATCCCATGGTTCTCCTGGTGGACAAGAAGATTTCCAACATCAGGGAAATGCTCCCCCTGCTGGAGAATGTTGCCAAGGCTGGCCGTCCGCTGCTGGTAATCGCCGAAGATGTCGAAGGCGAAGCGCTGGCCACTCTGGTGGTCAATAACATGCGGGGTATCGTCAAGGTCGCGGCAGTCAAGGCGCCGGGATTCGGTGACCGCAGGAAAGCCATGCTGGAGGATATCGCCATCCTGACCGGAGGCACGGTAATCTCGGAAGAGGTCGGCCTGAACCTGGAAGGGGCCACTATCGAGGATCTGGGTTCCGCCAAGCGGGTCCAGATCACCAAGGAAAACACCACCATCATCGACGGCGCCGGTGATGCCGGCAATATTTCCGGTCGGGTCAGCCAGATCAGGGCGCAGATTGAGGAAACGTCCTCAGACTACGACCGCGAAAAGCTGCAGGAACGGGTTGCCAAACTGGCAGGCGGAGTCGCGGTGATCAAGGTTGGTGCTGGTACCGAGATTGAAATGAAAGAGAAAAAAGCCAGGGTAGAGGATGCACTGCATTCCACCAGGGCTGCCGTAGAGGAAGGCGTTGTTCCCGGTGGCGGAGTTGCCCTGGTCCGTGCACTGCAAAAAGTGGAAGGTCTCAAGGGCGATAACCATGATCAGGATGTGGGTATCAGTCTGCTACTGCGTGCCGTGACGTCGCCCCTTCGCCAGATCGTGCAGAATGCCGGTGAAGAAGCGTCAGTTGTACTTAATAACGTCAAGAGCGGTAAAGGGAACTATGGCTTCAACGCGGCCACGGGTGAGTATGGCGACATGATTGAAATGGGTATTCTGGACCCCGCCAAGGTAACCCGGACAGCGCTGCAGGCCGCAGGCTCGATTGCCGGCTTGATGATCACCACCGAAGCCATGGTATCGGAACTGCCGGAGGAAAAGCCGGCTGCGCCGATGCCTGATATGGGCGGTATGGGTGGCATGGGCGGCATGATGTAGCCTCAGGTCGGTCTAAATCGCCCCTGGCTTTGTTGGCCCGAAGCTTCCGATGCTCAGGTAGTTTTACTACCTTGCGCGTCGGGTCTTCGGGCCGCCTCACCAGGAGCAATTTATCCTCGCCCTGACAGGTTGTCAGCCAAGCGGTTGCCTGGACCGGCAGGCTGCGAATCAGCAGCGTAGTATTACCTTGCGCGTCGGGTCTTCGGGCCGCCTCACCAGGAACAATTTATCCTCGCCCTGACCGGTTGTCAGCCACGCGGTTGCTTTGACCGGGAGGCTGCGAGTCAGCGGCGTATTGCTATCTTGCGCGTCGGGTCTTCGGGCCGCCTCGCCAGGAGCGATATTGGAAGGTAACGAAAAACGGGCTCGGGATTATACTTCCCGGGCCCGTTTTTATTTGTCGGTTGTCGGCATTCCCTGGCCGAATCCGCAAGCCCGGATCCTTTGGATCAGGCGTTGGCCAGGTTCTGGTTGGCAAAGTCCCAGTTGGCCAGGTTGTCCAGGAAGGAAGCGAGAAAGTCCGGACGACGATTCTGAAAGTCGAGGTAGTAGGCGTGTTCCCAGACATCGCAAACCAGTAAGGGAGTGGCGCCATCGGTCAGTGGCGTTTCGGCATTGGCCGTTTTTACAACCTTCAGCTTGCCGCTGTCAGCAACCAGCCATACCCAACCGCTACCAAACTGACCAACGCCATTGTTGATGAATTCGTCACGGAACTTGCCATAGCTGCCGAAATCCTCGGCGATCCTGTCGGCAATGTCGCCGCCGGGTTTGCCGCCGCCCTCGGGGCTCAGGCTGTTCCAGAAGAAAGTGTGGTTGTAGCACTGGGCAACATTATTGAACAGGGGGCCCTTGTGACTCACCGTTGCTTTTACCAATTCTTCCAGGCTATCCCCATCGATACCTGCTTCTGCAAGCAAGTCGTTACCTTTACTCACGTAGGCGTTGTGATGCTTGCCGTGATGGTAGTCAAGCGTGTCTGCAGACATATGTGGTTCAAGTGCATTCCTGTCAAATGGAAGGTTGGGTAGTTCTAAAGCCATATTTTCCTCTTCTGTCGGTTGGTTGTAGTCATGTCCTTCGCGGTCCCGGCGCGGGCTCGCAGGTGAATCCCCCGGGCGTCGGCCGATGACAATCAGGCCACAAAGGAATTATCAATACGCGGCAGGCCAGGTCCCGGTTCGATTCCTCGGCAACAGCTGTCCCTGCAACCTGCTAACGCTGTCGCAAGGTAATCTATCCATCGGCTTGATTGAATCCGGTCAGTCTGCCGGTAACAGACCTATACTGGATCGCCGAGTTTACAGATATTGGATGATGATGAGAAGAGCAGCCGCGAGGCCCAGACCGCAGTGAATGACACCCACAATGCTGGTCATGGGCCCGGTTTTTCCTTTCAGCGCGTTGAACTCAAGGGCGGCGATTATCAGCAGGCACAGTACCATTGCCAGTGTGCTGGCGCTGCCTTCAGCGGACAGCGGCAACCGGCCGGTGCCGGACAGGTGGGCCGAAGCACCCATGAAAAACAGCATGGGCAGCGAGAACAGCGTGTTGGTCCTCGAGGCCAGCCCGGCTTTGGCCAGGGCGCCCGCGGCTTCCGGCAGCGCTTCTCCACCGCCCGCGACCTGATCATTGGATGCGATAACGATCTTCTGGTTCGGCCAGATCACCAGCCACACATTCAGGAACATCAGGGTACCCAGCAACATGCCGACGATGATGTAGAAATTGACCGCACCTCCGAGGATGGCCGCCAGGACCAGGCCTGAAAGAAAGGTAAAAAGCGCACCGTATCGAAACCACCAGAGAGCCCGGGGCACCAGTTTGGCTATTGCTGAGGACTTGGCGGCAGGATCGGTTTCCTTGAAATACTCGGTCTGCACGAAGTTAAAGTAATACAGAATGCCGATCCAGACCACACCGGCAAAGAAATGGATAAAGCGGAAGATAAAGCCGATTAATTGTCCCAGTTGCAGTTCCATGATCAAGATCCTCCAGGTTGGTTGTTTTTCTTACTTGTTGAGGTTGGTTTGCTATTATTGCCACGGACGACGGTTGGCAGTCAAAAAGTTTTACCTTTTTGACTGGAAAAACCCGTTTATATTTCCATCGCTTAGCGAAATCGGGCTGGAGCAATATCCGCCGGTTGAGAACAGGTTCATCATCGGTCGCCACGACCCCTGTGCCCGATAACGCCGGGAAACCATTCAGCCGCTCGATCCAAGGGCGGAAAACCGGTGCCGGACAGCGATTGATGCAGTGACTACAGGACAGCGTCGGGATACGTACCCGGCAACAGGCGCCGTGATCTGTCGGGCTGATGCGGCAGCGGGAGATGACAGGGTCGCCGGTTTTCTAGGATAATGTGCAGCATGCGTGATTCTGATGACTTGAAAGACATACCACCCATTGTACCCTCCCGGGACGACGTGGATTCCCACCAACAGTCCCGACGAGGCCAGAACCGGGAAATTGTCAGGCCCACCCACGTGGCGAGGAGTCCGGCTGGCAGCTCCTGGCCCGTTCGTATCGTTCTCGCCCTGTTGATAGTGGCATTCTGCGGGGCTGCTGCCGGGGCCTACTATTTTCATGGACTCTACCAGGAGGATATGAGACAGGCAGACCTGCGGATTGCCGAGTTGGAAAGAAGGCTGGCACTGGTTGGCGAGGAATCCGAGGACACTGTTATCAATATCCAGGAAACCCTGGATTTTCATTTTTCAGAAATCGACAAATTGTGGGCGGCCCGCAACGCACTGCGCACCGAGGCCACTGACATCCGCTCGGAGCTGGCCAGGCTGGTCCAGGTAAACGAAGGTCAGGATGAAAACGTCGCTGCCTTGACTGCTCAGGTGCAGAATACCCTTAACCAGACCAGTGCCAACGCCACGCGCGTCAATACGCTGACCAACGAACTGGACCAGGTTTCACGGCAGATAGCGGCCATGGACGCTTCCCTGGAAAACCTGGCCGCATTACGCGAGGAATTACAGGCAGTTCAGACGTCACTGAACAGCGGTGACAGTACCCTGCTCGGTGTCGTCGGGCGCCTGGACTACCTGGAAGATTCCATGGAGTCGGTGAACGCCCACCGGCTGCAGATCAATCAGTCACTGTTCCAGCTGCAGGAGAGTCTCGAAACCCTGCAGCGACAGGCCACTTCGTCCGGGCTGTAATCCCGGCTTCGGGGAAATCACCGGCTGGCTGCTTGGCAGCGGGTATTCATTGAGTATAATACGCATCCCCCGGCTCCTGCGTGGAGCGGGCAACAATATTGCGGATGTGGCGGAATTGGTAGACGCGCTGGATTTAGGTTCCAGTATCGAAAGGTGTGGGAGTTCAACTCTCCCCATCCGCACCAGTCTCACATCCTTGCCGGCAGGATGGTCTCTTTGATTTCACGGCGACGCAGTGCCCTTCGGCCAGGGGTCGGGGACCACAGGTAACGCAGTCCTGCCCGTGACCCGGTTAACCCCATCCTTTATTGATCATGACGGATTCGAACCGGTCAGTTGGCGGGCAACGGCAATGGCAGGAGCAATCAATTGGTTGCCAGGATCAGAAATTCCGACGATGCCGATGTCGATGCTATCGACGCGCTAATCAACAATGCCTTCGGTGAAACCGAAGGCGTCGTCGCTGGCCTGGTCAACGCGCTGCTGCGGGATTCCACGGCGGAGCCCCGGCTTTCCCTGGTAGCCGACGTGGACGATTCTCTCGCGGGACACATCCTGTTTTCCCGGGCCTGGGTGACAGCAGGCCAGGCAGATGATACCCGGCAGGTTGAGGCCCGGATACTGTCCCCCCTGGCAGTTGCCCGCCGATATCAGCGCCAGGGAATAGGCGCCAGCCTGGTGAGGGAAGGATTGCACCGCCTGCAGCAGGAGGGAGTTGGTCTGGTATTCGTCTACGGAAGTCCTGATTACTATCAGCAACATGGGTTCATCGGCGCCAGGGAGCGCGGTCTGGATCCACCTTTCGCCCTGCCGGCCCGCTATGAGAATGGCTGGATGGTGCGGGAAACCGGGCCCGGAAGCCTGAAAGCCACTCGAGGAGTCGTCAATTGTGCGAATTCGCTCTCGAAACCCGGCTACTGGCAATGATCCCCCATCCCCGAATGAATATTCATACCGGGACATCTCACCGACGCCAGTGTTATTGCTTCTCCTTCTGGCATTGGGCTATTCTGGGAATTGATGAAAGATCTCATTAAAAAAGCAACCAGGCAGTTATCCAACTCCAGGCCCGGCAAGCCCGCCGTGACCGCGTCCTCTGATGTTCAGGTATTCCTGGGCAAGGTCAATGCCATGTCCCGTAAGCCAGGAGTAACCGGCGCCATGGCCCCGCTGATTTTTGCCCTGGATGCAACCGCCAGTCGCCAGGAAACCTGGGACCGCGCCAGCCAGCTGCAGAGTGAAATGTTTGTCAGCGCCCAGTCAACCGGAGGTCTTCAGGTACAGCTTTGCTATTTTCGGGGTCTTGGCGAATTCTTCCGCAGTGAATGGCACACGGATGCCGACAGGCTGCTGCAGCAGATGTCAGGTTTGCAGTGCCAGGCCGGCATGACCCAGATAGAGAAGTTGTTGCGGCACGCTCTTGATCAGAACAGCCGCCAGCGGTTGCGCGGGGTGATCTTCATCGGCGATTCCATGGAGGAGAATATGGACGTGCTCTGTCAGCTCGCCGGGAAACTGGGCATGCTCAATGTTCCTCTCTTTCTATTCCAGGAACGACAGGATCCCGTTGCGCGGCAGACATTCGTGGAAATGGCACGACTGTCCGGGGGGGCTTATTGCCAGTTTGACGCCAGCAGCGCGGAACAGCTCAAGGATCTGCTTAAGGCCGTGGCAATTTATGCCACGGGCGGCAGACAGGCACTGGAGGATTTCAGCAAAAAATCTCACCGGTCGGTCAAGCTGCTCGGGCAGCAACTCAAGTAATCCAGGCGGAATCCAGACGCAATGATGTTCAGAGTGTTGGCGCTGATTGCGTTTATTATGCTGGTGTACTGGGGCCTTAACGCGCTGACGCAGCGCTATTCCTTTACTCGAACCCAGTCCCGTTGGCTTCTGGTGATTGGAATTTCCCTGACGGTAATAGGCACATTGATCGTGATGGGCCGATTGCCGGTGCAGTTTATTCTCGCACCACTTGGTGTTGCCGCCACCTTCATGCTGCGCATGTTACCAGCCTTTTTGCGCTTGGTGCCGGTCTGGCAAATGCTCAGAAACCGGAATCCTTTTCAGGGTCACGGAAGCCGTGGGCAGGAAAATCATAAGTCCGTGATAAGGACCGAGTACCTGGACATGGAACTGGACCATGGCAGCGGCGACATGGATGGCCGTATCATCAAAGGGCGTTTCGAAGGTCAGGTGTTATCGTCTCTGGCGCTGGAACAACTGATGGAATTGGCAGGGGAATGCCGGCCCGACCAGGACTCCCTGCAGGTGCTGGAAGCCTACCTTGATCGTATGCACCCTGACTGGCGGAAGAGTTCGGGACAGGCCCGGGATTCCTCGGAATCCTCTGCCGAAGAGCCGGCGATGAACCGTCAGCTGGCGCTGGAAATCCTGGGTCTGGCCGAAGGGGCTGGCAGGGAGGATGCGATAAAAGCCCATCGCAAGCTGATGCAGCGCATGCATCCCGATCGAGGGGGAACCGAATACCTGGCAAAGAAAATAAATGCGGCCCGCGACTATCTGGTAGAGCATCTTTAAGAAATCACATTTCACTTCTTGCGGTTCAGGAATGCCTTGATTATTGCCTGTGCTTCCGGGCTTTCCAGCAAAGTGCCAAATTCCTCCATTTCCAGCTCTATAGTGCCAGGTAGTACTTTTTCAAACTGACGTTTCATCAGCCGCTTGCTTACCTGGAGAGCAGCACTTGGCAGTGATGCCAGTTCACGCGCCTTGTCCATGGCGTGGTCAAGGTACTCTTCCTGGGGCAATACGGTGTTCACAAGGCCATATTCCCTGGCGGTTTCCGCGCTGAATCGATCACCAAGCAGCAACAGTTCAGCCGCCCGTTGATACCCGACAATATAGGGAAGCAAAAGGCTTGAGCCCAGTTCCGGGCACACCCCAAGTCGGGAAAAAGGCAGCTGCAGGTAACACTGGTCTGACGCGTAAACCAGGTCACAGTGCAGCAGCATGGTGGTGCCGATACCGATTGCCAGACCGCTCACTGCCGCCACTACCGGTTTACGGGCCTGGCTGATGGCTTTCATAAAAACCAGCGATGGCCTGTCTCCCGATTGTCCCGCCCCTTCCACAAAACTGTTGACGTCGTTGCCACTGGTGAAACAGTCGTCAGCCCCGCGAATGACCAGGACATTGACGGACGGTTCCCGTTCGGCCAGGAGCACACCTTCCCCAAGTGCCTGATACATGCTGGCTGTCAGGGCATTTTTCTTTTCCGGTCGATTGATCTGTAAGAGGAAAAGAGAGCCATCCTGACGATAGATGATATTGGGGTCAGCAGAACTGGGCATCATGGAAACAGATCCTGTATGGCCGGGTCACCACAGTTGCGGTGTGGCAGCCGCGATGTAGACCGGATGAAAATGAGACGAAGCGCTACTCAGCCCGCGGTGCGCCTGTCATAATTGAACCTGAATGGAACGACACTGGCAAGAATAATGACAAAAGAAAACAGCCTTACAAGCGTTATTCGTTCGGCGACCCTGATCGAACGTCATGAGCTTCGCAGCGCACTGCTTTCCTTTGGCTTCATTTTCGTTCTCATGGCAGCTTATTACATGCTCAGGCCAGTCAGGGATGCTCTGGCCAGTGACTGGACCAACACCGAAATAAGCATGCTGTGGAATATCCAGTTCTTTCTGAGCTGCGCCGTGGTTATCCTGTTCGGTGCGGCGGTATCGCGGCTTAAGTTCCGGTACCTGGTACAGTTCGTTTACGTATTCTTTGCTCTCAGTTTTCTGGTACTGCACTTCGGTTCAGACCTGATCGTCAATCCGGTACTGGTGGACAAGGGGTTCTATCTCTGGGTCAGCTTGTTCAGCCTGTTCCATGTTTCCGTTTTCTGGAGTTTTATGGCGGATCTGTATGACCGCGACCAGGCCAAGCGATTGTTCGCATTCATTGCCGTAGGCGCCAGCGCCGGTGCGCTGTTCGGCCCCCTGATCGCAGCCCTGGTGGTAAGGTTTATGGGCTCCGGGTCATTGGTGTTGGTAGCGTCGTTCATGTTGCTTGTTCCGGTGCCGCTGGTTGTTTATCTACAGCACCTAAAGAGCAGTGATCTGCACAATCAGTCGGTTCAGGCGGATCTGGAGAATTTCCGGATAGGTGGTTCTGCGCTGGCGGGATTCCGGGAATTCTTTGCCAGTCCCTACCTGATCGGCATTGCTGCCTTTATCCTGCTGTACACGGCAATAAGCTCCTTCGTTTATTTCGAACAGACCAACCTGCTGAGAGACTACGATCTCGACCGGCGAGCCGAAATACTGGCCTGGCTGGCCCTGGTGGTCAACATCCTCACTTTCATGCTCGGGTTTTTTGCCACCGGCAGGCTCGCCACCCGTTTCGGCATGCCGGTGACCCTGGCGATCATGCCGGTATTCATGTGCCTGGCCTTGCTGGTGCTTGCCTTTGCACCGATTCTTACCGTGTTGCTGGCACTGCAGATCGCCCGTCAGGCGGGTAATTACGGTGTAACACGACCTGCCCGCGAGATGTTATTCACGGCAGTGGACCGGGAGAGCCGTTTTAAAGCCAAGCCTGTTGTGGACGTCGCCATGTATCGCGGTGGCGACGCCATCTGGGGCATGTCCTTTGCGGGACTTACCGACGGCCTGGGCCTGGGACTTGGCGCCATGGGTGCTGTAGGGGCCGGCATTGCCGCACTCTGGGCCGTTGTCGGGGTCTATCTCGGCAGGGCATTCCGGCGCCGAAACAACGAAGTTGCCGTGCATTCCGCCGCGAGGTCCGGCTCCATGAAAGAGCTTCCCGGTACGGTACAGGGATAGCAAAGTCCTGTCATTACCCGTTGCCCGACATGGTGCCAGAAGCGTCAGGCACATCCACTTCATGGTAAACTTTCAATTCTGAACCAAATGATTTTTAGGGCTGACCATGTCTGTGATTCGCCAAGAGGACCTCGTGCAGAGCGTTGCCGACGCCTTGCAGTATATTTCGTACTACCATCCCCTGGATTTTATCAATGCGGTACACGAAGCGTATCTTCGTGAAGAATCGCCTGCGGCCAAGGATGCCATGGCCCAGATATTGATCAATTCCCGCTTGTGCGCGGAGGGTAAGAGACCTATCTGCCAGGACACCGGCATCGTGACCGTATTTCTCAAGGTCGGCATGGATGTGCGCTGGGAGTCGGAATTAAGCGTGGCG
>Ga0070726_10001381_pt1 | contig 24638 bp, 19 predicted proteins | sample tdAd471_FD_67275 | JGI IMG/M metagenome (GOLD analysis project Ga0070726, IMG submission 67275) | Marine sediment microbial communities from the Atlantic coast under amendment with organic carbon and nitrate - tdAd47.1 | ecosystem: Environmental > Aquatic > Marine > Coastal > Sediment | place...
ATGCCCGCCCCTTTCAATGCTCTGCCTAGCACCCAACGGATTGATCGATCATCATCGACTACCCACACCTGGTTGATAACAGTCATTAGTTTTGGTCCGTAATAGGAAGGTAAACAGAAAAAACAGTTCGACCGGGTCGGCTGGTAAAACTCACCAAACCGCCCTGCTGACTAATCAGTGATTGAGCAATCGGCAGGCCCAGGCCGGTGCCCTCGGCACGCCCGGTGATTAACGGGTAAAAAATCTGGTCCTGCAGGTCGGTCGGAACCCCCGGACCCGTGTCCGTAATATCGACCCGAGCTACCAGACGATGGCGCTGAGTACCGATGGTCATGTTTCGTTTAACGCGTGTTTTGAGGGTGATCTCGCCGCCTTCACCCGTCTCCCCCAGGGCCTGCATCGCATTGCGGACGATATTTAGAAACCCCTGAATCAGCAGCTCCAAATCGCCCATTATTTCCGGAATACTGGGATCATAATTGGTGTAAATCTGCACGTTGGTCGGCAGTTCCGCGGAGACCAACGCATGGACGCGATCGAGAATTTCATGCAGGTTCAGGCTCGTCATCTCTGGTGCCGCGTTGCGCGCCAGCATCCGGTCTACCAGATTGGCGAGTCGATCCGCCTCACTCAAAATCACGCTGGTATATTCGCGCAACTCCTCGCTCGGCAGCTCACGTTCCAGCAGCTGGGCCGCACCTCGTAAACCACCCAGTGGGTTTTTCACTTCATGAGCAAAGCCTCGCAACATGCCATCACTGACCTGACGCAACGAGTGCATCTCGGCGTCACGAATCATCGCTGGCGAAGCATCGGTAATCGTAAACTCGATTAACAGGCAATCACCGTGTGAATCAACGGTCACGGGTGTTATCGCACAGCTATAGGTTCTAGCCGGGGCTGCGCCGGTGACGACGAGCACGTCGTGCTGGGTCAAAGCCGCCTGATCAGTAATGGCTGAACTAAGCCTTTCCCGAAATTCGTCAGCGTTTATCCAGGCTTCCCGGATCGGTCGACCGATGAGTTGTCGGGCACTCATGCCCAGCATGTTTTCAGCAGCACTGTTGAGATCCAGCACAGCCAGATCTCCCGCCAACATAAGAATCGCCGTCTGTAAGTTATCGATATAACTGGCAGAACTGCCTAATAACTGCTTCGCCTCAACCACGGAGGTACTTACGGGGGTTAGTTGGCACCACCCGCCTGGGAGCGGGCGACAGCTCTGTGCACATTAATCGCAACCGTATCGCTCTGTATAATCGTCTCGCCATCATCCGACCGTATTTGCAGTTGAAGCAGGTGGCGACCGCGTTCGAGTCGACCGCTCTTAAAGGACAGCGACTTCGCCTCAGCAACGACAGCGCCATCTACCAGCAGAAACACCTGATCCCTTTTGCGCAGTGCCGGTTCAATCGAACCGACCACCGTAATCTCATCAGCCTCACTGTTGCGAAACGTCGCTTCAGCAAGGGGTTCCGCAATGTTCAATGAGCGATAGCTAAACTCGCCGGTAGACCGCTGTTGCCGCTTAAGGGGCAGTAGTGGAGAGGGTTGAATCATCGGTTCCTCAACCGTTACCGGTTCAGCGCCACTACGGGGCTCGTCGGAATACTCGACGGTACCATCCGGACTCTGCCATCGATAAACGGTAATAGAGTCGTCGGCAGCGGTGCGGTGAGGAAAAAACATCGTGGCGCCAACCAGCGCGACCATCAATAGCCAATCACGATAAACCGTGACATTGAGCCTGGGAAAAAGGTTCAAGATCTCACCTCCCTCGCTCGGGCGGCACCCACCAGGGTGCCGCCCGAAACCCTACTTAACAGCTGTAATACATATCAAACTCAACCGGATGGGTGGTCTGACGCAAGCGGGTAACTTCATCCATTTTCAGTTTGATATAACCATCGATCATATCGTCAGAAAATACATCACCTGCGGTCAGAAACGCTCGGTCCTGGTCGAGACATTCAAGGGCCTGATCCAGCGACGAACAGACAGTTGGAATTCCTTTTGCCTCTTCCGGGGAAAGATCATAAAGGTCTTTATCCATTGCTTCGCCGGGATCGATTTTATTGGCGATACCATCCAGACCTGCCATCAACAGGGCTGCAAAAGTCAGATAAGCGTTACCCGAGGAATCCGGAAACCGTACTTCTACACGTGCTGCCTTCGGGGATGAAACAAAAGGAATACGCACGGAGGCCGAACGGTTACGAGCGGAATAAGCCAGCATCACCGGTGCTTCAAAGCCAGGCACCAGACGCTTATAACTATTGGTCGTTCCATTGGTAAAGGCATTGATGGCACGGGCGTGCTTAAAAATACCACCGATGTAATAGAGCGCAGTCTGAGACAGACCGCCGTAGAGGTCGCCACTGAACAGGTTCTTACCATCTTTGGACAGTGACTGATGCACGTGCATGCCGCTACCGTTATCACCCACCAGAGGTTTGGGCATAAAGGTTGCCGTTTTACCGTAGTTATGGGCGATGTTGGAAACAATATATTTAAGAATCAACAGCTCATCCGCTTTGCGCACCAGCGTGTTGAACTCGGTACCGATCTCACACTGACCAGCCGTGGCTACTTCATGATGATGAACTTCTACGGGTACGCCCATTTCTTCGAGCGTCAAACACATGGCTGCGCGCATGTCGTGTAAGGAATCCACCGGTGGCACAGGGAAATAGCCACCTTTGATACCAGGGCGGTGGCCGATGTTGCCATCTTCAAAGACACTACCGCTGTTCCAGTTACCCTCTTCAGAATCAACTTCTACAAAACAGCCATTGGGGGCATCGTTCCAGCGCACATCATCCAGTACAAAAAACTCTGGTTCCGGACCAAAAAAAGCAGTATCAGCAATGCCAGTCTGCTTCATATAGGCCTCAGCGCGCTTCGCAAGTGAACGCGGGCAACGCTCGTAACCCTGCCGAGTATGGGGATCCAGTACGTCACAGCGGATATTCAGGGTGACATCATCCGTAAACGGATCCAGCACTGCAGAGCTCGCATCCGGGGACAGCACCATGTCGGACTCGTTTATACCCTTCCAGCCAGAGATGGAGGATCCATCGAACATCATCCCTTCTTCAAACAGATCCTCATCTACTCTGCTAGCGGGAGCGGACAGATGCTGCTCCTTACCTTTGGTATCGACAAACCGAAAATCGACAAACTTTACATTCTGTTCTTCGATAACCTTAATCACATCTGCAGCAGACATAGTTCTTTTACTCCGTAACTAGAAAATTAAAAAAAAGCAGTTGAACCTAAAATCCTGACCGGAAACTCAAATCCTTACCCGCTTAATGATAGTGCGTTACTACCGACACGGGTCGACAGGGTGGTGATTTAGCACTTGTTTACTCAGCCAGCACCATCGGGCGCAAGCCCCGTACTAACCTCCAACGGTAACAGCCAATAACCCAATGCAGGAAATATGCCAGCGCATCACTCCCCGTATTAGCAAGTATCAGAAGCTGTTGCAGGCGCACCACAACACATCCGGCGCACCATTGTAGGGCATCGCAAGCCCGACTGCACCATATCGATGCGCTCCTGCACCAGAACGGACAGGAACAAAACCACGACTCAACCTGATCAAAAAATATCGGCTCGTTCCGGCTCAGTATCTTCCGATACCGGAGATTTCTTCACCAGTTTGTCAAAGTCCCGCGTCGAAAAATACTCAAAAATAGCCCGCCCATCCTGCTCTTCCGCCAACTGACCTGTGTCCGGTCTGATTCTCGCACTGACCACATCCACCGGCTGTTTGAGAGGCTGCTCATCAAGCCCCGCCAACGCCTGCTCCATATAATCAATCCAGATCGGCAGGGCCGCTCGCGCACCGGTTTCATACTTGCCGAGCGACCTGGGGCGATCGTAGCCAACCCAGGCCGTGGTCACCACACCCGCTGCGTAACCACTGAACCAGGCATCCACCTGGTTATTGGTTGTACCCGTTTTCCCCGCCAGATCATTACGCCCCAATCGCATTGCTCGCCTGCCGGTTCCCTTGGTGATCACGTCTCTTAACATGGAGTTAATCAAAAACACTTCCGCGTCGGGGAGCACCTGGATTGCAGGCACCGGCACCATGTCAGCAAAGTCTTCCAACTGATTAGCTGCATCACCTGGCTCATTAGCATCCACTGCCAATGGCGAAACACTGAATGTCTCCTCGACCAACGGCTGCTCGTCAGGTAGATCAGGTTCGTTGAAGGCCAGCTCCGGCACCTGCGGAAAAGGGCTACTCCAGACCACTTCATCCTGCTGATTTAATACCCGAGTCACCAGGTGGGGCTCAACCCGAAATCCACCATTAGCCAGCACCGCGTAGCCACCTACCAGTTCCAGCGGCGTCATCGCACCACTGCCCAGCGCCAGCGACAGGTTATCCGGCAATTTTTCTGCCGGAAACCCAAACCTTAAACAGAACTCTCTTGCCCGATTTATCCCGATTGACTGCAACAGCCGGACAGAAACCAGGTTTCTGGATTTGGTCAATGCGACCCGCAATCGCGTTGGCCCAAAAAATTTGCCTGAGTAATTTTGCGGCCGCCACCCCCCGCTCCGGGTATCGTCATTAAATACCAGCGGTGCATCATTCACGAGTGTGGCCGGTGTAAAACCATGCGTTAACGCCGCTGCATATAAGAAGGGTTTAAAGTTCGAACCCGGTTGGCGGTCAGCCTGAGTGATCCGATTAAAATGGCTCTGCGCAAAATCGAAACCGCCGGTTATCGCCCTGATAGATCCATCGTTGGCGCCAACAGAAACCAGTGCACCCTGAACCTCCGGGACCTGAGTCAGCTGCCATCCTGACTCCTCCCCCTTAACGATTCGAATAATATCTCCCACGGCAAATCCATCCCGCGCCCCGGACGCTTCCGATCGCCAGTAGGCCGACGCCCATTTCAACGACTCAGCCTCCAGGATCACCTCCTCTCCATCCTTCCGCATGGCCACGACCTGTTCACCACTACTAATGACCAGCGCCGGCATCAAACCACCCACCAGCGGCAAATCGGCCAGGGTTGCGCGAGCTGACTCAAGCTCTCCGTCTGGTACAGACAGGTTCTGCTCAGGACCACGATATTGATGGCGACGCTCGTAACCGATCAGGTGTCGGCGAACAGCCTGGTTCGCAGCAATCTGGAGATTGGGATCCAGGCTGGTTTCAATTTTCAATCCACGGGTATAAGCCGCCACACCATAACGGGACACCGCCCACGCACGAGCCATCTCCGCCGCATAAGCGGCATCCGTCGAAAATCCGCGAGCGTGAATTTTTGCGCTCACCGGCGCAGCCATCGCCTGCTGGTAACTAGTGGAATCGATTTTGCCGTCGTGAAGCATCCGGCCAAGCACATACCCACGTCGCTGAACCGCATGAACCGGATCACTGACAGGGTTGTACCGCGACGGCGCCTTGGGCAGGCCTGCCAACATCGCTACCTCGGCAAGCCCCAGCTGCTGAAGTGGACGACCGTAATAAACCTGTGCAGCCGCACCAAAACCGTAAGCACGTTGCCCAAGAAACACCTTATTTATATAGAGCTCGAGAATTTCGTCCTTAGTGAGCTGTTTCTCAATTTTCACCGCCAACAGTATTTCAGTCAGCTTTCGCAGGTAGGTTTTTTCGCGCCCAAGAAAAAAGTTTCGGGCAACCTGCATGGTTATCGTGCTACCGCCCTGACGCTTTTCTCCAGTGCGCACCAGCTCGACTGCCGCTCGCACCAGGCCCAACCAGTCGACACCCATGTGCGCATAGAAACGATCATCCTCTGCCGCCACAATGGCATCACGAAGTAACGGCGGCGTTTCTGCCAGGCTGACCGGAATTCTTTTCTGTTCCCCGAACTCGCCAATCAGACTGCCGTCACGGGCATAGATCGTTAGCGGCACCTGAAACTCGACGCCACGAAGACTCTGTGGGTCTGGCACTTGAGGTAACAGGAAATAGATAACCGCCAGGGCGAGCACCATGGTCAAACTGCCCAGACTCAGCAACCCGGGTAGCACCCAAATTAGTGCCCTGTTTCTGTTCACCAACGCAATGCCCGGTCGACCATTAGCGCGGCATAAAAAATAAATTTGCCTTGCCGCATAATTAGTTGTACTTTGGTGTTAATGTTGTTTTTACCTTAACGCTGTAACATTCGGTTAAATAAAGGGTTTTATCTTGGGCCTTTTTCGAAGAACACCACCTCCGCTGGTCGGGATCGATATTAGCACAACGGCCGTTAAGCTCCTCGGGCTTAGCGCACACGGCGATGGCTATCGCGTCGATCACTACGCAGTGGCTCCGCTACCGCAGGAAGCGATCACCGATAACAACATCACGGTGCCCGAGATGGTCACCGAAGCGATTGAGAAGGTGGTAAAACTCGGTCGAGTGAAAGCCAGGCACGCTGCGATTGCTGTTTCTGGATCCTCCGTAATCACCAAGACCATCGTGATGCCAGGCGACCTTCCCGACAAACAGATGGAAGAGCAGATCGCACTGGAAGCGGATCAATATATTCCCTACTCCCTGGACGAAGTCTATCTGGACTTTCAGATACTGGGCGTTAATGACGATAATGAAGAAACCGTTAATGTATTGCTCGCGGCAGCCCGCAGCGACACGGTTGATCAACGCCTTGACGTCGTTGCAGATTCGGGGCTTGCTGCCAATGTTGTCGATATAGAAGCCTACGCAATGGAGACTGCCTACACCCTGGTCTCCCACCAGCTACCGGCGGAAACTAGAAATTCAACCATCGCCATCATTGATATCGGTGCGACCACTACCACCCTAAATGTTATTCAAAATGGTCAATCCATCTTCACTCGTGATCAGAACCTCGGCGGGCGCCAGTTAACCGAAGAAATCCAGCATCGCTACGGCCTTTCTTTTGATGACGCGAAACGCGCTAAAAAGTCTGGAGAACTACCAGACGATTACGTCACCGACCTGTTGCAGCCGTTTATCGAATCGCTGACTCAACAGACCAGCCGATTATTACAAACATTTTTTTCCTCCACGTCGCAACAGCAGATCGATCATATGGTCCTGTGCGGCGGCACCGCCCTGCTACCTGGACTCGCAGAAATGATGGAGCAGCAGATTGGGGTGCCGGCGGTAGTCGCCAATCCATTCGCCAATATGGCCGTGGCCAGTGGGGTTAATTCTGAAAATTTGCATGGCGATGCCGCGTCGCTGATGATCGCTTGCGGCCTGGCCATGAGGGGGCTTGACGATGCCGCGCGTTAACCTGCTGCCATGGCGTGACGAAATACGCCACGACCGTGAAAGGCGTTTTTATATTTCGTTGGCAATTACGGCAGCCACCATGATAGCCATCATTGGTGTGATCCAGTTATTAATTAACGGCGTAATCTCTGACCAGCAGGAGCGGAATGACTTAATCTCTGCCGAAATTAAGGTATTAAACAAGCAAATAAAAGAGATTGACGAACTACAGGCCCAGAAGGATGCCCTCCTCGCCCGCATGAATATCATCCAGTCACTGCAGGGTACTCGGCCACTGGTCGTTCACCTGTTTGATGATCTGGTACGCGCAATCCCAGACGGTGTCTACACTAGTAGCGTGATCCAGAAAAAACACAAACTGGAGATCAAGGGGCACGCCCAGTCCAACGCCCGCGTCTCCGCGTTCATGCGCAACATCGAAAAATCCGAGTGGTTGACGGAACCCACCCTGTCAGTCATCCGTACCGCTGAATCAGATCGCGGAAAAACCAGTCAGTTCACACTGAACGCAAAGCAGGTCTCCATCGCGACTGAAGAAGATGAAGACCAGCAACCGAAAAAAGGTAAAAAGAGAAAAAAAAGGTAGATGGCGATGAATCTAAATGATCTGCGCGAAATCGATTTTAGCGAGATCGAACTATCCAACACCGGGGACTGGCCGCTTGTAATCAAGGGGGCAGCCACCCTCCTGTTGGCGATACTCGTTCTGGTTGGCGGCTATTTCCTGTTAACCAAAGACACCCTCACCGAGTTAGAAAAGGTTCAGAAAGAAGAACTGACGCTTCGGGATACCTTTGTCGCCAAATATAGAAAAGCAATCAATCTCGCCAGTTATAAATTGCAACTGGAGGAGATGAAGGAAACTTTTTCGGCGTTGACACGGCAGCTACCGGATAAGACACAGGTTGCTGATCTGCTCGTAGAAATTACCCAGGCAGGTCTTGGTCATGGACTCGAATTTGACCTGTTCGAGCCCAAATCGGAGAAACCGGCCGAGTTTTACGCCGAATTACCGATCAGCATCAAAGTCACCGGGCAATATCACCAGATCGCTGAATTTGTCAGTGATGTTGCTGCCTTCCCACGCATCGTCACCATGCACGACCTGCAGATGAAAAAAAGTGGAGAGAAACTGGTCATGACCGGTATCGCTAAAACCTATCGTTATCTGGACGAAGACAAATGATAGCTGGCCGCCGTATCGGGTTATTAATCACGATTTCACTCATGGTCGCTGTTGGCGGCTGTTCGTCGGACAATAGCGACCTTATCGAATGGATGGCCGATCAAAAAGCCAAACAACGCCCAAAGGTTGAACCGCTACCCCCCCTCGTTCCCTATACCAATTTTGTCTACGAAGCGTCGCACCTCCGAGAGCCCTTCGAGAACACGTTATTTAGCCAGCAAACGCCGACTAAATCTGAAGCTAATGCGGGTAATTCGGGCATCTCTCCCGATTTAAACCGGCCTAAAGAGCCGCTTGAGAGTTTCCCCCTGGATGCACTCCGCATGGTCGGCACCCTGGATCAAAATGGAGAGATCTGGGCGATTATCCAGGCGCCGGATAAGACCGTGGCCCGAATCTCTCAGGGTAATTACCTTGGCCAGAATTATGGACGAATCGTTGACATACAGGACTACTCGGTTGCCCTTAAGGAAATTATTCCTGATGGAACAGGAGGTTGGATTGAACGCGATGCGTCCATCTCAATCGTCGAATAGCAGACCTTCCAATAGCACTCCACTGAACTGGAAATTGCCATGAACACCACGCTGACAAACAGGCTTAACGAGACTCCCGCCCGAATTTCGCAAGCGGTTATTGCGGGATTGCTAGCCCTGGCAGTATTTCCTGCAGGACTGCAGGCAAACACGATTGAAAACATTGAGTATTCCCAGATACCAAGTGGCGGCACGCAATTAAAAGTATCGCTGTCGGAAACTGCCGTTGAACCGAGTGGCTTCACTATCGACCAACCCCCGCGGCTGGTCCTCGACTTTGCCGGCGTCACCAGTGGCCTAGACAGCAATAAACTGGAAATGGGCCTGGACCTCACCCGGAGCCTCGTCGCCCTTAAAGGGGATTCACGGACTCGCCTGGTCGTTAGCCTGAACAAGGCAGCAGGTTGGAGTAGCCAAACGGAAGGCAACAACGTATTCGTAACCATTGACCCGGTACAGGCTGCCGCCCCGAATACTGCCGCTGCACCTGGGCAGAACAGCATCGTTGGCGTTGACTTTAACCGAGGAACTGACGGCGAGGCGCGTATAAGCGTTGGCCTCTCCAGCGAAAATATCAACATCGATAGCCGAGAAGAACCCGGTCAATTTGTTGTCGAATTCCTCAACGCCTCGCTACCGGCCGATTTAGCCCGACGGCTGACGGTAACTGACTTTGGCACGCCAGCGACCGCTGTCGAAACCCAACAAATTGGTAGCACCGTAAGGATGGTCATTGAAGCACACGGCGACTATGACGTTCTCGCCTATCAGACTGAGCAGAATTACACGGTTGAGGTGCAACCGTTAGCGGCACTGTCAGGCCCGGAGCTTGCCCGGCAGAAGAAATCATTCGACGGCGAGAGGCTGTCGCTAAACTTCCAGAACATTGAAGTTCGGTCGGTCCTGCAGTTACTGGCCGACTTTACGGGTAAGAATCTGGTCGCCAGTGACACGGTTACCGGTACCGTCACCCTCCGACTCAAAAACGTTCCCTGGGATCAGGCGCTGGATATCATTTTATCCACCAAGGGATTGGCCAAGCGCGAAGATGGCAACGTTATGTGGGTGGCTCCCGCTGAAGAAATTGCGGCTCGCGAACGTCTCGAACTGGAAGCCCAACAGCAGCTGGAAGAACTCGCTCCGCTCTATACGGAATACATAGCCGTTAATTTTGCTCGGGCAGTCGATCTCTCCGCTCTAATATCGGCGGACGAGAACAACCTGCTGACCGAACGGGGAAACATCACCATTGATGAGCGGACGAATTCCCTGATTGTCCACGATACGGAAGACAAAATTGCGGAAATCCGCCAACTGGTCAACACGCTGGATGTCCCCGTTCAACAGGTGTTAATCGAGTCCAGAATCGTTAACGCCAGCACCGATTTTAGTAAAAACCTCGGGGTCCGCTTTGGCGGCACCAAGACCGGTGATGCGGCCACCTCCGCCAGGGCGATTTCCGGCAACCTCAATGCCACCACCCAGGCCTTTAACGGTGACGACCTGGATTTTGACGACCGCCTGAATATCAATATGCCGGCTGGCGGAATTGGAGGCATCGGTGCTAACTCGATCGCCTTTGCAATCTCTAAAGCCGATCGCCTGCTTGAGCTGGAACTATCCGCTCTGGAAGCGGAGGGAAAGGGAGAAATCCTTTCAAATCCTCGGGTGGTAACCTCGAACCAGCGAGAAGCCGTTATTTCACAGGGCACCCAGATTGCCTACCAGGAAGCCAGCTCTAGTGGTGCCACCTCCACCTCCTTTCAGGACGCGGTACTGAGCCTGCGGGTGACCCCACAAATCACCCCCGATGACCATATCATCATGGATCTGGAAGTAAGCAAGGATGCGGTAGGTGCATTGGTCGGTGGTGTGCCCACGATTGATACTCAAAACATCAATACCCAGGTACTGGTCGATAACGGGGACACGATTGTCATTGGCGGCATCTACGAACAAACCCAGACCCAATCAGCAACCCGGACGCCGTTCCTTGGGGAATTACCCTATGTCGGGTTTCTCTTTAAAACGACCGCCAAAACCAATGACAAATCGGAACTGCTGATTTTCATCACGCCGAAAATCCTCCGGGACGGGCTGGCAGCAGCGCTTTAAAGAGCATCTGGCTGAAGCCGCGGTTAACAAACTGAACTCCGGAAAGCAGCGATCCTCCAAACCCCCTCAGCCACTCCTGGCCCGGGGGGTTTGGTAACGGTTTCCCGCCGGGCACGGACCTCGTTGCTATTCTCAGATACTGCGGCCGCAAGATTACCCGGAACTGCCTGTAAGTCCCTGGGACGCCTCCAGCGATCTCCTTCCGTTATTCTGTGGTGTAACCCTGTTTGGCGAGAAAGATAGCGATAAAATAACCGAAAAAGCCGGATTCACTCTCCGGGAAAGCTACCTTCCCTAAACGCAAGGCATTACCGTGGCAAACAATATCTGTCTAATTGGCCCAATGGGTGCTGGAAAATCCACTATCGGTAAAAAACTGGCCGCACGGCTAAACATGGAGTTCGTCGATTGTGATGACGAAATTCAGGCCCGAACCGGTACCACCATCTCGGTAATTTTTGACATCGAAGGCGAATCCGGTTTCCGCGATCGCGAAGAGAAAATCCTTGCAGACCTGCTCACTCGTTCGAATACCGTTATCGCTACCGGGGGTGGCTGCATCCTGAGAGAAAGCAGTCGGATACAACTGCAGCAGGCCGATTCGGTTATTTACCTGAAAACCGATGTCGGTGAGCAACTAAAACGCACCAGCAAAAGCCGCCACCGCCCCCTGCTCGATACGCCAGACCGGGAATCACGCCTCACTGAAATCGCCGCCGAACGCGAACCGCTATACGCCAAAGTGGCGACACTGACCATTCAGTCCCAGGGTCGCAAATCTGTCGCCGTGGTCGAGGAAATAATCGACAAACTCGCGCTATGAGAACCCTTTCAGTCGACCTGGGCGAGCGCAGCTACCCGATACATATTGGTAGCGGTCTCCTGTCGGATCAGGAACGGATCACGAGCTGCCTGGACAATCGTCGCGCCGTGTTAATAACCGATGACACCGTAGCGACTCACTACCTTCAGCCTCTTGCCAGAAACTGGGGTATTCCCACCACTGATCAACTGGTCCTGCCGGCGGGAGAAACCAACAAGAATCTGGCCACGCTTAGCTCAATATTCGATTTTCTGCTGGAAAAAAAGTGCGACCGTAAAACGATCCTCATCGCTCTTGGTGGTGGCGTCGTCGGTGACATGGTGGGATTCGCCGCCGCCTGTTATCAGCGGGGAATCGAATTCATTCAGGTTCCGACAACCTTACTTGCGCAGGTTGATTCATCGGTGGGTGGAAAAACCGGGATCAATCATCCCGCCGGTAAAAATATGATTGGCGCCTTCCATCAACCAAAAGCCGTCTTCATAGACACCGATACCCTCGCAACGCTTCCACCCCGTGAAATTAGCGCAGGACTGGCTGAAATCATCAAATACGGCCTTATTAGTGATGCCGAATTACTCGCCTGGCTGGAAGATAATCTGGAGAGACTCCAGGGTCTGGAGGCAGACGCTTTAGCCCATGCCATCGAGCGTAGCTGCGCTACCAAAGCCGCCGTGGTGAGTTCCGATGAGACCGAACAGGGAAGGCGTGCCATTCTTAACCTGGGACATACATTTGGCCACGCAGTGGAAACGGCCACCGGTTACCAGAGCTGGCTCCATGGTGAAGCGGTCGGCCTTGGCATGAGAATGGCCCTGAACCTGTCAGCAACCGTCCACGCATTACCGGCAGACCAGATCGAGCGCGTCAATAAACTCCTCGACCGGGCAGGATTGCCGGCACGGCTACCGCCAGCATCCAGTCCGGATGAGTTACTGAAGCTTATCTACGCGGACAAAAAGACCGACGCTGGCACACTTACTTTCATCACCCTTGATACCATCGGCAGCGCCGTCATTAATAGGGATATCACCGACGAGCAGGTACTCGAGGTGATCCGGCAATTTCTCTGACTGTGTTCAATCGATGGGGGAGCAGATGAGCGGTGCAGACAACCTTTACCTTGACCGCTCTCGCCAACACCTCATTGATCTGATTCAGCACCTGCTGATACACAGCAACGCTATCGTTTACGTGGAAGGGCCCTCTGGTAGCGGACGAAGTCGTTTACTTCAGCACATCAAGCAGCTCATGCTCTCCACGGATACTCCCGCCGATCGGTCGCTAACCATCGTCGACGATGCAGACCAACTGGCAGAATATGAACTGACCCGACTGGTCACCTCCGCTACGAATCACTGCTTACTCATGGCAGGATTACCGGGCAGTTGCGAAACCATCAAGCATGGCGGTTTTTTCGGTGCACACTCAGTAGAACGGCTAGTAATTGCTCCCTTTACCCCCAGCGAAGCCGACGGGTTTATTAATCAGCACTGCGCCCCAGTTTCGGCACGGACTCGTGCTCGCCTTATTGACCAGTGCCGGCTATACCCCGGCGAACTGCTCCAGGCCACTTACGACCATGAACTGGCCCAGCGCAATCAGTCATCCAGCGCGTGGCAAACCGGAGGATATGCTGCCGCAGCAGGACTGGTTATCGCAGTTGGCCTGTTTGGGTTTCAGATGGGCTGGTTCAAATCACTGATCCAGGGCCCCACCGCCGCACCGACGATGGCAGGCAACACCAACGGAAAAATCATCCGAAAACCGGACACATCCCCGACCGCCAGTGGCTCCATCATCGAGGCATTACCGGTTGCTGCGGACGCACCCTCTCCACCAGGAACCGCATCTGAAAAAAAAGTGAATCAGGATGTCTCATTAGACCCGGTAGTGGAGCCAGCGAAACTGCAGGAAGCCACCGCCCCCACAGCTAGTCCTGTGGAGCCATCGGTTACCCCACACCTCGAACACCAGCAACTACTGAGGGCCGACCCCCAGCACTTTACGCTACAACTGATGTTAGCAAGTGACCTTGAAAACGTTGACCGCCTTATTCGCCGTTTCAGCCTTGCGGAATCAGCGTTTCGGTACACCAGAACGACGAACAACCAAACACTTTACTGTCTGGTTGTTGGCGATTATCAGACCTATGAAGCGGCCGGAGAGGGGATCAAAAATTTACCCCCCGAGTTACAGAAAATGGGGCCGTGGCGCCGCCGGTTCAGCGACATACAGGACGAAATATCAACTCCAGCAGGGATTGATTAACAAGGTTTGACCCTTCCGCCGGGCAAGTCTCAAGCGTTATCAACAACGGTCAGCAGGAAAATTAGTTCGGCCCACTGGCCCGGCCGGCACCCAACAGTTTTTTTATCTTGCTCTCACCGACGACCTTTACCTCGGGTTCGTCTAATGATCCAGTGACCTCATAGTTGGTAGAGGTGACGTTATCAATGCGGTTCTCCAGAAGCTTCTGACCAATAAAAACCGCTGCCCCCAACCCCAAAGACCCAATGGAAACGGCCAGCGGCAGGCTTTCGGTCACCCGTGGCACCACGCTGGTCTGCAGATCCAGCTGGCGCTGAGCCAGATCGACCCGCCCGGTCATGGTGATATCCGCGGCGGGACCCTTTAACCGTAACCGCTCGATCTGCGCCTGACCATTGACGGCACTCACCTCAGTTTCCAGGTCATCAAAGACAAACCCGGTGCCCACCAGATCACGGAAATCAAAGGCCATTCGCCGCTGCAAGGTTCCTAAACTGAGCACCCCAAACAAGCGCCCGAGTCCCGGCTCGAGACCCAGCAGGCTTCCACCTTCAACATCGAGCGCCAGTTCGCCACCTAAATGCTGGACGGAAAACTGTTGAGGGCTGCCGGGCCACTGTAACTGCCACGCCGCTGTCCCCTTGCCACCAGAAACGGATTTGGAGTAGCCCGCAAGGGTTAAGTCTTCACCAAAATCAGTAGTACTCAGTTCCCCGCTAAACCAGCTCGCCTGTTCGTCTCCCGAATCCTGCCACCGCCCCGTTGCGGACAGCTGACTATGATCCGCTGCCAGCTCAATGGCATCAAAGAACAGGGTATCTCCCCGTAACTCACCCGCCATCGACAGGGCACCGAAGGGGCGACCATTCACCAGCAAATTAGCAATATTAATATCGAGCAGCGGTAACTGACCAAACCCCGTGGATTTCTCCACCTCAGAATCGGACCCGAGGCTCGTAAACAGAGAAAGTTTGTCCATATTTAACGTTAACCGACCAGGATTTTTGCGGTATTCAAGATCGCCTTCGGCCTGGGTCGATGCCACTTTAAGCGACCATTGATCGCCCGTTAACGCCCCCTGCAGATTGAGATCAGGAATCTGCTGACCCAAGATATCGAGCCTCTCGACCTCGACATCCACCTGATTGATAAAGCTCCCGCCGGAACCGCTGGGCAGCGCCGCGATCCACCGCTGCCATAAACCGAAATCAATCGCTGGCAACGCCCCGCTAAGCAGAACACCCTGTTCAGGCAGGGATGCCGAACTCCCGCCACTGATGACCCCACGGGTAATCGCCAGCTGTTTTCCACCTCGGCCGAGCACCAGATCAGCAAACCAGGCATCGTCCATCGCCACGCCAACCTCAATCGGCGAACCGGAAACGGAGCAATTACAGTCAAGGTTGACCGTTAGCTTGCCAGTCTCGTTACTGGTTTTACCTAGTGGCGCTGGCAGGTTGATGGCAACCTTCTGCAAATCAGCGTCAACTGTTAAATCAACCCCCCCTTTGCGGATCAACAACGACGATTGCCAGGGCGCTTTTCCACTGGCAAGATTCACCCGCTGCCAACCCAGGTAGTCTGCCGCCTGTTCTATCTGTAATACGCCCTCCCCGGTCAACACCAGCCCGGTGGCCGCCGACGATTTTACTGACACGCTCGCCGGCCCCCCAAATAGCCTGGCGGTTAGTTTCTGGGCATCGATACCCTTCTCGTCGAACTGCAGTAGACCGGAGACCCTAGCCAGATCAATCCGGCTGTTGGCGAAGGTTAACTGGTTTCCTGCTAACCGGAGATCACCGTCAACCTTGACTCTTTCCCCAGGAGTAAAGGGAATATCAAGCGCCAGCTGTAACTGGCTGTCACCCGACACCGACAGATCCTGCAGATGTTGACCAACCGTTTTTTTCAGAGGACTCTCGTGGATGTATCGCAAACCACTTGCCAGCGGGCCATCAACCTGGCCAACCACCGTAATGTGATTACCCTTGCGACGTAACTCCTCGATAACCGCCGTTACCTCACGAATACTGGAACCCAGTAACCGCCCGGATTGACCGGTAATCTCCATCCGCGTACCGGCAATCCGCAGTCGAGCATCAAGTTCCGTAATCGGTGGGAAGGATTTACCCGGGACGTAATCAAGCACCCCGTCCTCGACTGTCCCGGTGACCAGAAATCGACCACCACCCTGATCATAGGGGAACTCATTCAGAGCACCGTTCCACACCAGCCCGGCTCTAACCAGCCGCCCGCCCTGTAGAGCATCATCCAGCCACCTGACAGCTTTTGGCGGCATTACCCCTACTGGCAGATAACGACTCACCTGATCAATATCAAAGTCCCGAATTTCTGCCGCCAGCTGGAGTTGCGCAGAGGCCCCGGCGGGAATTTCAATTTCTCCCTCCACCGCCAGGTCCAAATCCCTGTTACCTGCACCCAGATTGTGCACCCTGGCCAGCAGACCACCTGGGTTGAGACGCCAGTCAACCGACGTACGCAGCTGATCAAACTCTAGTGTTTGCCGAAACAGGCCCGGAAACCAGAGCGCAACATCCCTTGAATCAAGCTCAACCTGACCCCGGTCCCCCATTAGCGACAGAGTTCCGGACAGGCCACTCACCGCTGGAACTTTCTCGTAGGCGCTAATATCGACCTCGCTCAGATCAGCCGTTAATGCCCTGAACGCCCAACCACCGCCGTCCTCATGGCCCAGGTCTATTTTGAAATTGGCAATTTGCCCATCGGGTTCCAACCCTTCTAGCCATTGCCGGTAACGGTCGTCATCGGGCAACAGCCCGGTCAACAGCCGTGACCCGACCCGTAAATCAATTCCGCCACCATCAATTCGTAATACTGATTCACTGTAACTGGCCACCATCTGCTGACCCAGCCACTGCTCTTCCCCCGATTCAAATTCCAGCGTTTTCACCCGACCGCGCCAGCCCCCCTGCTGGGTACTCCAGGCAACCGTTCCGCGCAAACTGTCTCCATCAATGATCGGCCGCGCCGGGGCATGGACCAGCAGCGGCTGTGCCCAGGAAAGATCGCCATCAATATGCTGAATCTCCGCACCACTGCCAAACACCCATCCCTGCAGATTGATTAATCCGCCAAACTGCAGACCATCCAGAAGGGGGCTATCCCGGTGCAATTCCTGAATGTCCACATACAGATTCCAGGGCGCTTTTTCGAGTTCATTGAGCGTATCGGCTCGTAACTGCCCGACCATCTCCAGACTACCCTGAGCAGCCCCCTCAAACGACAACCGCCCGGACACTTCCAGGCCATCGCGCCGCTCCATCAGACGTAACACCGAAGCAGAAAAACCAATATTGAAATTCTGATCAAAGTCGCGGTAATTCACCCGCGTATCCGTAATTTCCAGATGCTTCTGTTGCAAAAGCCACGTGATCAGTTCATCGCTGTTCTGCTCCCCGGTCGGCGCCTGCATGCCCACCACGGCAATGCGCCCGTCCCGCCGAGCAACAGACAGCTCGCTACCAGTCACCCTCACCAGTGCCGGGGACAACCGCCAGCTGGCAATTGATCGCAGAACAGACACTCGTAATAGCAACCGATCCAGCTCCAGAATCGGCTCACCGCCCCTGGCAGACAAAATAACGACCTGGTCCAGTGTCACTTCTGGATTCACCCCAAACAGTCTGGCCGAAAATTGCTCGAACCTGACCGGTTGTCCGACTGCTTCACTGATCCGTTGTTCGAGCGAGAGCCGGTAGTCGCCCAGATCTGGCAACAGCAATCGCAGCACCGTCAACACCACGGCCATGGCAATCAACAGCGTTATTAGCGGGCCCTTAATGACTGCGAGTAATTTCATGCCCGATGGTAAGGTAAATTCTTCAACATGCTCCAGGCCCGGTAGAGCTGCTCAATAACGACGACTCGAACCAGCGGGTGCGGCAGAGTTAGCGCTGACAGCGACCAGACCTGATCGGCACGCTGCAAACAGTCCTCGGTCATGCCGTCGGCACCACCAATCAGCAGACTAACCGGTTGACCAGCACCCATCCAGTTAGCCAGTTGGGTAGACAATTTTTGCGTCGACCAGTTCTTGCCGTGCTCATCCAGGCAGATCACACGGGCACCCGCCGGTACCGCCGCCAGCATGCGTGTACTCTCATCAATCCGGCCCCGTTCCGCGCCGACAGTGGCGGTACGCCGACTCGCTTCAAGGGCGTTTAACTTCACCTTTAATCCCTGAGCCAGTCGGCGCTGATAGTCCTCGAATGCCTGATCCACCCAGTCCGGCATGCGCTTGCCGACGGCGACAATTTCTATCTGCATGGCGACTTAGATCGCTTACCGGGCCAGCTTCGCCGGATCACTCCAGAGCTCTTCCAGCCGATACAGTTCTCGGGCCTCCGGTACCATCACATGAACAACCACATCCACCAGGTCAACCAGCACCCAGTCTGGCTGGTCAAGGCCCTCCACGCCCATCAGGGGGCAACCCGCTTTTTTTGCATCTTCTAACAGGTACTTTGCCAACGCCTTCGCCTGGCGAATACTCCCGCCGGTTGCGATGACCATGTAATCAGCGACATCGGTCAGATGGCGAACGTCCAGCGTTACCAGGTCCATTGCCTTATGATCACCCAGGCTTTTCAGAGCAACATCACGTATTGATTTAGAATCCATAAACCGGTTTATTCCGTATATAAATTAAGGGTATTGATGTAATCAGCGACTGCCTTCGGCAGGCCAACGGGTAGAGCGCCCCGAGCCAGTTCGGCTCGGATCTGAGTCGATGACAGCGGGTATTGAGTCAGTACTGACTCCAGAATTAAACCACTGTCCTGCCCGCTAAACTGGGCCGGATCCAGGATTCGCCGAGCAGTATATTCGCGGGCAAGTTCACCCGTCGGTTCGCAGGGAACGCCCGGGCGACCTGCCACCAGAATATGTGCGAGCTGAAAAATTTCCTGCCAGCAGTACCAGGCGCTCAGATTTAAAAAAGCATCGCTGCCCAGAATCAACAACAGGCAGGCCTCTTCCCGCTCGCGCAGCATTCGCAACGTATCCACCGTATAGGACGGCCCGGAGCGTATCAGTTCACAGCCTTCCAGCTGCAACGCCGGCCGATCTTCCAGTGCCAGACGCAACATTTCATACCGTTGCTGCCCAGTGGCTCGCGGAACCGCCTTACCCGGAGGTTCCGCTGCCGGAATCATCAGTACTCGTTCACACCCGGCCAGGTCACCGGCTTCAGTCGCCGTTCCCAGATGGCCTTCGTGCACGGGATCAAAGGTTCCACCGTAAATGCCGATCAATCACCCGACCTCTGGTGGATAGTTCACCGGTATGAAACCCGTTAACCCGGGGGCGCGAATCAGCGCTGAAAACCAGACGATCAGTTTATCCCCCACTTACCCACCGCGGACCTGACCCTCTCCCAGCACGACATATTTCTGCGAGGTTAACCCTTCCAGACCCACCGGGCCGCGGGCGTGTAACCGATCGGTGCTAATGCCAATTTCCGCACCCAGCCCATATTCATAACCGTCAGCAAATCGGCTTGACGCATTCACCATGACCGAACTGGAATCTACCTGCCGGAGGAACTGCTGCGCGCGCCCTAAATGTTCAGTCACGATAACATCGGTATGGCCCGAACCGTGGGCAGCAATATGACGAATCGCTTCATCCACTCCGGCCACCACTTTCACCGACAGCACTGGCGCCAGATACTCCTCATCCCAGTCACTATCACTGGCGCTGGACATTGCCGGAACCAGCTGACAACTGCGTTCACAACCCCGTAATTCGACCCCGGCCGCCAGCAGGGGTTCAGCCAGCCGTGGCAACAGCGACGGGGCAACGGTTTCCGCAACCAGCAGGGATTCCATGGCATTACACACCCCATACCGATGAGTCTTGGCGTTAACCGAGATGGCAATAGCCATCTCCGCATCGGCGGAGTCATCGATATAGGTGTGACAATTCCCATCCAGGTGTTTAATCACTGGCACCCGAGCATCCTCACTGACCCGCTCAACCAGGCTTTTACCGCCTCGAGGGATAATCACATCGATCACACCGCGCATGGCAAGCATCTCCCCCACGGCTGCGCGATCCCGAGTAGAGACCACCTGCACCGCCGTCGCCGGTAACCCGGCTGCCTGTAGACCGTCAGCAACACATCGGGCGAGCGCCAGATTGGAATGAAGGGACTCGCTGCCGCCGCGCAGAATCGCCGCATTGCCAGACTTAAGGCAGAGCGCCGCTGCATCGATGGTGACGTTGGGCCTGGATTCATAAATCATGCCGATTACCCCCAACGGCACCCGCATTCTTCCCACCTGAATACCAGACGGCTTATAGGCAAGATCGCTTATTTCACCCACGGGATCGGCCAGAGCAACCACCTGGCGTAGGCCATCTATCATTGCCTCGATACGCCCGTCGGTCAATTCCAGCCGGTCGAGCAGCGCCGCATCCAGTCCGTTCTGTCGCCCCGCCGCCATATCCTTGCTATTGGCCTGGCGAATCGAATCAGCCTGAACAGCAATGGCGTCAGCAATGCCAAGTAACGCCTGATTTTTAACTTGCGTAGTCGCCGCGCTTAGATCAGTAGCGGCGGCCCGTGCCTGACGGCCAACCAGCGCCATGTAGTCGCTAACATCGATATTTTCTGAGTTTTCAGTAAACGGTTGTGCAGAGGCCATGGGATATCAATCTCAATCTGACAGAACTGGGGCAGGGGTTTGACCTGCAATCCGGCGTATTATATGAAAGTTCGGTGTCAGCAACGGATTAGTTGACTTATGTCGGCCCTCTCCCAGGGCAAATGGGATAACCTCGCTGCTCACGCCCGATCGAATTTTCTGCTGCAAGTGGAGATTTCCAATGAGTAAAGCGCCACCGCTTCCAATCGACAAACTATATACCCGCTGTGACCCACAGCAGTTCCGGTTCTCGGACACCACCGAGCTCACAGGGGGCGATATTTTACTCGGGCAGCAGCGCGCACTCGATGCGATCAATTTTGCGCTGCGGGTAGATTCTGAGGGCTACAACCTTTACGCCATGGGCATCCCCCGTGGAAGCCGCGTAAATCTGGTCAGACATTTACTGGAAACCCATGCCAGTAAAGGGGTTCGACCACCCGACTGGTGCTACATCCATAACTTTGCGCACCCCGGTCAGCCATCGGCTTTAAGTTTACCTGCCGGACATGGGCCCGAATTTCAGCAGGACATTACCCAGCTACTGGATGATTTACGCTCCATGATTCCGGCCGCTTTCGAATCGGAAGAGTATAAAAACCGCCGCCAGTTTATCGAACAGCAGATTCACGAGCGCCAGAACGATGTCATTGAATCGCTGCGCGAGAAAGCGCGGGAGCAAGGCGTCACCTTAATGCCAACGCCCTCCGGATTCGCCTTCGCACCGATAAAAGACGACCAGACGATTACCCCGGAGATTTTTAAGTCCCTGCCTGATCAGGAAAAGGAGCAGATTGAGGCGACCATTAAGCAGCTCCAGAAAGAACTCCATGAAGCATTGAGTCAATTTCCCGCCTGGCAGAAAGAGGCCATGGGGAAAATACGCGAACTCAATAACGAGGTGGCACTCAACATTACTACCTCCCTGGTCCGCACACTTCAGGAAAAATATCAGGTTTTCGTTGAAGTGGTGGAGTACCTGGAAAATTTCCAGCGAGACATCGCCGAGCAGGGCTTTAAAGCACTGATGGATAGCGACGAAGCTGGTCAACCGGGTAATGACCACCATCTCAGCCGCTACAAGGTTAATCTGCTGGTCGAGCAGGTCGATGACGTCGGCGCCCCCATCGTTTATGAAGATAACCCGGTGCTGGCTAACCTGGTCGGACAAATCGAGCACCAGTCACAAATGGGCACGCTGCACACCGACCTGACACTGATCAAACCCGGCGCGCTGCACTATGCCAACGGCGGCTACCTGATATTAGAAATTGAGAAACTGCTGACCAGACCTTTCGCCTGGGACGCACTTAAGCGCACCCTGACGGCGCGAGAAATCCGCATTGACCCCCTTGAACGGGCGATGGGCTGGATGTCGACCGTTGGCCTCGACCCGGCCCCCATTCCCCTCGATGTAAAAGTAATACTGGTTGGCGACGCCCGACTCTATCACCTGCTCACCCAATTCGATCCCGAATTCGCCGTGCTCTTTAAAGTGGTTGCCGACTTTGACGACCAGGTTGAGCGCACCGCTGACAACGACCAGACTTTTGCTCAGCTGATAGCTAGCATCGCTAATGCCGAAAAACTGCTGCCCTGCGACCCAGATGGGGTTGCGCGTCTGATCGAATACTCATCGCGCATTGCTGCTGACGCTGAACGGCTATCGACAGACCGGGATGCCCTTCGTGACCTCATGGTGGAGGCAGACTTTACGGCCCGGGGTAACGAACAACCACTCATTACCGCCGATTCGGTTAGTCGCGCCTGGGGCGCACGTATTTTTAGAAATGACCGAATCCGCGAACGAATGCAGGAGCAAATTCTGCGCGAAACCCTGCTGGTAGATACCAGCGGCGAACAGGTTGGCCAGATTAACGGACTGGCGGTTTACGCGGTTGGCCAATTTCACTTTGGTAAACCCTCTCGCATCACTGCTCGAACCCATGTCGGCCGCAACGGCGTCGTCGACATAGAGCGCAAAGTCGAACTCGGCGGCCCGAGTCACTCCAAAGGAGTTCTCATACTCTCCAGTTTCCTTGCCGCCCGCTACAGTCCTCATCGGGCGCTGTCCCTCTCCGCCAGTCTGGTGTTTGAACAATCCTACGGCGGCGTGGATGGCGATAGCGCCTCTTCAACCGAACTCTATGCCCTGCTTTCCGCTCTGGCCGACATTCCCATTGACCAGTCCTTCGCAGTGACCGGATCGGTTAACCAGTTTGGTGAGGTGCAGGCCATTGGCGGGGTTAACGAGAAAATTGAAGGATTCTTCGATATCTGTCAGGCCCGTGGTCTCACGGGTAATCAGGGCGTACTGATTCCAGCAGCCAATGTGAAACACCTGATGCTCAGAGAAGATGTTCGAGAAGCCGCCGCCGCGGGGCAGTTTGCGATCTACCCGATTAGTACCATTGATCAGGGTATCGAGCTGCTCACCGGCGTGACGGCAGGAAGCGCGGATGAACAGGGGGAATTTCCCGCCGACACCGTCAACGCTGCGGTGGCCGCCAAACTGGAACGCTATAGTGACCTGCAGCGAGCTGCTCAGGACAAGCCTGACGGCGCTGAACCCGGAGCAGAGGCATGAATAACCCTCCGGTAGCCGGACCCATCAACATTCTGATATCTCTGGAAACCATTTGCGACAACCGCGCTGCCCTGGATCGACTCGCGGAACTCGCCCTGCTTATGCAGGCACGTCTTCACGGCCTCTATGTGGAAGATGAAGAGCTACTCGACATCGCCGAGTTTCCTTTCACCCAGGAAGTGCGCCTGCACTCGGCGGCCGAGGGCGGGCTTGAGCGCAACCTGCTCGAACAGCAGATGCGCTCGGTCAGCCGTCAGGCTGAGGCACTGTTAGCCCAGGTGGCCACCCAGTGGGGGGTGGAATGGCAATTCCAGCGGGTCCGCGGAAAAATCACCACGGAACTCTCTCGAGCAGCCCAGCAGGCAGATATTGTCTCGATACTGGCGGGTAATCGCAGCAGCTACCGGGGCCGGTTTCTAAGCAGAGAACAGGCTGAAATCAAGCAGTTAATGAATCGACCCTGTGTCGTTTTACCGCCGCGCATCACTCCCGGCAAAGAGGTCATTGCCGTGATCGACCGGGAACAGGACCTGCCCCACCTTCTGGAACCAGCACGACTAATCAGCCAACAGGGCAAACGCCCGGTCATCATTATTCTGCAGAATGCGGCTAGTGATGACCTGCGCACAAAAATCGAACAGTTTTTCCAGAATCATCCTGTCGACCCGCAGATAGTAACGCTAAGACCCGCCCCGGCAACCGGCGGATTACAGGAACTGCTGACCCTGCTTAATCGCTACTCAGCGCACATGGTATTAATTCACGCCGATAATCCGCTGCTCGCGGAGGCAGCACCGGAAACCTGGGCAAGGCAGCTGAATACCCCGGTAATGCTGATCAGGTAACCAGGCCCGTTGAAAGACGGCAACCCGCGCGCCACAGAAAGACCATTCAGCTGTCAGCTATAAACCGGCAATCCACACATAGTCCGACCCAGGTCCTGCAACTGATCCCATACATTGCCCGGATCCACCCCTTTCAGGGTCCGGTCAATTGCCGCAGCCCGGCGCAACCAGCTCGAACGCCGACCCTGCATCTGGCGAATTTCGCGGGCCAGTAACCAGATGATTAATGTCGGCTCCACGCCTTCCTCTTTGAGCCCGGCCAGAATCCGCAGATAATGATCAACATCCCGCCGCTGCAGTGCTCGAGTTAAATCAAACAGCT
>Ga0070726_10001383_pt1 | contig 24628 bp, 20 predicted proteins | sample tdAd471_FD_67275 | JGI IMG/M metagenome (GOLD analysis project Ga0070726, IMG submission 67275) | Marine sediment microbial communities from the Atlantic coast under amendment with organic carbon and nitrate - tdAd47.1 | ecosystem: Environmental > Aquatic > Marine > Coastal > Sediment | place...
GTACACTGATCGCATGGTTGAACGCGTCGGGCCGTATCGTGTTGAGGATGAGATCGGTCGCGGCGGCATGGGGATCGTGTATCGAGCGGTGGACGAGCGGCTGGGGCGTGCGGCGGCGCTGAAGACGCTGCCGAGCGAGGTGGCGCAGGACCCGGGTCGGCTGGAGCGCTTCGAGCGTGAGGCCCGGACGCTGGCGAGCCTGAACCATCCGAACCTGGCGGGGATCTACGGGGTGGAGGAGGATGAGTCGGGCGGGCGGTACCTGGCGCTGGAACTGGTGGAGGGGGAGACGCTGGCGGACCGGCTGGACCGGGGGACGCTGCCGGTGGAGGACGCGATCGAGCTGGCGGTGCAGGTCGCGGCGGGTGTGGAGGCGGCGCACGAGGCGGGGGTGGTGCACCGGGACCTGAAGCCGGCGAACATCAAGATCACGCCGGACGGTGTGGCGAAGGTGCTGGACTTCGGACTGGCGAAGGCGGACGAGGGGGTGACGAGCGGGAGCAGCATCAGTCAGGCGGCAACGCTGACGACGCCGGGGAAGCACGAGACGATGGAGGGGGCGATCCTGGGCACGGCGGCGTACATGAGCCCGGAGCAGGCGCGGGGGCGCAAGGTGGACAAGCGGAGCGACATCTGGTCGTTCGGGGTGGTGCTGTACGAGATGCTGTGCGGGTCGAGCCCGTTCGTGGGGGAGACGGTGAGCGACTCGATCGGTGCGATCCTGCACAAGGACGTGGACCTGGGGCGGCTGCCGGCGGGGACGCCGGCGGGCGTGAGGCGGGTGCTGTCGCGGTGCGTGGAGCGGGACAAGGGCCAGCGGTACCGCGACATCGGTGACGTGCGGGTGGAGCTGCTGCGCGCCATGGAGGAGCCGGAGGAGGTCGCGCCGTCGGGCGGGGGTGTCGGGTGGGTGGTGGCGGCGCTGGTGGGTGCGGCGTGCCTGGCGATTGGTGGTGGGGCGGTGTGGTTGATGCGGCCGACGCCCGAGGCCAAGGTGGCCAAGGTGGACCTGCTCGTGGCGACGGATCAGGAGCGGTTGGACGAGGTGTTTCCGCAGATCTCGCCGGACGGTGGGCGGGTGGCGTATATCGCGGGGAACATGATCCATGTGCGGGAGCTGGATTCATTCGAGGCGCGGGACGTGACGGGGACGGAGGACGCGGAGAGCGTGTTCTGGTCTCCGGACGGGGAATGGATCGGTTTCACCATGGGTCGCGGGGTGTACAAGGTGCGGCTGTCGGGCGGGGGCGTGATCAAGGTGTGCGATACCGAGGACCGGATGGGCTCCGAGGCGACGGGAGCCTGGACGGACGACGGGCGGATCGTGTTCCGCGGGGAGCGTGCGTTGTGGGAGGTGCCGGCCCGGGGCGGGGAGGCGACGGAGTTGCTGGCGAATTCCGAGGACGAGCTCGATTTTCATGCGGTTCGATCGATCCCCGGGACCGATGCGGTCACGTTTGTGACTCACATGGGCAACATGATGGAACACAGGCTGGAGGTCATGCGGGATTCTCGGCGTGTGGTCGTGGAGACCATGGCCGCGGACTCGATCACTTCGGTGGGGTATTCGCCTTCGGGGCACCTGCTGTATTCGGTTGGCTTTGCCGTGCCGGAGTTGTGGGCGGTTGGCTTCGATGTGGATCGGATGGTGGTGACGGGGGAGCCGTTCCTGGTGATGGTGGGCGCGACGTTTCCATCGGTGTCGGATGATGGCACGCTCGCGGTGAAGCGTGGGGCCGCGATGGAACTTGGCGGGGCGCTGGTGTGGGTGAAGCCGTCAACGGACACGGAGTTGGCCACGGTGGTGCCTGTGGGAGTCGGGGACGAGTTGGATCTGGTGACGGTTTGGGGGATGTCCCCGAATGGCCGCTGGGTGGCGGTGAGTGCCGGGGTGCCCACCTCGGCGGACCTCTGGGTGCTGGATCTGGAACGCAAGTCGATGAACCGGCTGACCTTTGGTTCGGTCTTCGCGGCAGGGCTGGGCTGGTCGCCGGACAGTGCCGAGTTGGCGGTGATGGAATTCAACCCCATGAGCGACACGGGGAGCATCCAAACGCGTTTCCTTGCAGCAGACGGTTCGGGTGAGGCTCGTGATGCGATCGACGGGATCGTGATCGGGTTTGATGATGGCTGGGAGCGGGTGCTGGTGCGGAACGATCCGCGTGAGGGGAAGACGGTGTACCGGGTTCAGCCGATGGACGGTTCCGGGGAATCCGAGGTGGTGTTTGAGTCCGATCGGGGGTTCGGTACTGAACTGGGCTGGGAATCGTTGTCGCCGGAAGGGGACCTGCTGCTGATTACTGATGACTCCTCGGGTACGTCGCAGGTGTTCTGCCTGAGGCTGGACGGGGGGCGGGGCCGGTATCAGATTTCGACCGACGGAGGGACTGCCGCGACGTGGTCTCGGGACGGGTCGTGGGTGTACTACGAAGACCGGACCACAAACCGAGTGATGCGGGCATCGGTCGAATGGGAGTACGACGAGAACGGGGAGCGTGGTTCGTTGCGGTTTGGGATGCCTGAGGATGTATTCAGCGCACAGGATCTCGGACTGCAGCTCAATTCGCGGTGGGCCTTCGGTCGGGATGGGACGTTTCTCGCGTTGAAAAACGAGACGGGAGACGGGCAGGGGCCGCGTGCGAGACTCTCGATCGTGACGAATTGGTTCGAGGAGTTCCGGGGGCGGTAGTGGTGGGGGTGGGGGTTGTGGGGGGGGTGGGGGTGTGTCCGGGCGGGCGGGGTCGCTCGGCTACACTGGGCGGGCATGCACTCGCAGGGCGACACATTCATGGAAGGGGCTCGGCGCGGGGAGGCGTTCCTGCGGGAGGTTGGGTCACGGCGTGTGTCGCCGGACGCCGCCGCGATCGCGCGGCTGGAGGCCCTTGGTGGCCCGCTGCCGGAGGGGGCGAGCGATCCGGTCGAGGTGGTGCGGTTGCTGGACGAGGTGGGGCGTGACGCGACGGTGGCGACGAACGGGCCTCGGTTCTTCGGGTTCGTGATCGGGGGGGTGCTGCCGGCGGCGCAGGGGGCGGGTGCGCTGGCGAACGCGTGGGACCAGAACGCGGGTCTGTGGGCGGGGTCTCCGGTGGGGAGCGTGTGCGAGGAGGTCGCGTCGGGGTGGCTGCTGGAGCTGTTCGGGCTGGAGCCCTCGTGCGCGGTGGGGTTCGTGACCGGGGCGACGATGGCGAACTTCACGGCGTTGTGCGCGGCCCGACACCGGGTGTGCGCCGACGCCGGGTGGGACGTGGAGGCACGCGGCCTGCACGGCGCGCCCGAGGTGCGGGTGGTGGCGGGCGAACAGGTGCACATCAGCATGCGCAAGTCGGTCTCGCTGGCGGGGCTGGGGCGGGAGCGGATGGAACTCGTGCCGACTGATAGGCTGGGGCGGATGCGTCCGGACCGGCTGCCGGAGCTGGACGAGCGGACGATCCTGCTGCTGCAGGCGGGGGACGTGAACACGGGGGTGTTCGATCCGTTCGAGGACATCGTGGGGCGGGCGAAGGAGGCCGGGGCGTGGGTGCACGTGGACGGGGCGTTCGGGCTGTGGGCCGGTGCGTGCGCGGCGACGCGCCACCTGGTGCGAGGTCTTACTAAGGCGGACAGTTGGGCGACGGACTGTCACAAGTGGCTGAACGCGGGGTACGACTCGGGCGTGGTGATCTGTCGCGACGAGGCGGCGCTGGTGGCGTCGATGTCGGCGCGGGCGAGCTACCTGCTGGAGAGCACGCGGCGCGAGCCGGCGTGGTACACGCCGGAGCTGAGCCGTCGGGCGCGGGGGCTCGAGGTGTGGGCGGCGCTGAAGAGCCTGGGGCGGTCGGGCGTCGATGAGCTGGTGGCGCGGTGCTGTCGGCACGCGCGTCGGTTCGCGGAGGGGATGCGGGAGGCGGGGTTCGAGGTGCTCAACTGGACCGAGGGTGAGGGGGTGACGCTGAACCAGGTGCTGGTCTCGTTCGGGGACGACGAGACGACGGCGCGGGCGATCCGGCTGATCCAGGACGACGGGACGTGCTGGGTGGGCGGTACGACATGGTCCGCCCCGGGCTCTCCCGTGCACGCCATGCGGATCAGCGTCAGCGGGTGGGCGACGACGGAGGAGGACGTGGAGCGGAGCCTCGAGGCGATGATCCGGTGCGGGCGGGAGGCGTCGTGAAAACGCGGGGCGTCCGATCCCATGAAGCGGGCACGGCGAACCGCGGGCCGAGTGCGTGGGTATGTCGTGACGTGCTGGAAGGGCGTGGATGATCGAGACGCGAGAGATCCGGGTGGACTACGGCGAGGTGACGGCGGTCACCGACGTGTCGCTGGAGATCGGTGCGGGTGAGATCTATGGGCTGATCGGGCCGAACGGGGCGGGGAAGACGAGCCTGATCAGCGTGCTGGCGACGCTGCGGGCTCCGACGTACGGGGACGCGAAGATCGACGGGAAGGACGTGCTGGAGGACGTGGCGGGGGTGCGGCGCGTGATCGGGTACATGCCGGACCTGGCGCCGGTGTACAAGACTTTGCGTTGCTGGGAGTTCCTGGACCTGTTCGCGCGGGCGTACGGGGTGGCGCGTCACGAGCGTCGGGCTCGGGTGAGCACGTGCCTGGACGAGGTGAACCTGACGGCGAAGCGGAACGCGAAGGCGGGGACGCTGAGCCGCGGGATGACGCAGCGGCTGGTGCTGGCCAAGACGCTGCTGCACGAGCCGAAGGTGCTGCTGCTGGACGAGCCGGCGAGCGGGCTGGACCCGATCGCTCGGATGGAGCTGCGTGACCTGCTCAAGCGGTTGGCGGGGCAGGGGCGGTCGGTGATCATCTCGTCGCACATCCTGAACGAGCTGAGCGGGTTCTGCACGTCGGTGGGGATCATGGAGCGGGGGCGGCTGGTGGTGCACGGGAACCTGGACGAGGTGCTCGAGAGCGTGAACGTGACGCGCCGGTACGTGGTGGAGACGATCGGGGCGTCCGATGGCGTGGCCGGGCTGCTGGACGGCGGGGCTGGCGTGACGGACGTGGTGACCGAGACCGACGCGAAGGGGAACGGGGTGGTGACGTTCGAGCTGGCGGGCGGGGACGAGGAGGCGGCGGTGATTCTGGGGCGGCTGGTCGCGGCGGGGGTGCGGGTGAAGGGGTTCGGCGAGCGCCGGCGCGGGGTGGAGGACGTGATGCGGCGAGTGGGCGCAACGGAGACGAGCTGATGCGAGAGGTGACCACGGCGTGCTGAGTGTGCTGAACGATCCGAACCCGCTGTTCGTGAAGAGCCTGCGTGCGCGGATGCGGTGGGCGCACCTGCTGAGCTGGGGCGTGGTCACGCTGACGCTCACGCTGTTCGTGGCGATGGTGATCTATCTGCCGATGGTGCACCGGCAGGGTGTGGCGAGCGCGGAGGCCGCGAAGGCGGTGATCCCTGCGGTGCTGATCATCCAGGCGGTGCTGCTGATGTTCCTGGGGACGGGTTCGGTGGCGTACGGGATCTCGATGGAGCGTGACGAGGGGCTGATCGAGTACCAGCGGATGACGCCGATGAGCCCGACGGCGAAGATCCTGGGGTACCTGTTCGGCCTGCCGGCGCGAGAGTACGTGCTGGTGGCGCTGACGATGCCGGTGCTGGGGTGGGCGGTGTTCGTGAGCGGGTTCAGCGTGGTGACGATCCTGCACTTCTACCTGATCTTCTTCTCGTCGGTGTGGGTGTATCACCTGACGGCGTTGACGGCGGGGATGGTGAGCCCGATGCCGCGTATGACGGCGATCATCTCGATGGGGCTGGTGTTCGTGCTGTACTTCGTGCTGCCGAACCTGAGCCGGATGGGGATCCCGTTCTTCGAGCACCTGACGATCCGGCCGCTGCTGTTCGGGATGGTGTGGGAGGAGCTGCCGGTCGAGATGCGGATGGGGGCTGAGCAGAGCGGGATCGACGAGGCGCGTCCGATCCCGTGGTTCGGCGGGACGATCAACCAGACGGTGTACGCGCTGCTGGCGCAGGGGTTCGTGATCGGGGTGATGTACTCGGTGCTGCGGCGCAAGTGGGTGCGGGAGACGAGCCACCTGTTCTCGAAGGCGAGCGGGGTGGTGGCGTACGCGGGCGTGCTGGTGTTCATGCTGTCGAGCCTGTGGGCGATCATGGTGCAGGACGAGGTGTACGCGAGCGTGTTCACGACCCGGTTCGAGACCGCCGAGTTCGTGGACGGGGAGTGGATCGCGACGATGCGGAACCCGAACGCGCCGATCGCGCGTGACCCCGAGGTCGTGATGGCGCTGCTGTTCGTCACGATCGGGCTGATGGGCGTGATGTACGTCTGCATGACGACGTGGCTCACGGCGAGCCGGCACACCGCGATCGAGGGCTGGCGCCGCGCGATGAAGCTCGGGCAGACACGCCTGGGCTGGAACTCGGATGCGACGACCAGCCTGCCGGCCTGCCTGCTGATGCTGGGGCTGTCGATGGCGGCGACGTGGCTGGTGCTGGACCTCGCGGCCTCGGACCACGGGTTCTACGGGCGCGGCCCGACGCCGGCCGGGCTGGTGCTGCCGGTGCTGGCGGTCTGCGGGTGCGGGCTGTTCGTGCAGGGGCTGTGCGAGCGGCTGGGCGGGCTGGTCTTCGTGGTGGGGCTGTTCCTGGTCTGGATGATCCCGCTGTTCGTGGGGGTGATCGTGTCGGCGGCGTTCAACGAGCTGGACCTGGCGATGCTGGTGGCGATGCCGTGCCCGCCGGTGCCGATCTTCAGCTCGGTGGCGCTGATGCTGGAGACGACCGAGCCGCTGCCCGGGATGCGGGCGGGCCAGTTCGTGCCCGACGACGAGTTCTCGTCGTTCCGGGCGATCTCGACCGCGGGGGGCTACGCGTACTTCGTGGCGGGGGTGGGCGTGCAGGCCTGGCGGCTGATGTACCGCACCCGGGTCCGCCGGATCGGGCTCGGGGCGGAGTCCAACGAGCGGAGCTGGCTGGACGCGGACCTGCCGGAGCAGACCGAGGACTTCTAGCGTGGTAGGCTTGGCGTGACGCCACCCCGTTTCCCCTCGCCCCCCGCGAAGGAGCCTCGATGAGCAACTCAGCGACCGCGGCGGTGTACGCCGGCAGCTTCGACCCGCCGACCAACGGGCACGTCTGGATGATCGAGCGGGCGGCCCAGCTGTTCGACCGGCTGTACGTCGCGGCGGCGGAGAACCCGGAGAAGAGCTACGACTTCCCGCTGGAGCAGCGGCTGGGGTGGCTGCGTGAGGTGTGCGGGGCGCAGGCGAACGTCGAGGTGGTGAGCATCGAGAACGAGTTCCTGGCCCACTTCGCCAAGCGGGTGGGGGCCAAGCACGTGATCCGCGGCATCCGCAACGAGGCGGACTACCAGTACGAGCGTGGCATGCGGTACGTGAACAGCGACCTGCACCCGGGGCTGACGAGCGTGTTCCTGATGCCGCCGCGTGAGCTGTGCGAGATCAGCTCGAGCTTCGTGAAGGGGATGATCGGCCCGGCGGGGTGGGAGGACGTGGTGCGTGGGTACGTGCCGGGGTGCGTGTTCGAGGCCCTGCGCGGGAGCGTGTGATCAGGCGCGCCGGCGGCGACCGAGCGCGAGGCAGGCGGGCGCGAGCAGCACGGCCGCGGACGGTGCCGGGACGAACAGCACGTCGGACTGGAAGGTGACGTCGGGCTGAGAGAAGTCGATGGTGCTGAAGACGCCAGTGGACACGGAGACGAGGGCCCCGGTCGAGGGGCCGAGCGAGAGGGCGTACTCGAACGGGCCCATGTCCTGCACGGTGGTGGTCCAGGAGGCGATGACGAGGGGGGTGGAGCGGTCGGCGGCTCCCGCGCCAGCCTGCTCGAGGAAGATCGAGTTGGTGAAGCCGAAGTTGAGGACGCCGTCGGCGTTGGCGCCGCCGCTGGTGCCGCCGTTGGCGTCGAGCACGTACTGGAAGTTGCCGTATGTCGCGAAGGCGGGGTCGGTCGGGTCGAGTCGGATGTTGACCGACTCAACGACCGGGTCGCCGGTGATGATCCCGAAGCCCTCGAGCTCCACGGCGAGCTGCCAGGTGACGGTCCGCCCCATCTCGACGACCGAGCCGGGGTTGTCGTGCGTCACGGCGATCGTGACTTCCTGGCCCAGCGCACCCTGCGTTGAGGCCAGAACAGCGACAGCGATCACGACGTGTGTGGATCTCATCTCTTCGGTCTCCTCGCAACCAGTTTCGCAGATGCGAGTGTACCGATCAAGCGGTCTTTTGGGGCTTCACGGGATTCTGACCGATCGGATTTGATTCTGTTCGGTGTTTCAGCGATCGTGGCGCGGTTTGCGTCGGCCGACGGCCAAGGCGAGTGCGAGCGGTGCGACCGATCCCGGGGGTGGGAGGATGGTGAGCGTGTCGATCTCGAGGTCGGGCTCGCCCATGGCGAAGTCGGTGCGGTCGAGCGGGCTGTTGGCGAGGGTGAGGAATGGGGCGCTGGACCAGCCCTTGAGGATGTCGTAGGTGAAGGTGCCGGTCGCGCTGGCGGTGAACTGGAAGGTGCCGACGGTGAAGGGGTTCCCGCGGTCGGCGGGGTGGCCGAAGGCGTCGAGCAGCAGGGAGTTGGTCCAGTTGATGAAGGGGAGGTGTGGCCCCTCGGCCTGGCCGCCGTTGGCCCCGCCGTTGGTTTCGGTGAAGACCATGTCGGAGGCGTTGCCGAGGTTGGCGCCGGCGATGAGCTTGAGGTTGCCGCCCTCCGCCGCGTGTGCGTTCTGGAAGGAGACTGCGAGCGTCCAGGTGACGGTGTCGCCGACGGCGATGACCGAGTCGTGGTCGTCGTGGGTGAGGTGGATGGTGGCCCGCATCGGCCCGGTCTGCGCGGTGGCCCGGGGCGTGGCCAGCGCGAGCGTGATCGCGGCGAGCGGGATCAGAGCGGGTGCGGTCGGGCGGGACGCCATGGCGAGAAGGTGCGGCGCATCGCGACGAGTGCCAGCGGGTTGACCGGGTTTGCCTCGTAGAAATGCCTTGCGTCACCCTGTCCGGGTGCGTGGTCGGGCGCGATCGCGCAGATCACGCGCGGCGGCGGCGGGTGGCGAGCAGGCCGACGAGGGCGAGCGGGGTGAGTGAGCTCGGCGATGGCACAATGGTGAGCGTGTCGGTGATGATCGCGACCTCGTAGGACGAGAAATCGGTCTGCGCGAATGCGGTCTGCGCGATGCTGACAAACGCGAAGGAGGCCGGGCCGTTCACGAGTTCGTATTCGAGCGTGCCGGCGCGGGTGGCGGTGAAATCGAATTCACCGACGAGCAGCGGGTTGGACCGATCGGCGACGACGCCCGAGAAGGCCTCGAGGAAGATCGAGTTCGTGAAGTTGACATAGTCGAACCCGGCGCCGTTGGACGTGCCGCCGTTGTTGCCGCCGTTGAAGGGTTGGATGTGCATGGGCGAGGACTCACCCAGCGTGTTGTCGGCGTGGATGGCGATGTTGCAGCCGGAGGCGAGCTCGGCGCCTGTGAAGCCGATCTCCAGCGACCAGGTCACGGTCTCGCCGACGGCGATGACCCCGTCGGCGTCGTCGTGGGTGAGATAGACCGCGGCCGAGGGGTCGTCCTGGGCGAGGGCGGCGGGGCCGAGGAGGGCGCACGCCGCGACGGCTGCGCCCACGATCCGGGGTCGGGTGGGCTTGCTCATGCGTGAAGTATGCATCGGGTTTGGGTGTCGCGAAAGCGAAGTGGCGAGACTTATCGGTAGATTTCGGCCAGGTCCCGCCAGAACGTGGGGTAGGTCTTGGCGACGCACCCGGGGTCGTTGATCGAGACGTTCGGACGCCGCAGGGCGATGAGGGCCATCGACATCGCCATGCGGTGGTCGTCGTAGGTGTCGAAGGCGACGGGTGGTGCGTCCTCCGAGAGATCCAGCGTGAGCCGGCTCCCATCGTGCGGGGGGGTGATGGAGAGGGCGTCGTCGTCGCCGTTGAGGTCGGGGGTGAGGGTGACGCCGATCTTGGCCAGCTCTGTGCGGAGGGCCTCGATGCGGTCGGTCTCCTTGACGCGGAGCGTGCGCACGCCGCGGACGATGGTGGTGCCGGGCGTGAACGCGGCGACGGCGGCGAGGGCCATCACGGCGTCGGGCATGTCGGCCATGTCGATCATGACGGGCTTGAGGTGGTCCGGGCCGCGTGTGGTGGTGACGGGATCGCCCTGGCGGGTGGCGCCGTGGACGAGGGCGCAGCCCATCTGCTCGAGCACGCGCGGGAAGTGGGCGTCGCCCTGCAGCGAGTCGTCCGGGTGCGGGCCGATGACCCGGACCGTGGCGGGGTCGCCCGCGCCCGGCAGGATGGCGCCCGCGGCATGGAAGCAGGTCGCGCCCGAGGCGTCGGGCTCGATCTCGAGGTCGAACGCCGGGACGGGCTTGTCCACGCGGATGACGGAGAGGTCGGCCGCGGATCGGGCGGGTGCGCCGAGGTGGGCCAGCAGGGCGAGCGTCATGTGCACGTAGGAGGAGGAGGTCACGCCATCGGGCAGGCGGAGCGTCAGCCCGGAGGCGAGGCAGCCGCCGACGAGCAGCAGGGCGGAGATGAACTGCGAGGACTGGGTCCGCCCGATGGTGAGCGTGGACGAGGACAGGATGCCGCCGACGGGTGGCGTGATCCGGATGGGGGGGCAGTCGGGGGATTCGAGGTGCTCGACGTGTGCGCCGAGTTCGGCCAGTGCGCGTGTGAGTTCGGCGATCGGGCGTTCCCGCATCCGCTGGTTGCCGGTGATGACGAGCGGGTGGTCGGCGACCAGGGCCGCGGCGGTGAGGAAGCGGGTCGCGGTGCCCGCGTTGTTGAGGTCGAGGACGGTCTCGGGGATGGCGGGCGGCTTGGGGGCGGGGATGGGCCAGCGTCCGCCGGTGCCGCGGACGGCGAGGGCGTCGGGGTCGGAGGTGTCGAAGGTCGCGCCGAGCTGTGTGAGGGCCGCGAGCATGCGCTGGGCGTCGTCGGCGTCGAGCAGCGGGCGGCGGAGCGTGGACTCCCCACCCGCCAGCGCGGCCAGCAGCAGGGCCCGGTTGGTGATCGACTTGGAACCCGGGGGGCGGACGGTGGCGTCGATGGGGGCCTGGCCGCGGGCGCGCTTCGGGGGCGTCAGCGGGAGAGGGTTCGGGAGGTCGGCGAGGGGCCCCGAGAGGGTCTCGGCGAGTTTGGATGGAGAGGGCGAGGTGGGCACGCGGACAGCGTAGCGGTGATCCACGCTCCGGGTTACCCTCGCAATATGACTGACACGAAGCCGAAAGAGAAGATGGGGTGTCTGAAGAAGCTGCTGCTCGCGGGCTCCCTTGGCGCGGCGGTTCTGGTGCTGGGCACGCTGCTGCTGTACCTGCTGTGGTTCGTGCCGGCGGTGAACGAGAAGCCGGTGCTGGAGCGGGACTACCTGGCGGAGTGGCAGGGGGCGGAGGTCTTCGGGGACGAGAGCACGCACGCGTGGCCGGTGATGGTGCGGGGGGTGGAGGAGGTGGGGATGCGCCCACGTGTGGAGTTGCCCTCGTTCGGCGGTCGCAGGATGGAGGTCATGGTTGAGTATGAGACCCGGCCTGGGGACGAGCACTGGGAGATGCTGGAAGAGTTTCTGGGTCGGATCGAGGTGAATACCGCGCTGGATCGGATTCGTGAGGTGGCGGAGAAGCAGGTGTTGGGATTTAGGCATACCGACGCCCAGGATCCCGATCTGATCGCTGCACAGGCGGCGATCGATCCGGAGTTTGACGGATTCGTGCCGCAGCCGAGCGGCCGGCCCGGAATGCACGCGATTCAGCTGCCGTATCTGTGGGTCGCCCGGACTCATGCGAAGGCGCTGTCTGCGCGTGCGTTCGTGCATGGGTTCCACGGGGTTGGCGGGATGGAGTCGGTGCGGGATGTGGAGGCAGCGTTGGCACTGGGTCGGCACGCGGAGCGGCAACGCGGCGGGCTTGTGACTCGGGCGGGCATCGAGATCGCGGGGGAGGTCGCGGATGCGGCGCTGGAGACACTGGCACGCGACAGCGATGAGATTGAACCGGCAACGCTGGAGGCGCTGGACGCGGTGTTGGCGCAGTGGCAGGCTCGGGAGAGAGTTGACCCGTATGTGTACGCGGTGCTGTCGGGGCGGGACCTGCTGCAGCGGGTGTATGACGAAAACGGCGACATGACCGCGTTCGGGGTGGTGGCGCTGTCGCAGGACGATGTCGACATGTTTGGCGATGAGTCGTTGCTGTCACACGTCGATGAGAGCCTCGACGGGCAGTCGTTCCAGATCAAGGCGTACGGCGTCTTCGCACGCGGAACGTATCCAGAGCGGGCAGAACTGGATGCGTTGCTTGACCGGTTCGAGCCGCTCGGGCGGGCGTTCGGTGAACTCGAGCCGTGGGAGGCGGATCCGGCGGTGGACCCGGTGAAGAGCATCTACGAGGTCGTGCGGGAGGCGGAGCAATTCGAGAACGTGCCGTTGCAGATTGCGTATTCACACAGCATCGCCTCCGGGCTTGCCGGGGAAGGGGCACAGGCGGTGTCGCGGGTATCGGCGGCGCGGCTGGCGATCGCGGGGATCCGGCATCGAAATGAGACGGGGGACTGGCCGAGCACGGCGAACGAGCTAGGCGACGGGAGCGCGTGGCCGGACGGGTTTTCGGGCGAGCCGCTGCGCTTGATCCCTGGAGAGTCCGGGATCGTGATCTACTCGGTCGGGACGGACCGGAACGATGACGGTGGGCGGGTGTGCGAGAGACCGACGCAGTACTGGTGGCCTGCGAACGCGGTCAAGATGGAGGCCGCGGATCCGGAGGAGTTCGACGGGGACTGGGTGCTGTGGACGCCGGATCTGCACGAGGTTCGGACGGCAGAGCGGGTGGCCGAGGCGGCGGAGTACGAGGACGAGTGAACGGTCGGGATGATGAACGTTGAAGGCCCGACGATGGCTGCGCCATCCTCGGGGCACCCGTGGTGAGACGAGCCCGGGGCGCAAGCGACGGGACCGGTCCCCGGTCATGCGGGGCCGCGTGCTGACGCCCGCGGCTCGGATGACCAGCCGGTTGCGTGAGCAACCGGGGAGGGGCGTGTCCGTGGTTGGTTCCAGTCGTCCCCGCGTGCTTACGCACGCGGCTGGTATGGAGGCTTGTGGCCCGAGCTTGGCGCAGCCTAGGTCGGGATCGTGACCGCTGAAGGCCCGACGATGGCTGCGCCATCCTCGGGGCGTCCGTGGAGAGACGAGCCCGGAGCGCAAGCGACGGGACCGGTCCCCGGTCCTGCGGGGCCGCGTGCTGACGCCCGCGGCTCGGATGACCAGCCGGTTGCGTGAGCAACCGGGGAGGGGCGTGACCGTGGTTGGTTCCAGTCGTCCCCGCGTGCTCACGCACGCGGCTGGTATGGGGTCGGGATGAAGAATGTTGAAGGCCCGATGAAGGCTGCGCCGTCATCGGGGCACCCGAACGGGATACCAGCCGGTTGCGTGAGCAACCGGGGAGGGGCGTGTCCGTGGTTGGTTCGAGTCTTCCCCGCGTGCTCACGCACGCGGCTGGTATAGAGGCGGGTGGCCCGAGCTTGGCGCAGCCAAGGTCGGGATGATGAACGTTGAAGACCCGATGAAGGCTGCGCCGTCATCGGGGCACCCGTGCTCGGATCTGGGGGGGGGTGGGGGGGTTAGTCGGCGTCTTTGCGGAAGACGGCGACGACGTCTTCGACGGGGATGACGAAGAGGCGGTTGTCGCCTTCGAAGTCAACGGGGATGCCGTGCTTGGGGTTGAAGAGGACGCGGTCGTACTGGCGGATGGGGTAGTCCTCGTCGTGCTCGACCTGGGCCGAGATGGCGACGATGCGTCCGGTGATGGTCGGGATCTCGATCTTGTCGGGGAGGTGGATGCCGGTCTTGGTCTGCTTCTTGTCCTCGTCCTTGCGGATGAGGACGCGCGCACCGATCGGCTCGACGGTCTCGAGTTCGGCGGAGGGCTTGGGGGTGGGCATCCGTGATGTTAGCGGGCGCGTCGGCGTCGGGCGGCGAGGAGGCCGGCCCCGGCAACCATCGCGAGCGAGCCCGGGGAGGGCACGATCAGCAGCGAGTTCTTGTTGATGAGCGTGGAGAAGACGTCGAAGGCGTCGCGGGTGACGATGTCGAGCTGCATCTCGACGAAGCCCCAGTTCGCGCCGCCCTCGCTGAAGCCGTAGTCGAGCAGCCCCGCCTGGGTGGCGGTGAAGTCGAAGGTGCCGATCTGCATGGGGTTGTCGGTGTTGTGCGGGTCGCAGAGCGGATCGATGCAGAAGGGGGCGTTGCCGAAGCGGATGTCGTCGATCCCGGCCCCGTTGGAGGTGCCCAGGAAGGTGCCGCCGTTGAAGTACTCGTAGACGAAATCGGTGGAGGTGCCGAGGCCGTTGTTGCCCGTCACGGTGATGTTGCCCAGTCCGACGACCCAGCCCGGATCGAACCCGGTGTGCCCGATGGAGAGCGACCAGGTGACGGTCTCGCCGATGGCGATGACGCCGTCGGTGTCGTCGTGGGTGAGGTTGACGGAGACGGTCTGGGCGGTTGCGGCTGTCGCTGCGAGTGCCAACGCCGGGACCACGGCGTGAGTCTTGATCATGGGGTCTGCTTTCTAATCTCTCGACCCGGGGCCTGCACCCCGGGCACTGCTCCTCAAATACTGTACCCTGAATCGGGCGGTTGATGGGAAAATTCAGGGAATTGTGGACAAGCCAACGGGTTTGTGCCGGTTCGGGAGGCTGGCCCTCTCTGGCCGGTTTCTGACGCCTGCGCCGTGGATTCGGACGGGCCCGAGTTGGCGTCGATAGAGTGTGTGTCGCCGTGCGAGAGCCGCGGCGTCGGAGGAGCCGAGATGGACGATCTGAAGCGATGGATTCGCGACGTGCCCGATTTTCCCAAGCCGGGGATCATCTACCGTGATTTCACGCCCCTGCTGGCCGATCCGGCGGCGTTGGCGCTCGCGGTCGAGCTCATGGCGAACCCGTTCCGCGGGCGTGGGATCGACCTGGTGGTGGGGGCGGAGAGCCGCGGGTTCATCTTCGGCACGGCGATCGCGCAGTCGCTCTCGGCGGGGTTCGTGCCGATCCGGAAGCCGGGCAAGCTGCCCCGGAGCGTGCACGGGGTGGATTACGAGCTGGAGTACGGCTCGGACCGGCTGGAGATCCATTCCGACGCGATGACGGGGGGCAAGCGGGTGCTGCTGGTGGACGACCTGCTGGCGACCGGGGGGACGATGCGGGCGGCGTGCGAGCTGGTGGGGCGCTGCGAGGCGCACATCGCGGGGATCACGGTGCTGATCGAGCTGGAGGGGCTGGATGGTCGCTCGCGTGTGGCGGAGTTCGGCGCGGTGCACAGCGTGGTGGGGTACGGGTAAAACCGGTTGAGTGCCGGGGTAGGGGAAGGCACCACGATGGTGTGTGGTGTTGCGTGCGCTGATCGAGTGGTGTGGTGCAAAAAGAAAACCGGCCCCGCTTTCGCGGAGCCGGTTTGGAGATTTTGCAGTGGTCGTCAGCGATTAGCGGCGACGACGGGTGGCGACCAGGCCGCCGAGGCCGAGCAGAGCGGCGGAGGCGGGGGTCGGGACGATGGTCAGGCTCTGCACGGAGATCTGAACATCGGCGGGGTTGGCGAAGAGGGTCTCAGCGAACGCCGACTGGGCGACGGAGACGAAGGCGGAGGAGGACTGGCCCTTATCGACCGAGTAGGTCAGGACGCCCTCAGCACCGGCGGTGAAGTCGAAGGTGCCGATGACGAGCGGGTTGGCGCGGTCGGCGAGGATGCCCTGGAAGGCCTCGATGAACAGCGAGTTGGTCAGGTTGACGAACCCGATGCCGGCGCCGTTGGAGGTGCCGCCGTTGTTGCCACCGTTGGTGCCGGTGTAAGTCATGTCGGACGAGGTGCCAAGGGCGTTGTTCCCGTTGACGGCCATGTTGACGCCGGAGACGACCTCGCCACCGGTGAAGGCAACGGAGAGCGTCCAAGTGACGGTCTCGCCCACGTTGATGGTGCTGTCGCCATCGTTGTGGGTGAGGGACACGGTGGCGGACTGGGCAGCGGCGGCGGACGCCAGGCCAGCAACGGCAATGATCGCAGCAGTCTTCATCTCTGGAATCTCCTCAAATGTGCGAGAATCTCTCTCTCGCAAGTACAAACAATCTGTTTATCCGGGGCTGATGCCCCGTTGACCCGGGACGATGATAGCGGAAATCGCAAGCGGTTTGGGGCAAAAGTTCACTTTTTTGTGACCCCGAATCGGTGGGTCTGACGAGCAATCCTTGAAAAACGCCCCTCAGACACTCCCAAGGGGCATTTTGTCCGGTTGCATCCTCGCGCTCAGAGTCTGCTCAGATTTTAAAGCCCACCATTTCTAGGGGGATGATCGGTGTCCGCGGAGGAACTCTGGGCATCCGGTTTCGCTTCAGGACTTGGCGCGTGCTCCGGACGCGAGCTGAGAGGGGGTGTAGTCAGTGCCTGGGAGAGGGTGCGCAGCCAAAAAAGACCGCGAGCCCGGGTGAACCGGGCTCGCGGGAAGAGAATCGAGATGGTGTCGGTCGTCTTAGCGACGGCGACGGGTGGCGACCAGACCGCCCAGGCCCAGCATCGCGGCGGACGCGGGGGAGGGGATATCGGTGATGGTGAGGCTCTGGATGTTGAAGGCGACCTCGCCGGCGGTGAAGTTCTGGGTCGAGAAGGCGGACTCGTCCACGGAGACGAAGGAGGAGGTGGCCTGGCCGGTGACGACGCTGTAGGTCAGCGTGCCGAGGGCCCCGGCGGTGAAGTCGAAGGTGCCGACGACGAAGGGGTTGTCCTTGATGGCGGGGCCGCCGCCGAAGGACTCGAGGAAGATCGAGTTGGTCCAGGAGACGAAGGTGATGCCGACCCCGTTGGAGTCACCGGACTCGGGGGTGGTGGTCTCGGCGTTGCCGCCGTTGACCGGGGTGTAGGCCATGTCGGTGGAGGCGCCGAGGGCGTTGTTGCCGTTGATGGCCATGTTGCCGCCGGAGGCGGCGGAGCCGGCCGGGAAGCCGGAGAAGGAGACGGAGAGGGTCCAGGTCACGGACTCGCCGACGAAGATCATGCTGTCTGCGTCGTCGTGGGTCAGGTTGACGGTGACGGACTGGGCGGCAGCAACGGAAGCGAGGCCAGCAACGGCGATGAGGGCAGCGGTCTTCATGGTCTTTTCTCCTCGAACGGAAATGGAATTCTTTGTGTGTCCCAACGGTGCGGTTTCGGGCTTCGAACGTTCTTGCCCGACCCGCGGTGAAGATGCACCGGAATCAGGGTGTGGGCCAGTGAGTTTGGAAGAAGAAGGCGAAAAAGTGCCCCGCGAGCTCAAAAACCCCATTTCCAGAGCGTGAACGGGGTTTTTGAGCGGGCGGATTCCCGCGAAAATCCAAAGCGATCGCGCAAGCGAGCCTGATTGCGCAGCGAAGGGAGATTTGTGGGGGGGGTCAGACGGGCCCGGGATCGCCGATTCGGCGGTATCGGACGATCGCGAAGGCGTGCTGGTTCCGCTCGTCGGCGGGGTGCTCGCTCCGAGAGACCACGCCCCACTCGTCGGGATCCAGCTCCGGGAAGCGGGTGTCGCCCTCGACGGTGGCGTGGACGTGGGTCAGATCGAGGAGGTCGAGCCTGGGGAGGGTGTGCGTATAGATGATGCCGCCCCCGATGACGATGGGGCAGCGGTCCGGGTCCCCGAGGGCCTCGGGGCCCAGAAGCTCGCTGGTGAGGGCCTGGGCGAGGGCGATGGCGTCGTCTGGGTCGTGGGCGACGTGGACGCCGGGGTGGGACCAGTCCCGATTGCGGGTCAGGACGATGGAGGTGCGGCCCGGGAGGGGGGTGCCGTTCTCGTCGAAGGTGGTGCGCCCCATGATCATGACGCGCCCCATGGTGGTGCGTTTGAAGTGGGCGAGGTCGTCCTTGAGGGTCCAGGGGAGGCCGCCGTCGCGTCCGATGACGCGGTTCTCCGCGATCGCGGCGATCGCGGCGAGCAGCGGGCGACCGGGCTCCTGTGAATCTGGAGAAGATGGAGGGGGGGGCGGAGGCATCGGGGCAGGGTAGCCCGGGGTGCTCAGTCCCGGGAAGAGGTCAGGTGGCGCTCGATGCGGGCGAGGGAGTCGCGGATCTCGGTGAGCAGGGCGGCCGAGCCCGGGGCGTCCGGCGTGGTTGTCGCGGACGGTGCGGAGCGTTCGCCCCCGTCGTTGAGGCGGTCGCGCTGGGCGAGCACCGCGTCGCGGAAGGCGTCGAAGTCCTGGATGCCGACGAGGGAGACGAGGGCGCCGCCGGACGAGGCGCCGCCGGTGCCGCCGGCGGTCTCGACGCGGATGCCCTTGAGTTCGAGGGACCGCATGATGGGCCCCTGGTAGGTGGCGAGGTCGGTGATCTTCTCGAGGGGGATGTTGGTCTCGACGCGGTTGAGGAGACCCTTCTTGATGATGAGGGAGCGTTTGGTGAGGGTGCAGCCCATGCGGTCGAGGTACTTGCCGCAGAAGATGGCGCCGAGGATGAGCCAGACGGGGAGGACGACGATGCCGACGATGGTGGCGATGCAGACGATGGTGCCCGAGAGCAGCCAGTAGTTGATGACCTTGCGGTTGAAGGCGGCCTCGAGGAGGACGTCGTGGCGGGGGGCGGCGGGGGTGTCGTCGGTCATGGGGGGATGATAGAGGCGGTGAGGCGGGGTGTTGGTGGTGCGATGGCGGGTGATGGGGGTTGCTGCGGGGAGGTCCGAACCTTCGCGTGGCTCAGGTTCGGCGTCTTTGTGCTGGTGTTGGGGGAAATGGGGGGGGTCAGACCGCGACGGGTGCCTTGATGTGGGGCTCGGGGTCGTAGTTGAGGACAGCGATGTCGTCGTAGGTGAAGTCGAAGATGGAGGTGACGTCGGGGTTGAGCTGGAGGGTGGGGAGGGGCTTGGGGGTGCGGGCGAGCTGGGTGCGGGCCTGCTCGAGGTGGTTGTCGTAGAGGTGGGCGTCGCCGAGGGTGTGGATGAACTCGGCGGGGCGGTAGCCGCAGACCTGTGCGAGCATGTGGGTGAGCAGGGCGTAGGAAGCGATGTTGAAGGGGACGCCGAGGAAGAGGTCGGCGGATCGCTGGTAGAGCTGGCAGGAGAGCCAGTCGCGGCCGCCGTCGTCGGCGGGTGCGACGAAGAACTGCATGAGGCAGTGGCAGGGGGGCAGGGCCATGTCGTCCACCTGGCCGGGGTTCCAGGCGGTGACGAGGTGGCGCCGGGAGTTGGGGTTGTTGGTGAGGGAATCGACGAGCTTGGTGATCTGATCGGTCGTGGTGCCGTCCGGGTTGGGCCAGGACCGCCACTGGTAGCCGTAGACGGGGCCGAGGTCGCCGCGCTCGTCGGCCCACTCGTCCCAGATGGAGACGTTGTGGTCCTTGAGGTACTTGATGTTGGTGTCGCCTGTGAGGAACCAGAGGAGCTCGTGGACGATGGAGCGGGTGTGGAGTTTTTTGGTGGTGCAGAGGGGGAAGCCGGCGACGTGAGCGACCGAGGGGGCGTTGAGCTCGGCACGGCGTGCGGGTGCGTCCGGGTGGTCACGCGAGAGGAGGTAGCGGGACTGGGCCCCGAAGACGGCGCGGGTGCCGGTGCCGGTGCGGTCGGGGCGGGGGGTGCCGCGTTCGAGGACGTGGGCGAGGAGGTCGAGGTACTGGCGCATGGGGGCAATGTAGCCGGTTGGGTTCCGATACGCTTTTTCGCATGGCACGCCGAAAGACGATCGATTTGCGGACCGTGGCGGTGATCCAGCGTCAGCTGCTGTGGCTGATTCTGGGGATGCTGGTGTTCGGGGTTGGGGGTGTCTATCTGAGTTTCAACGGCATGCTGAGCTCGCCCGTGGCGCTGGTGCTGTCGCTGGTGAACTGGGCGATCCAGATCGCGGCGTTGGTCCAAGTGTGCCGCCTGGCGCACGCGCTGGGGACGAACATCGTGTTCGTGGTGATTCTCGGGGTGGCGATGCTGATCCCGCTGGTCAACCTGCTGCTGCTGCTGAGCGAGAACGGGCGAGCGACGCGCCGGCTGAAGAAGGCGGGGCTGAAAGTGGGGCTGATGGGGGTGCCGCCGGAGGACCTGCACAGGTTGAAGGAGGGGGCGTGCAACGGGTGCGGGTACGACCTGCGGGGGCTGGATGCGCAGGTCTGCCCGGAGTGCGGGCTGGAGCACCCCCTGGTCTCGACGGCGAAGCGCGACCGGCGGGCGCTGCGGGCGGGGTTGTGTGTGTCGTGCGGGTACGACCTGGCGGGGATCGACGGGCGGGTGTGTCCGGAGTGCGGGCAGGAGAAGCCGTAGGTGGCGACGGCTTGAGGGGCTTGTGTCGATGAATTGCCGGGGGGGTCGCGTGCTGACGCCCGCGGCTCGGATCAGGGGGGTGGCGTGGAGACGGCGCAGCCTTCTCCACGGCGAGTGTCGTTCAGAACCCGATGAATGCTGCGCCGTCATCGGGGCACCCGTGGCGGGGTTCGGTCATGCGGGGCCGCGTGCTGACGCCCGCGGCTCGGATGACCAGCCGGTTGCGTGAGCAACCGGGGAGGGGCGTGTCCGTGGTTGGTTCCAGTCCTCCCCGCGAGCTCACGCACGCGGCTGGTTGGGAATCCCGTCCCGTCGCGGCGCGACGGGAACCCCCTCATCCGTCCGCTGCGCGGACACCTTCTCCCCCAGTGGAGGAGAAGGGGGGGCCGCGTGCTGACGCCCGCGGCTCGGATAGGCGTTCACTCCTCGCGCTCGGGGGGGTAGAGGATCCAGTCGGCGTCGGGGATGATGTGGTGGGTCTTGCCCTCGGGGGGGTAGCGCATGTCGAACTCCTCGACGTGACGCTTCCGGCGAGACTCGGGTTCTTCTGTTGAGACGGGCTGGCCGCCGTCGTCGTCGCCGTCGGCGCCGACGACGTAGAGGATCGGGCCGGTGTCGGTGAGCGTGTACTTGAGGGGCTGTCCCGGGTCGAACGGGTCCGGCGGCACGGCGGGGAGGTAGGAAGGGGTGAGGTCGGCGAGGGTGGGGGGGTAGGTGTCGTGGTCGAGGCGGTAGGTCTCGAGGGCGATCGCGGTGAGGGCGATATCGGTGCGGAGGCGGGACTGGAAGACGGAGCGGACGGCTCGTTCGTACCCGGGCAGCATGACGGCAACGGGCAGGTAGCGGGCCTCCTCGAGGCGCGACATGTGTTCCAGCTGCTCTTCTGCTGCCTTGAGTTCGGAGATGGCTTCGGGGCCGGCTTGCAGGGTCGCGCGGGCGATGGCGGTGAAGCGGGCGTGCATCTCGCTGAGTTCTTTGCGGGAGGCGACGAACTCCATCGTGAGGGGGCCGGCGAGCATGGCGGCGGGATTGGTGGTTGGCGGGTTCTGGCCGTTGTTGAAGGCGTCGAAGGCGCCTCCGATCATCATGTAGCCCTGGAGGCCCTCGGGTGTGAGGCGTCCGTCGCCTTGGCCGTCGTCGGTGAAGGCGCGTTGCAGGGTGTCCTCGAACATGGCGGTCTCGCCGCGGAAGTCGATGGTGTTGACGGGCTGTGCGGACGCGCTGATGGTGTGGGCGAGGGCGAGCAGTTGGTCCTGATCGAGCAGGCCGGGGTGGTCGGCCAGCACGCGGCTGAGTTCTGCGGTGGACTGGTGGAGCAGCGCGATCGCGACGAGGTCGGAGATGAGGAAGTCGTCCTGCGAGGCGAGTCGGGCGAGGTGGGCAACGGCTTCGAGGTTCGATGCGACGCGTTGGGCGTCGCCCTCCTGGATCGCCAGTCGGGCATCAGCGACGAGCAGGCGGCCCTGCTGGCGCATGGCACCCAGGTGCGGGAGCAGCACCCCGACGAGCCAGTCGTCCCAGGGATTGGAGTCCGGTGCGGTGCGGCTGATCTGAGGGTCTTCGCCCGGGATGTTGTGGGAGTACACCATGCCCAGATGCGGGCGGCGGGCGGCCTCGCGCAGGCGGTCGATCTCGGGCCTGAGGTCGCGGAGTGCCTGGACTGCCTGCTGGTAGTGGGGGTGCGCTTCGTCCAGGGCGGGGAAGCTGTGGAAGACGCCTGTCGGGATGGGCTGGTCGGCGGGTGTGCTCTTGATGAGGTCCGATTGCATCTGTTCGATCCGGTGTGAGACTGCTCGCCATGCTGCGTGGACGTCGGTCAGCACGGGATAGAAGCGGTCGGACTCGGGGACGGACCCGACGCGCTGGTTCATCTGCGCGAGGTAGTCGGTCTTGATCTGGGGCGAGCCGGTGTAGAAGCGGACGAGCAGGACGCAGTAGACGAGCAGCAGCACGCCGAGCGTGGCGGCGCCGGCTCGTGTGACCCAGACGCGGGCGTGGTAGAGGGTGGGGCGCTTGCGTTTGACGGCGCGTCGGATGAGTCGGGCCGCGGGCTTGGGGTCGCCGAGGGACGCGGCGAAGGACTCGGGGGAGGCGCCGGCGTGCAGGGCGTCCTCGGCGTGGGCGAGCAGCTCTTGGCAGACGTCGTCGCGCTCGCGCGAGTGCAGGCGCGTGCGGGCCACGATGTCGCGCACGGCCCGGGTGACGTCGGCGGGGAGGTCGGAGGCGTGCAGGCGCTGGCTCGCCCGGGCCTGTGGGTGGGTGCGGTGGTAGACGCGGCGGCAGAGGTTGAGGATGGGGGAGCGCTTCAGGGACCAGACCCAGGCGCGGGCGAGCGGGGTGGTGTCGGATTCGCTCATGCGGGGCTCCCCGCGGGGGCGAGGCTGAGGACGCCCAGGGCCTGCATCGCGGAGAGCGCGGCGGTCCACTGGGCGGCGTCCTTGTCGAGCTGCTTCTGGCCCTTGCCGGTGAGGGCGTAGTACTTGCGTTCGCGTCCAGAATCGGCGGTCCGCCACTCGGGCTGGATGAGTCCCTTGGCCTCGAGGTTGTAGAGGAGGGGGTAGAGGGTGGACTGGCCCATGGCGAGGACGCCTTGGGTGGAGCGGTCGAGGGCTTCGACGAGCTCGTAGCCGTACATGGGGCGGGCGGAGAGGAGCTTGAGCACGGCGGTGGGGCCGGCTCCTCGCATGAGTTCGCGTTCGAGTTTCATGGGTGGGCTCCGGGGGGTGGGGCTAGGCGCGGCATACTTTGTGTGACAGAGTATACGGGGGGAGTGGGGTGTGGTTGCGAGGGTTTCTTTGATTTGTGCAGGAACCCCTCGCTCGCGCTCGGGTTTGACCCCCTCCGCCCGCTGCGCGGGCACCTCCCCCGTCGGTGACGGGGGAGGATTTAGGGCTCGACGAGGGTGGTCTGGATCTGGGAGACGAGGCGGGCGCGCCTGGCGGTGAGGGTGACGGTGTCGCCGGGTTGGTAGTTGGCGAGGGTGCGTGCGAGTTCGCGGAGGTCTCTGGTGGGGTGAGCGTTCACGTGGGTGATGACGGAGCCGAGTTTGAGGGCGTCGCGCCCTTTGGTGGCTTCGCCGAAGCCGGAGACCTTGGGGCCGTCGCCTTCGCCGTGGGTGAGGTCGCAGGCGATGGCGGCGCCGGCTTCTTCGAAGGTCTCTGGGACCATGGGGAGGGTGTCGAGCCAGGCGTTGAGGGCGTCGTCGAAGAGTTCGGGGGTGAAGCCGGTGGCGGTTTCGAGGGCGGTGAGGCCGCTGGGGTCGTCCGGCAGGGTTTCGGTGTAGGCGGTGTAGAAGTCGGTGAGTTGGCCCCGCTGGGAGAGGAAGAGGAAGACGGCGCGGGCGTGGGCGTAGGTGCGGAGGGTGGCGGGGCCGTTGAAGTCCTCGTGGGTGGCGGCGGCGAGGTCGGCGACGGGGTTGAGCAGGGCGCGTTCCTTGGCGCGCTTGAGGGAGTTGAGGCGCCAGTCGGGGGCGGGGGTGATAGAGCCGTCTTCGTTGGTGTCGAATGTCTCGACCAGTGCGCCGATCCCCTCGACGATCCAGAGGGCGTGGGTCTGGTGGTTGCGGGCGGCGTCGCGGTAGTGGAGGGCGTGGGCGAACTCGTGCCAGAGGGTGGCGCCGAGGTCCTGGGCGACGAGTCGCTTGGTGTGGTCGTCGTAGGCGCCGCCGACGGAGGCGAGGCCGCGTGCGGCGCCGCCGACGGCGTGCTCGGCCCAGGCGACGTAGTCGCGCTCGTTGGGGAGCACGACGGACACCCAGGGGGTGTGCGAGTGCCAGGGTTCCTTGGGGAGTTCGGTGAAGAGGGTGTCGGTGAGGAAGGTGGCGACGGCCTGCAGGTCGGCCAGGGCGAGGTCGGTGGCCTCGTCGGAGTAGGCACTGCGGACGACGATGCGGAGGGATTCGTCGGCGCGGTCGGTGTAGCGCCCGCGTGTCCATCCCTGGTCGCGGGTGACGATGGACTGGCGTCGCGCTTCGAGGATGCGTGGCCAGTTGTTGAGCAGGTCGGTGTAGAGGTCGCCCTCGCGGATGGGGGCGAGGGCGGGGTCGAGGCGGAGGGTGTGGACGTCGTCGAAGCCGAGCTCGATGGCGCGGGCGATGCGGGACTCGGCCTCGTCCACCTCGCCGAGCAGAGCGCGGGTGCAGGCGAGGTTGAAGTGGACGATGAAGCTGCGTGGGGTGAGTTGGCGCTGGAGTTCGAAGAGCGTGGCCGCGGTGTCGAGCTCGCCCCGGTGGAAGGCGAGCACGGCCTGGTTTTCGAGGTCCTTGGCCTTCCGGGCGTTGTCGGGGTCGGGCTGCTGGGCGCGGGCGGCGAGGCAGCAGGCGAGCAGGAGCGCCAGGAGCGGGAGGCGAGCCAAGCGACGGAGGAGGGGGGAGTGGGGGGAGTGGGGGGGGAGGGGGGGGGGGTGGGGCATGGCGTCAGGGCTGTTCGTGCGG